>ERZ842401.734-NODE-734-length-48247-cov-8.322751_pt1 | contig 48247 bp, 47 predicted proteins | sample MGYA00521270_ERZ842401 | MGnify/ENA primary metagenome ERZ842401 (study PRJEB31892, sample SAMEA3878208) | bioreactor metagenome | biome: Moose rumen | place: Sweden | collected 2011-10 | study: EMG produced TPA metagenomics assembly of the PRJEB12797 data set... | reverse complement strand
TTATTTTGAGCGTTGCCGGTGTCAGTGTAGCCGCCGTAAATCGTGCCGCTGTCACTGCTGTAAATATTTTTAGTGTTGTAGGAGTCGTCAACCGCTGAAGGCGTGGGGTCTTCCGGCGTTGTCGGTTCTTCGCCATCAACAAAATTGCCAATTCCTAAAATAATTCGCTTTTCGTCTACTGACCTTTTTACAGTCAGCTTGTGTTTAAATGAAACGCCCTCCGCCAATTCACCTGTACCTGATTTTATATCGCTTACGCCGTTTTCATTTTTTATCAGATTTACAATATTGCCATCAGTTAAAGTAGTGCCGCCCGGTACCACTGCTTTAATATTTGTATTTGAAACGTCAGTTTCTCCGTTTGTCAAAGTTAAAATCGTGTCGCCATTTACTGTATTTTTCGGCAAGTAGAATTTTATATTTTGAAAGTCAGAAATATTTTGAGCAGTTAAATTTTTTGTATAAATATTAAGCGTATTGCCGGAACTTGTATGGCTAAAACCGTCATAACTACCTATTAAAGTTGATCCGGTTAAATCAGGACTACCATAAATATTTATTGTGTTGTCTGTAACAGTTTTTGTATCATTACCAACACCACCTTAAATAGAAGCACTAATAGTACCGCCATAAATATTCACAGTGTTATTTGCAACACTTGAGTGAATATCTTCGTTATACCAAGAAGATTCTCCGCCAACAATAAAACCACTGATAATTCCATCATGAATATTAACAGTATTATTGTTGACATTTCCATATCTAGAACTACCACCATGAAGATATTCATTAACCGTTCCGCCATAAATATTTACTACATTTCCTGTTACATTTCCTGTACGATCAGTATATCCACCTGAAACTCTATCAATAGTCCCGCCGTAAATATCAACCACATTAGCTATAACATCATTGGTTCCAGCCTCACCACCGTAAACATAACTTAACGTCCCATTATTAACTTTCACGGCATTATTTGTAACGATACTGCCATTGCCGTCGTCACCATAATGGTAGCTACGCCCACCGCAAACACTGCCTGACATATTGCCATTTACATTAACAACGTTATTTCTGACATTTCCCAACCAAGAAGTAGCACCATCAACTAGTAAATTTTCACCGCCCATTACATTAACTGTATTGTTTTCAGCATTACCATTAGCGGCTTCGCCACCATAAACATTCCAAGCTAAATATTCTGTAGTTCCACCATAAACATTCACGACATTATTTATTGCGTTATTACCATAACCGCCATAAATATCGCTATATCCGCCGCCAGCTCCGAAAGTTCCACCATAAATATTTACTGTGTTATTTTTAGCATCCCCAACATATAAATTATTAAGGGAATATCCAGTGTATCCGCCATAAACACCCCTAAAGGAACCTCCATAGATATTTACGGTATTATCACTAAGATTTCCATAAATAGAATATCCACCATAAAGCGTACCATTAAAAGCAAAAATACCATTGTTAAAAATTATTGTATTGTTTGTAACATTTTCATTTTCAGAATAACCGCCATAAACATAAATAAAATCATAATCATAATCCTTAACAAAAGTGTAGTTGGTATTATTTATGGTGTAATAATTATCATTTACTTCAACTTTATTGTTAGATGGATCAGTAGGTGCAACATCTATTGCAGCAGAGACAGTTTTAAATACCCCCCCCCGTCGCAAATGGAGTCATTACGCCAACCGCGACGCTTGCCAATAAAATCTTCTTCGTTATTGCTTTCAAATTGATAACCTCCTAAAAAATTCAAAGCAACATTTAAACGACAATTACATATTCTGTCAGTGTAAAGTTTTTCCTGCAACAAAAAAAGGCGTTTACCGAATTGGCAACGCCTTAGCAAGTCTATTTATTTTGAGCGGCTAAATAATCTTCAAGAATTTTTCTTTTGGAAATTTTGCCCGTCGAAGTGCGGGGAATTTCTTTCAATTCGTGAAATTCACGCGGTATTTTGTACATTGCAAGATTTTTCTGCAGATACTTTTTCAATTCGCGGGCGTCAACTTTTTCACCGTCTTTGACTTCGTAGAAACACGCGCCAACTTCGCCGCGCAATTTGTCAGAAACGCCAATAACCGCCGCGTCTTTTATACCGGCGAAAGTGTAAACAACTTCCTCAATTTCACGCGGATAAATATTTTCGCCCATGCTGATAATCATTTCTTTAATTCGATTGACAATGTAATAGTAGCCGTCGGCGTCAACTTTGGCAACGTCGCCGGTATGTAACCAGCCGTCTTTGTCGATTGTTTCAGCGGTTGCAGTGGGATTTTTCCAGTACTCAAGCATAACTTGTCCGCCGCGTACCAAAAGTTCGCCGGGTTCGCCCGTCGGTACGTCGTTGCCTTTGTCGTCAACAATTCTAATTTCTTCGCCCCAAAGTAATTGCCCGCAACTTCCGGCGCGTTCCTTGCCGTGTGTCGTCAAAAATACGCACGGCGACGCCTCTGAAAGTCCGTAGCCTTCGGCGATTGGCATACCAAATTTTTTTGTAAATTCGGCGATCATTTTTTCAGGCAAAGTTGTTCCGCCACTCATTGCAAAACGTACTGATTTAAAATCTTCAGCCTTCGCCAACGCCGTTACAAGTTTGAAAATCGACGGCACTATTATAACGTCGGTAAGTGCGTTGTCTCGTACCATGTCAATCATTTCTTTTGGCTTGAAAACTCGCATAACGTAAGCTGACGCGCCGCGATAAAATGTATTGAGTACCGCGCAAGTCCATTCAAAGCAATGGTACATTGGCAGGACGCACAAAACTTTACATTTACTGTCACATTTGAAAACTTCACACTGTTTGGTATTATGCACTAAATTTTTATGTGAAAGTACCGCGCCTTTGGGGTTGCCCGTTGTTCCTGACGTGTAAATTATTACGCAGGGCGAATTTTCATCAAAGTCCGTTGGAAGTTCCGGCGCGTCTTCAAAATTTCCTTCGCCAAATGTATTTATATCGTGCTGAAAAACTTTTTCGCCGTCAGTAAAAAATTCGTCCAGCTCCAATTTTTCATACGTCAAAAGGTGTTGCACTTCAGCATTTGACAAAATAAAAGCCGTTTCACGATTGCTTAACTGAAAATTTATCGGTACACAAATTGCGCCAAGTGAAGTTATACCAAAATACGCAAAAACAAATTCCGCACTGTTGCGGGAAAAAACACCAACGCGATCGCCTTGACGAATACCTAAGCTGTATAAATGGTTGCGAAAATTTTTAATCTCCTGCGCGAAGTCGGCGTAAGTAAAAATTCTGCCTTCGTCAACAATCGCTATATCTTCGTTGCGTCCGTTTTTAATAATTTCGTGGACTAACAAATTAAACTCTCCTCTCAAGCGGGCGTAATTTTTTATATTTATTTCTTCGTTAATTTTATTTTCAATAATAAATTAATGCAAAGATTTTCTGTAGCTGACGTACTCAAAAAATTTTGCGGCGTCCGTATTTATAACCAATTCTTCAGGAAAATTATTTTCAGTCAAAACTTCCTGCGAAAATTTATGGTTGCCAACGTCAAAATCTATGTGTGCGTCACTGCCCATTATAACTGCCGCGTTATATTTTTGGCAAGCGTTCAGCATTAATTTTGCATTTTCACGCGAGCCAATTCGATAACCTGTAGTTTTGTATGAACTGTTATTGACTTCCAAAAGAACGTGATTATCTTTCGCCGCCCGTGCAATTTTATCGAAGTCAACGGGATATTTTGGATTGTCGGGATGTCCAATAATAACAATGGCAGGATTTTTCATCGCCCCAATAATCGCCGCCGTGTTTTCTTCAACGTTGCCGGGATCAATGCAGGGATTATGCAAACTTGCTATTGCGTAGTCAATTTTTTTGAGAATCTGCGCGGGTAAATCCGTGCTGCCGGAATAATCCAAAATATTTAATTCCGCGCCCATTACAAGTTTAATCCCGTAAGCGTCACGCGGTATAACTTCAAAATTCAAAAAATAAAAATCGTGACAACTGCCGGGCATTTTCGGCGCGTGGTCGGCAATTCCAATTAATTCAAGTCCTGCACTTTTCGCCGCAGAAATATTTTCTCTAAGTGTGCTGTAGGCATGTCCGCTAGCTGTCGTGTGCGTGTGTACGTCCAATACGTCTTTCAAATTTTCACGTCCTTTCAATTAAAAAAATTATAACACAAATTCGCCGCCGTAAACATAGGAATAAAAAAATTTTCGTAGAATTATAGACGCGGTGATTTTATGAATTCAAATTCAAAAAATGAACTGCCGCAGGCTTTAGAAATGGAAAAATTCGTTTTGGGCGCAATGCTTTTAAAAGATGGCGAAATTATCCCAACGATAATTTCAATTTTAAAAACCGACGATTTTTACCGCCCCGAACATAGAATTATTTTTGAAACAATCCTAAAACTTTATCAGAAAAAAATTATACCAAATGTTTTATCGCTGATGGAGGAGCTGCGCACTGAAGGCAATCTTGAAAAAATTGGGTTGCAATATGTTTTGGGAATTGTCGAAACGGCACACACTACCGCTTTTGCTGAACATTACGCCAATATTATCAAAGAAAAATCTATTCTGCGGAGTCTGATTCACGCCGGCGAAGAAATTATACAGGAGGCAATGGCGGCGCAAAGTCCGTTAAATGAAATTTTGGATAACACGGAGAAAAAAATTTTTTCAATCACTTCAAAAAATGAAAGTTCAGAATTTGAAAATCTCGATCCAATTTTGCAACGTTCCTTTGAAAAAATCCGCCGTGCAATGGACGATCCGCATGGACTTACCGGAATTAAAACTGATTTTAATGACTTTGACAGATTAACAAGCGGCTTGCAAAAATCTGATTTAATTTTACTTGCCGCGCGTCCTTCAATGGGCAAAACTGCACTTGCGTTAAATATGGCAATGAACGCCGCCTTGCCCCAAAATGGCGGTAATATTGTAGCGATTTTTTCACTTGAAATGAGCAGGGAACAACTTGGACATCGTTTGTTGAGTTCGTACAGCGGAATTAATTCACAAAAACTTAGCACGGGCAATTTTGAAAATAACGATTTTTCAGAGTTAATGAACACGCTGGATTATTTGACTGGTACAAAATTATTTATCGACGACACGGCGGGAATTTCGGTTTTAGAATTGCGTTCAAAGGCGCGGCGAATTAAAAATGAGCATGGACTTGATTTAATTGTTATAGACTATTTGCAACTTATGCAAGGTACGCCGCGTAAAGGCGCAGATTATAACCGCCAACAGGAAATTTCCGAAATATCGCGCAGTCTTAAGGCGTTGGCGCGTGAATTGAAAGTTCCTATCCTTGCACTTAGTCAACTTTCGCGCAGTGTCGAACTTCGCGCAGATAAACGCCCAATGCTTAGCGATTTAAGAGAATCCGGCTCATTGGAACAGGATGCTGATATGGTTATGTTTTTGTACCGTGAAGAATACTACGACAAAGAGGCGGAAAACTCCAATATTGCGGAGCTTGTCATTGCGAAAAATCGTAATGGTCCCACGACGACAATTAATTTGCAGTTCAATAAAGAATGTATGCGTTTCGGTTCTTTAGGTACAATGAACGACTGATTGACAGCGAAAATTTTTTGTGCTAAACTACGAAAAATTTTTAACAAGGGGATGTAATGGTTTCGACGGGGACTGCCGGTATTTGATAAGCGAGCAGCGGGTTCCTCGAACCGCTTCAGTAAGGGGAAAATGTGTTTTAAATTAAACGCAAACGAAGAATACGCTCTGGCGGCTTAATGCCAGCCTCTGCCTGCTGATTCCTGCTAGGTAGTGTCAGAGGTCAATGCAGGATACTCTAAACGCGCCGCGCCGTAGCGTTTTGGGGAAAATTTTTTCGGCGATTGACTTTTCAAAGTTTGTCAATGGACTCGGTAAAGTTGAAAAATAACCATTGAATGCGCTCGGAGAAAGTTGGGTAACGTCGTTTTCGGAAAGGAGTTCGATTCTCCTCATCTCCACCAACAAGCAAATAACAGCTCGCTTCGGCGGGCTTTTAATAGTTTAGAAAGGAAAATTAATTTGGCAGAAAAGAAATTTGGCGCAGTTGAAATTCTGCGCGAAAAACTCAACGATTCAATTTCACTTTGCAAAGACCCATTGGAAATAGTTTTGGAAATTGCGGAACTTATAGGCGATCTTTCCGGCGAAAAAAATTTTTACCGCACAATACAGGATCAAATTTCTACAAATTACGGTAAAGTTTTAAAAAATAAAGTTGCCATTGATAAAGAAATTGAAATTGTAACCGAACGAATGAAAAAAATTGAAGCATCCTCAAAAAATCCCGAATTTGACGACGACGAACGCCGCAGAATGATTTTTGCCCTTGAACGCCACAAAAAAGAAATTGAACGCCTTGAAAGTTTGAAAAATGCAAAAGCATCATAAAGCTAAACTTTGCGAAACAAAAGTAGAAAATTTCGGCGTAAAAGTCGGCGACTTAGTAATTTTTGACGACGTGAATTTTACTTTGAATTGTGGCGAATTAACGGCACTAATTGGACCGAACGGCGCGGGTAAATCGACGCTTTTAAAATCAATTCTCGGCGAAGTTTCACATACCGGCAAGCTGAATTATTTCGACGCGAAGGGAAAACATTTGCGCCCAATAATTGGGTACGTACCGCAAACTTTGAAATTTGATACAACTTCGCCAACTTCGGTACTGGATTTATTTCAAGCGTGTTTGACGTGGAAACCTGTTTGGTTATTTTCGGCTGATTCAATACGCGAAAAAGTTTCAAAAATTTTAAGTCGCGTACAAGCAGAATATTTAATTGACAGGCGATTGGGAGCATTAAGCGGCGGCGAACTTCAGCGCGTGTTATTGGCGTTGGCGATGGAGCCGTTGCCGGATTTACTTTTGCTTGATGAACCTGTTAGCGGCGTCGATGAAGTTGGAATGAAAATTTTTTACGAATTGGCGGCGAAACTTTGCGCGGTTGAAGATATGGCGATACTTTTAATTTCGCACGATCTGGAAATGGTAAAAAAATACGCCGATCAAGTAATTTTACTTAACAAGCGCGTTTTAAAAGTTGGTACTGCTGACGAAGTTTTTAATTCTGCGGAAATGCAAAATTTATTTTTCAGATTGTGATTTTTGAATTTCAGCGTTTTTAGTTTCTTCCTGCTCAATTTCTGCGCGGAGGCGTTGAAGTTCCTGTTCGTGTTCGTCCTCCAAGTTTTCCCACGCTTTTTTAAATTCAGTTTCGCTTAAAGGCGCGTTATTATTTTTCATTGATTGTTCTCCTCAAATTCTTTCAAAGTTATTCCGTCTTCAGTTTTCCATTCAGTCCAGCCATTGGCAGGTTTTCCAATAACAAAAGTTGCGGCGGGCGAAGGTTGCGGGAAAAATATGTCTTCCTGCAAAATATTTTCAGAGTTGATTTTTGCCGTTCGTCGTGCCTTTTTTACATTGGCGGAAATTATTGAGTCTTCCAGCGGCGAAATTTGACTTCCTTTTAAAACCATAAATCCGTCAGCTGTCATCCTGCCAACAGCTTTTATTTTTGTGTTTAGATTTTTTATATTTCTCTCAAGACAAAATTTTGTTTCGATATTAGAATTTTGGACAAACTTTTCTGTAAGTGGCTCAAAGATTTTATATCCCAACATTGCCATAACAATTTGAACATACTCGGCAAATTCTTCAAGCTCAATTTCTTTTTCTTCGGTGATATTGCCGGGCGAAGGGTCGTTACTGTTTTTAACTTCGTAGCGTTTGGCGTTAATGGCAAGGTTGCAAAATTTGTTTTCCAGAAAACTAATTTCAGTTGAGCCGTGAGAATTATTCGACGTGGTAAAAATTACAGCTTCACTCCAATAATTTTTATCTGAATTTTTTTTGTGTTCCAAGAGACGCTTTAAAATTCCTTCGCCGTTTTTGCGGTTACCGGCTTGCCCAATGTAAACTTCATTTTCGCCAAGTAGAAAATAAATTCCACTGTATTTTAATTCGTCACGATTTTTAAAACTTTCAACTTTATCGCGCGGAATTTTGAATGCAACGCCAATCCAATTTGAAACCGTACATTTAATTCTACCGGTTGCCGTGCCGTCCATTAACAGCATATTCAAATTTTTACTTTGAGCCATTTTGCCTTACCTTTGTCAAATTTATTTTTCAGCGTTTTTGATTTATAACGAAATTATATTGCGGGTACATTTTGCGAACTGTATCTGCATTTTTTTTGAAGTCTAAAATTTTAAAGCCGGTTATTTCGTCCGTGTCGTCGTCATACAAAACATAAATATCTTTCACAGGTTCTTCAGCCGATGAATCCATACAGTTGCAACGTTCACTTAAATAAACGTGCAAAACGTCATGGTCGGCATCATATTTATTTACCGGAAATTGAATCATAAATTATTCCTCCTTCAAAAATAGAATCGCCTTTTCTTAAAGTTGTCCACGTTACGACTTCGCCGCCGAAATCAACCACTACTTTTAAAATTCGCAATTTCAGAGGATTTTTTTCAGCTACAATTAAATCGTAATACAATCGCCGCTTTCCGTCTTTTACAATATAACGCGGGTCTATCAATGTTTGTATCGCCAATGGCTCCAGCATTTTTCTGTAAGATTTATCTTTGTCTTCGTAGTCGCCCAATATGTGTTCGGTGTAAGTTGAATTTTTAAGAAAAATTTCATTGCCGAGAGGGTCTGTAACTTTCCAGCGCATTTCATTTCACCTTTGCAGAAAACAGGAAAATTAAAATCGTGATGAAAATACCTGCCACGCCATATTCCCAGCCTTCCTCGACAAAAGCATAAATCGTCGCACCAATGCAGAAAAGCGTTGCAAAAAGCGTTTGTTTGGCGGCTTCGCGTCTGTATAAAAAAGTTTTATAATCTACGCCGGTTGCCTCCTTGAAACAATCGTGGCAAATTATTTCCTGTTTGCCGTCCAAATTTTTATGAATCAGTGCATCTTTCTCTTCAAGTTTTTTACCGCACTTGGCGCAATTCAATTTAATTTTTTTAGTCGGTTGTTTAACCGGCTCTTTTTTTTCGTCCATTAAATTAACTCCTTGAAAGCGATTTTCGCCGCGTCGATAGTTTTTGCAAAGTCTTCATCAGTGTGCGCGGCTGATACAAAAAGCGTTTCAAACTGCGAAGGCGCAAGGTAAATTCCCTGATCCAACATTGCGATAAACCATTTTTTGAATTGCGCTTGATTAGAGGCGGCGGCGTCAGCGTAATTTCTAACTTTTTTATCGCTGAAAAATATGCAAAACATTGAACCTGCTTGCGGCGTTTGAATTTCTACGCCTGCAACTTTTTTAATTTCGGCAAGTAATTTTGAAGTTTTAGCAGTAAGATTTTCGGTAAATTTTGGAGTTTCGATTAAAATTTTTAAAGTTTCAATCCCCGCCGTCATTGCAAGCGGGTTGCCGCTCAAAGTTCCCGCTTGATAAATCTTTCCGTCCGGCGAAACATTCCGCATAATTTCAGCCTTGCCGCCGTAACAGGCGCACGGTAAACCTCCGCCAATTATTTTTCCTAAGCAAGTTAAATCCGGCGTAATTTTATTTTGAACGGTAACTCTAAAACCGCTCATAACTTCATCAAAAATTAAAACTGCGCCGTATTTTTTAGTAACGTCGCGCAGAGTTTGCAAAAAATTTTCTTCAGGAAGTACAAGCCCCATATTTCCTGCAACCGGCTCAACGATAACGGCGGCAATTTGTTCACCACATTCATTAAAAATTTTTTCAACGGCGGCAATATCATTATACGGCAGGGCGATTGTATCTTTGGCAGTTCCAACGGTAACGCCGGGACTTGACGGCTCGCCAAAAGTCGCCGCGCCGCTCCCTGCATTTACCAACAAAGAATCGCTGTGTCCGTGATAACAACCAATAAATTTTACGATTTTTTCACGGCGTGTAAAACCTCTGGCAACGCGGAGCGCACTCATTGTAGCTTCAGTGCCGGAATTTACCATTCGCATAACTTCCATTGAATGATAAAATTTTTGTACAAGTTTAGCAAGTTCAGTTTCAAGTTCAGTCGGTGCACCGTAACTTGTACCGCGTTCAACGGCTTTTTTTAGCGCGTCAACAACTTTTTCATTAGCGTGTCCTAAAATCATTGGACCCCATGAACCAACATAATCTATAAAATTATTCCCGTCAATATCAAAAATGTGACTGCCTTTGGCGCGGGAAATGAAAGGCGGGTTGCAGTCAACATTTTGGTAAGAACGAACGGGACTATTAACGCCGCCCGGCATAAACTTTTTAGCAAGCTCAAAGGCGGCGGCTGATTTTTCTAATTTCAAAATTTTATCCTCCTACTTGAAAATAATTTTTTTATCGTCGCTGAAATAAATTTTAAAAACTTCGTCGGCAATTTGCGGAATATTGCGCGGCAGAAAATGCACGTTATACCCTACAAAATACGGCGAAGTTGCAAAACGCGGCATTATCTTTGCAAAAATTTTTTCGTCATTGTGGTAGAAAAAAATATTGTAACTGCTCAAATTTTTTCTGAAATAATTCATCAGATAATGTACGCCAATTTGTAAAAAATCTGCCAAAGTTTGAACGTCGCCGCCTTTTGAAAATACAACGTTCAATTCGCCGAATCCTACGCGGGGAAAATTTGAAACGTTTAACTCAACGCCGTTTTTTTCCGCAATGATTAAGCCGCGCAGTTCCCGTTCATCAAAAAGCAGTTCAGAATTTAATTTTGGAAACGCGGCAATTTGCATATGTGGATGCTTGATAGTGCCGCCGGACATTGGACCAAAATTTTTAAAAAATAAAACTTCCTCGTACTTTCCGCAATTCAAAAGATTTTTCCAATGTTTCAAGCCCATTTCAATGACGCGGCGCATATGTTCGCGGCTGTAGCCGGGCATATCAATATCACATTCCTTGCCTTCAATCAGCACAAATAAATCCGCGCCCTCAATCACAGGATATTTATTTTTCAGAAAAATAATATCGCCGTCAGTGTCCAAAATATTTGTCAAATGTTCAACGTCGCAAAACGGGCAAGCGTTTTCGGTGTGAACAATATTTTCGGGCTTTGTCTTGCCAATATCAGTATTAAATTTTATCAGATTTATTTTCATAGACTCGCCCTCTAACTTTCATAAGATTTTCAAAAAAAATATACACAGTCGCCTGAAAAATGTTATAATCACTTCAAAATTATAACTTTGAGAAAAACTTTTTGCAACTATAGGCGGTGTTACTGAAAGAATGGCGGAAGATAAAAATACCGGCAGTGAGAAATTTTTAAAGGGTACAATGATTTTGACAATCGCAAGTTTTGTTGTCAAAGTAATTGGCTCGTTGAATTGGATATTTGTTTCAAGAATTTTGGGCGGCGAAGGAATTGGACTGTATCAAATGGCGTTTCCAATTTATTTTTTCGCAATGACAGTTTCGCAAGCGGGCGTTCCCGTTGCAATTTCGATAATCACGGCGGAGCGCGTGGCGTTGAATGACATTTTCGGCGCAAAACGTGTCTTTAGAATTGCAATGGGCTTAATGTTCGTAACGGGCGTAATTTTTTCCGTGCTGACATATTTTTCTGCAAGTTGGTTAATTGAATATCAATTTATCAGAGACGCCCGCGCTTATATGTCGGTCGTGGTACTTGCGCCAACGGTTTTCTTTGTAACATTTTTGGCGGCGTCCAGAGGATATTTGCAAGGCTGGCAAAGAATGACTCCAACGGCGGTAAGTCAAATTGTGGAGCAAATTTTCCGCGTTATAGTAATGATTGTGCTTGCCTATTTAATGTTGCCTTACGGTTTGGACTACGCGGCGGCAGGGGCAAGTTTGGGCGCGTTGGCTGGCGCGGTTACAGGCTTAATGGTTTTAGTCTACTTCCACATAAAATTAAACAAAGAAATTGAAAAAACTTACGGCGCAAATTTACAACCAACTCCTGAATCTGCAAACGAGTCAACAATTTCAATCGTCAAAAGAATGTTCAAATTGGCGTTGCCGGTTTCTGCCGCGTCAATAATGTTGCCTGTCGTGTCGAATTTAGATTTAATGATAGTGCCGCAACGTTTGGAAGTGGCGGGATATTCCGTCCCTCAAGCTACAGAATTATTCGGCTATTTAAACGGTATGGCGGTGCCGCTTATAAATTTGGCAACGATTTTAACGGCGTCATTGGCAGTTTCAATCGTCCCTGCAATTTCAGAGGCGCGGGCGTTGAAACAAACTGATAAAATTTTTTTATTAACGTCGTCGGGCGTTAGAATTTCAAATTTTGTATGCTTTCCTGCGTTCGTAGTAGTTTTCTTTTTGGCAACTCCAATTTCAAGCTTGATTTACAACGCACCGGGCGCAGGCGATGCTGTAATGATTTCTGCCGTGTCGATAATTTTATTGGGACTGCATCAAGTTTCAACCGGCGTTTTGCAAGGCTTGGGACATACAACAATACCAATGGTAAATATGATATTGGCGGCGGCGGCTAAAGTTTTTTTGAATTGGAATTTAACGGCGTTACCTGCATTTGGAATAATGGGTGCGGCGTGGGCAACGGCGGCTGATATGGGCGTGGCGGCTTTTATAAATTTGTACTTCATTCATAAATATATCGGCTACAAAATGGAAATGGGGCAACTTTTCAAAACAATCTGCGCGGCGGGCGTTATGGCGGTTGTTGTTAAATTTTTCTACGATTTTACAATGGCGCAATGGAATATTGAAGTTATTTCGACGTTTGGCGCGGTTTTTGTAGGTTGTGCGGTGTATATTGCAGCGGTTGCACTTTTCGGCGCAATGAAAAAAGACGATATGCAACAAATTCCAATGGTCGGCAGATTCGCTGTAAAAATTTTAAGCAGAATCGGTATTTTCAAATAAAAAAAAACTTCGCGCAGTTTTGGCGAAGTTCAAAATTTAAATTATCACTTATTAAAGAACCATATAATCATGAATAAACATATCTACATCTTGAAATAAAACACCGTCAATTTGCGGGTATAATTGCCCGCGCACTTCCTTAATTTTGCATTCGCGCATCAAATTTTGCTCGTCTTTCATTCGCACGGTAAATTTTTTATTTATCGTGTCAATTTCATAAATCATACCGTGAAACAAATTTGCACTTAATAAAAATGGAAATTGAAACTTTGGCTTTTTAGGTATAAAAATTTCAAAGTCATTGAAAATTAAATCACCAACTTGAAAATTTGAAATTGAATAAACCGCGCCTTTTGCTTCGCCGCCAAATCCCGTTATATGTTCATCAGGCAAAAGAAGTTTAATGTCAAAATATTTCTCTAATGTCGTTGGAAAAATTGAAAATACCGGAATAAGTGCGCCGGTGTCAATCAGTGTGGGCAAATTATAAAGCTCAATTACAGGGCGTGTATATTCGCTCATGAGCGGTAATGAAAATTCTTTCATAAATATCACTCCTAAAAATTAAATTTCGTCAGCTAAACCTTTTTGCGCGTCTTCTTCCTCAATTAAAATTTTATCGTACATTTTTACGAACGGCAAATAAATCAGTGTTGCAACAATTAAATTTACAGTTTGAACTGCCGCGCCTTGCCATCCGTTTAATAAAAATCCTGAAATTATTGTTGGCGTCGTCCACGGAACTTGCATACCGCTGAACGGCATCATAAATCCCCACGCTATTGAAAGGTACGTGATTATCATTGCCACAGTTGGCGCAAGTATGAACGGCACAATCATATAGGGATTAAAAACTATCGGCAGTCCAAAAATTATTGGCTCATTGATGTTGAAAAGTCCCGGTACAAGCGCAATTTTTGAAACAGATTTCATTTGCTCGGACTTCGCCGCAATGTAACAAGCAATTAAAAATCCCATTGTAAAGCCGCAACCGCCGCTTTTTGTAAAAACGTCGTTAAGTTGTTGTGTAAAAATGTGCGCGGCGGGATTGTTTGCAAGTTGTTCCCCTAAGTTTAAAATTTGCTGATTTTCCCACGTATTCGCCAAAATTAAAGGACCAACAACGCCGCTAACTACGTTTGGTCCGTGAATCCCCGCCCAAAATAAAATACTCTGCAACGCCGTTATAATCATTCCGCCAATTAAAGTATCTGATAAACCTTGCAACGGCGATTGAATTACCTTGAAAAATAATTCCGGAAAAGTTGTTTCAAGTGCATGGTGGCAAATTCCATAGACAACCGCCGCCGAAGTAAAACAAATTACGCAGGGCGTTAAAGCCTCAAAAGTACGCGCAACTTCCAACGGTACGGAGTCCGGCAATTTTATTCCCCAATTTTTTTTCTGACATAAAACGCAAATGTAAGATACGAAAAACGCCACTAAAATTGCTGTAATAATTCCGTTTGAACCAATCCAAACGCGCGGAATAACGCCGCCGATACTGTCGCCATTGTCAGCAGAAATATCCGGCGGCAACAAAGTTAAAAAAGTTGCTAACGCTATCATTGAGGCTATACTTGCATCGCCGCCGCTTATATAAACGTATTTGTAAGAAATTCCAACAACCACAATCAACGCCAACGCGCCAAAAGTCCCGCTTGCAACTGCGTTTAATGAATCTGTCCAATTTGCGCCGAAAATTCCTGCCATAAATTCTGAATATCCCGGAATTGGCAAATTTGCTATCAGTAGAAAAATTGAGCCGCCAATAGTAAAAGGCATTGTTAAAATCATTCCGTCGCGCAGGGCTCGCATAGAATTTACATTTCCAATGTACGTGACTAATTCTATAAATCTGTCAAAGAAATCTTGAAGTTTCATTTCGGTTTATCCTTTCTATGAAAATTTATAAACTCCAACGCCCGTTGTGCTTTTTCATTTCAAAATAAATTTGCCCAAATAAAAACCTCCGCATTATTTCTGAAAACGAAAATAAAATTTCGTGCTCTTCCTTCGTCCAAGTACGCGCCTTTTTGCAGTCGTCAAAACCTACGCAACCAATAAAATCTTCGCCGTCCATAACCGCACATTCAAGATAGGAATGAATATTTCTGCGTTCAAAGTCATGTTTTGCGCGTTCAGGAAGTTTTGAAGTATCTGCACATTCGCTGAATCTGCCATTTTTTGTATTGCGATAACGTTTTCTTATTTGAAGTCTAAGCGGCGGATCGTGTGCAATTTCAGCCTTTTTAAAATCGCCGCGCACGTAGTCAAATAAAATTTTTGGCCAATGTGGACCATCCATATGCCAAAATACGTAAGCCCTGTGAACTTTAAAATATTTTGCGAAAATCTGCAGTAAAAGTTGGACAGCCAAAGACGTATCCTTTGAATTGAAAACCATTTGAAAAATATATTCCAACGGATTTGATAACATTTTTCTAAAATTTTGAGTTGGCAATTCTGCATTATCTGCGGCGCGTTGTTCGGCGTTTTCTAAGCCTTCGCTGTAAATTGTTTCAGTGTCTTTACCTTGCCGCTTACTTTCAGCAAGTGCCGCGTCTGCGCGTTCAAATAAAATATTGTAATTTGCGCCGTGTTCAGGAGCAAGCGCAATTCCAATGCTTGCAGAAACTGAAACTTCTTCGCCTTCGTGCTGATAAACTTTCCTCAAAATATCGCGCAGTTGCGAACATTTTTTCAGAACAATATCCGGCGTTTTAATATCCTTCATCAGTACCATAAATTCATCGCCGCCAATATGTCCCAAAATATCAGTCTTGCGAAAAGTTGTTTTCAAATTCATAGCCATATCCATAATAACCGCGTCGCCTATCAAATGTCCGAGTTTATCATTTACCGATTTAAAATTGTCCAAGTCCAAAACTAAAAGCGCGTTCATTTTATCTTTATCTGAAAGTATTTGATTTACAAGATAAGGCGCGTGAGTTTTGCTGTAAAGCCCCGTCATTGCGTCGCGTTCGATAACTTCTTTGAGTTTTGCCTCTTTAATATGTGCGCTGTCAACATTTTTTATAAAACCTAAAATTTTTATTGCAACGCCGTCAACAATTTCTGCGCGATATTTCATTTTTACCCAAATAAAATATCTGTCGCGCGTGTAAATTCTAAATTCCAATTCGTAGTCTTGAAATGGTGCGCTACGTTGCGTTTTCATTTCCAACATTCTTTTAACGTGATTTTGAAATTCAATTCGATTTTCTGGATGAATCAGCCGCGCTTGTAGTAAATGTTTTTTTACATTTTCGGTAGGCAATTCGTTTTGAAGTAGCCGCGTCATTTGTGAATCATAATTCAAGCGATTGTTAATTATATCCCATTCAAAAACCGCCATACCGTTTAGCTCGGTTGCTAATTTGTACAATTCAGGCAACATATTTAATCGCCCCTTGCGTCCAATAAAAATTTGACATATTATAACATTAAAAAATTAGAGGTACACGAATTGAAAAAAATTTTACTTGCTTACAATCCCGTTTCCGGCAGTGCAACTTTCAGAAAAAATTTGGATGAAATTATAGAAAAGTTTCAGCGTCAAAATATTTTGCTGACATTGTATCGCACTCGCGCAGGAAATTTTTTTGACGATTTTATAGACTGCATAAAAATTTCTGAAGTAGAAAGCGTAATTGCGGCGGGCGGTGATGGTACTTTGCACACGATTATAAATTATCTGATGAAGGCTGAAATAAATTTGCCGGTCGGAATAATTGGCAGCGGTACTTCAAACGACTTTGCAACGTATTTGAAACTTGACACAGAAAAAACTATTGCCGCCGTTGCTGAAAATAAAATTCGCCCCGTCGATTTGGGAATTGTCAACGACAAAGATTATTTTATAAATGTGGCAAGCGCGGGCGTTTTAACCTCCATTGCTCATGAAGTTGACGCAGGCAAAAAAAATTCTCTCGGCAAACTTGCCTATTACATTCAAGGAATTGGCGAAATTCCCAAATTTAAATCCGTGCCGCTGAAAATTTCTGCTGACAGCAGAATTTTTGAGTTGGACGCTTTTTTATTTTTGGTATTGAACAGTTCAGCGGTTGCCGGTTTAAAAAAAATTTCTGACAAAATAAAAATTGACGACGGCAAATTGGATTTTCTGGCTTTGAAAAAATGTAGCCCGCGCAGTTTAATAAATCTGACGCAAAAAATTTTGTCCGGCAAGTGCATTGATGACGACGAAAATATTTTGTACATTCAAGCAAAAAATTTTGAAATAGAATCTGCAGAAAAATTAATCAGCGATCTTGATGGCGAAATTGGCGATTTTCTACCGCTGAAAATAAAAAATCTTCCACGCGTTTTAAATTTCTTTGTTTATGAATGATTAAAAATGCAGGATTTTTCGACGTGGTGTAGAAAATTTTTTTGAGATATTTTTAGAGTTGAAAGGCTGGTGATTGTATGCTTGATCAAATTATGAATTCTACGAATTTTAATTATTTGCCCCGCGCAATGACGGCGGCTAGTATGCGTCAAGAAGTTGTTGCTCATAATATTGCCAATATAAATACTCCAAATTACGTCAAAAAAAATTTGGAATTTGAAGAAATGTTGGCGCAGGAAATTTACGGCGAAACTAAGCCAAAAGGTAAATTAGAGCTCGTGCAAACTAATGATAAGCATTTGCCGTTCAGAAGATTAAATACTTATGCTACGCCCGCGTTTGTTGAAGACAGAAGCGCGATAATGCGCGTTGACCATAACAACGTCGATATTGATATTGAAATGGCGACGCTTGCCAAAAATCAGATTTATTATAACGCGCTGGCTACTCAACTTGGCGGCTACGTTTCAAAAATGCGTAACGCCATTACCAGCGGACAAAGTTAGGGATTAGGAGATAAGGGCTAAGGGAAAATCCCTAATCCCTAGTCCCTAACTCCTAGTCCCTAAAAAGCGACTGAAAGGAGCTTTTTAAATGGGACTGTTTCTGGGAATTGACACTTCAGCCTCCGGTTTAACCGCTGAAAGGTTGAGAATGGACGTAATTTCAAACAACATTGCAAACGCAAATACCACGCGTACAGAAAATGGCGGCGCGTATCATCGCCGTTACGTCGTCTTCAGTTCAAGGGATCGCAAGCCTGAACCTTTTGAACAAATTTTAAACAAAGCATTAGGCAATAAAGATAACACGATTGGACACGGCGTCCGCGCAATTTCAATTCAGGAAGACGCCACGCAAGGTCCAATGGTTTATGATCCAGGGCATCCTGACGCCAATGCTGATGGTTACGTTGAAAAGCCGAATGTTGATATTGTTACTGAAATGGTTGATATGATAACCGCTCATCGTGCTTACGAGGCAAATTCTACCGCCATTAACGCGGCTAAGGCTATGGCGTTGAAGACTCTGGAAATTGGCAAATAATTTTTATTTTTCTGTAGAAATTATTTTGCTAAGTGTTATAATAGTTTGCAGTTGACATTGTAAAATTTTTTTGAAAGAAGTTGAATTTGTGTCCGAACCGGCTGAAATGTACGTTGAAGACAAAACTATAAGCGAAATATTTTTCAAATTGAACGGCAGATTAAATCGCCTTCGTTATTTCAAAAGAAAGCTTGTTTTAGGCGTCTTGTTGACTATGTTGCTACATTTAGGTTACAGAATTTTTGGATACGAATTTGGGCAGGTTACGACGCCATACGCGGCTATTTATAATACAATCGTTTCACTGATTTTTATAATTCCCAATTATTGTTTGAGTGTTCGCCGCCTTCAGGATATGAACAGAGGCAAAACGCTTGCAATTATCAGCGCGATTTTGTCGGCAATTATGGCTTTTCAAGATTTTACCGGTCTGAATTATAAATTTTATTTTCTACTGATTTTGGCGACGGCAACGCTTGCGATTGGGGCTTATATATTGGTAGTTCCGGGAACTCGCGGGAAAAATCGTTATGGCGCAAGCCCAATACCGATTTAAATTTTTAGGATTGTTTTTTTGGAGTAAAGGCTCTTTGCAGTGTAAATTTTGCAACTGCCGATTAGTAAAGTTTCTAAGGCGTGTTGATAAACTAAAAAACGGCGGTCACGGACGACCGCCGCCGCAACCAAATCGCAGGACGCGATTTATTGCGGAAGTTTTTCTTTCTTTGCTAGGCGTTTCTTTCTTTTTTCAAAAAGTAAAGAAATGCCGTATTAGAGAAACTGGAATAAAAATACGGTTTTATCAACATAAACTAGTTGGCAAATTTGGATTGAATTTTCCAGCCGTTGAATTTAGAAAATTTTTCTAATCGTTGAGCAAATGCTCCTACTCGTCAAATTTTACAAGGAAGGTGACAGAATGGAAATTGCGCCATTGGAAATGACGCCCGTTAAAATGAGCGCGCACAGTCATTTGGGCGAAAGTCAAGAAATTGCAAAAGAACCCGCTGTAAGTTTCGGGGAAATGCTAAAAGACGCTCTAAAGAAAACTAACGAATTGCAAATTGAATCCGATAAATTAAATATGGCAATGGCGGCGGGACGTGTTGAAGATATTTCACAGGTTGTAGTTGCCTCGCAAAAGGCTGAAATTGCAATTCAACTTACATTGCAGTTAAGGAATCGCGCAGTCTCTGCATATCAAGAAATTATGCGTATGCAGGTCTGATTTATGAAGGGAAAAAAATTTACATGGACGGTTCGAAAGGACTGATTAAAAGTTGGAGGCTTGGAGACAGCGATTCCAAGAACTGTGGAATGGATACAGCCAAAGGCAACGGTATATATTTCTGGGCGTTATTGCGGCAATTCTTATATCAATTTTTGGTGTAAGTTTTTGGTACGGCAGTAAACCGGACTTTGTGCCGTTGTACACAAATTTAGAATCAAAAGACGCCGGCGACGTTGTAAACAGTTTAAAAGAATCCGGCGTACAATATCAAATTACAGAAACTAAACGCGGCTCAACAATTTATGTTCCCGCTACTCAAGTTCATGACGTAAGATTGGAATTGGCGACTGCCGGTTTGCCACGTGGCAACAAAGGATTTGAACTTTTTGACGACAGCAAATTAGGCGTTACCGAATTTCAAAACAAGGTTAATTATTTGCAGGCACTTCAAGGCGAATTGACGCGCACCATTGAACAAATTGACATTGTACAAAAAGCCCGTGTGCATATCGTTTTACCTGAAGACAGCTTGTACAAGAAAAATGAAAAACCAGCTACTGCGTCAATTATGCTGATGCTTACGCCTGACGCCCAACTCACGGCGGAAGAAGTCAAAGGCATTGTAAATTTGGTTAGTCATAGTGTTCAAGGCTTAACGCCGGAAAATGTCACAATCGTTGACGAGGCAGGAAATATTCTCAACGAAGAAAACGACGAAGATGTTATGAAAAGGCAACGTTCCAATTTGCAAACTATGACGCAAATTGAAATGACGCGCAAAGTTAGAGATCACATTCAAGATAACATTCAAACTTTGTTGGATAATTCGTTGGGCGAAGGAAACGCCTTTGTTCGTGTCAGTGTCGAACTTGACTTTGATGCACGTTCAGTTGACAAACAAACTTTTACACCGGTTGTTGATGAATCTGGTATTATTCGCAGTCAACAGGATATTAACGAAACTTATAATGGGCAGTCCAGCACAGCGGGCGGTCCCGCAGGTATGCAAGGAAATATTCCCGGTTACGTGGCTGAAGACAGAAACGCAACTTCCGAATACGAGCGCAAAGAATCTACCAAAAATTACGAAGTCAACGAAGAAAATCAAAAAGTTGTTTCTTCGCCCGGTGCAATTAAACGCTTAACGGTTGCAGTTTTGGTTAATGACACTGTTACCGCCCTGCAACAGGAAAGTTTGCTTAGAGTTGTTAGTTCCGCCGCCGGTATTAACGAAGATCGCGGCGATACAATTTCAGTTGAGCCTTTGCCGTTTAACACTGAAAAACGCGATAAACAACAGGCTGAAGACGCGGCTGAACAAGAACGCAAAGATAGGATTCTTTATATGGAAATTGGAGCACTGATTTTGTTGCTTGCGCTGATTGTCGGCGGTGTCTTAATGAACCGTCGCAAAAAACAGCAAGAACGCGAGGCACTTGAAGAGGCGCGTCGTCGTGAAGAAGAACGTTTACGTGCTGAAGAGGAAGAACGCCGCCGTATCGAAGAAGAAGAACGCGCACTTGCCATTGAAGCTGATAAAATTCCCGAAGACAGCCTCACTGATGAAGAACGCCAGCAACGTGACGAGAAAAAAGCCATTCTTAAACTTATTGACGAAAAACCTGCTGATATGGCGATGCTTATTAAACAGTGGCTTTCAGAGGACGATTGATTTTAAAAATTTTTATGAAGTGGTAGGCGGCAAAATCGCCTATCATTTTTCAATTTGAGGAGGAATTTTTATGCCTAGAGAAGATATGTACGGTGAATCTAAAAGTATGACGGCGCACGAAAAAGCCGCAATACTTTTTATCGCAGTTGGCGGCGAGTACGCGGCTAAACTTTTTGAACACCTTGACGACGACGAAATAGAAAGTATCACGCTTGAAATTGCGAATAATAAGCAAGTCAGCGCGGAAGACAAAGCCGAAGTCATCAGCGAATTTTATCAAATGGCAATGGCAAGCGATTATATTTCTACCGGCGGCTTAGAATACGCGCAAGGCGTTTTGGAAAAGGCGTTAGGCTCTGAACGTGCAATGGGTATTTTGAACCGCTTAACTACAAGCTTGCAAGTTCGCCCGTTTGATTTTTTGAAGAAAATAGATCCTTCACAACTTTTAAACTTTATACAGAATGAACACCCGCAAACAATCGCCCTTGTTATGGCGTACCTTGAACCCGACCAAGCCGCAATTATCATGAGCGGACTTTCAACTGAAATGCAAGCCGACGTTGCAAAACGTATCGCAACAATGGATAGAACTTCGCCGGACGTTATCAGAGAAGTTGAGCGCGTTTTGGAAAAGAAAATTTCTTCAATGCTTACTCAAGACTTTACAACGGCGGGCGGCGTTCCTGCGATTGTCGAAGTTTTGAACCGCGTCGACCGTTCCACCGAAAAAGCAATTATCGAATCTTTGGAAGTGGACGACCCCGAACTTGCCGAAGACATCAAAAAACTTATGTTCGTTTTCGAGGATATTGTACTTTTGGACGACCGCTCAATGCAGATTGTTTTACGTCAAGTCGATACAAAAGAATTGGCGTTAGCTATGAAGTCAACTACCGAAGACGCCACGAACAAAATTTTCAAAAATATGTCAAAACGCGCCGCCGAAATGCTCAAAGAAGAACTTTCATACATGGGACCTGTTAAAATTCGTGACGTTGAAGAAGCTCAAATGAAGGTTGTTAATATTATTCGTTCGCTTGAAGACAAAGGCGAAATTGTAATTTCACGCGGACAATCTGATGAAATGATGGTTTAATTTTTATAAATTTTTTATTTGTGTATCTTCTTTCTTTGTCCGAGCCACAAAGAAAGAATCAAAGAAAAGGCGTCGCCCGTCAGCCGCCTAAGTTTTTCGTACGCTCCAACTAAACGAGCTCCCATGGGGTCGCACTTAGTTTCTTGCACGCTCCTATTTGAAGTTAATTGGGCGGCACAAGACGGGCTATTTTTTTGTCATTATGGAAAATTTTTAGAATTCAAATTGAGTTTTTGCTTTCCTTGAATTTGTAAACGCCGCTGCCAAATTTGCGCGGTGTTATTTTTTTGAGCTCATCAAAATCTGCGTCAAAATTTTTTCCGTCAATCGCCGCACGATAAATTTTTGTAACCTGCGCGACAACTTCAGGCGAATAATCTTGCGCCTCAATTCTAAGTGCCGCCGCACCAATAAATTTTTCAATGTACGGCAACAAACATAAATCTTTTCCAAAATAAATATGATTGTAGTTGAATTGGTCAACTCTGATTGAATGAATTTCGCCCGCTGAATCTACAAGCGCAAAATGTTTATTCAAAATTGCGGGCGTGGCAAATTCGTTGTAGTTAGGATAGTAAAAGCTGATTAAATTATGTTCGCTAACCATTGATTCAGTTGAGCCGTGTACAATAATTTCAAGCGGCAATGTTGAATTTTCAACGACGCTTTTAACCTGTGCAAAACTCATTTCAAGCGACGCGGTTGCACGTTGTACGCCCAAATTTTTCAGAAATTCGCAAGCCTCGTGATTGAAAATATTAAATGAATGGTCGGCGAAAATTGGCAACGTCGAATTATTTTTCACAAGATTTAAACTGCCCAAATTGCTGACTAAAACTCCGTCAAATTTTATTTTTTTGCTCAAAAGTTCGGCAAGTTCATTCAAATAATTGTCACGTGTAACACGCGGCGTATTTAAAATAATTTTTACGTTCGCTTGATGTGCAAGTTCAACCGCAGATTTTAATTCTTCGATTGTAAAAGGTTTCAGCGGTTTAAAAACTTCGCCGCCAACATAAATTGTATTTGCGCCATTGGAAATTGCCGCCTTCGCCGCGTCCAAACTTGAAACTCTTACAGTTAATTCAGGTTTAACGGCGTCTTTTTTTATTGCAGTTTCATTGGAGAAAATGTCAGCGGTTTTAGCGTCGTCAAAATTCGGCTCAACCATTCCTTCACTGAAAAAGCGCGGCTCACGTTTGCCACTCAAGCCAATTTCAGTTTTTGTAGGTTTATTGAACGCACAAAGCGTAGTAAATTTTCTGACGCGCTTTTCAAAAAAATCTTGCCAAATATTTTCATCAAGGCTGTACCCTGTCGGGTCGGCAATGTAAGAATCAATGGCGCGGCGATACGCTGAAACAATTCTGCTGACAAATTCCGGCGGGCGCATACGTCCTTCAATTTTGAAAGAATAAATCCCGCTCTGAATCAGTTCCGGAATATTTCTAAGCATACACATATCACCCAACGCCAATTTATAGCTTGTGTCGTCCAAAACTTCGCCGCTAACTTCGTCAATGAATTTCCACGCCCAACGACACGGCTTTAAACAACGCCCGCGATTTCCACTTTGCCCAAAAGTTACGCCGGAATGTATGCACTGCCCTGAAACTGCAAAGCACATATCGCCATGAATAAAATATTCAGTTTCAATTCCCGTTTTTTCGCGCAGATTTTTAACCTGTTCAAAATTTAATTCTCGGCTGACAACTACGCGCTTAATCCCAAATTTTTTCAAAACTTCGACGGCTTGAATACTGTTAATATTCATCATTACAGAGGCGTGAATAGGAATGTTTAAGCCAAGTTTTTTAATCAGCTGCACAACCGCCAAATCTTGCACAATAATTGCATCGGGCTGAATTTCGTTTAAAAAGTACAAATATTTTTCAAGCGGCGGAATTTCTTCAACGCTGATTAAATTGTTCAAAGTTATGTCAAGTTTTACGTCGTGTTCGTGCGCGTATTTTACGGCGGCTTTTAATTCGTCGTCGTCAAGGTTAAAATCGTTTTTATGGACGCGCATATTAAAATGTTTGCCGCCCAAATAAACCGCGTCCGCGCCCGCGTCTATCGCAGTTTTAAAAGTCTCAAAAGTTCCTGCCGGTGCCAAAAGTTCAACTGATTTTCTAGTTAAAGCCATTAAAATATCTCCTTCATAAAATCTTCACAAAAATTATAGCATTGTAACTTAACGCTTGCAATATCGCCCGCCTTATGGTAAATTTACAAGTTGCTAAAGGAGGATTTTTAATGGAACATAAAATAGAGGAACTTAAAGCGGCGGCGAATGACGCAATAAAAAAAGTCGCCACAGATTTAAAAGAATTAGACAATCTGCGCGTAAGATTTTTAGGCAAGAAAGGCGAACTTACAGCTTTGTTGCGCGGAATGAGCCAACTTAGCGCGGAAGATCGCCCGCGTATTGGCAAAATTGTCAATGAGGCTCGCGCTCAAATTGAAAATTTAATCGCTGAAAAAAATTCCGAACTCAAGGCAAAGGCGTTGCAGGATAAATTGGCGGCTGAAACTATTGATATAACTTTGCCGGGCAGAAAAATTCACAGCGGACATTTACACCCGCTTACTTTGACTTTAAACCGCGTCAAAGAAATTTTTATCAATATGGGCTACAGCGTTGAAGACGGTCCCGAAGTTGAAACAGATTATTATAATTTTGAGGCGTTGAATTTGCCCAAAAGTCACCCTGCCCGCGATGCTCAAGATTCTTTTTATATCACTGAAGAAATTTTACTGCGTACTCAAACTTCGCCGGTGCAGGCTCGCACTATGCAAAAACATAAAGACAACGCACCTATCAGAATGATTGCGCCCGGTCGTGTTTATCGCCGTGACGATTTCGACGCCGCGCACTCTCCAATGTTCCATCAAATTGAGGGACTTGTAATTGACGAAAAAATTACTTTCGGCGATTTAGTCGGGACATTGGATTTTTTCTGCAAAGAAATGTTTGGCGAAAGTACAAAAATTCGCTTGAGACCTTCGTACTTCCCGTTCACCGAGCCATCGACAGAAGTTGATGTATCTTGCCCAATTTGTCATGGACATGGCGGTGGTTGTAAAGTGTGCCATGATTCAGGTTGGTTAGAGATACTTGGAGCAGGGGAAGTGCATCCGCGCGTACTTGAAATGAGTGGCTACAATCCTTCAAAAGTTAGTGGCTACGCTTTCGGTTGTGGTTTGGAGCGTATCGCAATGATAAAATACGGCATTGACGATTTGCGCCTTTTCTATGAAAACGATGTACGCTTTTTGAATCAATTTTAAATAACTGCACAATGCAAAATTGACTAACTGCCTGTTCGGTGTTACAATTTAACCGTTGAGTTAATCGAACAACGAGGGCGATTAGCCAATTTTCATAGCAGAATTATAATCGCCTTCGCTGTCATTGTCAAACATTAGGAGGCGGTTTGTATGAAAGACAAAGAAAAAGCAAAAATGCGGCGTAATATTGTATATCTAAAAAAATATTTGCCTATGTACTTGCTTTTTATTTCTCTGTATCCATTTGGGGTTGAAGATTTACAAGGTGAATTGTGGAAATGGATAAAAGGATATGAAGGACTTTATCAGATTAGTAATTTTGGACGCATAAAATCTTTTCCACGAAACGGCACAGGTAAAGAAATTAAAATTTTACGTCCTAGAGCTACCAAAATGGGTTATTTGCAAATTTGTTTACGTAAAAACGGTGTCCGTAAATCTTATTCCATTCATCGTTTAGTTGCCGAAGCATTTATTCCAAATCCTGAAAATAAACCGGAAGTAAATCATAAATTTGGCATCAAGTTTGACTGTTATTTTGAAAATTTGGAATGGTCAACTAAAGCTGAAAATAATGAACACTCTATAAAAATGGGATTACCTAAATTTGGTATTGAAAGAGATGTATCTAAACTTAATTCTGAACAAGTGCGCCGGATTCGTGAAAATTATAAACCTTACGATAAAAAATATGGAGTAACGGCATTGGCGAAAAAATTTAATGTAGGTACTAGTACTATTATGCGAGTCATTCAAGGTGAAACTTATAAAAATGTTGATTAAAGGAGTGTTAAGATGCAAGTATCTTTAAATTGGTTGAAAGATTTTTTAAATATTGATTGTACAACGGAAGAATTGGCAGAAAAATTCACAATGAGCGGTAACCCCGTTGAAAATATAGTCAAGGCGGGCGCGGGACTTGAAAAGGTCGTAACCGGCAAAGTTGAAAAAATTGAGCGTCATCCTGACAGCGACCACATGTATATTTGCCAAATGAATGTTGGCGCAGGTGAACTTTTGCAGATTGTGACGGGCGCACAAAACGTCAATCAAAATGATATTGTACCCGTTGCATTAGTTGGGGCATACTTGCCCTGCGGTAAAAAAATTTCTAAAGGCAAATTGCGCGGCGTTGTTTCAAATGGTATGCTTTGCTCTAGAAATGAATTAAACATTGAGGGCGATTCAAGCGGAATTTTTATTTTGCCGAATGATACGCCTGTTGGTGTACCCGTCGCGCAGGTTTTAGGCTTAGACGACGTTTTAGAATTTGAATTGACGGCAAATCGCGGCGATTGTTTCAGTGTTTTTGGATTAGTTCGTGAGGCGGGCGTGCTTTTAAATCAAACGCCGAAATTTCCCGAAATTAAAGTTACCGAAGACGCGGGCAAAAATTCAGCTGATTTAATTGAAATAAAAATTGACGCGCCGGATTTATGCAGCAGATTTTCTGCAAGAGTTTTGACAGACGTTAAACTTGCACCTTCGCCGGAATGGATGCAGAAACGTTTGGAAGGCGCGGGCATTCGTTCAATAAATAACGTTGTTGACGTTACAAATTTTGTAATGGTTGAATTGGGGCAACCGCTCCATGCTTACGACTACGACGAAATTAAAGGCAAAGTTTTAAATGCACGTCGCGCAGTTGCAGGCGAACAACTTCACACTTTGGACGATTCAAACAGACTTGCCAAAGGCGGCGAATTGGTAATTGCGGACGCCGAAAAAGCGGCGGGACTTGCCGGAGTTATGGGCGGCTTTGAAACCGAAATTACAGAAAAAACTAAAACTGTTGTACTTGAGGCGGCTAGCTTTAATTCTGCGTCAATTCGTCGTACAAGTCGCGCAGTTGGTTTACATTCTGAAGCGTCGGGAAGATTTGAACGCGGCGTAAATGAAAAGGCTACAATTACTGCGCTTGACAGGGCGGCTCAACTTTTGCAGGAAATGGGCGCATGCAAAGTTTGCAGTGGCGTTGTTGATGTTTACCCCGCGCCGAAATCTGAAGTTAAAGTACAATTCACTTGCAAGCAAATTAATGACAGGCTCGGCACTTCCTACAGCGAAAAAGAAATTTTGGACGTTTTAAAATCACTCGGCTTTAAAATTTCTGAAGTTGGCGGCGAAGTTGACAGCGATGACGTTATTGATAAAATTTCAAGCGCGGCTAAACATTTCGGCGCGGCGGCTAAGGAGCTTGCACAGAATACTGAAGTTGATGATTTTGTTCAAAGTATTGGTAAAACCGTTGGCGAATTGATTAAACGCAGTAACAGCGAATCTTTCACGACTTACGAGGCGATTGTTCCAGAATGGCGCAACGACGTTACTTTAATGGAAGATTTATCTGAAGAAGTCGCCAGAATTTACGGTTATGATAAAATTCCTTCCACGTTGCCAAAAGGCAGTCAACAGGGCGGGCAGTCGAAATTCCAAAATTTCACGGACAAAATTAAAAATATCCTGTCAAGTTTGGGAATGTACGAGGAAATTTCATTTGCATTTACTCATCCTGATATGTTTGACAAGTTGCAAATTCCGGCGGACAGCGAACTTAGAAAAGCTGTACCAATTAAAAATCCTTTAACTGATGAATATCCTTTACTTAGGACAACGCTTTTAAGTTCGGTACTTGAAAACGCGGCAAGAAATTACAGCCGCAAAAATGAAGACGTTAGACTTTTTGAAATTGCGCCGGTATTTTATCCAAAAAGTTTACCAATTACCGAACAACCGCTTGAAGTTCAAAAACTTGTCGGCTTGATTATGGGACGCCGTGAACCTAAGGGCTGGACTCAAAATAATGTTGAAGTCGATTTTTACGATATGAAAGGGATTGTTGAGGAACTTTTTGCAGGATTGGCAATTTCAAATTATACGGTTGAAGTTGGCGAACATTACGCACTGCACCCCGGCAAAACTGCACATTTCAAAAAGGGACGTGAAATTTTGGCAACGGTCGGCGAAGTTCATCCAAAAGTTACAGAATCGCTCGGAATTAACAAAAAAGTTTTCGTATTTGAGGCGGACGTTGAAACTTTAATGAAGTACACCGCCAAAAAATTTACCTTTGAAAATCTGCCGAAATATCCTGCAATTTCCCGCGACTTGGCAATTTTGGTAAATCTTGGCGTGGCGGCGGGCGAAATTGAAAAAGTTATCGCCAAAAACGCAGGGAAATTTTTCAAGGAAGTTACACTTTTTGACGTGTACACCGGCGAAAGAATTTCTGCTGATAAAAAGAGTTTGGCGTTCAATATCAAATTCCAGTCGAACGAACGCACACTTACCGACGCTGAAGCAGATGAATCTTTCAAAAATATTTTGGCGGCGGTTGAGAAAAATTTTGAGGCAAAGTTGAGGTGATTTAATTGCCGGAAATTAAAAAAGTTGTCGAAATGAAACGTGTGACAGTTGAAATTAACGGCGACGTTTACCACTTGAGGACGGACGACCCTGAAGGCTTGGAAAAAATTGTACAAATGGTAAATTTTCATATGAAGGCAATTTCGCAAACTACGCGCAGTTTTTCAAACAGTAGACTTGGCGTACTGGCGGCGTTGCGAATCGCTGAAGATTATATGCAACTCAAAAAAGACTACGACGAACTTTTAACGCTATTAAATGAATCAAAATGAAAAGTTACAAAATTGAAGGCGTCATTCTTCGCACGGTCGATTTTGGCGACTCTAACAGAGTTGTTACGATTTACACGCGGGATTTTGGAAAAATTGAAATCAATGCTTACGGTTGCCGCCGCGCCAAAAGTCCACTTTCCGGCGCGTTGCAGATGTTTAATTTAATTTCGGCTGAAATAAATCAAGGCGCGAAAGTTGACTCTATCAAAGAAGCTGACGTTATAAAATTTTACGGCAACTTGACGGCGGATGTTGAAAAAATTGCTTACGCCTCGTTGTTTTTTGAAATTGTAAATCGAATGACTTTGCCGAAATTCCCTGAAGTTGGCGTTTACGATTTAATTTTAAAAACTTTGCCCGCACTTGATGAAAGAAATGCAAGAATCGCCGCGCTTATTGGAATTTGTAAATTTTTGGAATTTACCGGCGAACAACTGAATTATTTTCACTGCGTACATTGCGGCAAGAAAATTGAAAATGACGCGGCTTTCAGTTTGACGGACGGCGGCGCAGTTTGTAAAAATTGCGTCGGCACTGCGCGAAATATTTTAAATTACCCGCAAAATTTACGGCTTACTTTTTACGAGATTTTAAATTTTGACTGGAAACAACATTTAAATTTCAGCCAACAGGAAATTATTTCGGCGGAAGAAATTATTTTAAATTACGTTCAATCAATCATTGGCAAGGAATTAAACGCCGTGAAATTCATTCGGCAACTTGAAAATTTATAAAAAAATTGGAAGTCTGCAAGGCGCGGACTTCCTTTTTTATTGCAAAAAAATAAGGAAGTTTGAACGTTCAAGACTTCCCTTTCAATTTTAAAAAATTTCTAACTCATCCACGGCGGCAAATTAATTGAGCCATCGCTACTTTGCTTAATATTTTTAGGTTCTTGAGGTTGCGGAGTAGTATTTTGTTGAGGCGGCGGAGTTGGAGCGGGATTATTTTGTGGAGCCTGAAAACCTGCAAAAGCATTGAAGTTTAAAGGCTGAAAACCGCTGTCTGTAATTGGGCGAATTATCTTTTCAGTGCGTTCACTTTCTTGAGCAATAGGGCGAACTTCGCCGTTAAATTTTGTAGCAATAATCGTAACTCTTACAATATCGCCCAAACTTTCATCAATCGACATCCCCCACATAATTTCAGCTTCAGGGTCGGCGGCTTCTTGAATCGTTGTTGACGCCTCATTAACTTCAAGCATCGTCAAACTTTCATTTGAGCCCATAATATTCATTAAAACGCTGTGCGCACCTTGAATACTCGTTTCAAGCAACGGGGAATTAATAGCCGCCTTCGCCGCGTTTACGGGAGCTTTTTCGCCGGACGCCTCACCAATTCCAATAAGTGCATTTCCGGAATTTTGCATAGTTGTTGTAAGGTCGGCGAAGTCCAAATTGACAACGCCGGGCATTGTGATAAGTTGGGAAATACCTTGAACACTTTGACGCAAAATATCATCAGCAATGCTAAACGCCTGCGTTACAGGCATTTTTTTATCAACAACTTGTAAAAGTTTATCGTTCGGAATTGTAATAATTGTATCGACGCAATGGCGCAAATTTTCAATTCCCATATCAGCATTTTTTTTGCGACGCGGACCTTCAAAACTGAAAGGTCTGGTAACAATTCCAACAGTCAACGCGCCCAATTCCTTTGCACACGCAGCGATAATTGGAGCCGCGCCTGTACCTGTACCGCCGCCCATTCCCGCAGTTATGAAAACCATATCCGATCCTTCAAGTGATTTTAAAATTTCTTCACGGCTTTCCTGCGCGGCTTTTTCGCCTCTTTCAGGACGTGCGCCTGCGCCAAGTCCTTTTGTAACTTTTTCACCAATTCTGATACGGCGCGGAGCTTGCGAATTTAAAAGGGCTTGTGCGTCAGTATTCACTGCGATAAAGTCAACGCCTTCAATTCCAAGTGAAATCATTCTATTAACAGCGTTACTGCCGCCGCCGCCAACGCCAATAACTTTGATAACTGCCAATGAGTTTAAATTTGTGTCTTCAATTTCAATGGCCATTATATCTCTCCTCCATATTTAATTTTTACAGTCAAAAAAAATTTGCTTATTTTAATTAAAACGAGTTGCAATAATCACAACTCTTACGGTATCGCCAAAACTTTCGTCTTCGGACATACCCCACATAATTTCAGCTTCAGGGCTTGCCGCATCCTGAACAATATTTGAGGCTTCATTGACTTCAAACATTGTCAAAGAATCTTCCGAGCCGCCAATAAAGCTGATAAAAACACTGTTTGCCCTTTGAATATTGGATTTAATTAACGGCGAATTCAGAGCATTTTGTGTAGCAGTTACGCAAGAATCTTCGCCGCACGCTTCGCCAATTCCGGCAAATGCAAAGCTTGAATCGTCTAAAATTTCTGCAATGTCGTTAAAATCCAAATTTACCATACCGGGCATTGTGATAAGTTGGGCAATACCTTGAACAACTTTATAAGAAAAATCATCAGCAACTTTGAAAGCTTTTTCTGCAGAAATTTTTTCTTCGCCAATCAATTCATCACTTGGAATTAAAATAATTGTATTGCCGTTGCAGCGCAAATTTTCAATTCCCATATCAGCAAAAACTTTTCGGCTGGGGTCTTCAAAAGAAAATGGAATGCTGACAGCAGAAATAACCGTTGCGTCAAGTGCGCGTGCGCAAGCCGCAATAAAAGGAACTGCACTTGTAGCCGTTTTGCCGCCCATTCCCGCAACGATAAAAACTAAATTCGCGCCTCTAAGTTCGTCATAAATTTCTTTGAGGATTTTTTGAAAAGATTTTTCGCCAATTCTGATACGGCGCGGAGCTTGCGAAGTTGAAAGACTCTGCGCATCAGTGTCAATAGCGATAAATTCCACGCCTTCAAGTCCGCGTGAAATCATTAAATTGACGGCGTTGATACCGCCGCCGCCAACGCCTACAACTTTTATGGTTGCCGTTGTGTTAGAATATTCGACTTCAAACATAAAGTTCATCGCACCCTTGCAAATTTTATAAAAAGTTTTACGGTACATTCTACTATAAAATTTTCATTTACGCCATAGCAACTAAAAAAATTTTTAAACGTCACATTTTTTTAAAAAAAGTGCTTTCAATGCAGAAATGTTTTTAAAAATTCTCAAGCCGAAAATAAAGAGTGCGATATAGTACAATTTCAATCCCAAAATATTTCCGGTACAAATTAAAATGAGTCCAAAAATTAAATTCGTAATAAAACCGACGATTAAAATTGCATTGCTGAAATTTGAATTTAGTTTCGCTATCAAGCCGCCGCAAATTGAATCAATCGCCGCAAGCAATATCACGGCGCAAATTTTTTCATCGGCGGGAATTTGCAGAATGTAACCGAGAAAAAATCCGACAATCAAGCCGCCTATTGCCTTTGACATTTTTATTTCTCCTTAAGTTTAATTATATTCGGAACGTGGTTACAAAGTTTTTATTTTGATTTTATTTTTTTGAAAACGGCATTTCTTTCTTGCGCGGTTGCGCAGCAAGCGTGCTCTTTAGTAGGCGCAAAGAAAATCGCACGTCCTTGTGTCCCACTCCACATGCGATTAACAAGACACAATCTTAAACAATTTTTTATCTGTTTCCTGTATCCTGTCAGATATTTCCTAAATCAAAATTTTTTTTCAGCAACTTTGGCAAAAACGTGACGAAAATCCCCGCTGTACGACGGAATATAAACATTATCCAGCGTCAAAACTTCAATTTGAATCCCCCAAACTTTTAAAGCGTCCTCAACGCCTCCGCGCATTTTTATTGAGCTTTCCAAATTTTTTATATCGCCAATAGCAATAATTTCATATGGCGGCGCACTTCGCACGTTGTTTACTGAAAGCGTGGGCCCGGCGCAACGAATTTCACTTGTTGCGATTAATCTTTGTCCGTTGATTGAAATTGCCTCCGCGCCCGCCGCTCGCAATTCGTTTACAATTCGTAAAATATCTTCGTCGTGAATCACATACAAATTTGGATTGTCGCCAACATTTGAATTTGTTTTGCTGTCGTCCATTCGCACAATAACGCCGCTGCCTTCCAACGCCGTTAAACCTGCGTACATTTTTAAATCTTCGATTGTTGCCAATTCTTCCGCCGTCGGGTCAAATTCTTGTTGCAAGGCTGAAATTTTTTTCTGCAAATTTTCTTGTTCCTGCTCCAGTTTTAAAATTTGCGTGGTTAGCTCCGAAATTTGCGGCAACGTTTCCAATTCGTCTTCTTGCCGAAATTCGGTTGACAAAATTACTCCTACTATCACACATAAAAAAGTTATCGACCAACTTTCACCTAAAATTTGTCGAAGTTTCCTCATAAAATCTACCTCGCAAGCTTTATGAAAGGTGCAGTATAACTAAAGTCGGCGTATTCTACGTCGTGCGGGTTGTTGTCCAAATCGTGCAGAAAATCTTGTACCAAATTTGCTTTTTCGTCCATTCGTTCTTCAAGTTTTCCTATACGAATTTGAACAGATTTTTCAGTTGCCGTGTACGCCACAATATAATCTGCCGAAATTATCGCCACTTCAGAAAGTTTTTCCAATGCTTCCGCGTCCAACTTTTGCAAGAAAACTAAAATCTGCAATACAATTTCATTTTCCACGTCGTCGCCAATATATTTATCTTTCACTTGTGAACCGGTTATCATTGGAATTGACATTTCGCGCAGATTTTTATAGCTGTCAATAATTTTGCCGTTTTTGTCCAAATCTAAATAGCCGTAATCGCAAACAATCGTGGCGATCGCTTTTCTTTCTTTTACCGTAACTTCAAGACGACTTGGAACAATTCGCCGCACGGTTACGCTTTCAATTCGTAAATCGTTTTCCAATCGACTTTTAACTTTGTCCGTTTCCAGTTCAAAAATTGGCTCGCCAATATAAATATCGCCAACTTTTAAAATATCTTCGACGGTTAAATTTTCCGCGCCGTTGAGTTTAACTTCTTTCAGCGTAAAAAAAGGAACGTAGACAAAAAAGCCAATAATCGCGCCGCAAATTGTCAAAAATACAATTCCCTTGAAAAGTCGCCGCCCGCTTCGGTGAACTCTTTTTATTTTAGACATTTTAAAAACCTGCTGACGCTAAAATTTTTTCGCAGAGTTCGGGAAATTCAATACCGGCGGCGCGTGCTGCATCAGGTACAAGTGAAGTTTCCGTCATACCCGGCACGGAATTAACTTCAATAGCGTAAGGGATATTTTCTTCAGACAACATAACATCGACGCGGGCAACGCCTTTACATTTGCAAACTTTGAACGCGCTGACAGCCAACGCCTGTACTTTTTCAGTTAATTCAGCTGAAATTTCGGCGGGGCAAATGTGCGTTGACGCGCCTTTTTTATATTTCGTTTCATAGTCGTAGCGTCCGGTAGTTGTTGTAATTTCGATAACCGGCAACGCCTGCGCCTCGTCTTCATTGCCGAAAACTGCAACCGTTAATTCGCGCCCTTTGATAAATTCCTCAACTAAAATTTCATCGCCGTATTTGAAAGAATTTTCAATCGCCGCAAAAATATCTTCGGACTTTTCGACAATTTCAACGCCGATACTTGAGCCTTGATTCGCCGCCTTAATTACGACCGGCAAGCCAAATTCTTTTTCGACACGTTCGGCAAGCGTTTCATTTTTGTCAGCAATTCGATAAACTTCAAAACGCGGCGTGGCAACATTTGCGAAGGTGAACATTTTTTTAGTTGTCACTTTGTCCATTGTAATTGCCGCCGATAAAACGTCCGAGCCGGTGTACGGAATATCCAACATATCCAGTGTACCTTGAATTAAGCCGTCTTCGCCGTAAAGACCGTGCACCGCGTTAAAGACAATGGCGCAATTTGTTTTTAAAATATCTGCGGCAAAAGTTTTTGGATTAAGCTCCATAGTTTCAACGTTGTAATTTTTAGATTTAAGCGCGTTATAAATTGCCGCGCCCGTCCTGCGCGAAACTTCAGCCTCTGTGGAAGTGCCGCCCATTACCACGACGATTTTATTTTTGTGGCGAATTTGATCAATTTTTTCAATCAATTCTTCGCCGGTCTTGTAAATATCGCCCGCGCCCATTGTAATAACCAAGTCGCCCGCCGTCACGTTATCCAAAAGATAATCGACAATTCTTTCACGTTGCGGAATGTATTCAACATTTTTATTAGTTTTCAAAACTTCATTCAAAATGGATTCGCCGCTGATGCCTTCGATTTTTTCTTCACCGGCGGAATAAATATCAGTCAAAATTAATAAATCAGCGTCAGTAAAAGCCGTGCCAAATTCATTCAGCAAAAGTTTTGTACGTGTATAACGGTGCGGTTGAAAAACGCAAATGACGCGGCGGGGATTAGTTTCACGCGCCGCCTTCAAAGTTGCCGCAATTTCGGTCGGGTGATGTCCATAATCGTCAACAATCCAAATTCGGCTGATATTCGCCTTAGTTTGAAACCGTCTTTTCGCGCCGTGAAAGCCGCTTAAAGCGTTTGAAACTTTGTCGAAGGGTATTCCTATATGAAGAGCCGTTGCAAGCGTTCCTAAGGCGTTTAAAACGTTGTGACGCCCATGAATTGCAAGCTTTATCCTGCCCAAAAGTTTTTCGCCGTTGAAAACGTCAAAGCTTACGCCGTCAACGTTGGTGTAAATATTTTTTGCCATAAAATCAGCGTCGTTGTCAATGGCGTAGGAAATAACTTTGTGGTTAATTTCACCCGCAATTTTTCTAAGCGGTTCACTGTCGAAACATAAAACCGCCACACCGTCATCAGTGATATTTTCTAAAAAGTTTTTGAACGCCTCGCGCAGTTTTTCAACATTGCCGTAATGGTCAAGGTGATCGTCCTCAACGTTCGTAACAACTGCAATATTTGGCGTCAATTTTACAAATGAGCCGTCACTTTCATCAGCCTCTGAAACAAGATAATCACTTTTTCCCAAAATTGCGCCCGTGCCCAAGTCCAAACTTTCGCCGCCAATTATAACCGTCGGATCTGCGCCGGAATGTTTCAGCACGTAACCAATCATTGAAGTTGTAGTAGTTTTGCCGTGTGAACCTGCAACCGCAATACCTTTTTTGGAATTTACCAACATTGCGTTAATATCTGAACGGTGCAATTTTAAAATATTAAGTTCAGCTGCCTTTACAAGTTCGGGATTATTTTCTGGAATCGCCGAAGAATAAACTATTGCGTCAATTTCGCTTGAAATATTTTGGGCGTCGTGACCTACAAAAATTTTTGCGCCGAGTTTTTTCAGCATTTGAACATTGGCAGAATCTGCACAATCCGAGCCGCTAATTTCATAGCCCATTTCTATTAAAATTTTGGCAAGCGTACTCATTCCCGCGCCGCCTATTCCTACAAAGTGAAATTTTTTTAATTTAAGCATTTCGCTATAATTCAAAATTTTTTCCTCCCAATTAATGTTAAATAATTAATTTTTAAATTTTTAGTTTATATGTACTTTCTTTTCAGTCACGAAAAGAAAGTACCAAAGAAACGCTTTTTCGCCCGTCCGCCGCCTAAGGTTTTCGCACGCTCCAACTAAACGAGCTCCTTTTGGTCGCACTTAGTTTCTTGCACGCTCCTATTTGAAGTTAATTGGGCGGCACAGGACGGTCGGTCTTTTATTTGTTAAAATTTCAAATCCCTGTTTTCCTTGCAAATGCGAGGAGTAAGAGCATTTGCTATGCGATGAATAAGAACATTTACTCCTGTTTCCTTTTTCCTTCTAATCAAATATATCTTTTCAAAAAATCTAAAATCAAATTGAAAACTTCTTCCTGTGACCAATAATCATCTGAATGATTTGCATTTGGCACAATGTACCTTTCAGCCTCGACTCCGCCATTTCGCAACGCTTGAAACAGTAAATCTGTTTGCGCGGGCGAAACTATATTATCTGCCGTGCCGTGCATTAAAAGCATTGGCGCAGAATTTTTTGTTATGTAGTTGATTGGATTAGCCTTCGCCGCCGCATCAGGAGTTTCTAAAATTCCGCCGCCCATTCCTGTAAAATAAGGAACGCCATTAACAAACATTGACGCTATTGCGCCGGGCAAATTGTACGCGGCTTGTACTATATCAGGAAAATTTTCAGCAATTCGCGCAGGGTCTGAAATTCCGTACAAATCAACTGCTGCCGCAATTTTACTTGACTGATTTAAATTTGCACCGACGTTAAAAATTTTGTCGCCGTTCGTAACTGCCGCAAACGCCGTAAGATAACCGCCCGCACTGTCTCCAATTACAAAAACTTTTTCGGCGTCAACATTAAATCTTGCCGCGTTCGCCTTAATAAATCTTATCGCAGATTTTACATCTTCAATAGGCGCGGGAAATTTACTGTTTGGCGCAGTGCGATAATTTATACTGCCAACTACAAAATTATTTTCAGCCAAAAACATTCTAAGTTGCGGCATACGCGCACGATTTGCAGAAATAAAGCCGCCGCCCGTCACAAAAATTACTGCAGGCATTTTTTTATTTATCGCCGGAACTAATAAATCCATTTGCAAAAGTTGCACGGGTTTTTCAAATGTATCAACCTGCGCGTAAACCACGTCAGGGATATAATGTATTTTTGCCCGCTTTAATTCGACGTTCAAAACTTTACTCTCAAAATACACTTGTAATGCTCCTTTGTCAAATTTTTATAGTCAGATAATTTAAATTCATCACGTTTATATATTGAATACTTTTTGCCATTTTTGCAACAAGTTTTATTCCAATGTGCGCCGTTGGGTCTTCAGAATTGTAAATTTCCTGCCACTTTTTGGGATTGAACGGGCGGCAGTCGTCACGAATTCTCAAAGTTACTTTGTCGCCTTTTATCAGCACTCGAATATCAATAGAATGTTTCTTGCCGTCGTTAAAGCCGTGTTCCAAAATATTCATCACTAATTCTTCAACGCAAATTGAAGCGTACATAGTTTTTTTTCGGCTGATATTATTTTTTTCCAAAAAAACTTCAACAACTTCAGAAATGCTTAAATCGTCGTCTTTAAAAGTAACAGTCATATTCATTTGCGGATTATTTGGAGAACCGAAATCTTTTGGCAAAATTAGCATATCTTCAGGATTGAAAGTAATTTTTTTATAGTAGTACCAAACGCCAAAAACTATCGCCAACAAAAATGCAAGTTTGCTCAAGAAAAATCCTGCCCAAATTCCCGTCATTTCAAAATACGGCGTCAAAATCCAAACGAACGGCACAATAAAAAGAATATTTCCTGCAACAGCCATAACATTTACAATTTTAAATTTACCGCAAGCTTGATAAAAATAATTCAACATTTCACTGAACGCTATCAAAGTTAAACTAAATGCAATACATTTGATACTATCAACAACCATTTCAAAAACTGCAGGATTTTCTTCTGAAAGGTAAGCATTTGCAATCAGCGGCGCGGCTAAAATTAAAATTCCCGCTATCGTCAGAGTAATTACCGTTGCATATTTTATCGCAATTTTGGCAAGACGTGAAATAGATTTTTTATCTTCTTCGCCAAATAAAATTCCGGAAATCATCTGAACTGCCAGCGATAAGGCTTTTGGAATTGAATAAATCATTAAAAAAATATTGTTAAAAATTGCAACTGCCGCAACGCCCGCGCCGCCGCCAACGCTCAAAGCAACATAATTTAAAAATCCAATCTGCAACATTGACGCGCCGCGCCCAAGCGCACTTGGTGAACCGATTAAAAGCATTTCCTTTAACTTTGAAAATTGCATAAAAGCAGGATTAAATTTAAAATTTGCAGTCGGCTTGAAAAAATGCAGAATCAAATACCCCGTCGCCAAATAATAACTTACAGTCGTTGCAATTCCAATTCCCCACATTGTTCCGCTAAAATAAGTAACGCAGATTAAATCGCCCAAAACATTTGTCACGCTTAAAATTGTAACGGCAGTAACTGCCCGCTTTTTATCGCTGTCAAGTTGCATTATTGGCGTTAAAAGTGCAACCGCCGCAACTGTAGGAAGTCCCAACGAAAAAGCTTGCATATAATCAATAGCTTCTGCGCGAATAACTCCCAAACTTTCTTCCGCACCAAGTATATTTGCAATTTGCGCCGGAAAAATAAAAGTTACCACAATGAAAAAAACTGCCAGTGAAATTGCGGCACTCAATGCAAGCGAAAAAACACCGTTAGCCTCATTTAATTTGCCTTTGCCCAAATTTTGGCTACAGAGAATTTGCATACCAAGTGCAATGATACTCGGAAAAATCACAGAAAATTTTCGATAAGGTGCAGTAAAACCGAACGCCGCCATTGCATCTGCGCCGAGCATATTTCCAATAATTATCCCGTCGATAACGTTGCCAATAGCCATTGACAGCATCGACATCAGAAAAACTATAAACGTACTTTTATATAAATCTTCAATAATATTTTTTTTACTATCCATCGTTAATTAACTTTTTATATTTCAAATTTTTATAGTCAGATAGTTTAAATTCATCACGTTTACATATTGAATGCTTTTTGCCATTTTTGCAACAAGTTTTATTCCAATGTGCTCCGTTAAATCTTTCGGATTGTAAATTTCTTGCCACTTTTTGGGATTGAACGGGCGGCAGTCGTCACGGATTCTTAAAGTTATTTCTTCGCCTTTTATCAGCACGCGAATATCAATAGAATGTTTCTTGCCGTCAATAAAGCCGTATTCAAAAATATTTTTTACCATTTCTTCAACGCAAATTGCACTGAACATAGTTTTTCTTCGGCTGACATTGTGCTTTTCCAAAAAAACTTCAACAACTTCAGAAATGCTTAAGTCGTCGTCTTTAAATGTAACAGTCATATTCATTTGCGGATTATTTGGAGAACCGAAATCTTTTGGCAAAATTAGCATATCTTCAGGATTGAAAGTAATTTTTTTATAGTAGTACCAAACGCCAAAAACTATCGCCAACAAAAATGCAAGTTTGCTCAAGAAAAATCCTGCCCAAATTCCCGTCATTTCAAAATACGGCGTCAAAAGTAAAACGAACGGTACAACAAAAAGCAAATTGTTTGCAAACGCCATAACATTTACAATTTTAAATCTGCCGCAAGCTTGATAAAAATAATTTAACATTTCACTGAACGCCATAAAAGTTAAACTAAATCCAATCCATTTGACGCTGTTGACGACCATTTCAAAAACTTTTTCATCACTGTCATGAGTGTAAATGTCAGCAATTAACGGCGCGGCTAAAATTAAAATTCCCGCTGTTGTCAAAGAAATTATCGTTGCATATTTTACCGCAACTTTAGTCAGCCGTGAAATAGATTTTTTGTCTTCTTCGCCAAATAAAATTCCGGCAATCATTTGAACTGTTGCCGCCTGCGCCTTCGGAAAAGTTTCAACCATTGAAAAAATATTGTTGAAAATTGCAACCGCCGCAACGCCGTTACCTCCGCCAATACTCAAGGCAATGTGATTTAAAAAGCCGCTCTGCAACATTGACGCACCGCGCCCAAGTGCACTTGGTGAACCTATTAAAAGCATTTCTTTCAATTTGGAAAACTGCATAAAAGCAGGGACAAATTTAAAATTTGCATCAGGCTTGAAAAAATGCAGAATCAAATATCCCGCGCTTAAACAATAACTTACAGTCGTTGCAATTCCAATTCCCCACATTGTCCCACCAAAATATTTAACGCAGATTAAATCGCCCAAAACATTTGACGCGCTTAAAATTGTAACGGCAGTAACCGCCCTTTTTCTGTCTCCGTCAAGTTGCATTATTGGGCTTAAAAGTGCAACCGCCGCAACTGCAGGAAGTCCCAAAGAATAAGCTTGAAAATAATCAATCGCCTCTGCGCGAATAACGCCTAAATTTTCCTCCGCGCCGAGTATATTTGCAATTTGCGCCGGAAAAATAAAAGCCATTGCAATGAAAAAAATTGCCAGCGAAATTGCCGTACTCAACGCAATAGAAAAAACGCCGTTAGCCTCATCTAATTTGCCTTTGCCTAAATTTTGACTGCATAGAATTTGCATACCAAGTGCAAGTATATTCGGGAAAATCGCAGTAAATTTTTGATAGGGCGTGGTAAAACCAAACGCCGCCATTGAATTTGAGCCGAGCATATTTCCAATAATTATACCGTCGATAACATTTCCAATAGCCGTTGCAAGCATCGACATCAGAAAAACTATAAACGTACTTTTATATAAATCTTCGATAATATTTTTTGATGTATCCATTAAATTAAATCACCTTGAGGCACGATAAATTAAAAATGTTCCAAAAATCAATCCAATAATATTTGGAATCCACACGGCGTACATTGGCGGCACAATATCACCGCGTGCAAGTGCGTTAGCCAAAGTCATTATCGAATAGTAAATAAAAATTATTACGACGCTAATTGCAAAACCGGCGGAGGAAGAATTTCTTGTTGGCTGAAGTCCGAGCGGTACACCAATTAACGCAAAAATTAAACTTGCCATTGGTATACTTAAACGCTGATAAAGTTCAGTTTCAAGTTTGGCGGTACTGGCGTTTTGCGTTTTCATAATTTCAATTTGCGCCTTGAGTTCCTTCATTGTCAATTCTTCCGGCTTTTTCTGTTCGCGGACAATTTGGCGCGGGCTTGCACTTACAGGCAAAGTTTGAGTTGCAAAGCGCATGGTACGCGTCCTTTGGCTGTCAGAAATATCATAAATCATTCCGTCGTGCATAATCCAAACATTGGATACCCATTCGGCGTAACTTGCATTTTCTACGTGCGTAAGCGTACCTTCAAAATTAAATTCCTGCAACGTGATACCTTGCAAAGTTTCATCACTTGCACGATATTCGCGGGCGTAGACAAGCCGACGAATTACGCCGTTTTGAATATCTTTCAAAATGATATGATCTTGCGATTTTAATTCAGTGTTGCCTTGAATTTCATAGTAAACGACGTTGTTATAGGCGGTATTCGCCCACGGGACAACGTGTTCATTAAATATAATTGCACAAATACTAAAAATAAATCCTAAAATAATTGCGGGCGCGGCGATTCTTTTAAAGCTGATACCGCAAGACTTCATTGCAGTAATTTCACTGGAACTTGACAGCCGACCAAATGTTAAAAGCGTTGCCAATAACATTGACATTGGAAAAGTCCACATAATAATTGCGGGCATACCGTACACAAAAATTTTTATGACGGACGAAATTGACGCGCCATAATCTGTAATAAATCTTGCAATTTTGAAAAGCGTCCCCGAGCCAATGAAAACTGCCGAAAAGGCGCAAATTCCAAAAATCGCCGCCATTATGACTTCACGAAAAATATACCAATCTAAAATTCTAATTCGCAATAAAAGCAGCTCCCACCTCAAAAATTACATTTGCTTATTAGTAAAAGCATTTTTAACTTTTTACAATCTGAAATTGTCGCCGAGATAAAACTTTTTGGCAATAGGACTTTCGGCTATTTCGTTTGCATTGCCTTCAAGTAAAATTTTGCCTTCGTTCAAAATATATGCTCTGTCAACAATATTCAAAGTTTCTCTAACGTTGTGATCTGTTATCAAAATTCCCATCCCGCGTTCGCGCAGATATTTTATAATTGTTTGAATATCAGCAACTGCCAACGGGTCAACGCCTGCAAAAGGTTCATCAAGTAAAATAAATTGCGGCTCCAGTGCCAAACACCGCGCAATTTCAACCCTTCGACGTTCGCCGCCTGAAAGTTCAGTGCCTTTTCTTTCGCGCACGTGTCCAATATTAAATTCTTTTATCAGATTTTCAAGCCGCGCCTTAGCTTCACTTCGGGAAATTTTCAGCGTTTCAAGAATCGCCATAATATTTTCTTCGACGGTTAATTTGCGGAAAATCGACGCCTCTTGCGTCAAATAGCTGATTCCCAATTCTGCGCGACGGTACATTGGCAAATTTGAAATGTTTACGTCAGAAATAAAAATTTCGCCGCTGTCCGGTTTTTCCAATCCTACAATCATATAAAATGAAGTAGTTTTGCCCGCGCCGTTTGGACCAAGCAAGCCGACAATTTCGCCTTTTTCGACTTTCAGCGAAACATTATTTACAACTACGCGCCTTTTGAAAGATTTTACCAAATTTTTTGCTTCGATATTCATTTTATTCACACTCAATTAAATTTTGACGGCGTATTTGCAAGGTCTTCATGCGGCAAAGTAGTTTTGTTGGTTTTAGTTAGTTTAACTTCCTTTTGTTCGTCTGCAAGATAAACCGTCAAACGTTTTCCGCGCAAAGTATTATTTTTTTGAATAGCCCACGCGTTGCCGGAAAGAATCGCCTTGCCGTTTTCGTTGGCGTAATAATCCACTCTGTCGCCGCCGGCTTCAATTTCTTTGGGCGGGCTGACAAGATGAACATTGCCCGTACCAAAATAATATGCGTCGTCAATCCAGCCTTCAATATAATTTGCAGAAAAATTCCCGTCGCTTTGACTGGTTAAAACTCCGCCGGTTGGGATTATGAAATGATTTTTTTCGTCTGGATAATAATCGACGTGTTCGCCCATAAAAGTTCTGGTGTCGCCGTTGGGATATTTTTCATTTGGTGCAATAGTTTGAGTGCAATAAACATTTCCATCTGCCTGCATATGTCCCACGCCGTCATTTTGCAAACTGTTGCAAGTCAACCTTAAATCTTGACGAACAACTATAACATTTCCAATAAGATAAGATTCTTGAGTGTTTATGTTATACATTGCACGTTCGCCGGTTGCGCGGTCTGCGCCGTGTTTCAAAAGTACGTTGCCGGTTGCCGTGACTACGCCGCTTTTCATATCATAATCAACATTATCAGCGTTGACTTCGGAAGGAACATTGGATTCAGCGTTTTGGGATTCTTCGGCGTGACGAACAGAAACATTTCCGCTTGCCTCAACTTTTTCAGTATCCATATCATAATCAATTTCATCTGCTTTGAGTTCGGAAGGCGAATTATTTTCAGTGTTTTCTGCTGAAAGTGCAGTTGAATTTATAAAAAGCGTCGCGCAGATTAGCGCACAAATTTTTTTCAATTTCATTGTTTATTGTCCTCCGATTCTTTGACGCCGCGTAAAATTCGGGCGTTGCCTTTCAATTTAAAATGGCGCAAGCCGTTTGTAGCTTCTGCAATATCGCCGTAAGCTCTCATATCGTCTTTGGAAATTTTTACATTTTCGCTTGCAACCAATATTTCTTCTTTGCCGCGCCAATCAAGTTTCCCGCTGGATAATTTTGAGCCTTTGCTGTTGACAACCAAAACATCGCCTTCAACGTGAATATCGCCGCTTTTATAATCATAATTCCCGCGATTTGCCGTAAGTTCAATAAAATCTCCGTCCGTCTGATAAAATTTACCGCGTACATTTTCAATTTCTGCAATTTGGTTGGCAACGTCCATAATCATTTTATCAGAATCCAATTCCAAAACTTTAACGCCGTTTCTTTCTTCAACGATATTATTTGTTTCGTAAGTCATTTTTGAAGGCGGCTCGATTTTTTCAGAAGGCGGCGGCGGTGCTGTAGGAGTTGTAGAAATTGCCCAAACTACGACGCCAAAAAATAGTCCCAATCCCGCTACTATTAAAATTTTAATTTTGTTATCCATATTTCACTTTCCAATTTTAAAATTTATGATTCAGCCGAAAATTTTTTAAACAGTATGATGTTTGCCTTCTTTTTTCATTTCCGGCGGCGTGTTCCAACGTTTCTGAAACCATATCCATTGCGTTGGATTTTCACGAATAATTTGCTCAAGAATCCGCGTCATTTTTTCGGTAAAGCGGTATAAATCGCCGTCCGTGTCGCCGGTATCTTCAAATTTCAGCACTTCAAAAATTTTTACCAAGTGCCGCCCGTTCGGTTGCCGAATGATAAAGGCGGGAAGTACAGGCGAATTAAATTTTTTTGAAAAAACGGCGGGACCCATTGGAGTTGAGGCAGTTTTACCGAGAAAATCTATAAACGCGCCGCCGGGCCCGGCGTCTTGATCTGCCAAAAATCCTAAAATCTTGCCTTTCTTTAAAGCGCGTCCGGCTGAAAGTAATTCACTTGTCCCGCGATTAAAAATTTCAACGTGAATAGTTGCGCGTAAATCGTCTAAGGCGCGGGAATATTCTTGATTCGGCTGAAGTTTTGCAATGGCAGTTACAGGCAAGCCATTAAGCGTAAAAGCCGCGCTAAGCCATTCCCAAGTTCCAATGTGTCCCGTTAAAACTACCACGCCGTGTCCTCGTGCAAGCGCGTCTTTCATTCGTTCAAGGTGATCTATTTCAACATAATCTGACAAATTTTTTTCGTTCAAGTTCGGCATATACAAAATATCAAGCATATTTCTTGCCAAATTTACAAATGATTCTCGTACAATTTTTCGCGCCTCTGATTCTGAAATGTTTAACGCGGGCATCATTTGTGCAACTGCGCGTTCACGCTGTTTTTTGACGAAAATATAATATAAATTCCCCAAAATTCGCCCAAAGAATAATAATAAATCGTATGGCAAAAATCTTACCAATCGACTAAGAATCATCAGCGCGTTGTATAACATTCTAACCCCTGCCAAAAATTTATTGATTTACAGAAAAATTTTCATTAGTCTCAACCGTCGTGTATTGTTTGACAAGTTCAGACCATTTACCTTGAGATTTTAAAATAAATTCAATCGCTTCACGAACTGCGCCTTTGCCGCCGTCATTTTCCGCCACGAAATGAGCGCGTTCCTTGACTTCGATATTTGCATTGCCGACCGCCGCACGAAATCCGACTTGCACGAAAACCGGCAAATCTATAATATCGTCGCCGACATAAGCAATTTCATCATCGCGCAGCTTAAATTCCGCCTTCAATTCTTTGTAGGCGTTGCGTTTATCCATTTGTCCTTGTTTAACTGCGGTAATTCCCAATTCTTTGGCGCGGTTAGTGGTAATGACTGATTCACGCCCCGTAATTATCGCAGTTTTCAAGCCGAGTTTGTGCGCGGCGGTAATTCCAAAACCGTCTTGACAATTAAACGCCTTGAAAATTTCTCCGCCCGTACCGATATAAATTCCGCCGTCGCTCAAAGTGCCGTCAACGTCAAAAATTATCAGCTTAATTTTTTGTGCGCGGTTAAAAGCGTCTTCAGTAATTTTCATTTAAACAACTCCTTGACGCAGTAAATCAGTTAAATGAATCATACCGACAGGATTTTTATCAGCGTCAACAACCGGCAAAACTGTAACGGGGCGCGGCTTGTGTTTTTCCATAACTGAAAGAGCCTCCGCCGCCAATTTTTCTGCGCCAATTATTAAAGCGTCCCTGTGCATAATATTTTCAACAGTTTCATCAATGAAATTTTTATCCTTTTCGAGAGCGCGGCGAATAATTCCATCTGTGACAATACCGACAAATTTATTTTCGGCGTTGACGATTGAAACCGCGCCAAGACCTTTCGCCGTCATTTCAAATAGCGCGTCTTTAACTGTCGCGCCAACTTTAACAATAGGATTATCTTCGCCGCTGTGCATAACGTCGCCGACTGTAAGCAAAAGTTTTCTTCCGAGTGCGCCGCCGGGATGAAACAATGCAAACTCCTGCGAAGTAAATTTTTTCTCCTCCATTAAAGCCATTGCAATAGCGTCGCCCATTGCCAAAGTTGCAGTTGTTGAGGCAGTTGGAGCAAGTCCCAAAGTACAAGCCTCTTTTTCGACGCCAATATTTATAAAATAATTGCAGTTGTTGCCAAGTGTGGAAGTTTTGCGCCCGCACATTGCAATAATTTTCGCTCCAATCCTGCGAATTACCGGAAGAATGTTTACAATTTCCGAACTTTCGCCGCTGTTTGAAATTGCAATGACAATATCATTTTCGGTAACCATTCCCAAATCGCCGTGATAAGCTTCGGCGGGGTGTAAAAAAAATGCAGGCGTTCCCGTTGATGCTAAAGTTGCCGCAATTTTTCTGCCAATGTGTCCGGATTTTCCCATGCCTGTAACGACGACGCGCCCTTTGCAGTGCAAAATTTCTTTCACGGCGGCTACAAATTCAGCGTCAACGCGTTCAATTAATTTTTCGACTGCCGCCGCCTCAATTTTCAAAGTTTCAATCGCTCGATTTTTTATCATTCTAATCCTCACTCAAATTTTTTAAAGTTTCGTGAATCGTCAATACATTTTTCAACAAATTTTCCAACTTGTCAAGATAAATCATATTTGCGCCGTCAGAAAGTCCTTCGGCAGGATTGTCATGCACTTCCAAAAATAAACCGTCAATACCTACAGCCGCCGCCGCCCGCGTCAAATACGGTACAAATTCACGCTGTCCGCCGGAAGTTGTACCGCTGCCGCCGGGAAGTTGTACGCTGTGAGTGCCGTCAAAAATCACAGGATAACCAAAACTTCGCATAATTGGCAAGCCGCGCATATCGACGACCAAATTATTATAGCCGAAAGTTGCGCCGCGTTCAGTCAGCATAATTTTTTTCGTGCCGCTTTCTTCCAACTTGATAACAACATTTTTCATATCGTTAGGCGAAAGGAATTGCCCTTTCTTGACGTTTACAACTTTGCCGGTTTTCGCCGCTGCAACAAGTAAATCAGTTTGGCGGCAAAGATACGCGGGAATTTGTAAAATATCTGCAACCTGCGCGACTTTTTCGGCTTGATAGGATTCGTGAATGTCGGTAACAATCGGTACTTTCAATTCAGTTTTAATTGCGGCAAGAATTTTTAAACCTTCGTCAAGACCTGGACCGCGAAAACTTTTAATGGAGGAACGGTTAGCCTTGTCGAAAGACGCTTTGAAAATGTACGGCAAATTTAGTTTTTGGCAAATTTCTTTGGTACGCTTGCCAATTTTTAAACTGCGTTCGTAACCTTCCAAAACGCAAGGTCCCGCCATTAAAAATAAATTACCGCCGCCAATTTCAATATCGCCAATTTTAAATGTGTTCAAAAAATTCAACTCCTAAATTTAGAAATTTATTAACTTAAAAGAAAAACTATTTGCACGAACAATCAAAAAATATTTGTTAATCGTTTGTTTGGCGCGTCATAGTTTTCAGCTAGAGGGGAAGACTAAGAATAATAAGTACTAGGATAGAGGGGAAGAGT
>ERZ842401.733-NODE-733-length-48300-cov-16.783895_pt1 | contig 48300 bp, 40 predicted proteins | sample MGYA00521270_ERZ842401 | MGnify/ENA primary metagenome ERZ842401 (study PRJEB31892, sample SAMEA3878208) | bioreactor metagenome | biome: Moose rumen | place: Sweden | collected 2011-10 | study: EMG produced TPA metagenomics assembly of the PRJEB12797 data set... | reverse complement strand
AAAATCGATTCTTTGCCAGAGGATTTGGAAAATCCAGACGACGACGAATCTCAAAAGGTCGAAGACGAAGAGATCCCTGTTGAAGAAGACGAAGGGGAAAAAGTAGACGAGATTCCAACAGAGCCGATTCTTGAAAGCGAGGACAAAAAAATCGATTCTGATGACGCGCCTGTTGTTGAAGCGGAAACATCGGAAAAAAGTGTGGACGAAGAACCGTACAATCCGATTGTGCTTATTCCAACGGAAATAAAGCCGCCAGATGGCTCTCGCGAATTTGAAGAGGAAATCGTTGCTTCGTCCCCGCGTGAAAGCGAAGAAAGTGCGGAAGAAACGCCTTCGCTTCAAATCCAAGAGGAATTTGTAAACGAGGGCGAAACAGAATCGCGCGTGAATCGATACGATATTCCAGAGGAATATGCGCTTGATGAAAATGCGCAAAACGAGGGCGAAAAAACGCAAATGCCTTTTGAAGAAAACGCATTTGACGGCGTGGACGGCGTGATTGAAGAAGAAGTGTCTCCGCTTTACGATTCTTCGACTCAAGGGGCGTATACATCGGGTTCGGGCGTTATGGGATACGTCGTTCAATCAAAGGATTTGGAAAAAGGCTGGTACGTTCAAATTGCCGTTCTTTCAAAGCCAGAAAGTCTGCGCTCGATAGTGACGAATCAGGCGGGAAAACACGCGCTTTCGCTTGTGCCTGAAGAACATGGCGGAGAAATGCGCTACAAAGTTCTTGTAGGACCGTTTTCCGAAATCGAAAGGTTTTCCGCGCTTCAAAAAATCAAAAACGAGGATTTTGAGGACGCATTTTTGAGATTTGTTGGCGAGTAAATAATGTGATTTTTGTTTCCGCTTCAATTTCTGTTTTCTGTTGACGCGGAGGCAAAAAATCGATAGATTATGGCAAAAGCAGGGGGTGCACTGGTTTCGACGATTTCGATGAGGGCGTATACTGCATGTGGGAGTCAAGGTTCCCTAAACTGAGAAAAGAATAACTGCGATTTTCGAAAGAAAAGAAGAGGAAGTCGTTGAGGCTTCTTCTGCAGAAGCTCTCGCAGCGTAAGCGTGCTTGAGCCGGAGTTTGTTCTGCGCTGTTCCTAGCGGGGCAACACTCTGTCACTAACAGGAACTTGCCGCGCGTCATTTTTGGCGGGCGCACGGGACATTTAGTCAGAATACGGAGGAGACGCTTGCTGTGCTGCTACCTTCTCCCGACAAATACCTCGCACGGATAAACATGTAGACGTGTGCGACTTGCGCTTTCGGACGCGGGTTCGACTCCCGCCACCTCCAAATCGAGAAGTTTTGTTTTACAAGGCTTCTCGATTTTTTTTCGTTCTGTTGCAAAATGTATGCTGGAAGTGGTGGTTTCGATGAACTCAACCACCGCAATGTTTTGCCCGTGCTTTTACGATTCCAGCGCCTTGAATTCTCCGAACCAAAAATCCCTCCGTGGATTTTTGGATTCGTGACGAGAATTTTTCAAATTCTCGCTTTGCTTTTCGCCGCATCCGTGCGGCACATTAACTCTCCAACGCTTTAAACTCTTCCTCTTTTGCGTACACATTGAGTGCGTCGAGCATTTCGTCCATGTTGCCCATCATAAATCCCGGCAAATTGTGGAGCGAGAGGTTGATTCGGTGGTCGGTCACGCGGTCTTGCGGATAATTGTAGGTGCGGATTTTCTCGCTTCGGTCGCCGTTTCCGACCATGCTCCGCCTTGAGTCGCGCCGCTCCGCGTCCAATTTGCTCTGCTCAAAGTCAAAAAGCCTAGCCCGCAGGACTTCCCACGCCTTTTCCTTGTTCTTAATCTGAGATTTCTGGTCCTGCTGAATGACGACGATTCCCGTGGGAATGTGGGTGAGGCGCACGGCAGAATCCGTCGTGTTGACGCACTGGCCGCCCGGTCCTCCCGCCCGCATGACATCCACGCGCACATCGCCGGGATTGATTTTGACATCGGCTTCCTCCGCTTCGGGCAGGACAGCCACCGTAACCGTGGAAGTCTGAAGTCGCCCCTGGCTTTCTGTAGCAGGCACTCGCTGAACGCGGTGAACGCCCGATTCCCAACGCAGCGTTCCGTAGACGAATTTTCCCGTAATCTGCGTGACGATTTTGTTGAATCCGCCGACCTCAGTTTCCTGCGCTTCGACATTCTCGTATTTCCAGCCCTTGCGCTCGCACAAGTGAATGTACATCTCCCACATATCGCGCACGAAAAGGCTCGCCTCATCACCGCCCGCAGCCGAACGGATTTCCAGAATGATGTTTTTTTCGTCGAGCGGGTCTGGCGGAATCAGTTTGAGTTTAATCTGTTCTTCTAGTTCAGGCACTTTTTCTTCGAGCGATTTCAGCTCCTCACGCGCCATCTCCTTCATTTCGGCATCGTCCTCAGCCGTAATCATCATTTTCGCGTCTTCGATTCCCTGCAAGCACTTTCGGTATTCGTTTCCGACTTCAAGCACATCCGTCAAATGACCGTGTTCGCGCATCACATCTTTGTATTTTTTCTGGTCTTTCACCAAGTCTGGGTCTTGCACCAACTCGTTTACCTCAACAAAACGAGCGTCTAATTCTGTAAGTTTCTTCAATAAATCCATAGTCCTTCGATTCTACACAAAAATCGGCAGTTTCTCAATTGGAACTTGGACGAGCCATCGCGCCGTTGTTTGACTTTCCCCCCCCTTTGACCTATAATTTGGTGTTTGAAATCGGCAAATTCGGGACAGGACATTCGGGGGACGCCATGCGTTCCCGCGTTCTGTCTTTTTCTTTTTTGTGGAGCATGAGATGACCAAATACATTTTCATTACCGGCGGAGTGGTTTCGGGGCTAGGAAAGGGAATCGCGGCGGCGTCAATCGGGCTAATCCTCAAGAGCAGGGGGCTGAAGGTGGTGAACCAGAAGTTCGACCCGTACCTGAACATCGACCCGGGGACGATGAACCCAATCCAGCACGGCGAGGTGTTCGTCACGGACGACGGGGCGGAGACCGACCTGGACCTGGGGCATTACGAGCGGTTCACCGACGCATCCCTCTCGCAGAGCTCGAACACGACGGCGGGGCGCGTCTACATGACGGTGCTCCAGCGGGAGCGCGAGGGCGGCTACAACGGCGGCACGGTGCAGGTGATTCCGAACGTGACCGAGGAGATTCTGCGGCGGATGCTCATCTCGACCGAGGAGACGAAGGCGGACGTGATAATCACGGAAATCGGCGGCACAATCGGCGACATCGAGAGCCTCCCGTTCATCGAGGCAATCAGGCAGATAAAGTACAGGGTCGGCGAGGAGAACTGCTGCTACATCCACCTCACCCTCGTGCCGTACCTGGGGAAGGCGCAGGAAATCAAGACGAAGCCCACCCAGCATTCGGTCAAGGAGCTCCAGGAGCTCGGAATCCAGCCGAACATCCTCATGCTCAGGTGCGACGCTCCAATAGACCTTGCCACCAGGGAGAAGCTCGCGCTCTTCTGCAACGTTGACTCGGACTGCGTTATCCAGAACACGACCGCCCGCTCAATCTACGAGGTGCCGCTCCAGCTTGAGGGCGAGCGCGTAGGGGACGCGGTGTGCAAGGTGCTTTCGATTGAGACCCCACCCACGGAGCTTTCCGAGTGGACGAGGATGGTGGAGCGGTTCCACAGCCCCAAGGACACCGTGAGAATCGCGCTCGTGGGAAAGTACGTCGCGCTGCACGACGCGTACCTCTCGGTGGTCGAGTCGCTCACCCACGCGGGAATCGCGAACGGGCTTTCGGTGGAGATTGACTGGGTTGACAGCGAGGAGCTGGCGGGCGACGGAGAGGCGGAGAGGCGGCTTTCGGGCGCGGACGGGGTGATTGTTCCCGGCGGGTTCGGCCCGCGCGGGGTCGAGGGCATGGTGCGCGCGGCCAAATACTGCCGGACGCGCGGCGTGCCGTACTTCGGAATCTGCCTCGGAATGCAGATTGTGGTGATTGAGTACGCCAGAAACGTCCTCGGCTGGACGGACGCGCACTCGACCGAGATGGACAAAAGCACCCCCCACCCCGTCATCGACCTCATGCCCGACCAGAACGGGAAGATTCTCGGCGGAACGCTCAGGCTCGGAAAGTTCGAGTGCGCCGTCTCCGACGGCACGAGGACGTTCGAGGCGTACGGCTCGCGGACAATCTGGGAGCGGCACCGCCACCGCTACGAGTTCAACAACAAGTACAGGGAGGAGCTTGAGAAGGCGGGGCTGGTCATAGCGGGCGTGAACCCCGAGCGGAATCTGGTGGAGGTGGTCGAGGTGAAGGGGCATCCGTGGATGGTCGCTGGCCAGTTCCACCCCGAGTTCAAGAGCCGCCCGGACAAGGCGGGCCCCCTCTTCCGCGAATTCGTGAGGGCAAGCTACGAAAGTCGGCGAAAATGAGCGATTTTTCGTATACTGTTACAAAAATCATGCTGAAAGCGTCAAAATCTTTTTGCCGCTTTTGCTTCACGCTTTGCGGAATGGCATGAGGGCGCAAAATCGGGTATGATTTTGGCGTCGTTTTTCATGCAAGTTCGTTGAATCTGCATTTTTTACTTTTTTTGGAGAAATTATGAACCGTTCTAAAATCGTTGTCCTTGACTTTGGCTCGCAGTACGCCCACTTGATTGCAAAAAGATTCCGTGCGCTGGGTTTTTATTCTGAAATCGCCCTTCCGAGCGCGGATTTGAGCGTGTTTGAAGGCGCGAAAGGCGTTGTTCTTTCGGGCGGGCCTTCGAGCGTTTACGACGAGAATGTTCCCGATTTTAACGAGGCGATTTTTGACCTGGAGATTCCGATTTTGGGGCTATGCTACGGACATCAGCTCATGGCAAAGCATTACGGCGGAACGGTCGGGAAGGCGGAAGTCGGCGAATTCGGCTTTGCGGAACTGAATGTGAATGAGTCGGGAAAGCTCTCTCCGCTTTTTAAAGATGTTTCGCCTGTCACGCAAGTTTGGATGAGCCATCAGGACGGCGTTCTGTCGCTCGGCGAGGGATTTGAAGTTATAGGAACGACAAAAGACTGCCCGTTTGCCGCCGTGCAGAATCTCTCCAAAAAGCGATTTTCGCTCCAGTGCCATTGCGAAGTAAAAGACACGCCGGAAGGCAACAAAATTTTCAAAAATTTCGCCCAAATCTGTGGAATGGAAGTGAACTGGGACGAGGACACTGTTTTGTCCCACATTTTGGAGACGATTAAGGCTGATTCCAAAGGCAAAAATGTCCTTCTCTTTTTGAGCGGCGGAGTGGATTCCACGGTGGCATTCGCTCTGCTCAACAAGGCGTTGGGTCAGGAGCGCGTGCTGGGGCTTCACATCGACAACGGATTCATGCGAAAAAACGAGAGCAAAAAAGTCGCCGAAAGTTACCGAAAATTCGGCTTCAACAATTTTATCGTCGAGGATGCGAGCGAAAGTTTCCTTGCCGCAATCAAAGGCTTGACCGACCCGCAGAAAAAGCGCATGGCGGTGGGCGAGAATTTCATCACCGTGCGGGATTCCGTTGTGACGGCGCAAAAGCTCAACGAAGACGACTGGATGCTCGCCCAGGGAACGCTTTATCCCGACATCATCGAGTCGGGCGGAACGAAAAATTCCCACACAATCAAAACTCACCACAACCGCGTGGACGGAATCCAAAAACTCATCGCAAAAGGCTTGATTATCGAGCCACTCAAAGATTTGTACAAAGATGAAGTTCGCGCAATCGGGAAAAAACTCGGTCTTGACCCAGAACTCGTGATGCGCCATCCCTTCCCGGGGCCTGGACTTTCAATCAATGTGCTTTGCTCAAACGGCATTTTCAGCGAAAAAGATGCGGAGAAGCTTAAAAAAGCGCAGGAAGAGCTGAACAAAGCCGAAATCACGCAATTCTGCCCGAACTGCACGGCTTCTCTTGTGCGCTCGGTACTTCCCGTTCGCTCGGTGGGCGTTCAGGGAGACTTCAGAACATACCGATTCCCCGCCGTCCTTGCGTTCCGAAGCGAGGGCGAGGGATTTTATCACATTCCGCGCGTGCGCGAGAAAATCGAGGCAGCCTCCTCATCAATCACGAACGGTGCGACTTACTTGAACCGCACGGTCATCAAATTGTACCAAAAGCCCGCGCTCAAAGACGAGGATTTGCGCCTGCAGGAAGGCTACTGCGACCGCCGAAGGCTCGACCAGCTGCGCGAGGTTGACGACATCGTGCTTTCCGCGCTCCACAGGCACAATCTCTACAACGAAATTTTCCAGCACCTGACGATTGATTTGCCGTTCGCCTCTTCAAAAGAAAACGCGAGCTTCGTCCTGCGCCCCGTTTGCTCGGAAGATGTGATGACGGCTCGTTTCGCTTGGCTTCCGCTTGCCGTCCTCTCAGAAATCGTGCATGAGATTGCGGCTTTGCCGTTCGTGGACGCGCTTTATTTCGACGCGACGAACAAGCCGCCCGCGACTTTCGGCTGGGAGTAAAAATCGTTGACTTATTCGATATTTTTAGGTCTTTCAAAAAAATAATGATTTGTGGTACAATATTCTGATTTTAGGAGAAAAAATGGAAGCGAATGCAAAACCAAATTATGGCAAAAAAGTCTTTTTTGTTTCGCAAAATAAAAGACTTCAGCAAATGCTCAGAAAACGCCTTTTGACAATGGAATACGAGGTGTATTTTCTTGAGGATTATCGCATCGTAAAAAATCTTATTTCCGAAAGTCCAGATTCAATTCTTTTTATTTTGCCCGAAAAGCAACTCAAATTGGCAGGGTGGAAGAATTTTATCAAATCGATAAATTCCGATATGTATTTTTCTTCAACGGCGATTGGACTTTTGCTCAAAGGTTTTACCGAAAATCAAATTATCGAGTTTACGGGCGGACTAAAACTCGAAGCGGGCATAATTACGGTTAACGATGACGAAGAAGACAGCGATGAGATGTTCCACGAAATCGTAAAAACGCTTGATAAACTTGACGCAAAAGGAATGCGACAATACGTTCGTGCGAGTTGTCTTGGCGACGAAAAAAGTCAAGTGTATTGGCTTGAAGGCGATAGAATGCACAAACTCAATATAATGGACATTTCGTCGGTGGGACTTGCGCTTCTGCTCCCCGCAAAAAATTACGCGCAGATGGCGGGCATAAAGGAAATTCCTGGCGCAAAAATCACAATAAAAGAAAAGCAAGAATCGATACCGCTTGATATTTACACAATAAAGCAAGCGGGGCAGAATTATGTGATAGTCGCAATGTTCCAAAAGACTGTAACAACAAAAACGCTTGAACTTATCCGCGATTATGTGTCGGATATGCTTTTGGCTGACCAATACAGAAAAATCCTTAATCGTCCGATTGACAAAATTGACTACAACACGTTTGTTGTTGAAAGCGACGATATTTTTGATTGATGTTCGTTTTGTCGAAAAAACGAGGGGCTTTTTAGCCCCTTTTTTTTAATCTAACTCAAATTGTGAAACGCTGTCTTTTTCGCTTACGATAATCCACTTTATTTTTCCTTCGCTGACGGGCTTCAAGTATTTTTGATAGGCTTCCAAAACGTCTTTTGCCGTAATCGATTCAACTTCGCTCGGTCTTTTTAAGTAATCGCTCGGAGAATCTCTAAAAATCCAACTTGCCGTTATGTTCGAGGCGATTCCGCCTGCCGTTCGCGAATTATCAAAGACTTGCGTGATAAATTGATTTTTGTATTGGTCGAGTTTTTTTGAAACTTCTTTTTCGTTTTTGGGAAAATCTGCAAAAGAAGCGCGGACGATTTTTCCTAGTTCCTCGAATTTTGTTGCCTTAAAAAGCGAAACTGCGCCCACAAAACGGCTCGCGCCCATAACGCCAGTTCCCGCCGAATAGACCGCGCCGTTTTCTTCGCGCACAATTCTAAAAATCGCGTCGTCAACGAACATCGTGGCAATCACGTATGGCACATAATCAAAATCCGTGCGCTCTGGGCAAGAAAAAAATCCCGTAGCGTATCCCGTGCTCCCCGCTTCGGCGCACACTTCGCGCACCGTGCCTTCTGTGATTTGGATTTTTGGAATTGCCTTTTTTTCAAACGATTTTTGTTCAATCTCTCCAAACGATTCGTTGAGTTTTTCAAAAATGTCCTCGCGCTCGCTTTGAGAAAAAGAGCCAACGCACACGATTTTCATTCTTGAAGCATTTACGAGCGAAGCGTAATGATTTTTTACCGCTTTGAGCGACAGATTTTTGAGCGATTTTTCCGTTGCGTGCGTTTCAGAAGCATACGGATGATTTTCAAAAATCGTGTCAGAAATCGTGCTTGCAAGAACGGCTTCTGGCTCAGTTTTTGATGATTGCACGCCGTCTTCTTCAAGTCGATACAGTTGCTCAAAATCGTTTTCGTTAAAAAGCGGATTTTGAATGCTGTCAGAAAGAATGTCCAACGCTTCAAAAATGTCGCGCTTTATGCACGTAAATCCCGCCGTGGAAAATTCGCGGGAAGAAGATTTTGTCAGTCCAAACGATTTATCAAATGATAGCCGCTTAATCGTTTGGTACGGATATTTTTTGCTTCCGTGGAGCATGAGTTCGAGCGTTAGATTTTCAAGACCGCTTTCTTCTTTTGAAAGATTCGCCGTTCCGCCTTCAAAAATCACTCGGATTACTGCAATTTGACTTCCCGTATTATTTTTGAGCGCAACGGGAATCCCGTTTGAAAGTGTGTACTCAAAAAAATCCGAAATATTGTCCTCGTAATACGCACTTTTTGACGAAGAAGACGCGCACGAGATAAGCGAAATCAAAAAAAACGCACTGATAAACACAAAAAAACGTCTGGATTTCATTTATTTTTTACCCTCTTTCCACCAAAACGCGCTTTCCGCGTTGATTTTTTCGTACCCTGCTTTTTCAAATTCGAGTTTCCGTTTTTCAAATTCTTCTTCACTTACGGAAACGAGAAGTATGCCGTCTTGATTTTGAATGTATTTTTTTACAAAATCTTGCACTTCCTCGGCTGTAACGTTTGAAAGTCGCTCATCGTAATCAAAAAAATAATCAGCATTAACAGCGGTAAAAAAATACGACAAACTCGAAAGCACACCCTCCGCCGTTTCCATCGCATAGATTTGCATGTCTTTTATTCGTTTTTCCACTTCGCTTATGTTTTTTGGAAAATCTTTGGAAGTCATTTCTTTGGTGAGTTTTTCCCGAACTGTTTTGTAAAATTCTTCGGATTTTTCAACGCTCGAAAGCGAGCCTTCGTTTTTCATCAAAACGGTTATTGAAATTAACCCCGAATCGCGCCGCGTCAGATAAGAGCCAGAAATGTAGTCCGAATCGACGATTTCGAGTTTTTTGTTTTCAAGAAACGTTTGATTAAAAATGCTATCGGGCGCGTCAATCACGCTTGCCCACACGTCCGCCGCATACGTATCCTCAAAATCCGTTTCGCCGTTTGGTCCTTGCAAAAAATAAGAAACTTGAACGAACGAATTTGAACTTGACGGGTCTGCAAAAACGAGTTTTATGGGATTTTTTAATTTTTCTTTTTTTGATGGCGTAAAAGTTTGATTTGTTTTTGCATTTTTCCAATTTCCAAAGACGCTTTTTGCGATTTTGAAAATTTCTTCGTGCCGAACGTCTCCGCCCACAAAAAGCGCGGCGTTTTCTGGAACATAAAATTCGTTTTGGATTTCTCGCAGTTGCTCCACGGTGGCGTTTTTTACAACGTCAGGGTCGCCGCTGGGGTCAAGTCGCCACGGAGAATCGGGGAACATTTTTTGCAAAAACGCCGCGCTTCGGATTCTTGACGGTTGCGTGTGTTCTGCGTTTATTTCTGAAAGAACGACATCTTTTTCGCGCTCAAGTTCGGTTTTGTCAATTTTTGGAGTGCGAATCGCGTAAGACCAAAACTCGATTCCTTCGCGGACGGAAGACGACGGCACGGTAAAAAAATAATTTACGCGGTCAACTCCCGTCGTTCCGTTCCAATCTCCAACTCCGAGTTTGTTCATCGCCTCGGTAAATTCTTTTTGATTTTTGTATTTTGCGTTTCCCTTGAACATCAAATGCTCGTAAAGGTGAAAAAGCCCTGCGTTTTCGGGTTGTTGAGTTACAGCACCCGCTCGCACCGCGATTTCTATGTACGCAAGGGGCGCGGCATGATTTTCCATAACAAAAACTTCAAGTCCGTTTGAAAGCGTTTCTCGAAAAAGACTTGCAATTTGTGTTTCTTTTGAAAAAATGAAGCACGGAAGAAGAAAAAAAAGTGCTATAAGACGTGTCTTTTTGCTCATTGCTCAATTTTGACGTTTTTCTACATTTTTTTCAATTCGTCAAAAAAGTCCCAAAAAGATGTGTGCGGTTTTCAAAAAAAGGTCGGACGCTCAACGAACGCCCGACCTAAAAGGAGAGGAGGATGCAGATAATCAGAGTTTTTCTCTGTCTGCGTGATTGATAAGAAAACTCTTGCAATCTTATCAAAGGAAACACGAAATGCAACAGAGGGTTACGATTTTTGCCCGTGTTTTAGAGATTGTTTTTCAATCGTAAAACATATTATTGATTCACTGCGGAAACGACCGCCGCGATTCCCGCCTTGCCCACATTGCTCGACTTTCCCACGCCCCATTTCTGTGTGCCGTCTGAAAACGTAATCTGCACATAGGCGACCGCGCAAGTGTCGCTTCCCTGACCGACCGAATGCTCGTGGAATGCTGAAATGTTGAACGTGGGAACGGAAGTTTGAGAAAGCGCGGCGACGAACGAATCAAGCGGACCGTTTCCCTTTCCGCCGATAGAGATTTTTTCGCCTTTATACAGAATTACGCCACGGCACGAAACATTCTCTCGCGCGTCGTGCCCTTCAAGCTGCGTGGAAGCCAAATCGAGAACAGAAAGCGGCTCTTTTTTGTTTATCCACTGTTCTTCAAAGAATTTGAGGATTTCTTCGGGCTGCAATTCGCGCTGTGCCGCGTCGCTCTTCGCTTTTATCAAGTCGCCGATAGCCGGCTGCATTGCCTTTGGAATCGCGTAGCCGTAGTTGTGCTCCAGAATGAAGCTCGCACCTCCCTTTCCGCTCTGTGAATTGATGCGGATAATGCCCTCGTATTTTCGCCCGATGTCGTGCGGGTCGATGAGGAGATACGGCACATCCCAAGTCGCGTTCTCGTCCATTTTTGCGCGGGCGGCGAAGCCTTTTGCGATTGCGTCCTGATGCCCGCCAGAAAGAGCCGTGTAAGCCAAGCCACCAGCATAAGGAGAGCGCGGGTTGATTTCCATTTTGGTGTATTCTTGGTATGCGTCCGCGATGTCGGGGAGATTTGAAAAATCAAGCTCCGGGTCAACGCCCTCGCTGAACATATTGAGCGCGACCGTCACGATGTCGAGGTTTCCCGTGCGCTCGCCGTTCCCGAACAAGCAGCCTTCAACGCGGTCAGCCCCTGCCAAGAGACCGAGTTCGCACGAAGCCACGCCCGTTCCGCGGTCATTGTGGCAGTGCGTTGAGATAATCACGCAGTCGCGATGAGAAATTTTCTGCGCGAAGTATTCGATTGAGTCCGCGTAGATGTTCGGAGTGTAGCACTCAACGGTAGTCGGCAGGTTGAAGATGATTTTGTTCTCGCGCGAATAGCCCCACTCGCTTCCCACAGCCTCGCAAATCTCAATCGCGTAGTCGATTTCGGTCATTGAAAAACTTTCGGGGCTGTATTCGAGTCGGATTCGCTTTCGCTCGTCCTCGCTCAAGTCCTTCATGCAATCTTTAATGACTTTCACTCCGTCCACCGCGATTTTGATGATTTCTTCCTTCGATTTGTTGAAAGTGTATTTTCGTTGCGCGGGGGAAGTCGAGTTGTAAATATGGAAGATAACGCTCGGCGCGCCCTTAATGCATTCCATCGTGCGGCGGACTAATTTTTCTCGCGCCTGGCACAAAACCTGAATCGTCACATCGGCTGGGATTCGGTTCTCGTCAATCAAGCGGCGGATAAAATCGTATTCGGTGTCGCTCGCGCTCGGAAAGCCGATTTCGATTTCCTTAAAACCGAGTTTCACAAGGAGTTCAAAAAATGCGAGTTTTGTTTCGATTCCCATCGGGTCGATGAGAGCCTGATTTCCGTCGCGAAGGTCAACCGAACACCAAATCGGCGCTTTTTCGATTCGTTTGCCCGTCCAAGTGCGATTCTGAATCGGAATCGCCGGAAACGCTTTGTACTTTGCTGCATTCATAATAAACTCCTTTGAGTTGAAATAAAAAAAACCTGCCGCCAAAAGCAACAGGTTTTGTAATGTACGAAAAATGATAACACTACCCGCCTATTCTTTTAGCATTCAAGAGAAAATTTGCACAAAAGTAGTAGTGATAGTGTAAACATGGATTTAGTATCGCTTTTTTCCCGACTTTAGTCAAGGAGTCGGTCTGTCGTTTGCTTGATTTCTCGTGAATTGCACAAAAAAAACGCACGGTTCTTGAATTTTTTGCTATATTCTTTTTATGGATACTGAGTTGATTTTACGAAAAGCTGCGGAAGATAATGGAATCGGGAATCAAAATCCGTCTGATTTTATAAATATGGCGATGCAATTTCAGCACCTTTTGATGCTGTACGAAAGCGCAATCAAAGAAATCAAGACGAGATTTGAGATTCTTGAAGACGAATTTGCTACAAAGCATGAAAGAAAACCAATCGCGCAGATTTCAAGCAGAATAAAAGAGCCGATGAGCATTGCTGAAAAATTGCAGCGAAAAGGGCTTCAAATCACAATCGACAACATGATTACAAAATTGCACGACATTGCGGGAATCCGAGTTACGTGTCCGTTTATCAGCGACGTTTATAGAGTGCTTTTGATGCTCGAAAAGCAGTCTGACATATTTGTGCGCGAAGTCAAAGATTACATACGAAATCCAAAGAAAAGCGGTTACAGAAGTTTGCACGTGATTGCATTTGTCAGCGTGAATTTTAGCGAAGAAAAACGCGAGATTCCCGTGGAAATTCAAATCCGAACGATTGCGATGGATTTTTGGGCAAGCCTTGAACACCAACTTCATTACAAAAAAGATTACAAAATGCCGCAAGGAATCGAAGACGAACTCCGCTCTATCGCGGACGCGATTTCAAAAACCGACGAGCGTATGCAAAATCTCGCAAAAAATCTCCCTGGATTTGTCGATTATTCGCTCAGCATGCCAAAAACTGAAAAAGACGACGATTTTCTTGAGAGGTTTCGATGATGGAAAGCGAAAAAACGTTTCTTTTTTTTGACGTTGAATGTGCAAATTGCTTTGGCGGCGTTGGAAAAATGTGTTCATTTGGCTACGTTCTCACAGATTCTTCGTTCAATATACTTGAAAATGACGACATCGTTATGAATCCTGAAAGTGAGTTCGATTGGTTTTTGTTAAAAAACGGCGGTACGTCGCTTGCGTATCCAAAATCGTTTTTTTTGTCGCAAAAGCCTTTTCCGTTTTTTAGCGAGCGCATTTTTGATTTGATTTGCGAAAAAAACAGACAGATTTTTGCGTTTGGGGCGCTTTCTGACGTGGGATTTGTAGTTACGGCATTTGAACGATACCGCCTTTCGATTCCGCAATTTTGCGCATTCGACCTTGAACGATTTTGCAAAATTGACGGAGAAATCTCAGGCTCTCTTGAAAAACGCTGCTCACTGCTCAAAATCGACAATTCCGACTTGACCGCACACAAATCCTCAGACGACGCGCTTATGACAATGCGTTTATTCCGCGAGTTCCTCAAAAAATCAAATCTTTTGGCAGAAACCGCGCTTTCTTCAAGGAAAGAATTATTTTTCTCTTCCTCGGATTTTTTGAAAAAACGAGAATCGAAAATGCAAAAAAAAGCGCGACAAAAAAGACGAAACGAAAGCCGCCGTCGCGATTCAAAAACAATCCATTTCGATTAAATCGCAAAGAGTGAGAATACCGTAGTTTTGACATATCTCAGCCATACCACATAACATTTCCTCTTCCGATTGCGTTTTCGCGGATTTGGATTTACACTGAAAAAATGGACACCTATTCTGACATCGAACTTTTCGGGCGGAAAACGTTTTTCATCGCGCCCGACGCATCGCTCATCCCGAACAGCTACCTTGAGGAATTCATGGAGAACGGGTTCGAGACGTACATCGTGGCGGACGACTACACGTGCCCGATGAAGGGCAAAATCCGAGAAATCATCAAGATGTTCCCCGAGGCAATCATCTTTTTCAACATCGACGCGACAATCGAGGGCATCGAGTGGAAGTCGTACATACGCGAGCTTCAGGAGTCGGAGGCGGGCGGCGCGCTTTTCGGAATCCTCCACTTGCGCCGCGCGAGCCAGGCGGAAGAGGACAGAATCCACACGTACTTTGTCCGCGACGTTCAAATCCGTGCCGGCTGCATTTCGCTCGACCCGAAGAACCACGACTCGTTCGAGGTCATAAAGAAAGTGCTGCTCCAAAGCGGCGCGCGCGGCAGGCGGAACCTTGTGCGCGCCCCGTGCGACAGCGCGAGCTTCGTCAAGTTCGAGCACGACGGCTCGGGATTTTCCGGGCGGCTCTTGGACGTGAACATCACGCACTTTTTGTGCGACCTCGGCGCGGGCGCGGAGTCGTTCCCGATTTTCGAGAAATTCCGCGACGTGTCGCTTTCGGTGAACGGGCTTCCGATTCTGAGCGACGCGGTTCTCATCATGAAGCGGCACTCGGGCGGCGTGAACTTGTGCATCTTCATGTTCATTCGGCGCGACGGCTCGCCCGAGCTTGAGAAGGGGGCGGAGCACAAGCTCAACCAGAAAATCTACCGCCTCGTGCTCGAAAAGAACATGGCGCGATTGCAGAGCGCGTTCGCCTCTGCCGATACTTTGAGATAAGGAGTGAAACTCATGTTTGGTTTGAAAGGAAAAATAAACATCGCGTTCCTGATTGTCATCTTCTTCGCAAGCGCGTTCATCGTGTGGTTCTCGTACCGCCGCTCGTCGAGCGAGCTTCGCGCCGCCGTCGAGGTGGGGAACTTGAACCTCGCCCACGCCACCGCATCGGACATCTACAACGTGAACGCGCGAGAGTTCAAGATGCTTGAGGGGCTTGCGAACCTCACGCCCATCCGCGACCCCGAGACGGACATGCACGACAAGTGGCTTCTCATAAACAGCGCGACGGGCGGCTCGTCCCAATACTACGGAATGGCGATATACAACGCGCAGGGAATCGGCTGGACGACCACGGAGAAGTGGAGCGACCTCCACACGCGCGACTACCTCGCAAAGTCGATGACGGGCGTTCCCGCCATCATGGACCCGAACTGGTCGCCGGTGAACGGGAACGTCTCCACGTTCTACGCGCTTCCCGTGCGCGACGCGGGCGGAAGGCAGATTGCCGAGGTCGTTTCCGTCCTCGACAGCCTTGAGCTTTGCCGCAAGGTCGAGGGAATCATCGTGGGAAAGAACTCGCACCCGTTCGTCATAAACCGCCTCACCGGAAAGTACGTCGCGCACGCCGACACGCAGCTCATCAAGGACGGGAAGGGAATCGACGACGACGCGAGCGAGAACTTCAAGCCAATCATAAGCCTCATCCGCTCGGGCGCGGCCGAGGCGACGGTCTACTACGACGAGGTGCAGAAGACCAAATACTCCGTCGCGTTCCAGAGCGTTCCCGACTGCGACTGGGCGGTTGTCTGCATGGCTCCCTACAGCGACTTCTACGGCGGAATCACGATTCTGCTCCGCAACATGATTCTGATTGCCGCCGTCGCGCTCATCGTCGCGTTCCTCGTCGGCTTCTTCGTCATCACGCTCGCCGTGAAGCCGTTGAGCGGCGTCGAGTCGTCCATCGCGGGAATCGCCTCGGGAGACGCGGACTTGACAAAGCGAATCCCCGTCAAGACGAAGGACGAAATCGGAAAGCTCGCGTCGGGCTTCAATGCGTTCACCGAGAAGATGTACACCATCATCGCAGAGCTCAAGGACTCGAAGGCGGACTTGAGCACATACGGGAACAAGCTCGCCGAGATGGTGCAGGACAACGCGAACTTCCTCTCGGAGATGATCGGCTCAATCAAGGACGTGAACGCGGAAATCTCGAACCAGCACGACAAGGTGGGAAGCTCCGTCCGCGCGGTGGACAACATCTCCGCGGCGGTCGAAACGCTCCGCACGCTCCTCGACAAGCAAAAGGAGGGCGTGGAGCAGGCATCAGTTGCCGTTACTGAGATGATTGGGAACATCAACTCCGTCTCGTCCTCCGTCGAGAAGATGGTCGGCGAGTTCGGGATGCTCCAGTACGACGTGGACAAGGGAATCTCGCAGCAGCACGAGGTGAGCGAGCAGATTACGCAGATTGAGGAGCAGTCGCGGATGCTCAACGAGGCGAACAAGGTCATCTCATCGATTGCGAGCGAGACGAACCTCCTTGCGATGAACGCGGCAATCGAGGCGGCGCACGCGGGAGACGCGGGAAAGGGCTTCGCCGTCGTCGCCGACGAAATCAGGAAGCTTTCGGTGAACTCGTCTTCCGAGTCCAAGAAAATCTCGGCGCAGCTCAAGGGAATCTTGGGTTCAATCTCGAACGTCGTCGCCGCGTCGAACTTGTCCGACGAGTCGTTCACGGCGGTCGTCGAGAAAATCAAGAACACGGGCGACCTCGTGCGGCAGATAAAGCTCGCGATGGACGAGCAGTCGGAAGGCTCGAAGCAGATTGGCGACGCGCTCGGCTACATGAACGACGCGACCGAGCAGGTGCGCGTCGCGTCCGATGGCGTGGACAGCTCGCGGCAGGGAATCATCAGCGACATCACGAGCCTCCGCCAGTCGTCGGATTCGGTGGAGGAGCAGGTCGAGAAAATGTCGCAGAACATCAAGCGCATGGAAGAGGACGACAGCTCGCTTCTGAACATCACCACGTCGATAAACGGCTCGATTTACCGCATCGGAAACCAAATCGACAAGTTCAAGCTCTAACAAAGCATTTTGCCGTCAAATCTGAAACGAATTCAAAGTAGCCAAGTTTTGAACTCGTTTCAGAACTGATTTAGTCCTTAAATCCGCTCCATTTTCTGATATGCGGCAATTTTTCCAGCAGCGTGGCGACTTCTTCTTCCGTGTTGTAAAAATACAGGCTTGCGCGAGCGCTTGCGGGAATTTCCAGATACTGCTGGAGCGGTTGTGCGCAGTGATGTCCCGCACGAATGGCAATGTGCTCATCGCTCAACAGGCTTGCAATGTCATGCGGGTGCACGCCGTCCACCGTAAAGGTGACGATACCGCTCCGCGCCGTGCCGTCTTTTCCGCCCACGATGTGAAAATGCGGAATCTTTTTAATGCCTTCCACCAGCATGTCGGCAAGCGCGTTGTCGTGCTGTACAATCGTGTCAAATCCCACGGACTGAATGTAGCGGATTGCCGCCGCAAAGCCCACCGCGTCACCCGCGCTCACCGTGCCTGCCTCAAATTTGTGCGGCACTTCTGCCCAGGTCGCGCTTTCTTTGGTCACATATTCAATCATTTCGCCGCCGCGTAGGAACGGAGGCATGGCTTCTAGCAGGCTGAGTTTTCCGTACAGCGCGCCTATGCCCATCGGCCCGCAGAGTTTGTGCCCGCTCATCGCAAAAAAATCCGCGTCCAAATCCTGCACGTCCACGGGAATATGCGGGCTGGACTGCGCACCGTCCACCACCATAATCGCGCCGTTTTTGTGGGCAATCTGCGCCACTTTTTTTATGGGATTGGTCGTGCCCAGCACATTGCTCGTCTGTGTCATCGCAACGATTTTGGCGCGCGGCGTAATCTTTGCGTATTCGGATTCGGGAATGATGCCCGTTTCTTTGTCCACATCCAAAAAAATCAGTTTTGCACCCTTTTGCTGCGCCAGCATCTGCCAGGGAAGAATGTTCGAGTGATGCTCCATAATCGAAACGACAATTTCATCGCCCGCGCCCACGTTCTGCATGCCCCAGGTGTACGCCACCAGATTGAGCGATTCCGAAGTGTTCCGCGTAAAGATGATTTCGCGCGCTTCCTTTGCGTTGATAAATTTTGCCACCGCTTCCCGCGCGTCCTCATACGCCTTGGTCGCCCGCTCGCTCAAATCGTACAAGCCGCGCAACGGGTTTGCGTTCTGCGTGGCATAAAAATGCGACATGGCATGCAGCACAATAAACGGACGCTGTGCCGTCGCCGCCGTGTCCAAATAAATCAAGCCGCTGTTTTCGCTTGAAGCATGTTCATCTATCGCCTTAAAAAGCGGAAAATCCGCCCGAAATCTGTTTGCGCTCATACTGTTTTCCCACGGAAATAGTAGCATATTTTGATTTCCTTGTCAGTCAGCACTTCAAACGCAAAAACGCTCGTACCGTTGACGCTCTTTAAGAGGCGGGGTAAAATTGAACGAAATGTCCGAAATCTGATTTCGATAAAAATAAAAAGGAGAAAAAATGAAAACTTCCGAAGAACTTTCTTATAAGGCTGGCGAAAAATCAATGTCATTTTTGCCACTCGACGTTATGACTGACCAGTATTCAGAGCCTCGAATTGAATCGTACTGCACCGTTTCAAGAATCAGAAATGCAACGGGAAATAACCCCGGAGAACTCGTCCTTCATCATCATCTTATTGTGGGCGATGACTGGAGAAGCCATACGGTTGAAGAGTATACCTATTACGTCCGCGAAGGTTCTCTCATCACGATGCAAGATGCCGAAAGCGGTGAGCGGCACGACTTAAAAGTAACGTTCCTTTCTGACAACAGAATCTCGTTTCTTGTATTGTAGTCGTGTTTTAGCGTTCTCATTGTGCAAAAAATCTCGCTTTTGGCGGGATTTTTTCGTTTTCAAGAAAATCAAAATGCAAAAACGGTAAAAAAAATGACTATTCAAGAGCGGGCTGAAACTGCCGCATATTACAAACAGAAAGGAATGCTCAACTGTTGTCAAGCCGTTGTGAAAGTGTTTTCCGACAGCGTTGAATGTGACGAGGAAAATCTGCTCAAAATGGCGGCGGGTTTTGCTTCGGGAATGGGCGGAATGGAAGCGACGTGCGGTTCTCTCGTGGGCGCGTGTATGATTGCGGGACTAAAAACGGGCGGAAATGGAACGGCAAAAATCGCGCGAGAACTTTTGTCAACGTTCAAAGAAAAAAGCGGCGCGGTCGCGTGCAAGGACTTAAAAGGCGTTGAAACTGGCAAAGTCCTTTGCGAATGTGTTGATTGCGTTCGTAACGCAGTGTATTCACTTGACGAGGTTTTTGAACACACTTCGATTTGATTTTTAATCTAAAGAACGAATGAATCCTCAAATACGGTGGTTTTGACGCGCTTGGCTGGTGGTTGAGCCTGTCGAAACCACCCGCATAATTGGCGCATTTCGTCACGCGCTTTTGCTCATTCTTTCATTGCTCGCAAAACTTCGCCAATGTCGCCGTTTATGCAAATTGATTTTGCCGAAATTTCCTCCGGACTTGCCGCCTCTCCAAAATTCACGCAAGCGTAGGTCGCGTTTGGATTTGCGTGTGTCATCTGCCAGAACGGATATTTTATGATTCCTGGCGTGTTCGAGCCGACTCCGAGTTCCAAAAAAAGCACTTTTCCGCTGTCAATGGCTTTTCGCTCTTTCAAAAAATCCTCGTAGCGACCAGCCGCCTCGTCCCAGCCCTCGTCTTGCACAAAAGTGTCGTCCGTGCGAAGATTCATACTCATCGGCTTTGCGCAAATCGGGCAGCGCGGAATCAAGTCAGTCGGAATCGTCATTTTTGTTTCGTCCGTAACGCTCAAATCTTCGGCAAGATTTTGAGAATCAATCATCGCGCGAATTTGCTCCTCGTTGTCATAAGTCTTCTTGTGGCACGGCTCACTGCACTGAAAAAGTCCGTAGTCGCCCTGCGTGTAAAAAATCCGCTTTTTGTCGAATCCTGTACGCTGAAAGCAATGGTCAACATTCGTCGTGAGGACAAAATAATCTTTTTCGCGGACAATCGAAAGCAAATCGTCATAAACGCCGCTCGGAATCGGAAGGTAGCGGTTAATCATCACATTTCGACTCCAAAACGCCCAATTTTCTTCAAGCGTGTCATAAGGATAAAAACCGCCCGAATACATATCGTGAAAGGCGAATTTTTTGGCAAAATCCGAAAAATGCTTTTCAAATCGCTCGCCCGAATAGGTGAATCCCGCCGAAGTCGAAAGTCCCGCGCCCGCCCCGATGACAATCGCGTCCGCAGAATCGAGTGCGTTTTTTAAGCGAGTGATTTTTTCTGTCTTGTCGAATTCTGAATCGTGTGTTTTTTGGAAAAAGTGCATTTGAGAGCCTTTTGTTTTCAAGAGTATTTGAAAAATCAATCAAAAACGCCTGTGATGAGGTCGTAGGCGACGCTTCCTTTTGGTGCGATTTCTGGAAGGGCAGTTCGCGAAAACCATGCGGCTTCAAGGATTTCTTCTTTTTGAATGTTGATTTCTCCAGCGTCGTATTCTGCTACAAACGCGAGCATTAACTGGTCTGGAAACGGCCAAGATTGGCTTGCAACGTAGCGAATATTTTTTACGCGAATTGCCGTTTCTTCAAAAACTTCGCGTTTTACGGCATTTTCTGCCGTTTCGCCGATTTCCACAAAACCCGCAAGCGTTGTCCAAAACGATTTTGTTCTGTTTGCGTGTCGCGCGAGTAAAATTTCCTCTCCGCGCTTTACGCACACGATTACGGCGGGTTCAATTTGCGGAAAGACATACAAGTCGCATTTTTGGCATTTTCGGGCGCACAATGTTTCGTCGTCTTTTAGAGGAGAACCGCATTTTTGGCAAAATCTTTTTTGTTCCCGAAAATGCAAAAGTCCACGCGCCCGCGCCGAAAGCGCACCAATTTCAAAAAGTTCTCCTTTTTTGTTTTTTGTTCGCGCAAAAAATTCTCGAATCGGAATATCCTCTAAGCCCTTTGGATTTGGCTCGTCTTTTCCCAAAAGGAGCGCGTTGTATTTTTGCTCGCTTTCAGAAAACCAGTCGCTTGCGGCATCGAGCGCAAGACATCTTGAAAGGTTGTCGAACGTGGGCGCAGAATCGTCTTTGAGAAGAATTGCGTTTTCTCGAAAAATGAAATTTCGCTCAAAAAGCGGGTCGAGTTTGTTTGAAAGAATTGGCATAACATAATTTTACAACCAAATCTTTTGTTTTTGTAAAAAATATTTTTTCTCGCTGATTTTATTGATAAAAATCGTTTTTCAAATCTTCCCCTCGTCTCAAGAGCAAAAAAATGATAAAATCGGTTTGTAAATCAACTCGATTTTACTTTTTGGAGGCATGTATGAAAGTTGCGATTTTTTTTGGTTCAAAAAGCGACACGGAAACGATGAAAAAAGCGGCGGATACGCTTCGCGAATTTGGCGTAGAGTTTCGCGCGTTTGTCATTTCGGCTCACCGTGCGCCAGAACTGCTCAAAAAAACGATTCAAAAGATTGAAAACGAAGGCTTTGAAGTGATTATTGCGGGCGCGGGACTTTCCGCTGCTCTTCCTGGCGTGATTGCGTCGCACACGGTTTTGCCTGTAATTGGTGTGCCGCTTGAGTGCATCACGCCCGGAAAATCGAACGGGCTTTCTGGCGTGGACTCGCTTCTTTCTATCGTGCAAATGCCTCCGCAAATTCCTGTGGCAAGCGTGGGAATCAATGCGGCAAAAAATGCGGCTCTTCTTGCCGTGGAAATCCTTTCCATAAAATATCCGATTCTCAAAGAAAAACTCATCGCGTTCCGTGAAAATCTTTTGTTGGAAGCAGAAAAAAACGGCGCAAACGGAATTGACCTTTGATTACATTTGATTTTTGACTATGGAACAAAACGATTTTTTTATCCCCGAAGAAGACAAACTCCGAGACGAATGTGGCGTTTGTGGCATTTTTTTGAAATCAAAAGCAGACGAACGACTCTCTGCAAAATTGTCGTATTACGCGCTCAATTCGCTTCAGCACAGGGGGCAGGATTCGGCGGGAATTGCAGTTTCAGACGGAGAGAGCGTGCGCGTTCACAAGGCGATGGGCGTGGTTTCGGAAGCGTTTGACGCGCAGACGCTCGATTCGCTTTTGGGGCATATCGCGCTTTCGCACGTTCGCTACGCCACGGCGGGAAGTCGCTCAATCGAAAACGCGCAACCTATGGTGCAGTCGTCAAAACTCGGAACGATTGCCGTGGCTCACAATGGGCAACTCGTCAATTACGAGCAACTAAAAGAACTGTTGGACGATTCGGGATGCACGTTCAATTCCACGAGCGATACCGAAGTTATCGTAAAACTCATTGCGCGTTCGTACAAAAAAGGGCTTGAACGCGCTCTTTCCGACACGATTCAGATGATAAAGGGGAGTTTTGCGCTGTGCGTTATGACCGAAAAATCCTTGATTGCCGCGCGTGACCCAAACGGAATTCGTCCTCTTTGCCTTGGAAAACTCGACGACGGCTGGATTGTCGCTTCGGAATCGTGCGCGATTGACGCGGTAAACGCCCAGTTCGTGCGCGACATTCGTCCTGGCGAAATCGTTATCATCAACGAAGACGGCGTTTTGAGTTTTGAGTTTGGAGAGCGAACGAGCAAGCGCACGTGCGTTTTTGAGTACGTGTATTTTGCTCGTCCCGATTCTGTAATCGACGGAATTGCGGTGCAAGAAGCGCGGTACGCACTTGGCGCGCAACTTGCAAGAGAAAGCGCGGTAAATGCGGACGTTGTGGTGGGCGTGCCTGACAGCGGGCTTGGCGCGGCAATTGGATACTCAAAAGAAAGCGGCATTCCGTTTGCGATGGGAATCGTAAAAAATAAATACATTGGACGCACGTTTATTGCGCCAACGCAAAAAGAGCGCGAGGATATGGTTTTTGTAAAATTAAACGCCGTTCCGTGCGACATTCGCAAAAAGCGCGTCATTATCATCGACGACTCAATCGTGCGCGGAACAACGAGTCGAAGGCTCGTTCAGATTTTGCGTCGCGCGGGTGCATCGGAAGTTCATTTTAGAATTTCATCGCCTGCGGTGCGGTTTCCATGCTATTTTGGAATCAACACGCCAACTCGAAACGAGTTGATTTCAGCCACTCATTCTTCAGAAGAAATCAGAGAAATGATTGGCGCGGACAGTCTTGCATTTTTGAGCGCGGACGGACTTATGGAAGCCTGTCGGTCTTGCAACAGCGAACGTTTTGGATTTTGTCGCGGTTGCTTTTCTGGCGAATACCCTATATCAGTTCCAGCCACCCACGAAGGCGGCGGAGAAAACGTATAAAAAAATCAAAATGGAGAAATGTATGGCACAGACAATTGACTACAAGCAGTCGGGCGTTGACGTTGAGGAAGGCTACAACGCCGTGAACGAATACAAGGCGCACGCAAAAAGGACGCGGATTCCGGGGCTGCTCTCGGACTTGGGGAGCTTCAACGGAGTGTTCGAGATTCCGGCGGGGCTCAAGCACCCCGTCGCGGTGAGCGGGACGGACGGCGTGGGAACGAAGCTCGACATCGCGTTCCAGATGAAGAAGTACGACACGGTTGGAATCGACTGCGTTGCGATGAGCGTGAACGACATCCTCTGCTCGGGCGTTCAGACGTCGTTCTTCCTCGACTACGTTGCGTGCGGGAAGCTCGACGCGAAGGTGGCGGGGGAGCTGGTGAAGGGAGTCGCCGACGGCTGCGTTGACACGGGCTGCGCGCTTTTGGGCGGCGAGACGGCGGAGATGCCGGGCTTCTACGACGAGGGAAAGTACGATTTGGCGGGCTTCGGCGTGGGCTTCGGCGAGAAGGACGAGCTGATTTCAGGGAAGGACATACGCGCGGGAGACGCGCTCATCGGTCTTTCGTCCACGGGCCCGCACTCGAACGGCTACTCGCTCATCAGAAAGCTCGTCTCCGACTTTGACGAGCCGTTCTGCGGGCGGAAAATCGGCGAGGTGCTCCTGACCCCGACGAGAATCTACGTGCGCCCCGTCATGGACGCGCTCAAGGCGTTCGGTCGAACGGCGATTCACGGCATGGTGCACATCACGGGCGGCGGCTTCTACGAGAACGTCCCCAGAATGTACCCCGCCGGCGCGAACCTCGTCTCCGTCATCAAGAAGGACTCGTGGGCGCGCCCCGCGATTTTCGACGAGCTCATCCGCCGCGGCGCGAACCCGGAGAGCGTGTTCGGCACGTTCAACATGGGAATCGGCTTCGTGCTCGCCGTGAGCGCGGAAAAGGCGGACGACATCGTGTCGCACTTCAACGCGAACGCGGAGCGGTTTCAGACCGAGCCGTACCGGAAGGCGGGCGCGGATGCGCTCAAGGCGTACCGAATCGGCGAAGTGGAGAAAGCGGCGGGCGACCTCGGTGGCGACCTTAAAGGAAGCCGCGAGGCGACAAAAATCGTGTGAGCGCAAAAAGGAGGAAACATGAAAATCGCGGTGTTTGTTAGCGGCGGTGGCACAAATCTTCAAGCACTCATCGATTACGAGCGGCAAAACTCGGATTGTCCGTACAAAATCGTTCTGGTACTTTCTGACACAAAAAGCGCGTTCGCGCTTGAGCGCGCAAAAAACGCAGGGATTCCCACAAAAATCTGCTCTCCGTTTTCGATTCTCGGTTCAGAGCGAGCAAAAATCGCTAGCAAAGAAGAAAAACGAGAGGCGGTTTCGGACGCGGCTTTGGACGCAGCAAAATCGTATGGCGCGGACGCAATCGTTCTTGCAGGCTGGCTCACCGTTCTTTCTGGAAAAATAATCGAAGCGTTTTCTGGAAAAATCGTGAATCTTCACCCCGCTTTGCTTCCAAAATTTGGCGGGGTAGGGATGTGGGGGCATTTTGTCCACGAAGCGGTGCTTGCTGCGCACGAAACGGAATCTGGTTGCACCGTGCATTTGGTGGACGCGGGCTGCGACACGGGAAAAATCCTTGTTCAAAAAAAAGTTCCCGTGCTTCCAAATGACACGCCCGATTCGCTATACGCGCGAATTGCGCCAAAAGAACACGAAGCAATGGTCGAAGGCGTTTGCATTCTTGCAAAAATGATTTCGTGAAAATGCTCTATTAAAAAATGTGGTAGTATTACGGAAAGTATGCTGGAAGTGGTGGCTTGGTAGACCGAAGGTCATATCGAAACCACAAAGAACGAATATTTGTGGTTTCGACAGGCTCAACCACCGCAAATATTCTTGCAGGTCGGCATACATTTTGTAACAGAACCAAAAATGTATACTGAAAAACGTAAAAAAAGGGGGCGTTTGCCCCCTTCGTTAATTATGTTGTGTATACGTTCGCGCGAGTGGTTTTGCCTTTATGACAACGCGCCTGTTTGCGGCTCTGCCTTCGGCGGTTTCGTTTGTGGCGATGGGGTCTGTGCCACCGTAGCCTCGGAACGTGAAAATTGAGCGCGGAAGTCCGTTTGCAACGAGCGCGTTTATTATGGATTTTGCGCGTTCTTCGGAAAGAATTTGCTGCCCTGTCGGCTTGTTCACGTCGGCGGTGTGTCCTTCCACTAGAATCTGAAAACGCTCTTTTTCGGTGAGTTTTTTGAGCGTCGTCGCGAGTTCTGCAAGTCGCGGAAGTTCCGACGGAAGAAGCGTCGCGCTGTCTGCCACAAATTGCAAATTGGAAAGCACTGTAATCGAGTCAAATCCGTCAACGACTTCTTCTTCGTCATCGCTTCGGAGAATTTCTTTGATTTCGCGGATTGCCGTGTAATACGAATCGCTTTTCACTGGCGCGGACACTGGCATAACGAGTTTGTCGCGGTCAAGCAAAATCACCACTTTTCCGTCTTGAAGAAGTTTGAGATTTTCTGGAATGTTTAAGATTTTCAGCGCGTCTTCGTGCGAAATCACGGGGTCTGTTCTCAATTCGCCGTACACTTTTCGCGCACGAATGTGCATCGGGTCAAGTCCGATTCTATCTTGATATTTTGATTCGTTGTCGTCCCAATCGTAGAGAACCATTCCTTGTTTTCTCTCGTTTTCAGGATTTCCCATGTTCCGCTCATAAATCAAGTCCATTTTGCCGTCTTCCCAAATCTGCGGAAAAAAGCACGGATACACGCTGTCTTCCACAAACTCGCCGCGAACGGGAAGAATTCCACGCGCATCGATTATAATGCCAGAGTATTTTCGACTCGGAACTTGCTCAATCGGTTTTGCATTTTTGTATGGAATTTTGTGCCGAATCATCAATGACGCAATGTTGAGCAAATTTATCGTGTGCGTTGTTTTGAGATTCAACGTTCCGTTTGCAAAAACGCCAGGTTTTACGTCGCCGTCATCGATTATTTGCGTAAGTTGCTCAAGCGTAACGGTGTTTTCAAGAACCAAATCGCCAAGTTGCTGACTGTTATTGACGTAAAGCGAAAGAAGCGGGTCTTTTATCAAAACGGGGAGTTCCGTGTTAATCGTGTTTGTTGCGGATTTTTTTCCGCTCGGCATTGAAATGCCTGCTTTTTCCGTGTCAAGACTCACATCTGAAGTAAACGTTTGCTTAGACCAGTCGATTTTGCTTTCGCTCGTAATCGTATTCTTGTGTCCGTTAATGTCGGCGGAAGAACTTTTTAGGTCTGAGATAATCTGCGCTCCAGTTCCAAGCGGAATCAAGAAAAAAACGCACGGAAGAATCAAGCGGCATTTTTTTATATTGAAGAAAGAAATTTTTTTCAAAGCAAAAAACCTCGCTACATTTTCGGCGGATTTTTTTGTGAAATAAAGACGACTTTTTTGACGAAATCCTATTTCATTGGAATGTAAAGCACTTTTCCGAGTTTGAGAATTGCTTTTTCGCTGATTCCGTTTAAGTCGCATAAATCTGCCACCGTACACCCAAACGAGCGAGAAAGTGCCCAAAGCGTATCTCCTTGCTCGATTTTGTGTTCTACAAAAAGCGTCGCGCCGTCCGAAAGTTCCATTGCAACTTTTTCCACGGCTTTTTCGCCCTTTTCTTTCATTCCAAGCGGAATGCGAATCGGAAATCCCGCTCCTGGCGGAGAAACGTTCCGAATCATCGCGGGATTGAGTTTTTTTATTGTTTTTGCGTCCAGATTCAATTCCGCTGCGAGTTTTGAAAGATTTACAGGCTTTTTTGTTTCCACGTAATCGTATTCTATAATCGCGTCATCGTCTGAGAGTTGCGGAAGGTCGAGCGCGTATTTTTGAGAATTTTCGCACAATTCAGCAATGGCAATGAGTTTTGGAACGTAATGCGCGGTCTGATTTTTGAGCAGTCCTTTTTCTGCCAAGTCCCAATACGTCATTTCTGGATTTGCTTGAATCGTCTTTTTTATAAGACCTGCGCCACAATTATACGCCGCAAGCGCAAGTGCCCAATCTCCAAACGAATCGTAATTTTCTTTGAGTTTTTTGAGAGCCGCTTCCGTGCTTTTCCACGGGTCAAGTCGCTCGTCGAGCCAGTCGCTCTTTCTCAAATACGGCTTTATCGAGTTTTCCATGAATTGCCACAATCCTTTGGCTCCGCTTCTTGACGTGGCGTTTATCGAATATTCGCTTTCCACAACGGGCAAATATTCGAGCGCGCGCGGAAGCGATAATTCTTTGAGCCGTGTGCGAATGAAAATTCGGTACTCTTCTCCGCGAGAAAGAATGGCTTGAAGCGTTTTTTTGCCACGCTCTGCCGTGTAAATGTCCACGTATTTTTTTATCATCGCCTGCGACCATTCGCTTTCTGACGCAAAAAGACCCGCAACTTCAAGGATTTTTGGCTTTTCCAAAACCTCTTCTTCCACGGTTTTTTCGTCAAGTTGAGAAGCGACTTCATCTTCCATTTCGCGAAGTTCCGCCGCCTCGTCTTCCGCTGGCACAACGTCGTCCAACGCGATTTTTTCAGATGCGATTTCTGTCGCAAATTCTTCTGGAATTTCCGTTTTTTCGTCCGCCTTTTTTTTCGATTCGGTTTTCATTTCAGAATTTTTTGATTCTGGAGGTTTATCGCTTGCACTCGAAAGCGAAATGCCCGCTCCCGTGGCGTTTTTTTCGCTTTCCGATTCTTGTGCAAACGTCTGCGCTGTTGTGAGCAAAAAAAACAAAATGCTTGCAATGATTTTTGATTTTTTCATCACAATTTTTCGCCCAAATAGATTCCTGCCCATTCCCACCTCCCGTGAATTTCTGGGTCAATCGGAAAATTCACCTTTCTAAAATACAAATACCATACGCCCACATACGTGTTCCAGCCGCTCGTTCTCAAATACGCTTCGTTCGGAGTCGAAGAATCGTCCAACTCGGCGTTAAAACTGATTCTGTTTCCGCGCATAAATTTTCGCATTGAAAATTCCGCCTGCGAGTTTGCCGCGTCCTCTGTTGTTTTCCAACTCATCATAAAAAAATTCGATTTTGAGCGAAACGAATCGAGAGCCTTGTAATCGTAAGCAGTGATTGCTTTTTTTATGGATTTTTCGAGTGCGTCAAGGCTTTCAAACGTCCAGTTTTTTGGAGATTTTGAAAAGTCTACCATTTTTCGCGCATTTTGATATGCGTCTGGAATATCTGGAATTTGAATCGTGGAAGCGTCCGCGCGAGAAAGAAAGCGCGAATAAGAGCGAAGCGCGTTGTCCCATTCGCCTTCTTTTTCATATTCGATTGCGAGCCTCACAAAAAATTCGGTTATGCTGATTTTTTCTGGAAAAAGGTCAATGAGCAACTGATAATATTCGATTCTATTTCTCGTATTTTTGCTGATTCTTATAAGATTTTGCAAGCACAAAAAATGAACGCTCTCATCGTTAAAAAGGATGTCGGAAAAATCTCTCAAAACGCGCTCAAAATAATATTCCGAAACGACTGCGCTGCCGTTTTTCAAATATTCGAGTGCAACAAGATAAAGCCAATATGCGTTGTACATATCGGACGGATTTTGTTCCACCCAATTTGTGAGAAAAAGCGTCATCTCGCTTGCGTCTTGCGAGTGCAAAATCGACGCGATTTTTTTCAAAATTGCAAAGCGCGTTCCGTCAGAAAGCGTATTTGACGAAAGTTGTTCAAAAAGCTGCGCTTTTTCTTTTTCAATTTTTGCATTTTTACTGTTGCTACAAGAAAAAAAAGTCGGCACAAAAAAAAGCAGTAGTGTGAAAGCAAACATATTTTTTTTCATAATTCAAAGATACCGTATCATATCGGCAATTTTTTTTCCATTCTTTCCGCTATTGTTTTCAATGCGTTTTTGCGATACTCTTTTTCTTTATGAAAAAACTGACCGCTCCTGTTTTGAATCTTGTCCTCGCCGTGGGTGTTTTTTTAATTCTTGCGGGACTTTTTTGCCTTTCTCAAGTTCCCGCTTTTGCTTCAAGACTTGAATCTGGATTTCCTATTTTTCCTGTTGCCGCGTGCATTTTGGGTGCGGGATTTTTGTACGCAACGCTTGTTCTAAAGGCAAGTTCGTTTTTTTTCTTCATTTCTTTGTACGTTTTTCTTCTTGGAATCATTGCGTTTTTCTTCCATATAAAAGTTGTGCCATTTATGTTTGTACAAATTTGGCCGATTTTGATGATTCTTTGCTCAGTTTGTTTGATTGTAACGTGTTTGCGTTCGGCGCGAAGGCTTAGAACCGTGTACGTTTTTCCAGCATTTTTACTTGCGATTCTTGGCGTATTTTTTATGCTTTTTACGTTTTCAATCGTTCAAATTTCATTTATTGATTTTACGGCAAAATGGTGGCCGCTCATGTTGATTTTTTGCGGAGGAGGCTGCGTTTTTATTTTTCTGTATCAGCAAACTTCTGACAATAAATTTCCTTTTGAAAAAGACGATTCCGACATAGCCGACGGGGAGGAGGCTTCTGTATAATGCGCACGTGGAAGGCGGTGGTGAGTACGCTCGTCCTGTTTTCTCTCGTTCCTGTGGGAGTTTTTTCGGATTCGGAGCAAAAAGGAACAAAATTATCCTTGCCTGCGCGAAAAAAAAATTCCTTTTTTGCAGAAATCGACCAATCGATTCTTGCGCTTTTGGAAAATGGTTCGCCTTCGTCGCTCATAAAAATCCTTTCGTCGCTCAGAAAATCGAATGGGCAGTATTCTGACGCAGAACGCGGGATTCTTTTTATTGCTTCGGGAATCCTTAGAACGTGTTTTTCAAGCGAATACAAACCCGAATATCTTGTAACATCTCCAAAAGATTTGTCAAAAAACGTTTACGTTGGTGCTTTGGAGTTTGCGCTTGAAGGCGTTTACGATTACGCGGCGGGTTCTGCTGATTTTCTTTCGCTCGTGTTGCCGTCGGTGTCTTTTTGCGTTTCTCAAACGCCAGACGCTGATTCTTTTTCTGTTGCAGAACAGTCCCTTTCCGAGGCTCTCAAAATCAAAAAAAATTCTGTTTTGGCAAATTATCTCATGGGAAAAGTGTTGTTCATTCAAAAAAAATACGCCGAAGCGACTTCTTTTTTTGACACCGCGCACGAACTTGCTCCAGATGTTTTTGAACTTTCGTTTGATTTTGCTTCTTCGCTTTTTTACGACGGAAAAATAGACAGAGCGGACGCAATGGCGCGTTCTCTTTTTGCTTCGATTCCGCAAGAAAATGATATTCAAAGACGAAATGCGCTCAAATTGTGCGCGGAAACGGCTTTTACCGTTGGAGATTTTGACAGTGCAGAAACGTATGTTGCTCGTATATTACAACAAGAAAGTTCGAGTTCGTATTATCTTTTGTTTCGCGTAAAAATCCTTATGAGTAAAGGCGACTACATTCGGGCGGCTTCGCTTCTTGACGTTTATTCGCGGACAGATTCGTCGAGTCGCGATTATTTGCTTTTGCGTTCAAAAATCCAGCGCGATTGGAACAAAAATTACGCGCTCGCGCTTTCAACAATCGAGCGGGCGGTTTCGCTCTACGGAAACGACACGGACGTTTTGCTTGAGGCGGCTCGGCTTGCTTCAGAAAACGGTGGCACGGTTTCTGGAATGACGGCGGGCGAACTTGCTTCGCTCGTGCTTCAAAAAGACGGCGAAAATAAAAACGCGCGATTGATTCTTGTGAAATCTCTTTCGGGAGAAAAAAAATGGAGCGAGGCGTATTCACTCGGAAAATCGCTTTTGGAAGAGGAGGGAAGTGGCGCGAGCGACGATTTGCTTTTTTCTTTTATTGAAATCGCTTTGCATTTTGGAAAAAAAGACGAAGCCTGGAAAATCGCTTCCAAATTGTACAATGAGCGGAGCGACGACGAAGGCGTAATTCAAGCGTACTTGAGCGTTTTGATAGAAACGGGACGAAAAAGCGACGCTCAAAAAATCATCGAAAAATTGCTTCCCAAAAGCAGCGCGAAACTCAAAAGTTTTTTGTATTATCAACGGAGTTTTCTTGTTTCTGGCGAGGACGCGCTTCTTTCTGATTTGCGCTCAAGTCTTACGGCAAATCCGCGAAATCGCGACGCACTTTTTAGGCTTTACGAAATTTATTTTTCAAAAAAAGAATACCGAAAAGCGCAATACTACTTAAAACAAGTTGTCGCTCTTTCTCCAAGCGACGAAACTCTCATTTCTTTGAACGCAAATCTCGATTCTCTGTTGCGAAAATAAAGAGGCGCAGTTTCCTCCCCTTGATTTTCGTGCTCTAAAAATGGTATTCTTGCTTGATAATTTGCAAAAATAAGGGGAAAAAAATGTCTTTTATTCCATTGCTTCAGGCGGCGGACGCGACTGGAAGTCAGAGTATGCTCTTTTCCGTGTTGCCGTTCGTGCTTCTGATTGCGATTTTCTGGGTTTTTATCATTAGACCGCAGAATAAAAAGCAAAAAGAAGCTGAAAAAATGCGCGAATCCGTGCAAAAAGGCGACAAAATCATTACGATTGGCGGAATTCACGGAACGGTGAGCGCGGTGAGAGAAAAAACTGTCGTTCTCAAAGTCGAAGACGGTTCACGGATTGAATTTGACCGCTCCGCGATTTCTTTTGTTTCCACTGACCGAAAATCTTCAAAATCTGAGAAACCCGAAAAAATTGAAGTTGAATCAAAAGAATCGGAAGAACCTGAGAAATCAGAAAAAATCGAAAACGAAAAATCTTCCGCAGAATAAAATAAAAAGGGGTTCTAATACACAATGAAAAAACGAAGTCGTTTTGTAATCATCCTTGCAGTTCTTGCGCTGTGTTTTTGGTTTTTGTGGCCTTCAATTAGTTGGTACGCAAGAACGCCAAAAGACCAGCAGAGTCTTGCGTTAGGCTCACTTGAAAAAATAAAGGATTATACGATGCTCAAAGCGGAGGAGGACGTGAAAACGCTCGTCGCTTTGGCTGAAAATAAAGACGCTCCGCTTCCGTTGGAGTTTTCTTATCTTGAGAAAGTTGCCAAAAAAAATTACAAAGAACTTTCTGCAATGTACAAAAAACTCGGACAGAGCATAGAAATTCCTTCCGAGATGAACGTGAACGCGGTTTTGGCATCGTTTCGCGGAAAACTTGACCCGCGTGGCGAGTTGCAAAGCGTCATCGAGGGACGGTATCGCGACCCGATTCTTGAAGCAAAAAACAGGTACGAGAATTCGGTAAAACTTGGTCTTGACCTTTCGGGCGGAATGAACATCATCGTTCACGCGGATTTGGACGCCGCGCTTGCATCACAAAATCAAGATGATGTTACAGACCCAGTTCTTTTCAAAAAAGAGGCGATGGCGCAGGCAATCGAAACGCTTTCAAGCCGAATTGATAAATTCGGTTTGACTTCGCCAGTGATTCGTCAGCAAGGCGAAGACCGCATTTACATTGAAATACCTGGGGCTGCCGATAGTTCGAGCGTGAACTCGATTATCATGGGAAAGGGAATTTTGAACTTTCGGCTTGTTGACGAGGAGCAAACCGCGCGCTTCAAAAGCGCGTATGCTTCAAATCCTGCGGGAACGTTCACGGCTGATGGAAAACTTTCCGACCCATCGATAATCGCGGACGATTGCGAGGTCATGGGGTATTACAAAAAAGACGATTACGGACTTGACGAGCGAATCGATTATATTGTGGTCAAAAAGGAAATCGCGCTTGACGGAAAGCACGTTACTCGCGCTCGCGTTACTGCCGACCAAACAAAAGGGCAGCCAGTCGTGAGTTTTATCCTTGACAGCGAAGGCTCTGACATTTTTTCGGAGTTTACGGGTGCAAACGTTGGAAAACGGCTTGCAATCGTCAGCGACGACAAAATCAAAAGTGCGGCTACAATAAACGAACGCATTTCTGGACAAGTGCAACTTTCAGGCGGATTTTCTCTCGACGAAGCGGAGAATATTCAAAAGGTTCTTCAAACTGCTTGGCTCGAAGTTCCGCTTGAAGTCGAAAGTCAGCAAGTCGTTGGAGCGTCTTTGGGCGAGCAGGCGATTCATCAAGGAAAAATGGCACTTATCGTTGGACTCGTTGCGGTTCTTGCGTTCATGCTCATTTTTTATCTTGGCGCGGGACTCAACGCGATTGTGGCGCAAATCCTCAATATGTACATCATGTTTTCGATTTTGAGTGCGTTCAATTTGACGCTGACGCTTTCTTCAATCGCAGGTATGATTTTGACCGTTGGAATGTCCGTTGACGCAAACGTTATTATTTTTGAGCGAATCAAAGAGGAATTGAGTGCAGGAAAAAGTCGAGCGGCTGCGATTGTTTCTGGATTTGACAATGCGTTTTGGGCAATCATGGACTCGAATATCACCACGTTTATTGCGGCGGCGTTCCTTTCTCAACTCGGCACTGGTTCAATTCAAGGTTTTGCGGTGTCGCTTGCGATTGGCGTTTGTTCGTCAGTGTTTACGGCACTTTTCGTTTCTCGTCTTATGTTTGATTTCCAAACGGACGTGCTTGGCAAAAAAACGATGAGCATTAGCTGGAGGTTGAAGTAAAATGGCAGCAAAAAAAATATACAATTTCAGCAAATTTTTTCCTCTGGCGGTAGTCTTCAGTTTGCTTTTGATTATCGGCGGAATCGTTTCGGTTATTTTTCGGGGAGTGAATTTTGGACTTGATTTTCGCCCTGGAATGATTGAAGAAATCAGAATTTCTGAAGCGACAATCGAAGTGAGTTACAAAGGAAGTGCGACCGTGAACTTGGACGCTTCTTCGACTGATGCTTTGACCGTTATTGTGAGCGGAATTGGCGCGGACAACAGAACGCTCCGACTTCCGTATTCAGAATATTCTTCCACTAGCGCGATTTGTGCAAAACTTTCTGAAATCGAAGACGTTACGGCGAGTGCCATAAAAAGTGTCGCGATTCCTTCGGGCGGACTTTTTGTGAGTTCGGCAGTTTCAACAACGCTTTCGCCGTCGGTTCTTCGGCTTTTTGTTCCAGACGAATCGAGCGTGGTGAGCGCGGACGACGTTCGGGCGGCTTTAAGCGAGTTTTCGAGCGTTGACGTAAAATCAATCGGAAGCGACGACGAGCGTAGTTTTCAGATTCGGCTTGGCGTAAGCGACAGCGAGCAGGCAAAGGCTCTCCAAAGCGACGTTGATAAAGCGTTGGAAGCGGCGTTCAACAAAAACGGAAAAGAAGCGGTTTCTGTAAAAAGCGACTTTATGAGTCCTCAGTTTTCGAGTTCTTTGATTTCTGGTTCAATCGTGCTTGTTTTGGCAACGCTCGTTTTGATTTTCATTTACGCGACGATTCGATTCAAGTGGGATTTTGCGCTTGCTTCGGTAATTGCAATCATTCACGATGCGCTCGTTATGATTTCGTTTATTTCTTGGAGTCAAATGGAGTTTAGCACCACAACGCTTGCGGCAATTCTTACGATAATCGGTTATTCTATAAACGCGACCGTTGTTATTCTTGACCGCGTGCGAAGCGACATTCAGACGGTTGAAGCAAAAACATTCACCGACATTTTGAATAGTGCGCTTTCTGCAACGCTTAGTCGTTCAATAATCACAACGGTTACAACGCTTTTTGCCGTTCTTTCGCTGTTTTTCTTTACGACTGGAACGATTCACGACTTTTCGCTTGCGCTTATTGTTGGTTTGATTAGCGGTTGTTACTCTTCGATGTTCATTGCGGGAGCGTTCATTGCTCGAACGCGAAAGAATTTCTCGTTTTCCACGAGAGCACCTGTTTCTCCGCACGTTGTGCAATTTAATCCTCAAAAATAAAAAGAGGTTTCTCGCCCGCTAAAAAGCGGGCGTTTTTTTTGTCAGGTGAAAAAAGTCAAAAGGAGTGCAAAAAAAATGGAAGTAATCCGTGCAAAAATCATGGGATTTTGCTCTGGCGTGCGGCGGGCGGTTTCGGCAGCGGAAAAAGCGCTTTCTTTGAACGAAAAAAAAGAAGGAACCGTGTGGACGCTTGGACCTTTGATTCATAATCCGATGATTTTGGAAAAACTTTCTGAACGCGGACTCAAAATCCTTGACGAAAAAGAGGCGCGCGTTTCGGAAAAGGACACGGTTATCATTCGTGCGCACGGCGTTTCGCCTGCCGTTATGCGACATCTTCGCCATTCTGCGGGAAATCTCATTGACGCAACGTGTCCGCTTGTAATGCAAAGCCAAAAACGAGCGAGCGAATACGCGCGGCGCGGATACACGATTTTTTTTGCAGGAGACGAAGGACACGCCGAAGTCGTTGGAATTCAAGGGTTTGTGCGCGAAGCCATTGAAAAATCAAAATCAAAGTCGGCTTTTTTTATAGTAAAAAGCGCGGCGGAGTTTTCTTTGATTTTTGATTCTCTTGAAGATTTTTTTGAGCGAAAGTTTGTTCTTTTGAGTCAAACGACTTTTTCTCCCGTGATTTTTGAGGAAATCCGTTCGCTGTTCAAAAAAAAATGTCCTTCGGCAAAAGTTGTTTGCTCAATTTGCCCAGCAACGAATGAGCGTCAAGAATCTCTAAAATCCCTTTGCGAAAATGTTGACGGAGTTCTTGTAATCGGCGGAAGAGCGAGTGCGAACACAAATCGCCTTTTTGCAACGGCAAAGGAAAAATGCGCTTTTGCTGCTCTTATTGAAAATGAAACCGAAATCCCAAAATCGTTTTTCTCTCTAAAAAAAGTGGGAGTAACCGCAGGCGCAAGCACACCAGATGACGTTATCGATTCTGTTGAAAACGCTCTTAAAAACGGCGGTTTGTAAAAATATAAAAACAATGGTATGATTTTTTTATGATTACAAGATGTTTTGCAATGTTAAAGCCTGGCGTTTTGAATCGGAGGCTTGTTGGGCGAGTGATTTCGCGACTTGAAAACAAAGGTCTTCGCCTTGTTGCGCTCAAAATGATGATGATTTCAGACGAACTTGCTTCTCGTCATTATGCTGAACACGCAGGAAAATCTTTTTACGACTCGCTCGTTTCTTATATTACGAGTGCGCCTGTTGTTGCTATGGTTTGGGAGGGCGACGATTGCGTTGCGCTTGTTCGTAAAATGGTGGGAGCGACGAATCCGCTTGAGGCTTTGCCTGGCACGATTCGCGGGGATTTTTGCTCGCATACAAATCACAACATAATTCACGCTTCGGATTCAGACGAGAGCGCGGAGAGAGAAATCGGGCTTTTTTTTAAGCCTGAAGAAATCATACAGTGGCACGACGAAAGTGCAGCATGGTTCTAAAAAGGGTGGGGAAATCTTATGGAATCAAAAAACGTTGGAGTAATCGGCGCGGGCGCGTGGGGTTCTGGACTTGCGCAGGCTTTGGCGCGAGGCGGTCATCGTGTGCAGATTTGGGCAAGAGAGCAGGACGTTGTTGACGGAATCAATAACGAACACGAAAACAAACGCTATCTTCCTGGGTATCCTCTTTCTGAAAATCTCACCGCGTCAATCGACATTCGAGAAGTTGCGGCGAATAAGGAATTTTTGATTTTGGCGAGTCCTTCGCTGTACCTTGCGCAAACGGCATCTCAAATCGTGGACGTTCCGAGTGTGAAAAACGGTTCGACTACGATTGGCGTTCTTACAAAGGGCTTTATTCCTTCGGAAAAAGGTCCGCGTCTTATTTTGGAAACGCTTGAAGATGTGTTGCCCGCTTGCTACAAAGGTTCCCTCGTTTACATTTCTGGACCGAGCCACGCAGAAGAAGTCGTTATTGGAAAACTCACTGGTCTTATTGCGGCAAGCGAAAGTCCAAAAAATTCAATTCGCTTTAGAGAACTTTTGCGCGTGAATGGACTTATGGTGTATTCGAGCCTTGACGTTGTGGGCGTTCAGATTTGCGCGGCGGCAAAAAACGTGATTGCCGTTGTTTTTGGTTCTCTTGATGCGGTAAGCGAAAACTCCGACGTGTTTGGCGACAACGCGGAGTCGCTTCTTTTGGCGGCAGGATTAAACGAAATCCAGCGGATTGGAATTGCAATGGGCGCGACTCATGCGGAGACTTTTTCGTCGATTGCGGGCGTGGGCGACCTTGACGTAACGTGTCGCTCAAAATACGGGCGAAATCGGCGGTTTGGGCAGGATATTATCAAAACTGACATTCTTTCTCGATTCAAAGATTTGGACGACCTTATCGCGCGGATTGGGGAGGTGGGGTATCTTTCCGAAGGCGCGGTTGCGTGCAAGTTCGTTCATCAAATTGCGCGTGCGCACAATTTGAAACTCACGATTTGCGACGGGCTGTATCGCATTTTGAACAAAGAAATAAAACCGATGGATTTGCTCCATGAAATTTTGACGCAAGGAAACAAAGATGCTTGAAAAAATCACAAATACGTTTGGCGACATCGTTCGCAATTTGAGCGGAAAATCAAAAATTACAGAAAAAAATATCGAGGAAACGGTAGAGCAAATAAAAATGGCTCTGCTTGAGGCGGACGTGAATCTGCGCGTGGTGCGTCGATTTGTGAACGCCACGGTCGAAGAAGCAAAAGGCGAGAAAGTTTTACGAGCAGTTGACCCAGGGCAACAATTTGTCAAAATCATTTACGACAAAATCGTAAAACTCCTTGGCGATGAAAAAGTCGATTTGCAATTAAAAGGACCTGACACGCAAAGCGTCATTCTTCTTTTGGGATTGCAGGGCGCGGGAAAAACGACGGCGGCGCACAAACTCGCGTTTCGTCTTGCAAAAGAAAGTCGGCGGGTGCTTCTTGTGGCGTGTGACCTTGTGCGTCCCGCTGCCGTTGAGCAACTCAAAATCTTGGGCGAAAAAATCGGAATCCCCGTTTATGCGGAAGACGGCGCAAAGGACGCGGTGAGCGTGGCAAAAAACGCGCTTTTGTACGCAAAAAAGAACGGGCTTGACACGGTGATTGTGGACACGGCGGGGCGACTTCAGATTGACGAAGCGATGATGAAAGAACTCGTCGATGTGAAAAACGCGGTGAATCCTGTGGAAACGGTGCTTGTTGCCGACGCGATGACGGGGCAAAACGCCGTTGAAATCGCAAAAAGTTTTGACGAGCAACTTTCGCTTTCTGGCGTAATTCTTACAAAGTTTGATTCTGACGCACGAGGCGGCGCGGCTCTTTCGCTCAAAAGTATTACGGGAAAACCGATTCTCTTTATTGGCACGGGCGAAAAAACCGAGGATTTTGAGCCGTTTCGTCCAGAGCGAATTGCCAGCAGAATTCTTGGAATGGGCGACATCGTGTCGCTCGTGGAAAAGGCTCAAGAAACCGTTGACGCGGAAGAAGCCAAAAAACTTGAGCGAAAAATGTCGCGCGGGGAATTTACACTCAATGATATGCTTGAGCAATTTGAGCGCGTGAACAAAATGGGCTCGCTTTCGTCAATCATGGAAATGATTCCTGGGCTTTCGGGCAAAATCGACGAGAGCAAGTTGAATCTTGACGGAATGAAGAAGCAAAAAGCGATAATTCAAGCGATGACAAAAAAAGAGCGAGCAAATCATCTTATAATAGGTCCGTCGCGCAGAAAAAGAATTGCGCGAGGAAGTGGCACAAGCGTTGCGGAAGTGAACAAACTTATCAAACAATTTGAAAAAACAAAACTCGCAATGAAAAAACTCACGCGAAATAAGTCGCTTCAAGCGCAGTTAATGGGGCAACTCGGCGGAATGCGATAAAGAGGGGAGGGGGCAAAAAAAATCCCGCGTAAAAAATAAACGCGGGATTTTTTTTATTCAACTTTGATGCACGAAACGATTTTTCCGTCTGCTCTGTAGCCTTTTTGCGGATTTGTGTTGTCTAAAAATGACGACATCTCAACAAAATATGAGTAATAATACGTTCCTGGCGGAAGCGGAAGGTCTAATTCGTAGCGACCTGGAAACACTTCGTTCATCGTGTAAATCCAAGAATCCCAATTTGTGAACGTGCCGCCAAGCCTGATTTTCTTTCCAGGTTCTGCAAAGCATACAAAATGCGTGTATCCTGAAAGGATTTCGGTTGCGGCGGGGTCTTCTTTTGGAATCACCAAGCGAGAGAGCAAAATGCCTTCTTGCTCGTCAAAATAAGAGTCTTTGTTGTTTGGGTCAACTGTCCAAAGTCCGTCGATGACAAGTCGGTAGGAAACGTTCATTATTTTTTTTGGCTTTGGCGTTATGAAAAACCACCAAGAATCGGTAACTTCACCCTCGTAATTTGTGGTTTTGTGCAGATGAAAGTAATGGATTTTCTTGTAATTTTCATAATCGAATGCGATTCCAACAGAGTGCGCGGATTTATCTGCGGTAAAAACAAGAAATTCCCCGCTCACGTGTGGGGCAGAAACGCCTTTTAGACTTGCAACGAGATTGTCGTACTCGTATGTGTCGGCTGAGGATTCGTTTTTGTCGGAAGCAAACGCTGCGGATAAAGCAAAAAAGACCGCAATCAACGCAGAAAAGAGTTTTTTCATATATTGTTTTTATCGGAAAATCGTGGTCATAATATAAACGAAAATCGAGCATTGCGCCATTCAATTCTAAAGGGAAAAGTGCGAAATGCCGAAATAAAGATGAAATAACGTCTTTTTCGTTGTGGGAGCTTGTGCGATGCCAGGATTGAAGCAGCTGGAAAAATTCCGAGATGACATACATGGACTAGGAGATGAAGAGCAGGTTCGCTTGAAACGTGGCGAAAAAATGTCCGAAGTTCCGTTGCCTGAAGGCATTTCCGAGGACGATGATTCCGATGATTTTATCCTCGGTCTTCCAGAAACTGCCGACGACGATGTTGACGAAAGCGCGTCTTACGAAGACGAAGAAGCGGAAACTGCCGAGCCAAATGTTGATTTGAATATCGATTCTTTGGGCGAGGATTCGGTGGATATGGATTCGCTTGCAGAGTTCGATTCTCCTGAAACGCAAAATGAAACGGATGTTGAAGAATTGCCAAACGACGCACTTGGCGAAATTGGCGAAGAAGAGAAAATCGAAAACAACGACGCTGATTTAAATGAAGCCGTTTTGAAAGAAAGCGAAACGGTCGATTTTGGCGAGATTGGCTCTTCGGCGACTCCTCAAACAGAGTTTCCAGAAGAAGATACGACGTTCAATATGGATTCGCTTTTGGCGGACGACCCGTCTTTGGAAAATTCCGCTCCGCTTGATACTTCTGAAAACGCGACTTTTGAAGAAAATGAATCTCAAACGGTGGGCGAAGAAGACGGCTCATCTGTAATGAATGATTTTCTCAATGATGGAGAGATTTCGAACGGAGAGATTCCAGACGGCGCGGAGAGCGTTCCCGACGATGATAATGATGACGCGGGCGGAGAATTTGACGCTTCTCAGATTGACATTTCTGAAATGGACATGGAAGAATCGCATTTTGATTCTCCTGACGAGGAATTTGCTGAAACACACGTTGACGGCGACGCTGATGACTTTTTGCTTTCCGAAGATTATGACATTCAAGGCTACACGGATACGGATTCTGCCGATTTGTCAAAAAAAGTCGATACGGTCGATTTTAAGGCGGCAAAAGCGGGTGCGCAACAGCCAAAAAATTCGCTCACGGACGAAGAATACGCGCGTTTTAAGAAAAATCTCTCTGAATATCCGCTCAATCTCAAAGTCATAATCGAAGACACGATTGCAAAAGATGGCGAGGACGCTTTTAATGACGAAACGTGTTTTGAGATAATCGAAAAAGTCTTAAAGCGTACATCTGCTCAAAAACTTGCGGCTTACATGGAAAAACTGCTTGATGTGCAGATTTTGATTCCGCGCGATTTTGAGCATCGTTCTTACGAACAGTATGAGGCTTACAAGCAATCTTTTGAGTATCAATTAAAAAACAGAATTATTCCTGCGGCAATCGTGGGCGTGATTCTTTTGCTTGTTGGAATTGGACTTTTTAATGCTGGTAAACATTTTATATACAAGCCTGTTATGGCATCGTCTTATTATAAACAGGGATACGAACTTCTTGAAAATAATGAATATCCTGAAAGCGAGGTGAAATTCAAAAAGGCGGTTGAGTATCGCCCCATGAAAAAATGGTTTTTCAAATATGCGCGTGGGTATCGCGCTCACAGGCAGTACGAGCGCGCGGCTCAAATGTATCTCAACATGCTCGGATATGACAAAATCGTTGACAGAAACGGGGTTATAACGAGTGTTCACGTGCCAGGATATTATGAAAACGACAAAAACGCGGGTCTTGAGTACGCTGAAATGGAATTGTACGACAGAGCCAACTTCGCAGAGGCGGAGCGAATCGTGAGAAGATACGTGCTTGATAGGCACGTAAACGACCCCACGGGCGAACTGCTTTTGGGCGACGTGTTCCTTGAGTGGGCGGAAGAAGAGCCTGAAAAATACGAGGAAGCAAGAAAAGTCTACAGCGAACTTGAAGAGCGATTCCCAAAAGAAAAACTCTATCAGTCAAGAATGCTTCGTTATTACATTCGCACCGATAAATTGCGAGAGGTTTTGGTTTATAAACCAAAATTCTTCCCAGACAAAAAATCGCTTAGCGGTCAGGATTGGACGGAATTGTCGGGTTATTTGCTCGATAAACTGTACGGCGAACTTTCTCGAAACGACGAGTATCTTCGCTCTTCAATCGAGGATGTTCTCAAAATGCTTGAGTACGCGGTGAGTAGCGCGCCTTCAAGTCCTGTCGCTCGCTATAATCTTGCTCGCTATTATCTTCACAACGGGTACAAAGAACGCGCTCAAGGCGAGATGAGAAACGCGCTTTCGCTCTTTGACCGAATGAAATTGCGGAGCAAAAAGGATATTTATAAGGAAATCAACGCCTCTCGGATTCTTGGAGAATTGTACGAAGATTCGCGCGAATACGACGAAGCGCAAAAAGTGTTTACGCACGGAATCAATCGCTTTAATGAAGAAAAATTGCGCACGGGACTTGAGGGAGATGAAAATACAGGAAAATTGTTTGCTGATATGGGCGATATTGATTATTTTATAACAGGGGATATAGATAATGCTCTTGCAAATTATGAGATGGCTCTTGTAACAAAAAATGATACTCCAACAATAAATTATAGAGTTGGAGTCATTCGCTACGGAAGAAAAGATTATGCTCATGCGTTTGCCTCATTTGTCAAAGTGTATGAAGAAAAATCGAGCGATTGTAACCTGTTGCTCGCGCTTGGAAATGTGCTTTCGCTCCGCGGAGACAATTTTGCATCTCAAAGTTATTTCACTGACCTGTTGCGTCGCCTTGACCACGACCGCGTGTTGCTTGGAGATTTAAAGCCGCAGGAAGATTTTGACGACGCTTGGCTCGTTGATATGTATCTCAAGGCGCACAATAATCTTGGCGTAACGCTGTTCCGACTTGCTCGTCAAACTGGAAACAGCAATTATGCTGCAAGTGCAATGACTCATTTTTCGGAATCAATGCGAGCGTGGGATGCTCTAACGCGCGACCAAGAAACGATGATTCGCATGGAAGGCGGAAACCTTGCCGCGCAAAACGCAAAATTCACGATGGCATCGGCTTCGACTTTTGAGCCTGTTATCTATACAGATATACAGCGAACGCTCCTCGACGAAAAAATCCTTCGGTAAATCGTTGGGAACAAAAACGGATTTTGCGATGAAATTTTTTTGCGTGTATGAGGGAATTGAAGCAAAACGGAAACTCAATTCCCTTCGCAAGGAATTTTTTAGAAAGACGCTTCATATTTGTACAGCCTTTGTGCCTCTTTTGCTCAACGTTTCAAGATTGTATTCAGTTATTTTTATCGCATTGCTCGGAGTTTTGTATTCGATTTCTGAATTTTTTAGGATTCGCGGAAAAGAAATACCGCTCATTTCTGATATTACGATTGCCGCCGCCCGAAAGCGTGACGAAAATCGTTTTGTTTTAGGTCCTGTAACGCTCGTTTTGGGCATTTGTATGTGCGCCCTTCTTTGGGATTTTAAAGCCGCCACGATAGGAATCTTGGCACTTGCTTTTGGAGACGGACTTGCAAGCCTAGCAGGAAAAACGTTCGGGCTTGTGAAAATTCCGCTTACGCAAGGAAAAACCGCCGCTGGAAGCATTACGTGCTTTGCCGCGATTTTTTGCTCCTCTTTTGCGATTTCAAAAAACTCGTTTGTGTCTTTGACGGTGGCAATAATCGGCGCACTTGTTGAAGTTTTGCCGCTCAAAGATTTTGACAATCTTTTGATTCCGATTCTTCTTGGTGGAGTTGCGCATTATTTGCTTTAATCTATCCCCAAACGTATAATTTATGAACGATATAAAGATATTTTGGAATTCCAACTGCAAAAAGCGCGTAGCCAACTATGCAAAAAAATATCGAATCGGCGCAGAGCAAAATTGCATATCCCAAAATCAAAATCAAAAAGGCAAACGCAAGAGAGCGGTACATAATTCTTTCTCTGGCACTTGCGTTGTACAAAAAAGAAACGAATGCCAGAATCGAAAAAACGATTCGCTCCACCAAAAAAAGGTTTGAAAATCCCGGAACGATTGAAGCCGTTGACGTTATGAGAGAAGTGTTTAGCGGGGTAACGACCGCGATTATCATTGAAAGCGAGAGCAAAATCAAAAAATTCCGTGCGATTGTTTGACGCTGCACCGATTCGCTCATTATGGCGGCAAAAAGAAAACTTGCAGGAACGAGTGTGCGTCCAAAAATCGTGATTCTTCCAAAAATCAAAAGAAGGTCTGAAAACGTTTGCCACAATCCAAGTCCTATCGTTACAAGGCGGGCACATTCGCAAAGCGAGCCTATCAAAAAGCCTAAAAAAAAGACTGCTTCGGGGGGAAGATTTTTTCCAAAAAATTTGGAGAGCAACACAGTCGAAAATGGAACAAATAAGATAAGAGCCGAACAAGATAATACGATGGCTGGAAAATTGCATTGAAATAATTTTATTCTTGAAAGAAAACTCGGAAATCTGATTGCCGACGGTGGCGGAAGCGCGTTTCCGTTCATTGCCGATGCAATAAAAACTCCAGCGCAAATCAAAATGCAAATCAATGAAAAAAAACAAAAAGTTGTAAGAAGCGTATTTCTATTTCTTGGCATCATGCAAAGAATCATAATTGTGCCTTAAAAATCTGTAAAGACCGCATTTTTAATTCCGAAAATATAAGCGATTTTTTCTTTTTCGGGAGGGCGATATGGGGAAAACGAGATTTGGAATTGTTGTATCCGCGATATTTTTTGCGTTTTTGACAAAATCTTTTGCAGGCGATGCCGCCGCTTTTGTTGACATTGGAATTTCACAGGACGGAAAAACGTACATTTTTGGCGAGTACGGAAAGACCGACAAAAAATTCCAAGGATATGCAGAAATCTACACGGTCGATATAGAAAAAAACAATTTTGTTCGAGGCGGAGTTTTTAAGACCGAGCCGAGCGCGTCCACGGCGGTAAAAAGCGGAAAGGACGTTTTTTTTGAATTAAAAGAAAAATCTTCTTGGTGGCTCAAAAAATATAATTGTCGTCCCGTTTCCGAAGAAAGCGTTTTGTATTTTAGCGACGGACTTGTTTCTGGCGACAAAGAAATCGTTTTTAAGGACACGGAAGGTTCCACCGTTGAGCAAAGCGTTTTTTATCATATAAGACTCGTAAAAAATGTTGAGGGAAAAGGGGCGGATGTGAGTTCGTCGTTTTTTATTACGCTCGAAAAAGCCGACGAAAATGGGCATATTATGAGTCGAAACATCGTCGGCTCTCCGAGCATAAAGCGAAAAAATGTTACTGACTATAAAATCGAAAAGATTTTTTCAGATTCGCGCGGGCGAAATCTTGTTTTTGTTGTGGAAAAAAACGTAGAAGACGAAAACGGAACAAGCATTCGCTATATGGTCGAAACAATCCACCTTTGAAAAAGAGGGAAGGGGAGGGGATTTCCTCTTTTTCAAAAAGTGTTGTATAAAAAAATCGAGTTTTAGAAAAATGACCCAAAGGGAGCGACGACGATTTTTAATCGATTATCTGCTAAAAGAGGGCGGATACGCCACAAACATTCCCGAAAGCGAAGACGAGCAACGCTTTCTGCTCCGCTCGCTTATGAATGTGCGCGAGCCGCTTCCCGCGCGTCCTGAATTTTTGCGCGTGCAAGACGACTATTTGCGCGAAGTGAACAAAAGCCACATCATCACTGACAGTGCGGATTTGAAGCCGATAGATGGTTTCGACACGCTCAACCACCGAAATGATTTGTATCTGTGGCGCGGCGACATCACGACGCTTCGCGTGGGCGCAATTGTAAACGCGGCGAACAGCGGCATGACGGGCTGTTGGCAACCGTGTCATGCGTGCATTGACAATTGCATTCACACTTTTGCGGGCGTTCAGCTTCGCAAAGTGTGCGCCGACATCATGCAAAAACAAGGACACGCCGAGCCGACGGGAAGCGCGAAAATCACGCCCGCGTTCAATCTTCCCTGCGATTTTGTGATTCACACCGTCGGTCCGATTGTTTCGGGAAAATTGACGCAAGAACACTGCGATTTGCTTGCTTCGTGCTACAAAAGTTGCCTCGACATCGCCGAAAAAAACAGCGTGAAGTCAATCGCGTTTTGCTGCATTTCCACAGGCGTTTTTCGTTTTCCGCAAGAAAAAGCGGCGGAAATTGCGGTTTCCACGGTGGAAAACTGGAAAAACGAACGCAAAAGCGACATCAAAGTGATTTTCAATGTGTTTTCCGAAAAAGACGAAGCGATTTACAAAAAAGCGTTGGCATTTTGAGTGTAGCATTATCTAAAATTTGGTTCTGTTACAAAATGTATGCTGAACTTGCAAGCAAATATTTGCTTTTTGTGGTTTCGATACGACCTTTGGTCTACTCAACCACCATTTCCAGCATACTTCTTGCAGCATTATCTAAAATCTTTATCCCCTAAATGCAAAATTTTTTCCGACCAAGAAAAGAGCGATGACGTTATCCCACTTACACCGCCAATAACAGCCCCTCCAATACCACCTACTACGGCGGCGGGCATAAGCAATGGGGTCAAAAACGAGGAGACCAAAGCCCCCGCGACCGCCCCCGTAACACCGCCGCCAATCGCCAGCGAAACATTGGATATGTTTTCGTCGATAGAATCTTTATATTGCTCATAATAATCTGGGTCATGGAACAAAATCTCCATGACTGTTGCCAATGCTGTGTTTTCGGGGGAATTTCGCACTTCGCTTTCAAACAGATGAATAAGCGACAAATAGTGCAGTTGATTCATTTTGGTGGACTTGTTCTCCAGCGCACTGACAGCCTGCTTCGTCATTCCCAATTTCTTTCCCAATTCTTCCAATGTCCAGCCCGCAATTTTCCTCAATTCTTTCAAATGGTTCTGCATAATCACAATTTCGCGGGAAACATTATTCTCAAATTCGTTGCGCATACGCGATAGTATCATTTATCCTTTTACCTTGTCAAATAGGATTGACAAACCTGAGAGAATCATTTTATACTTTACCAAGTAAACTGAACTTTACTTGGTAAAGAGAACGGAGGTTTTATGCTTATAGTAATCGAAGGCGACAACGGAACGGGAAAAGATACGCTGGCAAAACGGTTTGAGGAAAGCGGCTTTCATGTTGTTACGTGGGATTCACAAGCAAAAGAAAAGGAAGCGTGGGCACGGACTTTTAGCGGATTGGACTGCACGAATGCGTTTCTCGATTACACGAAACTATGTGAAGATGTTTCAGCTCGATACAAAAACTCACTTATAATCCGCTCCTGGATAAGCACATTGTCAGCAGCCTACGCGGACGAAAAATTCTCCCTTTCAGAAACTATGGAACGGGCGGAAAAACTTTTTCAAGAGCGCGTGAATCCAGATTTCATATTCTTCTTGAAATGCGATTTTGAAAAGCGCATTGCCCGCATAAATGCGCGGAATCCGAATTCTAGTGATGACAGAACGCTTGTCCGCGCAGAACGGTACGAGGAAATCTCGGAAAAATTCGAGAAGATGTTTTTGAATTGGCACACTATTGACACAACGGGAAAAACGCCTGAATCGGAATTCCAAGAGGCGTGGAATTTTATCAAACTGCGCTCGGAGAATAAATGAAAGACAGAGACGATGCCGCTATACGCGCGAATTTTGCGGGAGACACATATCAAGTCGGTGTAAAAGCGGAAAAAGATGCGATTCTTGCTTCTTTGCAAAAGCGTTTTGCCGACTTGCACAAAAATGGCTACATCCACATCCATGACTTGGAGGGCTATGGGAAAGTGTACAACTGTTGCACTCCCGACCTGCTCGCCTATTTCGCTCGGAGCAAGAGCGAAGGCTCTTCCGCCGCGTCAAAGATGATGGACATTTTCAGCAGACTTAAAAGCCTTGTCGTGAATGTTGCCATGCACCAATCAGGCGGAATCGGGTTCGCGAATTTTGATGACGACATTGCGACAGTTTTCACTCAAAACGAAATTGCATACAACAATGAAAATCTTTTGTTTGCGAAAGATTGTATGGTCGATTTGCTTTGCTGGATAAACACAACATATACACGCTATTGCCGCGAGCCGTATTATCTGACATTCAACATAGGGCTTTCAACAAGTCCGTGGGGAAGAAAAATCTGCGAATTGCTCCTTGCCTGCTTCAAAGAATCAGCCGATGCCTTTGTTCGCCCAAACATCGTCTTCAAGGTAAACAAAAGCGCGAACAGTTCTGAAGGCAGTCCCAATTTTGATTTGTACACTCTGGCGTTGGAATCCACTGCAAAACGAATGATACCAACTTATCTGCTTACGGACAGCGGCGACAATTCGCACTGCAATCCATGGAATATGGGAATCATGGGGTGCAGAACCCTCGTGTATCAGAATTGCAACGGCAGTGAAGGTGTTGTCGGCAGAGGGAATATCGCGTATGTTTCCTTGAACCTTCCGCACCTTGCGTTGGAAAGCGAGAATGTAGATGTGTTTTTTGGCAAATTGTCGAGCACTATTTCCGACGCGCACGAATTGTTGCTTGACCGATGCGAGCGTTTTGTGCGGAATGGGAACGGCTATGAGGACTGGATTCTCAAGAACAAGATTTGGACAAATGTAAATTCGCTTGACGATATGGTAAGGCAGGGAACGCTCTCGCTGGGCTTCATCGGTCTTTCAGAAACCGTAGAGGTGCTGACGG
>ERZ842401.732-NODE-732-length-48372-cov-9.791295_pt1 | contig 48372 bp, 55 predicted proteins | sample MGYA00521270_ERZ842401 | MGnify/ENA primary metagenome ERZ842401 (study PRJEB31892, sample SAMEA3878208) | bioreactor metagenome | biome: Moose rumen | place: Sweden | collected 2011-10 | study: EMG produced TPA metagenomics assembly of the PRJEB12797 data set... | reverse complement strand
TTGCAAATTGTATCGGATTTATAGATGTAAATGGTGTGAGCTTACCAAATAAAGAGGTAACGTGTTCAAACGGCACAAGTGCATTAGAACCAAATAATCCATGTACATTGAAATCAAAATCTCGTGGCATGGGAGATATATTCCCAATAGTCTTTCATAACGGAACGGTAGAACCTGCCACCAACGCAGCTAAAGCCTTTTTCTCGGGAGAAAAATCAACAAACAGCGAGGATGATGCTTCGGATAAAGGACCTGATTTCACAAAATGGGAACCATTTGTACCGACTCCAATGAGTTATTCAGATTGTTTAAAAGACAAAGAAAAATATGGCATAAGTGAATGCTGCCCATGGTGTGGCAATGATTATTGGGCAGGTGCGATGAAATATTGTCAAGACCAAGGCAAACGCTTACCAACACAAGAGGAATTGGACAAACTTGCAGCTGAGCTATATACCTGTGATGGAGAAACAACAACTGAAACGACCTCAAGTGGAGAAGTAAGAAGTAATTGTTCAGGCACAAAACACCTAGATACGAGCAAATATCCAAACCTATCCGGTTTAGGCTCCTCCTGGTACTTCTTGTGGTCAGGCAGTGAGTACAGCGCCCTCAACGCGTACTTCCGGTACTTCAACAGTTCGTACTCGTGCAGGAGCTACAGCGGCCTCCGCGACCATTCGACCTTTAGGGCCGTTTGCGTAGACGATTTGAAGTAACTTCGGTATAAGCACCTTAAAAATTATCATCAAGCAAATTTTCAGAATTTGCAGATTCAACAGCCATACGATCACAGCGTTCATTGAATTCATGGCCTGCATGACCTTTTATCCAAATAAATTTTACATTATGTGGTTCTTTTGCTTTTAGCAAACGCACCCACAAATCGCGATTTTTTACAGATTCTTTTTTAGAATTTTTCCAGCCTTTTTTTATCCACCCATCAATCCAGTTTTGATTAAACGCATCAACAAGATATTTAGAATCTGAGGTCAATTCAACATCACAAGGTCTTTTGAGAGCTTCGAGTCCCACAATTGCGGCAAGAAGTTCCATTCTGTTGTTGGTAGTATTTTTAAAGCCCTGAGTTATTTCTTTTTTATGAACATTACCTGATTCATCTTCGGCCATAAGTATTGTACCATAGCCGCCTTTACCGGGATTCCCCGAACATGCACCGTCTGTATATATTTTTACTAACATAAAGCCTCTTAAATTTTCACATATAAAATTTATAATTTATGTTAATTAGTATAGCAAAAAAAATTTTTATTAGTTTTAAGAATAAATAATTTAAAAAAGGAGTTTTTACATGCAAATACAAAATGTAAGTAATCAAAACTTTGGAATGGCATTGAAATGCTATCCGAATTTAGGAAGAATCCAGTGCGATATCGCGAGAAAACACAATATGGAAAAATCCATGAAAGCACTTAATATACTTGATGAACTTAATGCAAACAAAGCTTTAACCAGTCTGTATCTGGAAGACACAGGCAAAGGTACACGTCTAAAAGCCATTGTTGGGAACAAAGTTTTTGCAGAAAATTTCTTTAACAGTCCTTATCGTGTTTTGAAAAAAGCATTAAAAGAATCCAAAGAGGAAAGCAAAATGGAATTGATTGCTGAAACGCTGAAAGTTTTGTTAAAAGATCTTGACTAAAAATACAAAAAGGCCGTAATCTCTATTGGACTACGGCTTGAAAGGATTACAATAAACACGAGAAATTTTAATTAATATAACATTCTAATAATTCGCTTCCTGTTGCTTTTAGCTTTTTCAATGCTCTCATTTCGGTTTGGCGAATACATTCCTTTGTAACACCGTAAATATTACCGATTTCTTCAAGAGTATATTTTTCAGAATCATCTAATCCAAAACGCATTCTTACAACTTCTCTTTCGCGATCTTTCAAAGTAGAAATAACATTGTTTATATCGTTTTTAAGTGACTGATATTCAACATTTTCACTGATTAATGCTTTTTCATCAGCTAATATATCCGCAACATTAAGTTCTTTTCCGTCATTTTTTTCAATTCCGTTTTCAATTGAAACAGTTTTGGTATATGCAGATAAAAACATTTCTATTTTTTCGGGTGCAACATTCATTTCTTTTGCAATATCTTCAACCTTAACCTGATTGTTGGTTGATTGCTCCATTTGATACTTAATTTTAGAATATTTAGAAAGAGTTTCCTGAATATAAACAGGAATTTTCATACAATGTGATTGTTCGGAAATTGCTTTGAACATTGCCTGTTTTATCCACCAGCCGGCATAAGTTGAAAATTTATACCCTAATTTGTAATTGAATTTTTCAACAGCGACCATTAAACCTAAATTTCCTTCCTGAATTAAATCGACAAAAGGAAGTCCTGACATATGGATTGTTTTTCTCGCTATTGTGACAACAAGTTTTAAATTTGCTCTTATAAGCTCTTGTTTAGCTTCTGCATCACCATTTTCTATTCTTTTACAAAGTTCTTTTTCTTCTTCAACAGACAATTGAGGATAAGATGTAATTTCTCTTAAATATGTGTTTAATTCATCATTTTCATCTCTTGGAATACTTCTTCTTTCTACACCTTGATAACAATTTTTCATACGAACAATTTTTTCAACATTTGACATAACATTAAACTCCTCTTATTTTTCACAGCAAGACTTTAAGGCTTCCAAGCCTTAATAGTGTAAACACAAGACAATTCTTTGGGGTATATACTTAGTATATACTATGATATATATTTTTACAAGCCTTGTATTAAGATTTATTAAAAATTATTTACAAAAGTTTTTATAATTTTATCTGTAAGTTTGTTTGTAATATGATTGACAAGTAAATATTTAATGGAGGATATAAGACATGAGTTCAGAATTTGATGTAAAAGATGCTCTTAAAATGGGGTTACTAACATTAGTTGCAGTAGCTACAACATTCACTGCAGTTACTAATTATCAAATAAAAGGTTTATTAGCAGGCGGAGCAGCTCCAAGTGCTAATGCTCCGGCAGAAGCTCCTGCTCCGGATCCAAATGAACCGACTAAAAAACCATCAGAATATCATTTTGGTATTCCTTATGAAAAAGCTGTTAAAGCTAAAAAACCTATGATTGTTTTGTTCTATGCTGATTGGTGCGGGTTCTGCGTGAGATTTATGCCAATATTTGAAGAACTTTATAACAACCACAAAGATCAATTCAACTTTGTAAAAGTTAATGTTGAAGACAAAAAATATGAAGCAGCAGTTAAAAAATATGAAATCGCTGCATTCCCTACAGTATATATGGTAAATACAAAAACCGATAAACGTGAACAGCTGAAAAACGAAAACTTCGGCGATATGGCTAAATTGGACGAATTAATTAATGATTTTTACAAAAAGAATAAATAATTAAAATCTAAATAAATAAAAACCCTTCTGAATACACAGAAGGGTTTTTATTTGCATAATTAACTGCTTCATTCTTCCAAAATTTCAATCATTTCTTTTAATACTTTGTTATAAGGAGTAGAAATATTATATTTTTCTCCAAGTTCAATTACTGTGCCTGCAAACATTTCAACTTCAGTTTTTCTGCCTGCCTCAATATCCTGCAGCATTGAAGTTTTACCTTCCGCACACATGGTATCAAAAACTTTAAACGCATCTTCAAGTAATGAATTGGTATTTTTTACTCCTTCTTTTTGTGCTATGGCAATCACTTCCAGCATAATATTTTCAAGCAATTTTCTGAATTTGTAACTATCTTGCATTTGCCCGAAAGTTTTGCCAAGTATCGCAGATGTTTGATTAGAACTAACATTTAGCAAAAATTTAAGCCACATTGAGCGCTTAATATCATCAGGGATTTTGTATGAAATTTTTGCTTTATTAAAGAAATTTCCTAAGATTTTCTCATCATTTATATCTGTTATTTCAGGATTTTGAACCCCAAAAATAATGTCACCTATACCGTCAAAGGTTATGTTATTTCCATCACGCATAGCACTATGACCAACAAAATATGAGTGAATTATATGCCTCCAGCCGTACTTTTCTGCAAGAATATTTTCACTGGTAATGCCGTTCAAAAGAGAAAGAATAATTGTATCTTCTTTTACAAAATTTTTGATATTTTTTACGACATCAGAAAGTCCGTCATATTTGGTTGCTATCATAATCAGATCTGCTTTAAAATCAGTATTATCCGGTAAAACATAGTTTAATTTCAGTTCCTGACCGTTAAAAATTTTGGGATTTTTCTGATATTTTTCCAATCTGTCTTTATCAACAAGAATTTTCAGATTCACATTAGCATAACGACTTATTTTGTCTGCGTATATTGAACCTATCGCCCCTATTCCGCATATCAGTACTTTTTTAATTTCTCTCATAACAAGAATATTTTATCACTTAAATTTTAATATTAAGGAAATTTTACAAAAATTTTATTTTACGCAATTATTTAAGAAAAAATTCCTTTATATATTCAAGTAGTAGTATTCGTGTGTGAAAAATTTAGTGTGGTCTTTTAGTGGGAATCGGATTTAATCCTTTGCGCCTGCTGACAGGTTCGGCAACGCAGGTACAATTAAATAGCAGACAAACAATACCTTTTGGAAACAGTATAAATCGTGACAGTTTTCAAAACAATTCTGTTGAGCAATTGTATGATGAGAAAAGCATTAAAACTATGATTTCTCAAAATTCGGATTTAAAAAATATTTTGTCAAAAAACAAAATGCCGGTAAAACTGAATATGGATGAGCTTTTTGAACTAAAACGAGGGCATTGCCGCGACAGTGCCGATATCTGCGGAAAAATATACAAAGTTTTACCATCGGCTTTAAAATATCATGTAAACATTAAAGATCTGAAAGATGGTGCAATGCTTCATGACTTCGGTAAAGTTTTGATTCCTGCAGAAATCCTCAATAAGCATGGAAAATTGACAGATGAAGAATTTAAAATTATGCATTTACATTCTGAATTAGGTTATCAACTGCTTAAAAATTCAGGTTTGAATGATGAAGTTTTATCACTTATAAGGAACCATCACGACAATGTTAATAATAAAAATTTTGTGCCTGACGTCAATTTACAAATTTTAAATATTGCAGACAAATACTCAGCTTTAACCGAAAAACGTGTTTATAAAAATGCTCTGTCCCCTCAACAGGCTTTAACATTTATATACGGAGATGTTCAAAAGGGGAATGTTCATCCGCTTTTGTACAAAGCTCTTGTGGAAGCTGTAACAAAGGAACAAAAAGCTGCTGCTGAGAATATGAATACATCATTGGCGTAATATTTATTATTTAAAAATTAAGATAGAAATAAGAGCTGTTAAAATCAATGGTATATTGTAGTGCAAAAATGTTGGAATACATGTGTCCCAGATGTGATTGTGCTGCCCATCTGCATTCAGACCTGCCGTAGGTCCAAGAGTTGTATCAGACGCGGGAGAACCGGCATCTCCCAAAGCCGCTGCCGCGGCCAGAACAATTATCATAGAAGGAATACTAAATCCCAATTTAACAAATATCGGTACAAATAAAACCGCCAAAATTGGTATTGTCCCAAAAGATGTACCTATACCCATTGTTATAAACAAACCGACAAAAAGCATTAAAGCAGTTGCAAAAAGTTTACTGTGCATCATATATGGTGTTATCGCATTTACAAGAGTATCAATTCCGCCTGTTGCTTTCATTACACTCGCATAACCTGCTGCAACAAGCATTACAAATGCAACATATCCCATCAGACCAACACCTTCATTGATTAATTTATCCATTTTATCATGATCAATTGCTTTAAAACCAAATATAACAGCAAGTCCGACTAATGCTCCTAACGGTAAAGATCCTGTCCAAAGTTGAACTATAAGAGTCAAAACTGCGGCAATTAAAGTTATATAATGATTTCTGTGCAAGGTTGTGGATTGTTCTTTTTGCTCTTTTATATCCAGATTTTCATAAGTTCTCGGTTTTCTGTAACTCGCAAAAATTGCTATAAGAAATCCGACAAACATTCCCAAACCAAGTATCCAACTTGATTTCCATATATCATTTTTTAAAACTTCCGCACCGTTTTGAACCATATTATCAGCAATCAGTCCCTGAAATATTAAACCAAATCCAGCAGGAATCATAATATACGGAGCCTTTAATCCAAAAGCCAATCCGCAGGCAACTGCACGTCTGTCAATTTCTAATTCATTCATTATAACAAGCAGTGGCGGCACAAGTATCGGAATAAATGCGATATGAACAGGAATTAAATTCTGAGACAAAATAGCAATACCTGTAAGAATAAATATTAAAAGATACTTTTTAGATTTAATCGCATTTGAAATTTTCATTGACAAAATTGGAGCAAGACCTGTATGAGTCATTGAAGCAGCAAATGCTCCGAGAAGAATATAACTCAGTGCAGTTTCCGTATTATCTCCCATTCCACGAACAAAAATATTCATTACTTCCGAAATATTTATATGACCGATTAATCCGCCTGTCAAAGCAGAAATTAAAAGTGCAAGCAAAACATTTACTCTGCATAAGCAAAGAATACAAAGTAAAATTACGGATATAATTATAGGATTGGTTAAAATTGAAATCATACCCCAACAGAATAACATAAACATGGCTAATTGCTTATAGCAAATTCAGGTAATAGGCAAATATTTGTTATACGGTTAAATATAATTAATCTTTTTCATACTTCCAGCTATTCTTAATTTACGAGGATACTTTGTATCCTCTTTTTTTTATTGACAAAATTAAAAAAAATTTATAGCATAGTAGTAAAGAAAGAGGTTTGCCATGAAAAAATTATTTACATTACTTGTTTTTGGATTATTCATATCATCATCTTTAATTTGTTATGCAGATACGACTTATTATGTTAATACAACTGATTACAAACCAACATTACTTGATATGATTGAAGATTCAACACAGGATATGGCTGAAACAATCGGAGAAAAAACTTCTCAGGTAGCTGATAAAACAGGAAAAGCATTAAAATCCGGAGCTAAAAAAGCAGGTAATGTAACAAAAAAAGGTGCCAAAAAAGCAACAAACTGGTCTGCAAGAAAAATTCGTAACGGTGCTGAAAAACTAATTATTAAAACCGAAGATTCAGAGGATAATGAAAATTCTGAATCAACTGATAATGCTAAATAAAAATCAATTTATTTAAACCATTTCTTTCTGTACAGTTTTAATTTCGGAATTTTCTCTGCATACAGGAATTGCGAAATAAAAACATGATCCTTTGCCTTCTTCGCTTTCGCACCATATAGCACCTTTGTGAGCTTTTACCATTCCTTTTACAATAGGCAATCCCAAACCTGTTCCGCCAACTTTTCTTGTCAGTGAATTTTCTATTTGAGCAAACATTTCAAAGGCTTTTAGTATATTCTCTTCTTTTATACCTATGCCTTCATCTTTTACACTGACAACAACATAATCTCCCTTTAATGAATTTATTTCATTTTCAAAATACTTACAAAGTGCAATGTCCTGAGCATTTTTTAATTCAGATTTAATAGTAATACTTTTATTTTCAGGAGTAAATTTCATTGCATTAGAAACGAGATTGGTTAAAACTTGCTCTAATCGCTGACTATCACCGTATATATCAGGGAGATTATCCTGTTCAACTGCACTAAATTTAATATTATTTTCTTTTGCAACATTTATAAAATTATTTTTTACATTTTCAATAACGCTATGAATATTCATTTTTTTGTATGTAAAAATCATCATTCCTGCTTCTATTTTATTCAGATCAAGAATGTCGTTTATAATATTGATAAGCTGAGATACATTTCTTTTTGCCATATCAAGAAAATGTTTTCCGTCGTCATTAAAATCTCCGCATCTGCCGCTTGAAAGAATTGAAAGTGCATTCTTTAACGGTGTGAGTGGAGTTCTTAGTTCATGTGAAACGATGGAAATAAAATCTGATTTTATACGTTCAAGTTTTTCAAGTTCTATATTTTTCTCTTTAATTTCTTTATATAATCCCGCACTTTTTAAAGGTAAAGACACCTGTCTTACAATAGTCTGAAAATATGCCGCATCATCAGAAGTAAACTGCTTGTTTTTAAAGATTTCTATACACCCGAAAAACTGATCACCCAAATCAATAGGCGCAAACAAGTTATCATACTGAAAGACCGAAAAAGTGAATTTTTCATGCGGATTTTTTATATTTTTTATTATTTTTAATCTTGTATCATCGAGTTCAAAAGGAATATCTTTTGTTTCAAACAAAGATTTATAATTTAATACCGCCCTGAATTTTAATGCATTTGTCAATTCTTCTGACACATCATATAAAGAATTTATAATAAGAACCGGCTCTTTTTCAAAACCAAAAGATATTGTACAAGATAAATCAAAACTCAAAGATTTATCCAATCCCTCAATCATATACGCCAAAAGTTCTTTTGTATCAAGAGTTCCTGCAAATTGTGAACTTGTATTATACAAAACATTCAGTCTGTATAAACTTTCGGTCATATCCACATTGCGTGCAGTTAATTTATCAAGTTTTGATTTAATTTTAAAAGATGCATTAATTATATTCAAAATCATAGTATCTGAATAGCTCGAAAAAATATAACCGTTTATCAGACCCATTAAATCTTTATCATTATTCTCATTATCACATATCAGTAAAATTTGAGTATTTTCGGATATATTTTTTAATTTTTGCACAATTTGTTTATAATCACATGATTCAACATTTGTATCAATTACGCAAATATCAAAAATCTCATTATCTGTATGATTATTAAGTTCCAATTCGTTCGAACATGAAAAGAAATTAAAAAATTTTCCTTCGAATATTTTTGAAAAATGCTCTATTGTAGAATTATTTTCGCTAAAAATTAATAACTTTCCCATATTTATATTTTATCTTTCATATAATTTTGGGCAACTTGTAAACACAAATTAAAAAGAGCCGTAATTAACAAGTAATTACGGCTCTTTCAATTATTGTCCAAAACTATTTTACAAGTTCTTTGAATTTTTTACCAGCTGAGAAAGCAGGAACTTTTTTAGCAGCAATTTTCAAAGTAGCACCTGTTTGAGGGTTTCTACCGGTTCTTGCAGCTCTCTTACGAGATTCAAAAGTACCAAAACCAACTAAAGTAACTTTACCGCCTTTTTTAACTGTTTTTTCGATTGTGTCTAATGTAGCAGCTAAAATTGTAGCAACTGATTTTTGAGAAACTTTTGATTTTTTTGAAATTTCTTTTACTAATTCTTCTTTGTTCATTACGAACCTCCTTCTTCCTAATACCATCGGGAAACCATATTCCACAGTATTTAATGTAATCGACAGGCTTATTATAGCACTTTACCTTTTACTGTCAAGTGTTTTTGAAAAATTATTTCTTAAAAATCAATAATAGTATATAATTCAGGATATATACTTTACACAAAAACGCATTCTGCGTGCTTATTACAAATTTTATTATCTTAATACGCAGAAATTTCGGGGGAAAATATTAAAATCATTCATACAGTCTATTACAAACAGCTAAAATGTGTTAAAATATAGTTATGAAAAAGATTTTAATTATATTCGCAATTATATTTTTAAATTTGATTATATCAAATCCCTGCCATGCCATTAAGATAGGATTACTTACAAATGTATCACAGGTTGGAGTGGGTACTGATGTTGCAGGGCGTATGATAAGTACGCACACAAATAAAACAGTTGCAACTACGGTTGCAATGAAAGGATATATACTCGTTCCCTACAAAGGACAAATTGCAGTTGAATCTAAAGGACAATATATTCCTTTAAATACTGATGCGCTCGTTTTAAGACCTGACAGCGACGGATTTGTAAGTACTAAAGGCAAATGGTACAGAGGCAAACTCTTAATAAAAAATATTAATGGCAGTTTAACCGCAATAAATGATATTAGCGTAGAAGAATATATAAGAGGCGTTGTACCTTCAGAAATGTCACCTTCATGGGAATATGAAGCTTTAAAAGCACAAGCAATTGCAGCAAGAAGTTTTGCTTTGGCAAATTTAGGCAAACAGGCAAAATACGGTTATGACCTTAAAGATAATACTGAAGATCAGGCTTATGGCGGAGCTTCATGCGAAACTGACAAAACTAACAGAGCAGTAAATGAAACTGAAGGTTTGGTTTTGACATATGATATGAAAATAATATCAGCATATTATTCTGCATCTGCAGGTGGTTATACAAATACCAATGCCTGGGGCGGAATCAATTTGCCATATTTGCATTCCGTATTTTCTTTTGACGATAATGTCGCAAAAAATGGTCATGGGGTCGGAATGAGCCAGCATGGAGCAAACAATTTAGCAAAACAGGGGTATAATGCTTATCAAATTTTACAGTATTTCTATCAAAACGTAAAATTTGCAAAGTTAAATAGTGAAGTATAATAGGATGCAGATAAAGATTTTTGATAAAATAATGAATAGCTGGTTAAAACTTCCGCGTTTTATAAGATTTTTAATTATCGGATGCATAAATGCGGGAATTTCATATTGTATGTACATAGGTTTTGTTCTTATAATCGGGACAGGGCATTATAAATTGTGTGCGACTATGCAGTGGGCTTTATCTTCATTCACATCATATTTTAACCAGAAATTCTTTGTATTCTGTACCCGCGGGAACTATGTACAAGAATATTTAAAATGCTGTTCAACATGGGCAGTAAGCTATGTTCTGAATATAATAATTTTGGAAATTTTTGTAAGATACATAATCAAAGATGTTTACATTGCACAATTTATTTGCATGTTTCTCGTATCACTCGTTACATATGTTCTGTTCAAATTCTTTGCATTTAAAAAAAGCGAAGAATAGTTTTACTTTATTTGTTTTAGCGATTTAATCTGAACAAGTTTATATTTTTTACCTTCTTTAATAACATCAAAATTAAATCTGCCGGAAGCAGCTTCAATATCCTTATCTTTAATTATTGTCAGTATATTATCATTTATCAGATTTTTTTCATCATCAGATACATTTTCCTGTTCCCAATCTGATGTTACATAATTGACCTTATCACCGTAATAGTAAAGTACGGAATATTTACGACCGCCATTTATTACTGCGACTTTTGAATTATTATCCTTACAATATTTTGCAAACTCCATCAGATCATTTTGACCAAATGAATAATCCATATTATAGAATGATTTTGTTCCAAAAGCAGACAAAACAACCATAAATAAAGCATATAACACAAATACACCTTTAAATTTTTCTCTTTTAGCGAGATATATACTTAAAATTCCAAAAATACCCAAAATTATCACACAAAACCATTGAATAATTTTTACATCGGCATAGACTTTTTCCGGCAAGAATAATCCCATAAAACATCCGACAACGGATGCCAAAATAAATATTCCGCCCAAAATATAAACGGTTAAATTGATAACTTTTTTGTGCTGAGAATTAAAAATGTAATCTTCCCAAACATAAGCAATAATAAATGATGTAAAGAAATACACAGGCAGAATATATGTAATCAGTTTTGTACTTGAAGATGAGAAAAACAAAATTGTAAATAAAAAACCTATTACATTAAAGCAAAGAAACTTATACGCAATGTCGTTGCGAGGGCAAAAGCCCGAAGCAATCCGGCCTTTTATTTTTGTAATCCCAACTGCAAGAGCTGCAAGCACATAAGGGAACAATCCCCATAAAATTGTAAGAAAATAAAAATAAAACGGTTGTTTTCTGTGAATTTCACTTGATGAAAAGAACCTGTTTATATGATGTTTCATTATGTATTCGTTAAAAAACAACGGGGCGTGAATTTTAAACATAATTATGTGCCATGGCAAAACAATCAATAAAAACAATAAACACCCGGGAATAATATATTGAGGTTTAAAGATTTTTTTGAATGATTGATTGAATATCGTGACAAAAAACATTGTTCCAAACGGTACGACAAATCCCGGAATACCTTTTGCCATAACGGCTAAACCGGAAAATATATAAAATAACCACCAGAAATATTTTACATTTTTTTCTTCTGCAAATTGGGTCAAAAAACCGAACATTACAGAAAATCCGATACATGTTGTTACAACGATATCGAGTATTGCAAATTTCGCCAGTATAACAAATTCAAGAGTTGTGGCAAGAATAACAGCGCTTATAATTCCGTATCTGTGGGAAACAATCTTTTTACCCGTAAAATACATTAAAAATGTACATAATGTACCATACAATGCGACAGGAAATCTTGCACTAAATTCACTTACATGCCCGAAAAGTGCAAAAGACAAACATTCGCCCCAAAAATACAAAGGAGGTTTTTCAAAGAAATATTCTCCGTTTAAATACAAAGTCATAAAATCTTTTGTATTAAACATATCTCTTGCCATAGAGACATATCTGGTTTCATCAACATCCATCAGCGCATAATTGCCGATATTAAAGAAAAATACAAAATAACAAAATATTATAAGCCCCAAAATCGTAAAGATTTCAGAGTGCTTTTTTATAAAATCTAACACTTTTTCCATAAAATATCCCATTCTTAAATAAGTTCTATATCTTTAATATAACGAGGTCTTGCTTTGACTTCTTTATAAAGTTGTCCGACATATTCACCTATTATGCCCAGACAAAACAACTGAATACCGCCAAAGACACTTAACAAGACGACAATTGTTGCCCAACCGCTGGGGGAGTTATGCCAAAAAATCTTTTCTATAACCGTTTCAACCCCGACACAAAATCCGATTAACGCCATGAAAAATCCCAAAACAGCAACCATTCTTAAAGGAACAATACTGTAAGATGTAATTCCGTTTAGTGCCAAAGCCATAAGCGAAGCATAATTGAATTTTGATTCACCTGCCATTCTTGGTTTTACATCAAAATAAACTGATGTGGATTTTAATCCGACTTCGTGAAAAAATCCTCTCAAAAACAACAATTTTTCAGGATACATTTCAAGAATATCAAGTGCGCGTCTGCTTATCAGCCTGTAATCCGAATGATTTGCCGGAATATGCGCACCGAGTATATCCATTGTTTTATAAAATGCAAGTGCAGTATATTTTTTGAAAAATGAATCAGTTTTTCTGTCTTTACGAATTCCAAAAACAATATCATATCCTTTTTGATATTCGTCAATAAATTTTTCTATCGCCCATTCATCCTGCTGCAAATCCGCATCAATAGATACAACACAATCACAACCAATATTTCTTGCACCATCTAATCCTGCAATAATTGCTTTTTGGTTGCCATAATTCCTTAAAAATTTCAACCCTTTTACAAGCTTATTTTCAGAATGCATTTGTTCTACTATACTCCAGGTTGAATCTTTTGAACCGTCATCTACTATATATATATAACTGTCATCCCTGATTTTATCTTTTGATATCAAATCGTTTATTACAAGAAATAATTTTTCTACTGTATTTTTTATGCTCAATTCTTCATTATAGCATGGAATAATAATAGCCAACTGTGGTTTATTCATAACATTCCCTCTTATATATTCCAAAATAACAATATTTATATTACAATACACATGAAATAAAGGCAATTAATGATGACGAAAAAATTTATATTGAACGCAGATGATTTTGGTATATCAAAAAACTTTAATAATGCGGTTTTGCGCGGATACAGAGATGGAATTTTAACATCTGCGAGTCTTTGCTCTAATACAGAAGGCTTTGAGCAGGCAATAAATGAGATTATTCCGCAATGTCCGGATTTATCAATCGGGGTACATCTGAATATTATGGAAGGAAAATCTTTAACTGATGTGCCTATGCTTACGGATGAAAACGGCTTCTTTCAAAACGGATATTTAAAATTAATATTGAAATCTTGTGACAGAAATTTTTTGAACCAGATAGAACAGGAATTCAGAGCTCAAATAGAAGCGATTATTTCCAAAACAAAAGTTGATCATATTGATTCACATGTGCATACTCATGCGATTCCGAATATTTTTAAAATTGTTGTTAAACTTGCCAAAGAATATAATATTCCTTATGTAAGAACACAATTTGAACAGCCGTATATTATTCCTAATATAAAAAAGCATCTTACTTTTAAATATCCGATAAATTTAATAAAAGTTATTTTGTTAAATACATTTACATTGATAAACAGACCTGTTGCGAAGAAAAATAATATTTATACAAATGATTATTTAATTGGAGTAAGTTATACCGCAATGATGGATGATGAAGCAATTGCATACGGATTAAAATCTTTAAAGAATAAAAATTGTATCGCTGAAGCCCTGATTCATCCTTGTTTTTATGAAAACGGCTATATTGATCAGCACTACAATGAATTTGAAATTACACAAAACGAGAAACTGAAAAACTATATTTCTCAGCTCGGATTTGAACTTTCTAATCACACTAATGCATTTTTATAAATTTATTGCACAAATAACTATAAGATATTAAAAGGAAAAAATTATGAATATAACAGAACGCAACAAAGATATTATGAAAAAATTTGAAATAATGATTAATACTGCTGATTCAGAGCTTGCGAAAGAACTTATCGCAGATGATGCTTCTTTTTACACCCCTGCAAGTCCCGAAGCTTTATACGGAGGAGAGGGTTATTTATCTGTTGTGCATTGGATGAGAAAAGGATTTTCTGATGTTCAGTGGCATATAAAAGATATCATTGCCGATGAAAATAAAGCTGCTGTTTATTGGGATTTGACAGGAACTCATGACGGAGAATTTCTGGGAATAAAAGCCTCCGGTAAGAAGATTTCTGTCAGTGTTATGAATTTTTACTATATAAATTCAGACGGAAAAGTGACAAATGACATTGCTGCAGAAGGAATGATAGGAATTCTTCGCGGAATCGGTGCAATGTAATATTACAATTCAGAGCTTTTCTTATTTCTTTTTATAACTTTTTGCTGATATTTTTCATCATATTGAAATTTATACGCATTTACAAAGCTTTTTACAATAGCGGAAGAAAAAGTCCTTCTCGCACTCCAGTATGCGGTATGCGCAAACGGAAACATCCTTTTGCTCCATACTCCGGAATTATCATAAATTACTCCTGTCGGATTTTCTATTTTTATTTCAAGTACTTTTTCAATCTCACTTATTGTGAGGTTTCTGTTTGTCGGGAAGCCAAGAGGATCTTCTTTAAAGTTTATTGTTATCATAAATATTCCTTTTTCAAGAATATATTTAATCATCAAAACACTATAATAACTCATTTCATAATCAGGATCTGACATGTCAGAATAGAAAAGAACAAGAGGACTTGCAAAATTTATTGTACCTGCAAAATTATCTTCAGGCGCACAAACTTTTGGAGTTACTTCTTTAAGTTTCAGGAAGCTTTCTTTGAGCATCTGCTTATTCGGATTCATTATTAAATGACCGTTTGAAGTAAAAGTACCTATTTTTGCGCCATCTTCAGATAATGCTGAAATACAGGTGTCTCCTTGCGGATTTTCTTTTACAAAATTTATAAAATCTTCATCTGCATTTAGTTTTTTAAATAAATTTTCAGGGTCGATATATCTTAGTTTATTAAACATGTACTGATAAGTAATAAATGTACCTGCACTGTAACCGTACAACATAACCTTGTTATCTTTTTGCGATTGCTCAATTACTTTTTTATTCAAATCATCAAGTATAGGCTTCATATTATGAGGTTTTTGAACCCATATTGCATCATGCAAAAATTGTGTTATTAAATTTCTTACAATATATGCTCCCGAAGAACTCACCATTTTAGAAATTTCTAACTGAGATTTTACAAACTCAAGATCATTTTTGCTGTCATAACCCCAGAAAAATATCACAGGTTCTTCATCAATACTCAAACCGCCAAATTGAGAATAATATTTCTTTATGGTTCTGTTTTTTAGAAATTTTTTACGCAAAACAGGATGTAATTTTTTTACACCGTTTTCATACCAGTTTGCCATTTTTTCATCATTATTATTAGAACCGTTTATGTATATAAAACTAACATTATCTCCTCCATATGATGATGTTGAGAAAATAAATATCAAAAATATGCTTAATAAAAACTTTTTCATAAAATTCCCTTTTTTTATATGCTAAAATTTATATTTACTTTTGTCAAATAAATGTTAAATTTTACCCGAAAATTAAAAAAAATGTTATAATTTCAAAAAAAGGAGAGTTTTATGAATATAAATGTTGTAGAAAATGTAAAGCAGGTTGAATGTGATGTTCTAATTATCAATAAATTTGAGGATAAACAAACAGCTTGTGATTTGGTTAATCAGTTTTTACCTTCCGAATTTAGCGGCAAAAAAGGAGAAACTTTTGTTTTGCATACCCATAATCAAAGACCTGCAAAAAATATTTTAGTAATCGGTTTAGGCAAAGAAGAAGATTTAACAAATAATGTTATAAGAAAAAATACTGCAAAAGCCATAAAAAAATGTGGGGAATTAAAAGCTAAAAAAGTCGGAATCTGTTTTGCAATCGATTTCAATTATGGCGGACCTGCAGTTTTAGGCGCAAAAATCTCTGATTATCGTTTTGATAAATATAAAACCAAGAAAGATTTTCATGTCGAAGAATTATATTTATCAAATGTTGATGAAAATCTGGTTCAAAAAGCAATTGTTGTTGCAGATTCAATGGAACTTTCAAGAAATTTGGCAAATGAACCTGCAGCCTACGCTACTCCGACAAAATTAGCACAAATTGCTCAAAGTCTTGAAGGAATTGAAACAGTTGTTTATGATCATAACAAAATCGAAGAAATGGGAATGGGAGCATACCTTGCAGTTGCAAAAGGAAGTATTGAACCTCCAAAGTTTATCCACATGAAATATGTTCCGCAAAATCCTAAAAAAAGAATTGCAATTATCGGAAAAGGACTTTGTTTTGACAGTGGCGGATTAGATTTAAAACCTGCAAATTCAATGCTTACAATGAGGGATGACATGTCAGGTTCGGCGGTTGTAATCGGTATTATGAAGGCAATGGCTAAATTAAAACCGAATGTGGAAGTTCACGGAATCATTGCAGCATGCGAAAATATGCCGGGGATGGGAGCTTACAAACCGGGAGATATTTTAACCGCCATGAACGGTAAAACAATTGAAGTTGATAACACTGATGCTGAAGGTCGTTTAACATTGGCTGATGCACTTTGTTTTGCCTGCAAACTTGATGTTGATGAAGTTGTAGATATTGCAACACTGACAGGTGCTTGCATGGTTGCTTTAGGTACTGCAGCATCAGGAATTATGGGTAACAATGAAGAATTTATAAATAAAATCATTGAAACCGGTAAAGTTTCAGGCGAAAAATTCTGGCAACTTCCTATGTGGCAGGAATACAGAGATAATATGGACAGTGACATTGCCGATATGAAAAATACCGGAACCCGTTATGGCGGAGCATCTGCTGCCGGAATGTTTTTAAAAGAATTTGTTACCGATAATGTTAAATGGGCACATCTTGATATTGCAGGAACGGCATTCTTGGAAAAACCGCAGGGAGAATTTTTTGCTAAAGGTTCTACTGCCTGTGGTGTAAGAACTATGATTAAATACATTATTGAACAATAATTTAAAGAAACAAGGGTTGGTTAATTACTGCCAACCCTTATTTTTAATACCTTTTCTCCGGATTGTTTTGTTAAATCAAAATGATGAACATTTTAAATTTGAATTTACAATCCGTTACAAATTCTATAGGAAAAAACTTTGCCATATAATTTGTGCTAGAATAGTTTATATGAGTGATATACGTTGGGAACTAAGATTTGAAAATTTTAAACTGGCAAATAAGAATTTGCATGAAACAGTTGATTGCATAAAAAATGAAGGTTTGAATAAAGTATATACCATGGCAATTATTCAAGCTTTTGAAATGAGTTTTGAACTTGCCTGGAAAACAATGAAAGATTTCCTTGAATATAACGGGACAAGTACCGAAAATCCACGTTCTGCCATTAAAGAGTCTTTTGCTCAAAATATTATTACAGATGGTCAAATATGGATTGAAATGATGGAAGCAAGAAATAAGACCTCACACACATATAAGCAAGAATTCGCAAAACAAACAGCGGAAAGCATCTTGCACATATTTATCCCGCAGTTGGATAAATTAGAAAAATTTTTAGAGTCAAAAATAAATGGATAAATTCGGATTGCCTGTAAAAACATATGAACAAATAAAATTGTTACTAAATTCTTTTCAAGAAGTTGAAAAAGTAAAAATTTTTGGTTCTCGAGCAAAAGGGAATTATAAACCAAATTCGGATATTGATTTAGTCCTTTTCGGAGAAAATATTACGGAAAAATTACTTTTGCATATTGCTTTTGATCTTGATGAACTCTCTACTCCTTATAAATTTGATATTGTGGATTATAAAACAATCTCACATAATAAATTTAAAGAAAATATAGATAAATTTGCACTGGATTTTTAATTTGTAAGTTGAAGTTTCCCCAACATCAATATTTGTCGGATTGCACCCAATCCACCTATAACAAAATAAAGGACAAGGGAAATTTTCTCTTGTCCTTAAAAATTGCTTTTATTATGTTTTATAAATTAAAATTATTTTTTAACATCATCTTTTACAACAATATAATTGTTCATTATTTTCATTGCTGCTGTCGGAAGAACGACATGCTCAAGACCATCAGCAATACTGATTATTTTGCCTGCACCCAAAACTACTTCTTCCCCTTTGTAAATGAATTTGTAATCTGTTTCTCTGTCTGAACGAATCGTAATTTGTGTTGTCATTTTTTTCCCCTTTTTAAAAAAGACTATTTACGGAAATCTATTATAAAACCTTTATATAAAAAAATCAAGATTTACACCATTTAATTATATTAAATAGCTTATACTCTTCTTTTTTTCCAATTGTTATTTTTTTAAGCAAAGTAATGCCAAATAGCTTATACTTTTTTACCTGTTTAATCTCTAACATATTTTTGTCTATATTTATCTCTGTCAGAAATTTATCAAACACTTCATGCGCATATGCCAAATCCGTCTGCATTTTTTTATTTTTCTTGGTTCTTCTGATTACAGACTGCCCATGTCTGAAATAATAATATTTTGCTCCGGGTATTGTTATTAATGTATTCAGATAATACAGAACTTTTGGAGTCCATATTACATCCTCATAATAAATATTTTCAAAATACAGTTTATATTGTCTTATTTTTTCTAATTTATATATTTTATTCCATATATTACATTTTTCAGGACACTTACAAATATTATATTTTGGTATTGTATCTGTATATATGGCTTCACTTTCAAATCTTATATAGTCCTTTACTGCAGTTGATCTGACAACAGCAACATCTGTAGCAGCAATATCTGCATTATGCCCTTTTGCGGCATTATATAAAACTTCCAGAAAATTTTCATCTACCCAATCATCTGAATCAACAAAACTTATATATTCACCTGTTGCCAAATCTATTCCGGTATTTCTTGATTTTGATAATCCTTTGTTTTCCTGATTTACTATCCTGATTCTTGCATCTTTATTTGAATATTCATCCAAAATATTTAAGGAATTATCGCTTGAACCATCATTTATACAGATTATTTCAATTTCATGCAATGTTTGATTTATTAATGAGTTCAAACATCTTGCAAGATAGTTTTCTACATTATACACAGGAACAATTACGGAAACTTTTATTTCTCTATCCATTTTATGCACTCACTTCTTTCTGCACTTGTTTGATTCCCGTTAGATAAATCTTTTATAGAAACTTTATTTTCTTTTATTTCATCTTCACCCAAAATTATGGCATATTTTGCCAATTTTGAAGCTTTTTCAAGTTGTTTTGTAAACTTTTTGTTTGTCAAATCAATTTCTATATTTAAACCCTGCGAACGAAGTTCCTGCGCAAGTTTTAATGCTTCTGTCGTATCATTTGAAACAATATAACCATCGAGTTTTGAAGATTCTTTTTCTTTTAGTAAAGATATAAGCCTTTCCATACCCATCGCAAAACCAATCGCAGGAGTATGTTCTCCGCCAAGTTCAGAAACAAGATTATCATATCTGCCGCCGCCGCAAACTGCATTTTGAGACCCCAGATTGTTAGATTTAATTTCAAATACTGTTCTTGTATAATAATCCAAACCTCTGACAAGATGCTTGTTTTCGCTATATCTAACATTTAATTCGTCTAAATATTTCTTTAATTGAGTGTAGTGCTCTCTGCATTCATCACACAAAAAATCTGAGGTTATAACTTTTTGAATTTCAGGTTTAGAGAATATTTCCTGACAAGTCGGAACTTTACAATCCAGAAGCCTTAACGGATTGTTTTCAAATCTTGATTGACAATCTTCACATAAATCGTTCAGATATGGGCGGATTACATTTTTTAAATTTTCTTTGAAAACCGAACGACATTTTGGACAACCGAGAGAATTTATTTCTACATCCAAATCATCAAGTCCAATTGATTTCAAGAAATTTTCTGCCATTAAAATAATTTCGGCATCCGCAGACGGTTGAGAAACACCGAACATTTCGACCCCAACCTGATGGAATTGTCTTTGACGGCCTGCCTGAGGGCGTTCATACCTAAACATAGGACCTTTGTACCAAAGTTTTACAGGTGCCGGTAATCTATGCATCCCGTTTTCTATATATGAACGAACTACACCTGCCGTATTTTCAGGCCGAAGCGTAATTGAACGGTCACTTTTTTCAAAAGTGTACATCTCTTTGTTTACGATGTCAGTTGTTTCCCCAACACCACGCTGAAATAAATCAGTACTTTCGATTATCGGAGTTCTGATTTCTTTAATCCCAAAAGAAGAAAACACTTTGAGTGCATTTTCTTCCACAAAATGCCACATCTCTACATCCTGAGGTAAAATATCTTTTGTGCCTTTTAAAACCTTAATCACATTTGCCATAAGTTTATTATAATACAAATAAATAAATGTGCTTACATAAAAAAAATATTTAAATTAATCACTTACAACTTTTCTAAAATTTATGAAATAATATATATCTGATTATTATTTATGGTATGTTTCACCTTTTATAATTTTAAATGCCCTGTATATCTGTTCAACAAGAATCAATCTTGCAAATTCGTGTAAAAAAGTCATACGCGACATACTCATTTTCAAATTCGCACGCGCAGAAACATTTTCCCCTATTCCGCAGGAAGAACCTATAACAAAAACTATTTCCTGAGTGCCAAGATTTGTTAATTCTTCGATTTTTGATGCAAATTCTTCACTTGAAAATTCCCTGCCTAAAATTTCCATTGTTATGACGTAATCAGTAGGTTTAATATAAGAAAGAATTTTTTCGCCTTCCTGAATTAAAATTTTATCCTTTAAATTCTCATCTTTTATTTCTATCGGATTTATTTCTGTAACATTAATCTGTGCATAAGGAGTAAGACGTTTTAAAAATTCGTCTATGCCTGATTTTAAAAATTTCTCTTTAATTTTACCAAGTGCGATAATTTTAATTTTCAATTTTACTGTTATCACTTTCTATATAAATTGATCTTGATGGGAAAGCAAAATCAATATTACTTTCTCTGAAGGCTTTAACTACAAGCTCAATGAATTCGCCGCGAACTTTTAAAAACTTAAAATATGAGCCTGTTTTTACATAACCCATAAATCGGATATTAATAGAACTATCACCAAGATCATGGATTGCGATTGTAAAATCTTTATGAATATCTTTGTGATTTTTACCGATATCAGTCAAAATTTGTTTAGCCTGTTCAATTTTTTCATCTGATGTTGAATATGTAACACCAAAAGTTACCTTCAAAAGACGTTTAAATGCCTGAGATACATTTGTAACTTTAACATTTGCCGCCAAATTATTCGGCACATTTATCAAAAAATTATCAAGATCCCTGATTTTAGTTGAACGAATTGAAATATCTTCAACATAACCTTCAATCCCATCAATTTTTACATAATCTCCGATTTTATATACTTTATCAGATAAAAGAGAAATACTGCCAAATATATTTGCAAGGGTATCTTTTGCTGCCATACCTACAGCCAAACCACCAATACCAAAACCTGCAATAATTGATGATATTGAATATCCCTGAGTCTGTAATATCCCCGTAATAGCTATAAAAATAAGAATGAATTTTATTATCTTCATTATTATCGGAACAAATCTCAGTAAAGGAGAATTCGATTCCTGACTTTGAATTTTATTAATTATTCTTCTGTCAATCATATTTATAACCTTAAAAATTATAAATAGTGCCACAGCATTTATTGCTACTGCCAGAAGTCCTGCCTGTAATTTTGGATCAAGTGTCATAGTTTATTCCTTATGTTTATTATTTTGTCTGAAAGACTTTCATGATATAATTTTATTATAAAAGAAAAATTTTTAAACATGTTGGATTTTAGCAAAGTTGATAAAAAGGTTATAATAGTACTATCCGTTGTTCTATGCCTGCTGGCGGGTATGATATTTGAACATTTTTATCAGCCAAAGAAAAAAACATTAAGAATATACTCTCAGGCTTTGGAAAATTATCAGTCAAAGAATTATTCTAATGCGTACTATTTGTTTTCAAGAGTCGGATATTTTTCCAAACTTAAGCCTGCCGCATTATACCGTCAGGCAATGTGTGCGCATGCTCTGAGCGATGAAGCATCTGAAATTCAGGCATATACTTCATTGTTCAAGCATTTCCCCGCGAGTCATCTCAGTAATGAAGCAAAATACAAAACAGCACAACTTATCTCTGATTCAAATCCTAAACAAGCCCTGAAATATTTTAATGAAATTCAGTTATCAAATGCTGATGAAGATTATAAGACAGCTTCAGAATATTACAAATCTAAAATTGAATCCGGAAATCCGAAAACCAAATTAAAAAAATCAGATGTTGAAAAGGGATTCAGAAAATATTTAGACAAATATCCAGACGGAAGATTAGCACTACAGGCTGCAAAAAATTGGGAGATATACAATCAGAACATGAGTTCTGCAGATTATACTCTTGTGGCTAATGCATTATTAAAAAGCGGATTAAACAGTGATGCCGAAAAAATATTAAACAGAACAGATATAAAAGACAGCTGGGCTATACAGGCACTAAATAACTATAAGCTTGGAAATTCCGCAAAAGGGAACAGTCTTGTTATAATAGGAGTTTCCAAATATGCAAACAATATAAAAACAGAAGATTTTAAAAACGCAATAAACTCATATATTCAAAATAGCCGTAACTATTATGATGCAGCCGCAGAATTATTAAAAATAGCAAACGGGACTAATAAAGATTATATTTGGAATTTAAAATGTAAAAATGCACCAAAAGAAAATAAATATTCCTGCTATGAAGAACTTTATGCCGCTTATCCTAACGGAGAATACTCACAGGACATAATGATTAACACTATGATAGGCAGATTACTAACTAAAAATTACTCGGGAGCAAAAATAATAGCCGATGATTTTATTATAAAATATCCCGACAGCAATAAACTCGATATGGTTATGTTCTGGCGTGCTAAAATCGAACAAAAATATACTCACAATCCAAACTATGATGTATATTATAAAAGTGTTATAAATAATTTTCCTGATTCGTATTATGCGTACAGAGCATTTTGGATACTCCGAAATTTAAATTCATCCGTAATAAATGCAAGATTGGAATATAAACCGATAGAATATCCTTATAAATACCCGTCAAAAGGAAGTGCCTTGTATAATCTGTTATTAGTAAATGATTACGACATGATAAACAAATACTCTCAGGATCAGTTTATTAAAAGCTGGACACAATATAAACAGGGGAATTATGTATCTTCTATATATACAGCTCAAAAAGCAATGGACAAGCTGAAAACAAAACCGCCAAAAGATGATCCGCGCTGGAGACTTGTATATCCGCTAAATTACTTTAAACAGGCGGAAAATGATGCCGGTCATTTTAATAACGACATTGCGATTATAATGGCTATTATAAAAGAAGAAAGCCATTTCAACCCATACGCACAATCAGAAGTCGGAGCAATCGGATTAATGCAATTGATGCCGGATACTGCGCATGAAGTCGGAGAAAAAAGCGGATATTCATTCAATACTGCCGATTTATTTAATCCGGAATTAAATATAAAAATTGGCAATATGTATTATGCTCAATTAAGGTACGCTCTTGAGAATAAGGATATTTCAGCCGTTGCGGCATATAATGGCGGGATAGGCTCCGTACAAAAATGGAAAGATAATCTGCAATATAACAATACAGATGAATTTGTAGAACAAATTCCTTATGAAGAAACAAAAAATTATGTCTATAAAGTAATGAAAAGTTACTGGAATTACACACGAATTTATCAAAAATAAACTTATGACCTGCGATAAAAATCCTGAAAAAATAACAGAAATGTTTGATGAAATTTCAAGTTATTACGATAAAATGAATAACTTAATTTCTTTAGGAACTCATTTAATTATAAAAAAAACGGCGATAAAAAATCTTAAAATCAGACCAAATTCTTACATTTTGGATTTATGCTGCGGAACGGGAGATTTTACCAAAATTATTGCCGGGATTGAACCTTCCTCAAAAATTATCGGTCTTGATGCTTCAGAAAACATGATTAAAACAGCAAAACAAAAAAATCCGCAAAAAATTTTTATTCAGGGTGATTGTACAAAACTTATATTTAAAGAAAACGAATTTGATTATATTACAATCGGTTTTGGGCTAAGAAACATTGAAAACAGACAAAAAGCCATAAATGAAATATACAGAACACTAAAAACAGGCGGGAAATTTCTGCATTTAGATTTTGGCAATCACACAATTTCGGGCAAGTTGTTTAATTTTCTTGTTTTAGCCATAATCAGTTGTTTGGGAAAAATATATAATCTGAATAAAGATTCTTATAAATATCTGATACAGTCCAAAAATGAATACCCCAAGCCTGAAAATTTGATTAGAGAATTTGAAAATTACGGTTTCAAACTGATAAAAAGAAAAGATTTTCTCTTTGGCGCAATATCATTTCAGATATTACAAAAGTAATTTATTTATAATTTTTTCTGAATATTTTTCATTACTTAAAGGGAATGCACCAACATTAAATAGAAAACTGTTTTCATAAAAATTTTGGGGCAAATTATCCCATAATTTCAATATCGGAAATTCCTGTAATTTCCCAATAATTTTTTCATCATTTGTACAAAACGGGTAACAATAAGGAATATTATCTTTAAGCTTCGGAAGCTTTATTAAATTATATTTGTCTAAAATTTGAGAGTATTTCTTAAAAATTTTTAATCTTCTTAACTTATCTTTTTCATAATTTATTTGCGCCATAGCATTTTCAGCATATGGTGAAATCAATTTTATTCCTTCATTATTTAATTTCAACTCATTTGATTTAAACAAATCATAATCTTGTTCTATACCTGTCGTTTCGAGTTTCAGATTATCTTTGATAAAATTCAGATTTGGCTCTTTTTCGATTTGCAAATACGCTCCGTTTGGAACTGCAAAAAATTTTCTCCATGAATTAAAACTTGCAATCCCGAAATGCGGAGCATAAAATGCTTGAGTATTATCGCATATCAGATTTTTGTACTTCTGTGACAGTTTTTCGCAGTTTTGGGTAAACAAACCAAAATAATTGATATAAAGAATATAACTGTCTTTCTGGAACTCACATAGCGGCATAAAATTTTTATCGATATGATAAAATTTTATTTTGCAATCTTCTTCTCTTATAGCCTGCCAAAGAGTTTTGCATGAATAATACGGAATAAAAATCTCTTTTATTCCGTAGGTTCTTATAATAACTTTAAGGCAACTCCTGCCAAGATTGAGTTTATATATCATGATATTAATGTAAAAAATAGCGAAAATTAGGCAACTTTTAAAGTATAGCCTAATTCTTTCAACATTTTTAAAACTGTATCAAATTGTGGTGTTACTTCACCTTTAAATATTGCATACAAATTGCTTCTTGAAATCCCGGTTTTGCGCGAGAGATTAGAAATATTGTCTTTTGCTCTTACGACATATTCTAAAGAACGAACAAATGCATTCAAGTTTCCGTCTTCAAGGTATTCTTCCAAGCTCAAAGATAACCATTCTTTTATATCTTCTTCTGTTTTTAATTCGTTTGCTATCATTTCTGATAGATCAAAATTTTTTATATTCTTCATTTTATATTCCTTTCAAGTTTTTTATTACTTCTTGTGCCTTTTCAATATCTTTTGTTTGTGATTTTTTATCACCGCCATTTATGAGTAAAACAATGGTATTATTTTCAAAAGTGTAGTAAACTCTGTATCCTGAACCAAAATTAAATCTGAGTTCATATAAATATTCATCAAGTTGTTTATAATCGCCAAAGTTTCCATCTTTTAATCGGTCAAATCTTAATAAAATACGTTTTCTCGTTGTTCCGTCTAAAGATTTTAACCAATCTTTAATTGGTTCTTTGCCATTATCATCAATATAATTAGAAATTGTGTATTCAATCATATCATTATTGTACTATATATAGGACAATAAGTCAAGATTCTTCATAAAACAGGCAATTTTTATAAAGAAAAAGACTTTATATAAATATAGCAATTATTGCATGGGGCGATATCGCACGATAGTGAGCGAGCCCGCTAATAATTTGTAAGTTGGGCTTTCAGCCCAACAAATAAAATGTTGGGGTAGAAACCCCAACTTACTTATTTCTTATAATAACTTTAAGGCAATTCCTGCCAAGATTGAGTTTATATATCATGATATTAATGTAAAAAATAGCGAAAGAAGTCCTGCAGTTTTTAAAATTGCTTTTAATAAACCTGTTTTAATCTCTTTATTCCCATGAACAGGAATTACTATCCGTGCTTCTTCATTTTCTTTTGCAAATACATGGTGTTAGCCTGAAATACGAATTAATTGCCGTCCGTTATCTTCCAATATCTTGCAAAGTTTTTTACCGGTGATATTTTTCATAATGCAATTGAAATTACTTCATCTCCTTCAGGAATATCAACAGAAAACCATGCATTTATAGCTTCTTTAATGTTTTCTTGAATTTCTTCAATAGTTTCACCTTGTGTAAAGCATCCTTTTAATGCAGGGACTTCAGCCCAATAACCATTTTCTTCTTTGTGTAAAACAACATCAAATTTCATATTCACCTCTATATACAGTATAAACTATTCTTCATATTTTTCAAGATTAGCGGTTATGTGCTTCAAAAAGTGCCTGTAAGAGTTCTTGCCCTTTGAGCATTGTTTTGTAATCGACATATTCTCTTGCTGAGTGCATATTGCAAACTGTCGCAAGCCCCAAGAGATAAGGTGAAAATCTTTCGCCTTTTGCGTTTGTTTTATTCGCATAAATATGAGTTTCCGCACCTGCGTGGAACGATGAAATTTCAGGTTCAATCCCGAGTTTTTTTGCCACCGTTTCAAAAAGAATAGGCATATACTCATCATCATTTTTTTCAAACATAGGCATTTTTACGGTAAAAGTTATTTCAGCCGTTGCAATTCCTTCGTGTTCTTTATTAAATTCATCAACGATACTCTGCATTTTGGCAATTAGTTCATCTTCTTTTTTCTTATCGGAACTTCTCAAAGAATAAGTTGCATGAGCATCTGTATTTATGACATTTGTGACCGTAACATCACCTGATTCGATTCCGCCAATGTTACATGATGTTATAACCTGTCCGTTTTCACAATAATATGCACCCTGCGGAAGTTTAGATACCAAATCGGCAATAAGTTTAGTGGCATTTGCTCTTGTCGGGTCGCCAATGTCGTTGCCTGAATGTCCGCCCTTTGGTGCTTTAACTTTTAAATCAATCATTACATAACTTGCCCCTGCCACAAGACATTGCCCCAAGGCATCACTATCAAGTACAAGTACATATTTTGAATTAATTTTGTTAAAATTGGTGTTTTTAATTCCGCTCATAGAGTCCTCTTCATCACGGGTAAAATGAAGTTCGAGTCCGCCATGAGATAAATCGGTTCTTTTGTTTAAGTATTTTGCAAAATAAAGTGCATTTGCAACTCCTGCTTTATCATCCGCACCAAGCGTTCTGTCTTTTGCCTTAATCAAATCGCCGTCCAAATAAGGAATGACAGGCGAATCATCGCCGATTACATCAAGGTGAGAGGATAATAAAATCGGTTCTTTTGTTGAGTCAGTAGCAGGAATTGTTATATAAATATTTTTATAATCGTCCTGTTCGCAGTTTAAATCGTTGTCTTTGCAGTAATTACAAATCCAATCTATAACTTTTTCTTCCTGTCTTGATGGTGACGGAATCTCTGCCAAAGAACAAAACAGGTCAACAAGTTCATTTTCTTTTCTCAAATCTTCTATATTCATAATTGCTCTCCAATAATAGGCGTCGCCATAGTAATGCCAACCTACTTTTCTGTATCATTTCATAATAGGATTATAACACAATAATAAAAATAATTTGTAATTTGTAAGTTGGGCTTTTAGCCCAACAAAAGAAATGTTGGGGTAGAAACCCCAACTTACTTATTCTATATTCATAATTGCTCTCCATATACTATTTATTCATATTATTTAACGCATAATCAATACACTGCACAATAAATTCATTTCGACTGATATCAACTTTTCCTGCTTCTTTGTCTATTATTGCAAGCCTGTCAATATCAAGTCTTATGCTGATAACTGTTTTTTCTTGCTTTATTGGTTTGAAATCTTTCATATAAATACCTCACATATGTAATTGTATTATATTTTCGATATTTATATATATTTAATTTTGTAATACTATTTATATTTACTTTTTGAATACAATATGATAATATTCATTTAAAGATTAATCATGAATAAGAAAGAAAATGTAAAAATTTCAAAGGAAATATACTGTTGCTTAAAAGTTCTTGAAGACTATTGTGAATATCATGAATACAGTGAAGTAGCTTCACCAATGAAACCTATCATTAAATACGCCGAAAAACTGGCAGATGAATTATGGTTTATGAACATGAATTCAGACTATGAAAAATCTAAAAAAGATAATTTGTAAGTTGGGCTTTTAGCTCAACAAAAGAAATGTTGGGGTAGAAACCCCAACTTACTTATTACTTATTTTGATTTTCTATCCTCTCTCATAGGTAGAGGTATAAATAAAATGGGCAGGTTGTTGTATAACCCGCCCGATAAACCCTTTATGCAGGGTTTTCATCTTTTTGTTTATTGATTAAATCCTGCAATTTACCTTTGATTTCTTCGCCTTTTTTCTGCAATTCGCCTAAAGCATCATCTGCTTTAGATTGAATTTGTTTTGCAGTTTCGTCTGCTTTTCTTAACATTTCTTTTGCAGAATTTGCAATATCATCTCTTGTTTCCGCACCGGATTTTGGGGCAAGTAAAATACCTGCAATTGCACCGATAGCACCACCTACAATGAAACCTGCTATAAATTTTCCTGCTGACATAGTTTTGTTCTCCTTTACTGTTTTTCACTTACATTATTTACATATTTTTTTGCTTTTTTATTCGACAAATTATTTATTTTCTTTTGCCTATAAGGTTATATACAGCTAAAAAACCTTTTAAAAATCCGTTTACCAAATTACCGGAAAACAGTTTGGTTTTGGCTAACACATTTTCCAAACCCAATTTAACATTACCAACGCCTTCATTGGTGTTTTTTACAATATTATTAAATGATTTTAATGCGGTATTTAATTCGTCTAAAGTCGGTTTAAGTTCCTTATTTACGATATCTGTTGTTTTATTGACATTTTGCATTAATTTTGAACAATCAAAAAATAATTTAGCCAGAAAACCTAGGGTTATAACACCCATTATTGCCAAAGAAAATAAGCCGTAATTAAGAACTGCTTCAGAAATTTCTACACTCATGATAATATCCTTTCTTAGTAATCAAATTCATTATCTGACGAATTTTCAATATCTTCCAGTTCTTTTGCTTTAAGCATTTTTTTTGATTTGATTGCATTATTGATTTTTCTGAACTGTCTTTCAAGTTTATATCTCATCAAATCAACAGATTCCAATGCTTGTTTTTTAGCATCAACAATTTGCGGTGCATGTTTTTCATAAAACTCACAAGCTGTATCTTTAAGTTCCTTTCTTGATTCTTCTCCGGATTTAGGAGCAAAAAGCACACCGCCGATTATTCCGCCGATTACCCCTGCTATTATACCCATAGAGAATACAAAAGCATCATTTTTTTTGCACATAGTTGTAAACCTCATAACTTAATATAACGCAATAATAATACCATGTTTTTTGCGCTTTTTCAAGAGCTTTTTGCTAAAACCTTGCTATGCAAGCTTTTTAGCCCACTTGTCCATAATATCTTTTAACGAAAATGCTAGTTCAATTGTTGATAATATTTTTTTACCGTTTGTGTTCAGTATCAAATATAATGCAGTTGTAATAACACTTTTCAAAATATTGAATTTAAATTCTTCTGTTTTTGACTGAAGTTTTTGTTCAAATTTATTCAAAGCCAAAAGGATTTTATTAAGAGAAATTCTGACTGATGTAAGCTCTTTTTCTATCGCAGGAGTAAATTTAATAATTTTTTCATTCAAATCACAGACTTTTTTATCAATTTTCAAAATAAAAACCACAATATGAGCCGTAACAATTACTTCTGATATTAAAACTAAAACAATGAAAAATGTCAGCATTATTTACCTTTTTGTATTATACTTTATATTATAATATAATATTAGAATGAATATGCAATCCATTCAAAGGAGTATTTAAGGACTTATGGGAATGTTGAGATTTTATCTTGCTTTATTGTTTTCAAAACTTGCCTATATGGCAATAAAAATATTAAAACACTCCGGAGGCACATCATTTGCAGGAATGCTGGCACTCAAAATTTGTCCTGATTTTTTGTCATACTGTAAAAAATATGTCAGAGATAATAAAATTGCCATAACCGGAACCAACGGTAAAAGTACAACTTCAGGAATTTTAGCTCATATTTTGGAACAAAAAAACAGAATTATTCATAATGTTAAAGGGGCAAATATGCTTACAGGAATTGCAAATGTATTTGCGCTAAAATTACCCTGCAAAAAATTTGATTATGCCGTTTTGGAATCTGATGAAGCATATCTGACAAAATTATACGATTACATGCCGTCTGATTTTCTGCTTGTTACAAATCTTTTCCGTGATCAGCTGGACCGATACGGTGAACTTGAAACTACGGCAGGATTTATAAAAAATGCTATAGATAAAGCAAATCCGACATTGTTTTTAAATGCTGATGATCCGTTAGTGGCGAATCTTGGTAAAGATAAAAAAGTTTTTTACTACGGATTTGAAGATGTAGAATTTTGCTCTGATAAACACAAATCATCCTCAACTGCACCAAGTGAAGTTTTCAAATGCGTGTGTGGAGAAGAATTAAAATACTCTAAGCAATTTTTTGCACAGCAAGGGCATTATTATTGTGAAAAATGCGGATATAAACGCCCTGAATTAACCTTCAGGGGACATGCAAAAATTTATGACAACTATTCTGAATTACAGATTGAATTTCAGAATAAAATATACGAATTCAGAGTCAATCTCATAGGATTATACAATGCCTACAATGCACTGGCAGCTGCATCAACCGCATTGTATATGGGAATTGAGGAAGAAATAATAAAAAATGCACTGCTGTCTTACAAATCAATTTTTGGCAGAGCAGAAAAAAGAATTATCAATGGTCATGAAGCACTTATTCAGCTTATTAAAAATCCGACAGGTGCAAGTGAAGTTTTAAAGACTGTAGATTTGAATTCCCAAATTTTAATTGCAATTAATGATAATTATGCAGACGGACGTGATGTTTCATGGCTTTGGGATGCGGATTTTGAAAGATTACAAAATACGCAAAATCCGATAATTGTTTCAGGAATCAGAGCAAAAGATATGGCAGTAAGATTAAAATATGCAGGAGTTCCGACTGACAAAATCAGAATCGAACAAGATTTAAAAAAGGCGGTTGAAATCGCTTCAGGTTCTGATAAAATAGAAGAAAATATAACAATTTTACCAACATATACGGCGTTGTTGAAATTAAATAAAATTCTAAGGAGAAAATAAATGCTTTTAGGTGTAAATGTAGATCACGTTGCAACATTAAGAAATGCAAGAGGGGGCAAAGACCCGAATGTTTTGGAAGCTGCAAAAATTTGTGAGAACTGCAATGCAAGTTCTATTACAACACACTTGCGTGAAGACAGACGTCATATCAAAGACGAAGATGTAGAACAGATTAAAGAAAATATTAAAATAAACTTGAACCTTGAAATGGCGGTTACAGACGAAATGCAGGTAATAGCACTCAGAATTAAACCGCATTCGGTTTGTCTTGTACCTGAAAAAAGGCAGGAAGTCACAACCGAAGGCGGACTCGATGTCGCCGGACAACTGGAAAAAATTACTAATTTTGTCAAACCGCTAAAAGATGCGGGCATAGAAGTCAGTTTATTTATAGACCCGACAGAAGAACAGGTTAAAGCAAGTGCCAAAACAGGTGCACAGTTTATTGAAATGCACACCGGAGCATATTCTAATGCTTACGGAACTGAAAATGAAGAAGTTGAATTTTTAAAACTCAAAAATTCCGCTAAATTAGCTCAGGAACTTGGACTAAGAGTAAACGCAGGGCATGGCCTAAACTACGAAAATGTTAAAAGAATGCACGAAATTGAAGGTCTTTATGAACTCAATATCGGACACAGTATTATCGCTAAAGCCGTATTTACAGGATTAGATAATGCTGTTGATGAAATGAATTTTCTGGTTTCGAATAAAGAAAATATATTAACAAAATGGCTGAAAAAGAAAGTATTTTAACATTTCTAAATTGAGTATAAAATTGTAAGTTGGGCTTTCAGCCCAACATCATCATTGTTGGGGTAGAAACCCCAACTTACATCTTATAATCGTCAATTTGTTTAATTTGTTCTTCAGTCATACTTAAAAGGACTTCTACGATTGAAATAAAATTGTCAGTATTTTTTTCTTCATTATTACAAAAATCCATCGCATATAATATTGTTTTTACTACATCTTTTATTTTATATGCATTTAATAATATTTCTTCAATATTAGGATGAATTTCTTTTAATCTATTTTCCATGCTTTTCCTTTCTGTAAATTTATTTAAAGTATAATTCGATGTAAATAAATTATTTATCGCCAGATATGTCTATATTTTATTCAATAAATACTAATTTGTCAATAATAAAACTATTAGATTATAATTTACTTATGATTATTAAAGCTAAAGAACAAATAAAATCTTTAATTGCGCTAAAAGGTATGAACCTTACCCAATTAGCTAATTTATTGAGTACAAAAACCGGTAAAAAATATACACTTGATTCATTATCAAAGAAATTGAACAGAGGGACTATTCCTTATAACGAAGTAATGATGATTGCATTTATTTTGGGATTTAAAGTATCATACAATTTGGATGAAAAGGAAATATAATCCATAGATACATTTAACTCAATAAATAGTTTACATAATTTTGTATTGGTATCAAATATTTATTCGTGTTGTTTATCCATAATTTAAACAATAATCATTTTTCGTGTTCTTCCTTTCTGTATTAACTTATATAAAATCAATTTTTAAATAAACATAAAAATAATTTACGTTTACATAAAAATTTTAACATTATATATGAAATTTGTCAATAAAAAAGATAATATTATATAATTGAATTATGAAAAATATTAAGGCAAAAGAACAAATAAAAGCAATGACTGCTTTAAAAGGGATAACCTTGACCAAATTGGCAGAACTTATTTCTAAAAAAACAAGAGAAAAGTATTCTGTAAGTTCGCTATCACAGAAATTAGGACGAGGGACTATTCCTTATAACGAAGTAATGATGATTGCAGATATTTTAGGATTTAAAGTATCATATAACTTGAATGAAAAATTTGAGGATGAAATATAAATGGAAAAAACACCTGAAGAAATAATTGAAGAAATGCAGGCAATTGCAAAGCAAATGGTTTTAGACGATTTGGAAGAAAATCCTGATTTGGAATTTGAATATTTTGACTGTGCCTGCTGCGGAAAAAGTAAACCATACGCCGGTTCAATAAAATATGGAGAGCATAGACTTTGCAATGACTGCGTATTATTGGCTGAAACAGGTTTTGCACTAAAAAAATTCGATAATATTCAGGCACTTATTGACACAATGGAAGATAACAGATTAGAAGAAATTTGCAACTTTATAAAAGACGAGCAAAATCGCAACAGTGAATTGAATTAATTATGGCAGATGTAATTCAAAACAAATTATTTGAGCAAAAACTTACGTTAAAAAAACGCGGTGAAAACGAAAACAATAATTCTGATGCCGTACTTCATAAATACGCCGTTTGTCTTGTAAATATTAAAGCTATGGGGGTTCGAACATTCAGCTATGAAATTCCTTTGCATTTTCAAAATAAGATTAAAATAGGACAGGCACTATTAGTCCCTTTTGGCAGGCAGGGAATGATAAATGCTTTTTGCGTCGGATTTAGTGACTATTTACCGCCTGAAATTAAAGCAAAACCGATTACAAAAATTATTGAAGAAACTCCGTTATTCAGTGCGGGATATTTAAAACTGTTAGAATGGGTTGCAAATTATTACTGCACAGATTTAATAACTGTTTTAAATGCGGCAATACCTCTAAAACTGATTGAAAAATCGCTTAAAACCGAACTTTCTGTTGAATATGTACGAGATTTTGGCGCAACAAAAAGGCAATTACAGGTTTTGGAATTATTAAGAAAAAAAGGTAAAATGTCTTTAGTCGCATTTGAAAAACTTGCCAAAACTACAAGAGCAACCATCAAAAAACTTGAAGCACTGGGATGTGTAAAAATAAGCGAAAAAGAAATTTACCGCAATCCGCTCGATATTTTAAATATTGATAAAACCGAACCGCTAAATGAGTTGTCCGAACTTCAAAAACAGGTTTATAAGGGAATAAAAAAGGATATTGAATTATACTCAACTCAATATAAAAATAACCCCTTCCCCGGCTCCGCCGGTACTTCCCCATCAGGGGCAGAAAAATTTCCTCCGACAATACTTGTTCATGGTGTAACTGCAAGCGGAAAAACGGAAGTTTATTTTAAACTTATAGATGACACGATAAAATCGGGTAAAAATGTTTTGTTTCTTGCACCTGAAATTGCGCTTGCCTCACAACTCACCAAACGACTGGCAAAAAAGTTTGGTACAAAAGATGTTGCGATATGGCATTCGAGCATTTCAGAAGGCGAAAGATATGATGTTTGGCAAAAACTTTATAAGAATGAAATTAAAATTCTTGCAGGTGCAAGGAGTGCCGTTTTTGCACCGTTGCGAAATATTGGCTTGATTATTATTGACGAAGAACACGAAGGAGCGTACAAACAAACTTCGCCTGCCCCAAGATATGATGCAAGACTTGTTGCAAAAAAATTAGCGCAATTTAATAACTGTCCGCTGATTTTGGGTTCTGCAACTCCTGATATTTCAAGTTATTATTATGCAGTTAATTCAAACCATTTATATCAGATGCTCAAACGCTATAACAACGCAAAAGTTGCACCTGTTACCGTCATAAATATGCAGGAATACGGACAGGCGGCATACAGGCATTTGATTTCACAACCATTAATTCACGCAATAAAAGAAACTTTAGACAACAAACAACAGGTAATTTTGCTTATCAATCGCAGAGGATATTCAACTTACACTCAATGTCAGGGGTGCGGTCATGTTATTGAATGCCCGAATTGTGCGATTCCAATGATTTGGCACTCAAAAGACAATATGCTAAAATGTCATTATTGTAACCACGCGCAGTATTTTCCTGACAATTGTCCAAACTGCGGATTTGAGGGATTAAAAAATTCCGGAACAGGGACTCAAAAAATCGAAGAATACATTGCAGAAATTTTTCAGGGGTACAATATTGCAAGAATTGACAGTGATGTTTTGGTTCGCAAAGGGGAGCACATAAGACTTTTAGACAAATTTCAAAAGGGTGAAATTGATATACTTGTCGGGACTCAAATGATAGCAAAAGGGCTTGATAATCCGAATGTCACATTAGTTGGGGTAATAAGTGCTGATGCAAGTTTTAATCTGCCTGATTACAGGGCATCAGAAAGGGGATTTCAGCTTTTGACTCAGGTTGCAGGACGTGCAGGCAGAGGAGAATTCAAAGGCAGAGTATTTTTCCAGACATATAATCCTGAGTTTTACGCACTAGAAAGTGCAAAATCACAAAATTATGCAGATTTTTATAAAAAAGAAATCGTATCAAGGGAAGATTTTGATTATCCGCCATTTAGCCAGATTATAAGAATTATAATGTCCAGCGAAAACAAATACAGGGCTGAAAAATCAGCACAGGAAATTGCATTAAGACTTCACACAATGATTGATAAGTTTGGTTTTAAAGAAAGGCTTGATGTCCTTGGTCCAACACCATGCGTAATTGAAAGAATTAACAGCCAATGGAGATTTCAAATTATTATAAAAAATAAACTTGAAGATAAAGGTCATCAATTTATTTCAAATTTTTTAAATAAAATAAATGCTCCGAAAGATATCCGAATGACTGTAGATGTCGATCCGTTGGATATTTTATAATTTATTTCAAAGAAAGGGAAAAATTTATGAATATTTTGTATATTGATGCATCAGTCAGACCTGATTCAAGAACAAAAAGACTTGCTCATCACTTTTTCAAGGAAATTGAAGAATTAAACGCAAATGTAAAAGAAATTTATCTGACAAATGAATGTATTCCGCCATTAAACAGAGAATCTTTAGAACACAGAACAAGATTATCCGAAGAACAAAATTTTGATGAACCGATATTTCATTACGCAAAAGAATACTCAAACGCAGATATGATAGTGATTTCTGCCCCATATTGGGATTTATCTTTCCCTGCAACCCTGAAAACATATATTGAAGCAATAAATGTTGTAGGTTTGACATTTGTGTATAATGAAAAAGGTCAGCCTGTCGGACTTTGCAATGCCAAAAAACTGATATACATTACAACAGCCGGAGGAAAAATTTTCTCCGATGAATACGGCTACGGATACATTAAAGAACTTGCACAAAAATATCACGGAATCAAAGAAACAGAATATATAAAAGCCGAAGAACTTGATATTATAGATGCAAATGTAGAAGAAATTATTGAAAAAGCCGAGAAAAAAATTGATAAACTCGCCGAAAATATCAAAAAAGAATATAAATAAATTTTAAATCTGTCCTGTATTTCAGGGCAGATTTTTTTGCTATAATAATTTCATAAAAGAAATGAGGGAAGCTATGGATATTAAAGCAGTAATTTTGGCAGCAGGCAAAGGCACAAGAATGAAATCACAAACTACTCCCAAAGTTTTACACGAAATTATGGGGAAAACTCTGCTTGGCTATGTAATAGATAATGTAAAAAATATTACTAACGAACAATTTGTAATTGTCGGATACCACGCACAAGAAGTAGAAAAATTTGTCAATGATAATTATGAAAATGCAAAAACAGTTCTTCAATCACCTCAACTTGGAACAGGACATGCAGTATCTATGGTTTGCCCGAATCTGGAAAATTATAACGGATTAGTGCTGATTCTCTGCGGTGATACTCCATTAATCAAAGAAGATACTTTAAATAAATTTATTGAATTTCATAATTCAAATAATTCAGATCTTACAGTAATGAGTACCATTTTTGAAAATCCGACAAATTACGGAAGAATTATCAGAGAAGATAACAATTCACTCAAATGTATTGTAGAAGAAAAAGATGCGACTTTGGAACAAAAAGCCGTAAAAGAAGTAAATGCAGGAATCTATTGTCTGAATTGGGGAAAAATTAAAGGTGCATTTTCTCGGTTAAAAACAAACAATGCTCAAGGGGAATATTACCTTACAGATATAATTTCCTGGGGTAAAGCACAAAATCTCAATGTAAACGCTTATATCTTAGACGATAGTGACGAAATTTACGGTATAAATTCACGTTCAAATCTTGCAACCGCATCAAAAATTATGAATAAACGTTATCTTGAAAAACTTATGGATGAGGGAGTAACAATTGTTGATCCAAATTCAACATGGATAAGCGAAGATACAAAAATCGGACAAGATACCATAATTTTTCCTTTCACATACATAGAAGGTAAAAATATTATCGGCAAATCTTGCAAAATCGGGCCATGTGCGCATTTAAGAGGTGGCGTAGAGGTTTGCGACAATGTTAAAGTCGGCAACTTTGTCGAAGTAAAAAAATCTAAAATTTCATCAAATACAAATGTCGGGCACTTGTCCTATATCGGCGACAGTGAACTTGGTGAGTATGTAAATATAGGTGCAGGAACAATTACCGCAAATTATGACCCGATTTCTAAAACGAAATCAAAAACTATTTTAAAAGATGATGTAAAAATCGGCTCAAACACTGTTTTGGTAGCACCTGTGACAGTTGAACAGGGTGCAAATATAGGCGCAGGATCTGTTATAACTAAAAATATTCAGGCTTGGGCATTAGCTTTGACCCGTTCACCATTAAAAATATTAGAAGATTGGGTTTCAAAAAAATTGAAATAAATAATATAAACTTTTTATGATATATATGATATAATTGGTTCGCATATTTTAAATAAGGAGAGAAAATTATGGCAGATGCAAAAATTTTGGCAACTATTGAACGTTCCGAAACAGAACAATTACAAATTTCATTAAGTGAATATAAAGGAACAAGCTACCTTAATATGAGAATATTTTTTACAAATGATGACGGAGCAACCTGGATTCCGACTAAAAAAGGGGTAACTTTTACTGCTGATCAGCTTGATATGCTTTCAGAAGCCATCGAAGAAGCAAAGAAAGAATTTATGGAAGTTTAAATTTTTAGAAAAAAAGTTCTTCCATAAATAATATTATCGGTAGTTGTTTATTTAAATATTGCTCCGCAGGGTCCTCCGGACAGGGGCACTTTTGATGTCAAAAGTGCCTCAAAACCACGACCTGAACTCCGTTCGCTAATAAATTGTATATGCTCAAGTACAAGGCGGATAACTCGCTAACCGCTCAAACAAATCCGCCTTTGAAGCTCTTTCGCATAACATTTATTGCTCACTGCGTAAAGGTCGGACTTCTTGCAAGCGCGCGCCGTTGTCCTTAGGCGCGCTTAGAGATTTTTGTCCGAAAGGACAAAAACATAAGTACTATTAGTACTTATATCTGGTGAGCGGTGCAATGCCTTTTGGCATTGCTATGATTTAGTGTGTTTTTCTTTTCGGTTCACTTTTCTTTCTTGGTTGTTCGCCTTTAATGTGACTTCGTGCCCTGCTTGTCTTGCTTATCGCAAGCCAACACCGGCACTTCGCACTCAGCTCACAATCCGCTTTTGCATCACAATCAAAAAGAAAAGTGAACAATAAGTGAAGAATTATAATCTAGTACCGATAATATTATTTATGTTAGAAACGCCCCTTTTTACGGAGCGTTTCTTTTATGCTTCGTATCGTTTAAACGATTTTTCTATTGTTTTAGATATTACACCTTTCATTGTATCGTATTCCGTCGTTAATGAAGATATTTCCGTATCTAAGCTTTTCATTTTAACATCAATAGTATTTTCTTTATTTTCTATTTTAGCTTTCGCGGCATTATATTTAGCTTCCGCTCGGGCTATACCTTCAGTGTCAGAGACCTCTGAGATATAAGTATCAGTAGAATAACTGCTTTGATAATAACTGCCGTCATTGCCCATCGAAGATATATATACAGAACCGTTTTTCAGCAATTCCTGCATATATTCCGCATCAGTAATATTATCATTTTCAGTCCAACCGCTTGTACTAATCATATTAAATAATGCATCATAAAAACCGCTTACCAAATTGTCTGTTCCGTCAGTAATATCGGTATCTGCAGTGATTATGAATGTGTCATCATCGGTTGGCTGATAAAACTTACAATTTGATTCAGGTCCTATATTGTATGCATATGCAGAGGAATTTGTTCTGTATTCCTGAAAAGCAGTAAAAAATACTTTTGCTAAGTTATTCAAATTTATCGCAACGCATTCTCTACGACCGCCACCGCCCCACGATGTAGAACCAGAACCACAAGAATCGTAAACTGCACCTAAATAATCATCCGCATCACGTCTTACATATGCACTTTCTTCAGAATCATTCCAGTTGTGATAGATTTTTTGACCAATTTCGTTAAAACTGTCCAAGTATTTGCCCTTATACTGACCTTCAGTAATCTCTTCTGTCAAATCACCTCTATCATCTTCGCCACAAGTAGCATAATTGCGATTTGCCATGATAGTTGCAATTTCTTGAATATCTTCATTAGGATACATCAAATCATAAACCTGATTATATGCATATTGTAATGCTAAATCATTTTCAGGCACTCCGCCCAATACTGCAGCAAATTGATCAGTCATCCAGTTTAAGAATGAATTACTGTTTTCAGAGCCGATTAACCATTGCTGCATAAATGCAAATTCACCAACCGGAATAGTTGCACCTAAACCTGTTTCTAAAGATAAGGTATATTCATGCTTCCCGTCATTATTGAATAATAAATCATAAAGATTAATAGAACTTACTCTCGGGTCATCATTTCCTGAACCTGAGCCACATGTAATTCTGAATCTCCATTCATCATCATTATCAATATCCCCACGACTCAAAAAATTTGTATTTGGATATGACACATTTCCATAAGCTGCTCCAGCAATACCATAATCAGCAGTATCACAGCAATATGCTTTAATCATATCTTTAAAATCTGAGAATGAAATTTCCTGAGTTGCAGCAGTAGCTGAAAATGTTGCGCCCAAACCTATAGCATTGTTATACGAAACACTTTCAATAGTAGCAGCCTGTGCTGCAGAAATTACACCAAGATCCAATAATGATTCAACAAATACATTACGAATTGCAGAAGATGGAGTTCCGTTGAATCCTTCTTCAGGAATACCTGCTGCTTTTGCCGCAGTAGCATAAGGAGCAGATAATACAACTCTGTTTTTATTATCTGTTAAAAATTTCGGATAATAATCGTTATAAGCTGACGGAGTCATCAACAAACCATAATTTAAAGCCATTTGACTTGTTCCGCTTCCGTAATAATCATATACAAGTTTTGTTTGGCTCATAGCAGCTTGATATTCATCAGAAATTCGTTCCATATCTCTTGAAAGAGCGATTTTCTCATGAGAAAGCTTCATAGATTGGAATTCACAGTCTGCTTTTCTGGCTGTGATAGTTAGCAATCTTGCTTGTGATGCCGCTAATCCCATTTTTTTCCTTTCTTGTATTGCTTATAACATGTTCTATCATGAGGTTTGACGGCATTTTTATATCTAAACTTTAGATTAAAGATTAGTTATGTTACAAATGTTTACAATTAACGTTGAACATTTTACATAAAACATATTATAGGAATATGTTTATTTTTATATTGCTCCGCAGGGTCCTCCGGACAGGGGCACTTTTGTTGTCAAAAGTGCCTCAAAACCACGACCTGCACTCCGTTCGCTAATAAATTGTAAATGCTCAAGTACAAGGCGGATAACTCGCTAATCGCTCAAACAAATCCGCCTTTGAAATTCTTTCGCATAACATTTATTGCTCACTTCGTAAAGGTCGGAGATAAGATGCTTTATGCGAACCGTTGTTTTAGCGTGAGTGAGCAGAGGCAGGAGCGATAGCGACAGTTGAGCAATTATGGCAGTAATGAATATTCTGCCTAATTGCGAACGGTGCCGTTTATTGCGAACGAGCAAGAACGCTAAGAGATTTTTGTCCGTAAGGACAAAAACGTAAGTACACCTTTGACTTATATCGTGAGAGCGGTGCGATGCCGACAGGCATTGCTGTAAGATAGCGTTTTTCTCTTTCTTGGTTCTATTCTTTCTCTTTTCCTTGTAAGAAAAGAGAAAGAATGTACAATAATAAACTCCCTATAATATGTTTTATGTATTTTGAATACATCAAAAAAGGCCTGTTGTACAACAAGCCTTTTTGGAATTTTAATTTTACATCTGAGTATATTTTAAACTGATGCCAAAGTTTTGGATTGTTCAAGCTGTAAAGTAACAGTTGTAATGTCACATACAGAACTTGGCCCAAAATATTGAATTGCTCCGGGGAATAAATATCTGTCATTCATTGCCCAATCTTCACGATTATTTTGTAATTGCCCAAATACAGGGCCGTTTAATTCTACAAGAGCTTTTTTAATAACAGGTTTCATTACACCATGACGTTTTTCCATATTCATCATCATTGTTAAAGGAACACCGCCAGCAATCCATTCTTTTGCAGGTGCAGTAAGATTTTTAACTGATGATAAATAACCTGTCAAACTGTTAGCTATCAATGCGTAAGCGTTATAACCCAAAGAATAACAATAATCTGCATCAAAGTTTGACGGGAATGCACATCTGCCTTCGTATCCGAAGAAATGAGATTGTGTTGAGAATTTACCAATATATTTGCCTTCTGATTTTAATTTTGCTAATTTTGTTGAAAGCATTTCAATAAGTAATTTTTCTGTTTCAATCTTAGAAACCTGAACATTACCGTGCGGATCTCTGTCTGCAAGCAATTGTTCTTTAATTATTGATGGTAATGAATTATAAACTTTTGCATTTTCATCATCAAGTCTTTTTTCAACAATCGCAAATTTTTCACGAATTGTAGTTGCATTAACAAAACTTGGATCAGATTCAAGCTCTGCCATAATATCATTCAAATTCGCAATCATAGCCTTCATTTCAGGAATAAATTCGATTAAACCTTCCGGGACGACTGCAATACCAAAATTCTTACCTGCATCAGCACGTCTTACAATAATATCTGACATATAATCAATAATTGAAGATAATGACATTTGCTTAGCTTCAACTTCTTCTGAAATTAAAGTAATATTTGGCTGAGTTTGTAATGCAGCTTCCAAAGCAACATGTGATGCACTTCTTCCCATAATTTTAATAAAGTGCCAGTATTTTTTTGCAGAATTTGCATCTCTTTGGATATTACCAATCAATTCCGCATAAGTTTTTGTAGCAGTATCAAAACCAAATGAAATTTCTATCTGGTCATTTTTCAGGTCGCCATCAATAGTTTTAGGACATCCGATAACCTGAATACCTGTTTTATTTTTATTAAACCATTCTGCAAGTAACGCAGCATTAGTATTTGAATCATCACCACCGATAATTACAACAGCACTAATACCTAACTTTTGGCAAACATTAAATGATTCCTGGAACTGGTCTTCTGTTTCAAGCTTTGTTCTGCCTGAACCAATTATATCAAATCCGCCTGTATTTCTGTAAGCGTTGATAAATTCATCATCAAATTCAACATATTTACCGTCAATGATACCTGATGGGCCGCCTAAAAATCCATACAATTTGCTTTCAGGATTAGCATTTTTTAAAGCATCATAAAGTCCTGCTATTACGTTGTGCCCCCCCGGAGCCTGACCACCTGAAAGAATTACACCGACATTTCTTGCTTCACTTGATTTTGAAGAATCAGTTGATTTAAATGTAACTGTAGGTTTTCCATAAGTATTTGGAAATAAGTTTTGAATTTCCTGCTGATCCGCAACAGATTGCGTTGCAGAGCCTTCAATCATTTCTAAAGAATTAATACCGTTTTGCAAACTTGCAGGAAGTTTTGGCCGGTATTTTAATCTTTCAATCTGAAGTGGTGAAAGTTTTGTCATAATTTATTATCCTTTCTTTTTGTAATACATTTACACTCTTAATTGTACTATAAAAAAAACTTTTTATGCTATACTGAATTTATCAGGAGGGATAAACTATGCAAACTATTGAAAAAGCAAATATTGATTGGTCAAATTTAGGTTTTGGTTATTATAAAACAGATAAAAGATTTGTTTCGATGTTTAAAGACGGCAAGTGGGATGAAGGAAAACTTGTTGAAGATGAAAATATTGTCATGAATGAATGTGCATGCGTTCTTCAATATGCACAAACTTGTTTTGAAGGTATGAAAGCTTATGAAACAGTTGATGGACATGTAGTGATATTCCGACCTGATATGAATGCTCAAAGAATGTATAACACCGCTCAAAGGCTTGAAATGCAGCCTTATCCGCAGGATAAATTTGTTGAAGCTGTTATTGAAACTGTTAAAGCAAACCTGAAATATGTTCCGCCATACGGCACAGGTGCAAGTTTATATATCAGACCATATTTATTTGGATATTCTCCTGTAATGGGTGTTAAACCTGCTCAGGATTACATGTTCAGGGTATTTGTTTCTCCTGTAGGACCATACTTCAAAGGCGGTTCAAAACCTATCACTTTAAAAGTAAGCGATTTTGACAGAGCTGCACCAAACGGAACAGGCCATGTTAAAGCAGGATTAAATTACGCAATGAGTTTGCATGCCGGTGTAACTGCACATAAAGAAGGTTATGCGGAAAATCTGTACCTTGATCCTCAAACCCGTACAAAAGTCGAAGAAACAGGAGGCGCAAATTTCTTATTCATAACAAAAGACGGTAAAGTTGTTACTCCGAAATCATCAAGCATATTACCGTCAATTACAAGACGTTCATTAATGTATGTAGCAGAACATTACCTTGGACTTGAGGTTGAAGAAAGAGAAGTTTATCTTGATGAACTGAAAGATTTTGCAGAATGCGGTTTATGCGGAACAGCCGCAGTTATCTCTCCTGTCGGCAGAATTGATGATCATGGCAAGTCAATTGATTTTCCTGCAGGAATGGATGCTCCGGGCGAAATTACCCAAAAACTTTATGATACTTTAACAGGTATTCAATACGGTAAAATTGAAGCTCCTGAAGGCTGGATAAAAACAATTATATAACCGGCAAAATCAATTTATATAAGCATCTTCAGTTAATTTAATTTCATATATAGTTCCTGAAGGCAATGATATATTTTTACCTTTTTGGCTTAAACCTGTAACAGGAGAAGTTACTGTGCACAATGCAGATCCAATCCAGCCTGTTATGGTTGGCAATGGTGCTAATATTGTGCCAACTGGATTAGATGACATTTTAGCCGAGAGATTACGCGTTTGCTTGTAGAAATTAATACCCTGATTAATTTTATTATCTACACCCTGCAAATATTGTCTTGCGCCCTTTATGTTATTAAAAAATATATTTTTTGAATTTGCTTTGGTAATTTTACCTTCTACAGATATTGTTTTACCGTTTAAAGTCATAGATGTAATCCTGATTTTTATAAGTCCGCCATTTCCGGTAATTTGTCCTTTATGCGAAGCAGATATTACGCCTTTAAATTTTGTTCCCGCAGGAATTGTAACAGTAGATTTATACACAGGTTCTGTCGAAGTAAAAGTCAAAAGAGAATTTATACCGGACCAGCTTGACACACCGGCGTTGGATTTTACATTAAATTTCGTTCCTGATGGAATTTTTACACCACTTTTTGCTGCTAAAATATTTTGAATTTTAGCACCCGCATTTTGTATAACATTTGGAGTAGAATTATCAAATGCCGGAGTTGATTTTGGAACAGATTTATTTGTAATAGTTTTTTTTACTTTTACATTGTTATCAACTTTCATATCCTGATTTAACTTATTAGAATCATATTTTTGCTCAATTTCTTTATTCACTGATGAATCCAGCTCATAAGCAGGCACAGATATTGAAAATACAAGCATAGTCAATATTAAACTAAGGATTTTCTTCTTCATTTACTACAATTTTCCCCGGTAACAAAATCATTACAAGGTAAATTATAAACGTCAAAACAGGAAAAATAACCATACTTATGGTTGAAATAACAAAAATTGTGATTCCCAAAATCATTCCAAAATATTTTTTAGCAGTTATATCCCAAAATCTTTTCATAAATTGAATCAGATAAAGATACAATAACGGGAATAATACTGCAAACAAAAATACAATTGAAAACCATAAAATTGATTGCACCCCAAATATTCTATCTGTGAAAAACCAAAATGCTAAAGAAAGAATAAATTGTAAAATTGCAATACAAATTGTATATTTAAAAAACTCCATCCTGCCGGCAGGATGATTATTTTTCAAAAGATTTTCTACTAATGATTTATTCATCAATAACCCTTTAATTATACTTAGAATACCACGCTAGTTTACTAAAATAAGCCCATTTCAATAACTTTTTGGCATATTCTTACAGTATTTAACGCTGCACCGATTCTCAAATTATCAGCTACGCACCACAATGTAATTCCGTTATTAAATGCAAGATTTTTTCTGATTCTGCCGACATAAACAGGATTAACTCCTGAAGAATCTTTTGTTGTCGGATATTCAAAATTATCAGGATTATCAATAACTTCAACCCCGAAAGTATTTCTTAAAATTTCACGAACTTCATCAGGAGATACATTTTGTTCAAATTCAATATCAACAGCTTCGGAATGACTGTTAAATACGGGAACTCTTGCTGCAGTACATGAAATTGGTAAATCCTGCGGGAGATGAAGAATTTTTTTAGTTTCATTAACAACTTTCATTTCTTCTTTTGTATATCCGTTATCACAAAATACATCTATTTGAGGCAGAACATTGAAAGCAATTTCTTTTTTAAATGCATTTGGTTCAAATTTTTCTCCGTTCAATGCCGCTTTTGTATTTTCACGCAATTCATTTATTGCTTTTAGGCCTGCACCTGAAACAGCCTGATATGTCGAAACAATTAACCTTTTTATGTTAAATTTTTCATTTAACGGTTTTAGTACAAGCATCAACTGAGATGTGGAACAATTCGGATTTGCAATAATACCTTTATGAAGTCTTATATCATCTTCGTTTGCCCCGACTATAACCAACGGGACATTGTCTTCCATTCTGAAAGCAGAAGAATTATCAATCAAAACACCGCCGCGCTTTACAATTTCCGGAGCAAAAAGCTTTGAAGTTGAAGCTCCTGCAGATGCTAAAACGATATTTACTCCATTAAAGCTTTCAGGTTTTGCTTCTTCAACTATATATTCTTTTCCCTGAAAATTTATTTTAGTACCTGCACTTTTTGCACTTGATAAAAATTTTATGGAATTATATTCAATTTTTAATTCATCAAAAACTTTTGTAATTTCTCTCCCTACGACACCTGTTGCACCTAAAATTGCGATATTTGCTCTACGTTCTGACATTTATATTTATCCTCTCTACTGTTTCTTTTATAGATATTACTACAAGCATAAAATTATTAGTAAATAAATTAATAAATATTTACCAATAACACTTGACAAGCACATATTTTTAATACAATATATCCTTAAGTATATACATTTATCTGGAGTTTATAATTATGAAAATTTATGCATCCAACAATATGATTTTAGCCCGCTCAAACAGTTATCAGCCACAATTTACAAGCTATAACGAAGTTATTACTAAAAGTATGAGAACACCTATTACAAGCCTGAAAAATGCAGAAGATGTTTTCGAAAAACTTATGGTAGAAATCAATAATGACAAAACAGTACAAAAGAACAATTTTTTCAAGACACTAAACAGACTCTACAAACATAATGGCTTGAAAGGACTGTTTATAGAACTTAAACAATCACCTCACAGAGATTCATATACAGAATGTATGCTTCAGTATGCAAGAGAAAATAACATTGTAAATTTGGCAAAAAAAGATGATGAAGTATTAGATATTATAAATTACAGCGGCTCATCCGATGACATAAGAGTCGGTTTTTTATCTGACAAAGAAAATGGCGGAATTGAGTTTTATACTGATAAAAAAGGGGATTTATTTGTAGAACAGACATATGACAGAAACTTTTTAAACAGAGGATTTTATTCAGACACAGGCAGCAAGAAAATTGAGATAGAATCATATGCAGGTGGAAAACCAAACAGAACATATTACAACAAAGACGGGTCAAAACCATTTTTCAAAAATTTGTTTTTGGGAGGTGTTCCAACTGAAGGAATGTCTTAATCGAAAAAATAAAAACTTGATTTATAATAACTGCTTGATTTTAAAAAATGTTCATGATAAAGTTGAAGTTGCCGAAATTGTATAAAAGAGTAAGCAAAGAATAAGGGCTGCTAGCTCAGGTGGTTAGAGCACTCTGCCGAACAAAACGATTAAGTATCGTTTTGTGAGAGGCCTGATAAGGGTCTCAAATGCTCAGATTGAAAATTAAATAGGTTTGTGCGAAAATGTAGAAACATTTGAACACGTTATGGGCTGCTAGCTCAGGTGGTTAGAGCACTCTGCCGAACAAAACGATTAAGTATCG
>ERZ842401.730-NODE-730-length-48424-cov-14.124625_pt1 | contig 48424 bp, 31 predicted proteins | sample MGYA00521270_ERZ842401 | MGnify/ENA primary metagenome ERZ842401 (study PRJEB31892, sample SAMEA3878208) | bioreactor metagenome | biome: Moose rumen | place: Sweden | collected 2011-10 | study: EMG produced TPA metagenomics assembly of the PRJEB12797 data set... | reverse complement strand
TCAAGTCGTAAGGTAGATTTTGCCATAAGATTTGCTGAAAATTTGCTGAATTATGCACCATATAACGCCATTTCGCGCCCTATTTTGCCCGATTTTTGAGGGTTTGGGAAACGTCAGGAATAGCGCAAACCGCCTGAATACACGGGGTTTGAGCGGTTAGGCCGCTATTTCCTTCCAATAATGCCATATTCCTGTTATTTTAAATGTAATTCTATTGATGATTCATGTTAGGGGGCTACTTGACGGAGAATTTTCCGAGTGCGCCATACACCACTTTGGCCACAAGCGGTTTGCTTGTCTCTGGGGTCATTCCGTGTCCGAGACGTCCACAGATGAATGGCACCTCAAGACCCTTGATGCAATAGTGCGTAATGTCGGCCACCAGTTCTACGTCGTCGATGTCAAACTCTCCGTCGGCTTTTCCATCGGCATACACTTTCTTGAACAGCTCTATTTCATCTTCATCAAAGTTCTTGCGTACTTTCTCCACCATCCAGATGTTCCTGAAGAAAGCCGCTCTCAAGTTTCCATTCCTGACGACAGTCTCTTTGATCATGTTGAGATGGGTGTAAATCAGTTCAATAATCTTGTCTTGCGGACGAATTTTCTTTTCGGCCACCTCATCCATTTTGTCTGACAGACGCTCCAACTCTCCCTCGATGACGGCATAGTAGACATCTTCCTTGCTCTTGAAGTAGGTGTAGAGTGTGCGCCTTCCCTTGCCTGAAGCCACCGCGATATCGTTCATCGTGGTGTTCTCCAGCCCTTTCTTGGCAAATAGCTGTCGGGCTACATCTACCAATTTCTGCCTCGTCTTCGAAATAGACATGCTAAACCTCCTTTTTTATGTTTGCACAATGGTGATTGCGTGTGCAAAATTATGGATTTTAGCCGAAACCACCAAATATTTCAGCGAATAATTACAATTTTATGAAAGAATATTTGGTTATCTCGCAAAAAAGTAGTATCTTTGCACCCGCATTCAGGAGATAACCTGATTGATATCGCGGAGTGGAGCAGTTGGTAGCTCGCCAGGCTCATAACCTGGAGGTCGCATGTTCGAGTCCTGCCTCCGCAACTATAAAGTCCGATTCGTTCGGACTTTTTTTTTGTATTGTCGTACTTCAGAAGGGATAGCCGATGGCGAAGTGGAGAGTCTGTGCATCGCGGAATCGTGAGATATTGAAGAATCCGTGCTTTGATGTGGGGTAGGGAACATGTAGCCCAATACCCCAGTCGAGACGGAGAATCAGGAAGTCAAGGTCGTAGCGCAGTCCGATGCCTGTACCGACCGCCATTTCTTTGAATGGTTTGTTCAAGCTGAAGGTGAACTCATCGAGCAGCTTATTGATTTCTTCGTCGCCATAGTCCACACGGAAGTCCCACACGTTACCTGCATCAAGGAAGATGGCTGAGTAGACATTTCCAAATAGCCGATGTCGCAGTTCGAGATTGGCTTGTAGCTTGATGTCTCCGTTTTGCAGGATGTAGGCGTATGAATCGTTGACGGGAACTGAGCTTCCCGGTCCGAACCCTCTGAAGGGAAACGCTCTTACGCTGTTTGCTCCTCCTATGTAGAACAGCTCGCTGAAAGGAGCGTATAGGCTGTTGCCGAAAGTGTAGATGAATCCTCCGTTAAGGTGTCCCACCAATTGTGTCTCGCTGCTGAGTCGCCAGGTCTTGGTGAAGTCGGTTTCTATGCGTATAAATTGGGAATACGGGTTTTTGAATAGTTCCTTGTCTTTTTCGTTCCACTTTTTCCCACAGGCCATCAGCGCGAGCGATGTCAGATTGCCCGACTCTGCGATGGTTGTTTCCCAGCGAATGGGGTTCAGTTTGTCTGATGGGCTGGTATACATATAGGTGTATCGCATCTGAGGGATGAACTGGTCGTCCATCGTTGCCAAGAGATAGGGGTTCTCAACGAGAATTCCTATGAGGGTGTCGGTGTAACTGTTCATAAACTGATACTTCAACGTGAGAGGGCTGAACTCATGACGACTGTTGGCTGACTTCTGCCAGCGATAGGTCCATTCGCCAGAAACGATGTGCATCTTGTAATATCCAGGACGGCGTACCACATCACTTGAGAATTTCAGCAGAGTGGTAGGCGTGGAGAAGAAGCGTGGACGCAGCGGTGCCGGGCGGACATTTCCGCCAGAGGGCCGTTTGGCTCGATTGAGCGAAGGCCGGTTCCCTCCAAAGAAGGGAGCCACGATGCGCGGAAACTCCACAGACCCATCGATACCATACTCGTAGGCACTCATCTTGGTAGATGAACTATTGGTGGCCCACTCGTAGGAACCATGCAGATTGATATCGAGTTTCTCGCCTCCTCGGAAAGCATTGCGCTTGGTGAGACCCACTTTCAGTTCGGGTCCTACACGTCCGATGGTACGTTTCATGAAGTTGCTTTCGATGTAAAAGTCGTAGGGTCTTTCGAAAGTGCAGTTCATCGTTACGTCCAGCGTGTCGCAGGTGGCCGTCGTATCTCGAGGCGTAAAGTTCATATCCACCATGCTGAACAGGCCTGTGGCATTCATCTTGCTAAGTGTTTCAAGATACTTCTCGTAGCTGTAGAGTTGGCGCGGACGAACTCGCATGTTGGCCATCAATACCCTTGTGCGGATAGGTGGTTTACGACCACGAAAGTGGAAGGTGAAATTGCGTCGCTTGATGCTATCGGTGAGTTCTTCCATGAATGTTTTCTTCATGCCGATGTCCACATGTCCGATGTACCATTGTCGGTTGGCTTCTGGCGGCAGGTCGCCTGCCAGCTGGAAGCGGAGAGAGGCCGTTGTGGGGTGAAGGTCGCTGTGATTCAGCGACGGCCCCAACCCTGTAGCCGTGTGGAGCGTGTCGGCCAGGAAGAGCGAGTAGCTGGGCTGATAGTAGTAGTAGCCGTTGTTGCGGAATATCTCAGAGATGCGCGTGCGTTCTGCATCAAGAGCCGTTACGGTGAAGGCATCACCCGCCTTGATGGCAGGTTCGGTAGATGCGATGAGACTATCCGCTTCGCCAGAAAAACCAACGTAGGCCACACTGTCGACGGTGAGCAGCGGACCGGTCGTCACGCTATAACCAATCTTTCGCTTCTTAGGATTGTTCAGTTCCACAATATTGTAGTCCACGTGCCCATGCATATATCCGTGATTCTTCAGCACTTGGGTTGCCACCGATGCGCGAAGGGCAGGATTAACAGCACTCATCAGAACGGGCTGCTTTCCAAACGAACGAGTCATCCATTGAGCAAACTTGCTGTCTTTGTCGGCATAGTGGTTCCAAATCCACAGACCGTATGGGAATGGTGTACGATAGTAGCTGCTGCCAAAGAGTGCACCATTGGGAGCTGTGGCCAAGGCTGCTTCTACCTCCTCTTTGGTTTCCTCCAGATTTTGTCTGTGGTGCTTGTCGGGTTCCGATTGGTAGGCAATCTTCGTAAGCCCCACGAAGAGCTGATCGTCTTCGGGGATGTTGCTGGTGGTGGAGCAAGCTGCTACCAGCAGAAGGGGAATGACGAGGCTGATTGTACGCCAAAGCCGCACAACACCTGACATTTGTATGGTAGAGAAGCGACGTATCATGGTTCGTTGGGATCAAGTGGTTGAATCGTATCAGTTGCTGCTGCGGGTACGACAGGCTGCATAGGTTGTGCCGGCATGAGTTGCTGATCGCTCTTCAGATTGAAGATGTCCTTGAAATGCTGGAGCGAGCGTCGCCAGATGAAACCTACACCATATTCCTGTGTATAGCCGTCGAGCCAGTCGTAGACATTGTTCTCGTAGTAGAGCTTGACATATTTGTTGGCCGTATCGTCTAATCGGTATTCAAAGGTGACGTTGTCGAAGAACGACTGGTTGTGGTCGGGAATGTCAGCGCCCGTCGACACCTTACCGCCGATAGCTATCTTCAGTCGGTTGTTCCAGAAGCGCTTGGCAAACTTAAACGAGTAGTCGGTGTGCATGTTGCCTGTGGCATCTGTGGTGTTGTCGAGACCGACTGAGAAGTCGAGCGTGCGCAGAGCATTCCCCGTGATCTGGTTGATTTCGCTTTGCAGGAACGAGTTCAGCGCACTATTCATAGAGAATCCGTTGGTGTTGCCGTCGGCCAGATACATACCCGTAGTCAGCATGGTTACAGCCAGTTTGCCTCGTTGTTCGAGCGACATCGCCTGCAGTTCGCTGTGCAATTGCATATCTTCGGGCGCATCAAGCGTGAACTCCAGACCCATATCGTTGAGCGTCTTGGTGATGATGACACCACAGTCGAAATAGACGCTTCGCCCGACACCATTGTTGCCCGACACCGTCGCCTTTACTTCCTCTGTGGCCGTGATGTTCAGAGTGGGGTTCATCGGGTCGCCTGTGAATTCAATATAGCTGCCGTCCTGGATGGTAAACGTCTTCAGCGGGATGACGGGCAGCGAATACTTCATCTCACCATTGCTCAGCGTGTAACGTCCTGTGAGTTTCAGCTCGTCGGCCGTATCATACATCATGCGGAGTGTTCCACCCCCCATCAGATCGATGAAGTTGGTCTTGTCGGCATTCAGATAGGCCATCACATGAGCACCTTTCGAGACGTCGACCGTCAGGTCCATCTTGAAACCGTTCAGCGGCGGACGAGTCACGATGGTCTGAGTGGTGTCGTTGAAGTCGGAAAATTTCACCAGCTCATCCAGTTGGTTGTCGGTCGTCAGCGGTGAGTCGCGCAGGATATAGCTCAGGTCTGTGGTACCCAGCACGTCGAGCTTTCCCCGAAGCTTCAGGTTGTTGAGCGGTCCTTCCATACCGCCGAAGAAGTTGACGAAAGCCTGTCCGAAAGCAATACTGCGGTTGTTCTCCTTCGAGTCGACCAGCTTAAAGTTCTCTGCCCTCATGCGAACGTTCATCTTGATATGATCGAGGTCGGTGAAGTCAATGTTGCCTGCCGTGTTGAGGGGATTCTCGTTGTAGGCATACATCTCGAAGTTCTCTAACAGCAGATGACTGCCCACAATGCGCACGGGGTCGTTGCTGAATCTCAGGTCGATGCCGTAAGGCACACTCACTAAGTGGCAAGAATCGAGAAACACCTCTCCGTCTACCTTGGGCTTCTGCAGCGTACCCTTGATGTTGATGTCGCCTTCGCCGAAACCCTTGAAGCCAAAGAGCTGGTCGGGAATGAAACCGTTGACGAGCGATATGGGCAATCGGTTGAGCGACAATACGGCATCGATGGCGTCCTTGCGGTCGGGAGCATAAGTTCCGGTGATGGTTCCTACTTCTTGTCCCTCCACTTCAAGTGTCGCATCAACGTAGTGGGAGCCATCTTCTAAGGGCATATACACAAATTCTGAGCCAAGATTGCCCATGTGGTTGCCCTCGTAGGTCATCTTTTCGATGTTCATCGACGACGAAATGGTGAAGTGCTTATCCTCCTGTACATAGTGGTAGTCGCCATTGACAAGCCCCGTGATGTTGGGCAGATAGGGAATCACCGATGTGATTTCCTGCAGATCGAGTTTATTGATGGACAACGTCAGGTCTTGCAGCGCATCCAGGTTGTCGTCGTTCGAGTAAACCTTGATACCCGTTCCGTCGTCGGCCAGAATTTCCAGATTGGCTGAAACACGACGGTTTTCTGCCAGAAACACATAGTTGTCGGCATTGATACGCGCTGGTTTGTAGGCTATGACGGCATCGTTGTCGTCCATGTGGAGTCGGATACCGTTTTCCTCCATTGCCGCCTCTGCTCCGATGCGAACGCCCAGTTTGTCGTTGGCATCATAATAGCGCAGGTTGACGTTGGCTCCACGTTCGATGAGCCGCCCGTCGAAGAGTGTGTTGAACACGAATTGTGGGTTCTTCTCGTTGTTGCGGACCTGGCCGTTGAAGGCGATGTTGGTGGAATCCGACACAAAGTTGATGCGCACCGTGTCCAGCTGCATGCTGTCCACCATCAGCGTGAGCAGTTCTATCTTGCCGTTGAGCCCATCCGTTGGTGATGTGGTCATGTGGATATTGGCATCTTCAAACGTGTAACCCATCTCTTCGAGCATCTTGCTGAAGAGGTTGTCGCGCCCCGTCTGCAAATTGATTTGGGCTGTTGGCAACCGCTTCCTCAGTGCCATTTGGTCGATGCGTTTTTCAGATAGCTGCTTCTTCACCTCGCTCATCAGGTTCTCACCGATAGGCATCAGTTTCTTGTAACCTCCGCTGGCGTTCATATTCAGGCGGAAATCTCCACTGTTGACGACGGCATGTGTGGTATCGCTGCGCGTTAATAAGTCGAGTGAGATGTCGCCTGGTCGAAAAGCTTTCATCTGCGGCTCCTCATCCGGATTCTTCGAGGCTACGGGCCGATAGATGGTGATATCGCTGGCCGACCCCAATACTTTATAATAGTCGTTCAGATCGGTGGCCAAGTCGAAATGCCCACAACCGGAAATGGTCATCGGTTCGTCAGTGAGATGCAGGTTGTAGAGGTCGGCATGCTGAAGATCGGCAGCAATCGTTCCTTGGATGGGCTTCGTCCGAGTCAGAGCATCCACCACGATTAGTCCTTTCAGCAGCGCATTGTCGGCCAGTATATCCGCATGAATGCGCCCATTGGCCACATGCGCCTTACCGCTCACGCCGTTCAGGTTATAGTTCCCGTAGCCGAACTGCGAGATGTTAGCGGTGGCTTCAAGCTGAGCATGAGGCGACAGGAAGTCGGTTCCAGAACCCTTCACATCCAGCTCGCCCGTAAAAGCTGCCATATCCATATCCGGCAGGAAGTGTTTGATTTGCAACTTGTTAGCCCGAATGGATGCCTGATAATTCATGCTCTTGGTGTCGAGGTTGCCATTCAGTTTCATCGTTCCCCCGCCTTCTGTGGCTGTGACGTTGGCTGCATATCGCGACCCGTCGGCCTTGATGTTGCCCTTCAGCGTGATGCCTTTTGGTATGCGAACGCCCTCCAACGTCTGCGGCGGAACCATCTCGGTGAGGAAGTCGATGTTGTGTGCTTTGGCATCCACGTCGAGATTGAATTTCAGCCGGTCCATATCGTCGAGGTTGCTCACGACTCCCTTCGTGTTGATGTCGAATGCCGAAGGCAGTTTTGCGTTCAAGCCAGCCAGCAGAAGCTGTTTCATGTTCCCTTTGGCTACGGCTTTCACGCTGAGCGGCTGATTGGGCCAGCGGGCCAGCATCTTGGTGACGGATGAGGAAGCCCCTTCCCCACGGGAGACAGTGCCTGGCGAAGAGCCTCCCAATATCTTGATGATATCCTGCTTGCCGATGGAGGCATTGGTGGTGATGTCTATTTGGCCGGGATTCTGCTCGTCGAAGGTGTTCATGTCCATCACCATCTGGGCATCGATGCTCGATTCTGGTGTTCGCAGCCGCATGTCGGGCAGATGAATCTGCTGCTCGTTCATCTCTAAATGACCTGTCAACAGGTCTATCTGCAGCCCGCTTTTTTCCTTCATCGAGGCATTCTTCACGTTGAGCGAGAGCTGATAGGGGGTGAGGCGGATGGAATCCGCCTTAGAAGAAACGGGACCATTGGGGGGCGGGGCGTTGGGCGACGATGGGGCCGTCTGCGCTCCCTTGTAGGACAGGGAGTCGATGTCTATGTGTATGTCCGTCAGGCTCAGGTGATTGTAGTCCACCCCCGGCTGTCGCGGTTCAAAGCGGTTGTCGTAGGTCAGCCGTCCGTCGTTCCATTTGAGCTGTTCGATGTGGTAGTTGCTCTTCTCCAAGTCGAAGGCCCCGTTTTCGGCTGTCAGGCCTCCTAAATATATGTTCGCGCGCGTAGAATCACCTGGTAAGGACAGTCTCACCTGTGAACGTTCTACATTGAGTTTGTCAACCAGAATCTTCCATCGTGTCTCACTCTGGGTGGTATCTTCCGGCACCGTGTCGCTCAGTTCAACGCTGATGTCGGCATCGGCCAGCAGGGCATCGTCCACACGAAGCGATTCGGCTCGAAGATCTATGCCGTGACTCTGTAGCGACAGTTGTCCTACCTGTCCCTTCACGCGAGCCTCCTTGATGAAGTTGGTGGTGTTGAAGTGCATATCGTGGAAGTCGAGCGCATCAATTTCCACTTGTTTTTTCAAAAGGGGAAGCAGTTGCACATCCACCACCATTCGGCGGATGTCGGCCACTGTGTCCTTCACCTGTGGCAAAGAATCGTTTTGCTGGAGAACGCGGAACCCTTCTACACCTAAGTTCAGCGGAAACTCCAGCCGCACACGTTCTACGCTGATGTCCATGCCCGTCTTCTCTGAGGCCACCTGGGCCACCTTCTTCACCGCCCAGTTCTGGACGGCGGGAATATAGAGTGCGCCTGCCAGCAAGAGAACGAACACTACTGACAGCAGTACGACGATGGCTATCCACTTCAGGACTTTCTTCATATCAGCGACAATCTATGACCTTTCAGTTTGTCAAAAATGTACTTCTGCCTGCAAAATTACTACATTTTTTAGAATATACCACGTTTACGGTCGAAAAAGTTGGTTTGAAAGCCTTCTTTTGTGGCTTCCATCGCTCGTTTGGGCGAATAGATGAGGTCGGGTAGGGCATTCCTTCCTTCAATGTCGGTCAGGACAAAAGTGAACATCCACTTGTTGAGGCGAACGCCCTTTGCCTGTACGTAGGGCAACTTCAGGAACACTTTGTTCCATCCCTGATGGAGATGTACGACGATGGGTCGGCGGGCTGTCAGGTTTTCATTCTTCAGCGGGTACTCGTTGTCGATCTCTTCGATGCCGGCATTCTCCCAGATTGGGGGTATGATTTCCTTATCGTTGAGCCATATGCGCGAACCCTTTCTGTCCCAATGTCCGTTGTCGGGTGCCAAGTCTTTCTCCGATCTGCTGTAGTTCTGGAATTCTATCAGGGCCCCCGCTTTTTGTTCTGTTGGCGAATAGACATACGTCCAGGCGTAGGCGGTCTGGTTCAGTTGCGGTTCAGCGAAGTAGCCTGGCACGAGTGAGCCCCAGGTGTGGCGCAGATAGATAGCGGCTCCTAAGGCGAGGCCTGTTTCGTAAGTCTTCTTCTGCCAGGTATAACGGTCTTTCGGGCCTTCGCTTTCTGGTGGGAAAACCTTGTCGGCATCACCTTCGTTTGGGAAGGCATCCGTCATTTGCCAGCAGATATTCGTCTGTCTGACGTAGGGAATCGGTTCGTCTTTCAGCGTGTGGTCTTTGTGGAAGAGAAACCGCCTCTCCCATTCGGTAAACTCTTCCTGCTCTTCGCCCTCAAGGGGAAGCACAGCTCCGCCTGTTTCAATATACTGCCGCCCGCCGCCTTTCCAGGCTCGTTCTGTAGAGGCTAACACGTTGGCATACACGTTGTTCTGCCGCATGATGCTCTGCTCATCTTCCACATAGCGGTCGTTCCAGACGGCTGTTATCGTGCCCGCCACCTCTTCCGACCCTTGTTCAGAGTAGTAGATGTTGCTGCGATAGATACCCGCAAGGTCGGCAAACACGTCGAAGTGGTTCACGTAGTTGTATCGGCAGTCGATATTGGGCATCCCGTCAATCTTCTTCCCGGCCGTGCTCCACATCTGAGTCATGTCGGCACCTGTGTCCTTCTGGATACTCATGTCGCTGATGGGATTCCAGACCAACACGCGTTTCCCCTTTTTGTGGATGTGCGAAGTGATGATTTTCAGGAAGTTCGGGTAGCTAATCGTCTGTTCGTCGGCTCCGATGTGGATGTAGGGAGACTCCTGAAACACATCCATCACCTCGTCGAGAATGTTTTTCAGTTCTTCCACGCCCTCGATTGTCTGCATAGAGTGACCCATCGCACGCATGAAGGCGGCACTGTGGCCGGGCATATCAATCTCGGGTATCACCGTGATACCGTAGTCGGCTGCCGTCCGAACGATCTCTCGGCATTCTTCTTGTGTGTAAAACTGTCCTTTGCATCGTGTCATCGTGGAGGCTTCTGTGAGTTGCGGATATTGCTTCACCTCGAAGCGCCACGCTTGGTTTTCGGTCAGGTGGAAGTGAAAGGTGTTCACCTTGAAGCGTCCCAGCAGCCGGAGTTGCTTCTTCAGTTCTTCTGTGCTGATGTAGCTCCGCCCCACGTCGTGCATATATCCGCGCAGCTTGAAGGCCGGCCAATCGACTATCTCGCAGGCTTCCACCATATTCTCTTGTGTTCCCTCCATGAGTTGGGTCAGCGTCTGAATGGCGCGTATAGTGCCCGTCTCCGTCGCAGCCGTTATGCTCACCAGCCCGTTGCCCACCTTCAGCCGGTAGGCTTCGTTGGGGTAACCTGCCAGCTGATAGTCGTAGGCTCCGTCTATCTCATCCACGATGGAGATTTCCACATGTGGCGCCTTCTTGTCTTTCGTTATCTCCTGTTCCGTCAGATTGTGGAAAACCCGCAGGATCCGTTCAGAAGGCGGCGCGTTGAAGTACAGTTGTCCGCAGAGAGTCAGCGGTTCTTCTTCCAGCATGCTCACTTGTTTCGGCGTAGGAAGCAGATGCTCCACCTTGCCGTAGGCCGTGAGTGCCGACATCAGCGCTACCAGGATCATCATCTTTCCGTATTTCATACCTGCAAATTTAGCAAGATTTATTCAGAAACCTTCCCCCATTCTGATTATTTATGATTTTAGCAGAAATATTATCATTTCAGCTTGTCTCCTTCCCGAGACCGAAAATGACAGGCGGCTTCAACTGGGCAGAGATGATTCTTCAGCAAGTCTGAGTGCCTGCGGCTATAACAAGGAGGATAGACGGTTAACGATTCGTTCACCGTCATACGAAACATTCAGATGAAATGAAAGCTTCCTACCAGCCCAATCGGTGCCGGCAGGAAGCCTCTGCTATAGAAACGTATTGAATCCTAAATTATTTGGCCTTTTCCAAGAGCGTTGCGGGCAGGGTGGGCATAGCTCCGTTCTGCGTGCAGACGAAGGCGCTCACCTCTACGGCCAGCTGATGAGCCTCGGAGATGGACTTGCCGTTGAGGATAGCTGCGCAGAACGAACCCGTGAACGAGTCGCCTGCACCCACTGTGTCGGCCACTTCCACCTTCGGGGTGGGCTGGAACGACATCTCGCCGGGCTTGAATACATACGAACCGTTGGTGCCGCAGGTGAGCACAAGCATGTCGAGGTTGTACTTACCCAGGATGAGCCAGCACTTATTCTCCATGTCGAGACCGGGATAGCCGAACATACGACCCAGGATTACCAACTCTTCGTCGTTGATCTTCAGGATGTTGCAGCGGCGGATAGACTCCTGGATGACTTCCTTCGTATAGAACTGCTGGCGCAGGTTGATGTCGAAAATCTTCAGACAGTCGTTGGGCGTGAGGTCCAGGAACTTGTGGATGGTCTCACGGCTGATGATGTTACGCTGGGCTAAAGAGCCGAAGCAGACCGCACGACATTGGCGCGCGATAGCCTGAATGTCGCTGTCGAGCGGGATGTTGTCCCAAGCCACATTCTCCTTGATGTCGTATGTGGGGATGCCCTCTTCGTCGAGCGTCACCTGTACGGTGCCCGTGGGGTAGGGCACGCGAGGCATCAAGTGGTTCAGTCCATGTTCCTTCAGCGATGCGATGGTCTCATCGGCCAGTTTGTCCTCGCCTAAGGCACTTACGGCAATCGTGTTTTCCGGACCCACGAATTGGCCTGCATGATAGGCAAAATTGGCAGGTGCACCGCCCAGTTTCTTTCCTTCGGGAAGCACGTCCCAGAGTGCCTCACCCAGTCCTACGATATAACGTTTTGTTTCCATGATTTATGCGGTTTTAAGTTGTTTGATATAAGTAAAGAGGTATAATACGCCGATAGCCATCACGAACACAGCGCCTACCTGTCCCATTGCATCGCTGGCAAAGCCCATGAGCAGGGGGAAGATGGTGCCGCCAAAGAGACCCATAATCATCAGTCCGCTCACCTCGTTCTGCTTCTCGGGCATTGCCGTGAGAGCTTGTGCGAAGCACATCGAGAAGATGTTGCTGTTGCCGTAGCCCACAAGGGCGATGCCGGCATAGAGCAGCATCTTGGTCTCGCCGAAGCCCATCAGCAGCATAGATGCGGCCATCATGCAGACGGAGATGATGAAGAAGGTGCGTGTCTTCAGGACACGAAGGAAGTAGGAACCGGTGAGGCAACCCACAGTACGGAAAATGAAGTAGAGCGAGGTGGCAAAGCCGGCCTCATCGAGTGACATGCCTACACGTTCGATTAGCAGCTTGGGGGCTGTGGTGTTGGTGCCTACGTCGATGCCTACATGGCACATGATGCCCAGGAAAGAGAGCAGCACGACGGGAACGCCCAACAGACGGAAACAATTAACAAATTGCGTGCCTACGGCAGGAAGCTCGTTGGCAGCCTTCTGCTCTTCGTGGATGGATGTTGTCCAGAGAAGCAGAGTGGCGGCAACGCTCACGACGAAGTATATGGCAAAGAGTATGCGCCAGTCGAGACCGAATGTGGGGATGAGGGCCTTATAGCCCCAGCCCGCTATGAGAGGAGCCATAAACGAGGCAATGGCCTTGATAAACTGTCCGAAGGTGAGCTGAGAAGCCAGGTTCTCTCTGCCGCTCACCAGAGCCATCAGCGGGTTGAGTGATGTCTGCATGAGGGTGTTGCCGATGCCTAAGAGAGAGAAGGCCACCAGCATCAGGGGGAAGCTGTTGCCAAAGATGGGCAACAAGAGAGAGAGAGCTGTAACAAGCAGCGAAAGCAGCACGGTGTTCTTTTTGCCAATCTTGTTCATCAGCACACTCGTAGGAACGCTGAAGATGAGGAACCAGAAGAACACCAGCGAAGGCAGTACATTGGCGACTGAGTCTGTGAGGCCTTGCTCGGCTTTGACGTAGTTGGAGGCTGTGCCTACCAAGTCGACGAAGCCCATGCAGAAGAAGCAGAGCATCACCGACAGAATTGCAATTTTGTTAGTTTTCATATTTTTTTATTTGAAGATTTTTTTTGATTATTCCTTTTATTGAAGGGGATAGACGGTCAGGTCTTTCACCTTCGAACTGCCCTTCAGGTTCTCTATGCGAAGGTGGTTGTATGGTTCTGTGGGGAACACGAGGTTGGTCATCGGGCAGAGACCAGACTTGCCGAAGCCGGGATCAACGAACACCTCAATGCTCGACTTGTCTACAAACACGCGCAGGCCGTAGTAGCCCACATCGGGAAACGGAGCCGTCGTCGTGCAGGGAAAGTCGTCTGAGAATTCCTTCATGCCGCTCTTCGTGCGGTCTACGCAGTATTGCTTCTTCTTCGTGTCGAAGGCGATGCTCACCTCCTCGCCTTTATCATTAAATAAGGTGATGCAGAGCTGTTCGGCTTTCTGCATGTCCAGGTTGGCTGTCATCTCGTAGGCTCCGTTGTTCTGCTTCAGCAAGTTCTTTACCACTTTGTTGCCTGCAATGCTGCCTTTCTTCACGGCCTTTCCCCTTGCGGAAAGCATCTCTGGCGAAGGCATACTCACCAGGTAAGTCTCGCCGTCGAGCTGCAGCAGTTGCAAGTCGCGTGCGATGCTGTTGGCCGAACGATACTGCTTCGTGGGAGCCTGGTTGGCATACTGCCAGTTCGACATCCAGGCCAGAGCTACGCGGCGGTTGCTGGGCGCATCAGAGAACGTCACTGTGGCATAGTGGTCTTTACCATAGTCCATCCATTTTGTCTCCTTGGGACTGTCTTCGCAAACGAACTGATGACCGTCAAACTGACCGATGAAATACTGTGTGGCAGAGCCGCCGAAGGGACCACCCGGGTTGATGTTGAGCAGCAGCACCCATTTCTGTCCGTAGGCCACATCGTCGGAGAAGAGGGCCTTCGTTTCGTTCTTGCCGTTATCGCTGCCCTTGCCCGTATAGCATTTGCTGCCGGCGTCCAGCGCAAAGAGGTCGGGACATTCCCACACACCGTCGTGGTTGCCATATTCGCGTCCGAACGAGCTTTCGTAAGTCCACTCTTTCAGGTTGGGCGAACTGTAGAACTGCACTTCCTGTCCTACGGCCAGCACCACAATCCAGCGCTGAGAACCCTCATGCCAGAACACTTTCGGGTCGCGGAAGTCGGGGGCATTGAGCGCAATGACGGGGTTCCCCTCGTATTTGGTAAATGTCTTTCCGCCGTCGTTGCTGTAGGCAATGCTCTGCGTCTGGTTCTCTCTGGCCGAGGTGTACATCGCGATGATGGCATCCTTGCCGAATCCCGCCGTGTTGTTGTGGTCTACAACGCACGAGCCACTGAAGATGGCTCCGATAGCATCGGGCTCGATGGCTGTGGGTTCAGCCTGCCAATGTATCAAATCGGTTGATGTGCTGTGTCCCCACGTCATGTTCTCCCATTGAGAGCCGTAGGGATTCCATTGGAAGAAGAGATGCCAAGTGCCATCTTTGTAGAACATGCCGTTGGGGTCGTTCATCCATCCGTAGGCGGGAGTATGATGATAGGTGGGGCGAAACTTTTCGCGGTTGGTCGTGTCGAACGTGTCGCTCTCTTTCATCTCACGCCAGCACACAAAGTCCTTGATGTTGCCTGTGGTGCGGCGGTCGCCGTGAAACACGATGTCGAGCAGGATGGGGGTATTGCGTGAGATTCCTCCATGATGGTTCCCCTCCCCTTTTAGGGGAGGGGTTAGGGGTGGGGTGAGTTCCGTCAAATCGAGCGGCACAAAGTAGTCCACCTTATCGGCCGCGAGCTTCACGTTGAACGACTTCACTTCCTTGTTGTTCACCACAACACGCACATTGGCGTTCTCCTCTTTTCCTGTACGGGGAGCAGCAGATAGCGACTGCCCATCTGTGTTCGCCAGAGAGCATGAGTTTCGCTCAGCACCTGTGGCATCTGAGCTTTCGCGATGAGGGCCACAGCCAGAGCGACCATCAGCATAATCGGTTTCTTGAATGTCATACATGATCGTTTTTTAGTTATTTTGGCGCAAAGTTACTTTTTTTCCTTATCTCTATATAATAAAAATGTTGCAATGAATATAAAAAATGCTTCATTGCAACATTTCTATCAAATATTGAACGTTTTTTCCGTTGCAGATGCTCTATACCTTTATCGTTGTGTGTCTATCAGTATTTGTAGGATGCGTTCGGCTGTACGTCCATCCCAGCGGTCTGGGATAGAAGCCTTTTTCCACTCTCCGGCGATCAGCTCGTCGAGTGCTTTCTGCAGACGTTCGGGATCTTCGCCCACCAGCACGTTCGTACCTTGCTTCACGGTTTCGATATGCTCCGTATAGCTGTTGAGCGTGATGCAGGGAACGCCGTTGAACGTCGCCTCTTCGGCCACGTTGCCGCTATCGGTGATGATGCCGAGTGCATGAGCAGTGAGGTAGCCGAAGTCGAGATAAGGCTGCGGAGGTATGATCGTGAGTTGAGAGTTGAGAGTTGGGAGTTGAGAGTTAAGAGTTGATAGGTGTGATATCACTTCTTTCGCCTGATTCCTTAACACAGCCACTATCGCTATTCTCGTACCTCGCGCCTCGCACCTCGCGCCTCGACTTTCGCCGCCCGCACCTCGAATCACATCAACCATCCTTTGCAACTTCTCCGTATCAGCGAGCAACGCCTTCCGGTTGATGGTGAACACAATATACTGTCCCTCTTTCAGACCCATCTCGTCCATGATGGCGGGGCGGCGCCAGCGGTTGTGGTTGAAGCGCAGGTTGTCTATCAGAATATTCCCCACCATATAGACGCGGCTCTGTTCGGCACCTTCGCGATTCGTATTGCTCACCGAAGAGATGCCGGCGGTGAAGAGCAGGTCCGACAGTCCGTCGATCACCAGTCGGTTGATTTCCTTCGGCATCGTGATGTCAAACGAGCGAGTGCCAGCCACCAAGTGGGCCAATCGGATGCCCTGTTTCTTGGTGACGATAGCGGCAGCCATCGTAGAAGCCAGATCGTCCACCACGATGACCACATCTGTGGGGTGTTGCTGCAGATAGTGCTCAAAGGCAGCCATCACCAGGCCTGTCAGCTCGTTGAGGCTCTGGCAGTCAACTCCCAAAAACACGTCGGGACGAGGAATCTGCAAGTCGTCGAACAGCGTTCCTTCGAGTGTGGGGTCATCGTCTTTCCCCGTATAAACCAGTTGATATTGAGCTCGTTCAGTATGGTTGATAGCCCGAATGAGTGGTGCCACCTTGATGAAGTTGGGGCGAGCACCCGCTACAATACATACTTTCAAGCTCTTTTCGTTGATAAGATTTGTCATGATCTGGTAGTTTTTTATTACTTTGATGCTGCAAAAGTAATCATAAATTCGCAGGTGTGCAAATGAAATAGCAGTTTTTTTATACGATATTTGGTGGTTTGTAAGAATATTTGTAATTTTGCACACGTAATTCTTCAAATGCAAATGAAACTTTTTTATACATGAAGGACTTGTTCATGAAACTGAAATCCTGGTTGGCAGGACTCTCTTTTCGCACGGGTGTCATCGTCCTGTTGATGTGCCTACCCTTTTATATTCTGTCGTTTGTTCAGATGGCCATTCCTGGTATCAGCACAGCCACCAAGAGCATGCTGTTTGTCGTGTTTTTTGGCTTGGCCAAAACCTGCCAATATGGTGGGCTGACGATTCTCGGCGTTGAGGGATATAAGCGCTTGAAAAGGCAATTCTGGCGCAAGAAAAGTTAGAAAGAAGTCTTAATTCGTTGAAAAAAAACATCAATTGACTGATTTTTTTGCCTTCATCCCTCCAAATTGCCTATCTTTGCAACGAAAAATAACCTGAATGTTGATTATATAATTAAGGTGTAGTTGTGATAAATACATCTGAAAACAATGATTTAATTGAAGTCGTATGAGAAAATTTTTGTTGATGATGCTCCTTTCGTTGGGCATCTCAGGAGTTTGGGCTGGCGACTATGACTATCTGGTATTGGTGTCGCAGCCTTCAGGGGGGGCAACCACGTTGTCCTCTATTGCCAGTAGTGGGCTGACCATCACTTTTGCCGACGGAAAGATTGTTCTGACACCTGCCGAAGGCGAAGTGAAAAACCTTCCGATCGATGAATTGCAGATGATGTATTTCAGCGATACGGCCGAAGGCGGCGAGATCTCGACGCCCACTCTGATTCAGGATGCGCTGGCCGAAATGGAAAGCCAGCAGGTGGAAGTTTATGGTGCCGACGGTTCGTTCTGCGGACGGTTCGACAATCTCAATGCAGCACAGAGCACTTTGCAGCGTGGCGTGTATTTGGTAAGAAGTAATCAGAGAATCGTTAAAATTGCAGTAAAATGAATATCCGGAATATCATCTCTCGCACATCGCTTCTCGTCATCACTTTGCTGCTTGCTGTCGCAGGCGTGCAGGCTCAGACAATGAATATCCATCAGGGCAGCGTGACCTACGCTGTTCCGGCTGCTGAGGCAGGCGAGATGCCCTTTACCAACAGTATGACGCTCACTGTAGGCCAGCGGGCATACGTCTTGGACAACATCACCAGCATCACCATCGACGATTCGGAGGTGCAGAACAATACGGTGAAGGTGGCCTATAGCGGCGAGTCGGCTCAGGTCATCATCGCCGGAAACATCGCTCCCTATGTGGAGGCAACGGTCAAGGGGGCTCATGTGGCTCTCGTACAGGCTGCCGACTATGCCGGCGACGAGATTACTTACGTGCTGAGCGGACAGTCGGACAACGGCTCGCTCTGGATGGACGGCAAGCTGAAGGCTTCGTTCCTCTTCAACGGCCTGACGCTCCACAATCCTGACAGCGCGGCCATCAACATCCGCGACGGCAAGCGCATCAGCATGGAACTGGCCGACGGAACGACCAACACGCTCTCCGACGGCGAGGGCGGCTCTTGGAAGGCCTGCCTCATGGTGAAAGGTCATACCGAACTGAAGGGTGCAGGCACGCTCTCTATCGCCGGAAACAGCGGCCACGCTTTCTGGGGCAAGGAGTATGTGGAGGTGAAGAAAACCTTCGGCACGCTGAACATCACCAAGGCTGTCGGCGATGGGTTCAACGTGAATCAATATTTCGAGATGAAGGGCGGACAGATCCATATCAGTGGTGTCGGCGACGACGGCATCCAGCTGAGCTATGACACCGACGACGACGGAAACATCGTGGAGGAGGATGAGAATACGGGCGAACTGACCGTCAGCGCTGGAACGCTCTCGATCCATCTGACGAACGATGGCGGAAAAGCGCTCAAGACGGCTGGCAGCTTCATCATGAAAGGTGGTTCTGTTGACATCACGCAGAGTGGAAACCTGGTGGTCGACGGGGCTGACGTCAGCTACGGCACAAGCGTGAAGGCCGACGAGAACATCAGTATCTCGGGCGGTTCGCTGACCATCAACAACACCGCTGAGGGTGGTAAGGGCCTGAATGCCGACGGTAACATCACCATCGACGAGACCGTTGCCACCGTGACCATCGACATCAAGGCCAACGGGGCTGGCGGAACGGCTGAGACCAGCGGCAGTAGTAGCAGCGACGACGACACGCAGAAATCTTATAAAGTATATGTCGCGCTGCCCACTTCGGGTGGCGGAGGCGGTTATGGTGGCAGCAGAGCCTGGAAGAATATCTATCTCTACAAGGCCGACGGCACACTTGTGCAGCAGCTCACCAATACGGTCACGCGCAGCAGCGGAACGGGCTACTACGCGCAGACTTACACGTTCTATTATTACGACTTCCAGAATGCCGACGACGGCAACTACTATTTCAAGAGCGACGACTACACCAGCGGTGGTGGCTGGGGTGGCGGAGCTACCTACACCATCGTGTCGGCTACATTCAGCAAGCCTACTTCTGGCGAGGACATCTATTATCAGATTTCCAATAGCTATACGACCAGCGGCTCCACTCGCACTTATTCGCTCTCGAACGTCACCTCCTCCTTCAACGATTCGACCAGCGATCAGTCGGAAGAGAACGGCACCAGCTACAATGCTGCAGGCATCAAGGCTGATGGCAACATCACCATCAGCGGCGGAACCATCAGCGTGGAGAACAAGGGCGCGATGAGCAAGAGCATCAAGTCGAAGCAGACGGTCACCATCGATGGCGGCGAGCTGACACTGAAACCCAGCGGAACGGTGAAGATCATCAACAACGATGCTTCTTACAGCACGGCCATCAAGACGGTAGACTTCGTGCAGAACGGCGGAAGCGTCATCATTACCAATAGCGGAACGTCCAACAGGGGCGTTTCGGCCACGAACATCACGACCAACGGCGGCGCGCTCTCCATCACCGATTCGTCGGGCGGTTATCAGGGCTCGAGCGATACCTATACGGCTAAGGGCCTGAAGGCAGACGCAAAGATTGCACTCAACGGTGGCGACATTACCATCAAGATGACGGGCAACGGCGGCAAGTGCATCAAGAGCTCGGGCGTCTATACGCAGGGGCTGGAAGACGGAACTGGCCCCTCTCTCAACCTGTCTACATCGGGCAGCTCCTTCGGCAGCAGCTCTTCCGGCGGCTGGGGAGGCGGCGGCTGGGGAGGCGGCGGTATGGGCGGCACGACGGGCGCCGATGCCAAAGCCATCAAGGTGATGGGTGCTGTGACCATCTATGGTGGTGAGACGCAGGTCTACACCTCTTCCGATGGCGCTGAGGGCTTGGAGTCGAAGACCAGCATCGACATCCGCGGCGGCCAGCACTACTTCCAGTGCTACGACGACTGTATCAACTCCAGCGGCAAGATTGTGTTCAACGGCGGTGCTACCGTCTGCTACAGCAATGGTAATGATGCCGTCGACTCCAACTATGGTAGTTCGGGCGCTATCACCATCGGCAACGGTGCGGTCTTTGCCTATACGTCGGCTGGCGGACCCGAGGAGGGCTTTGACTGTGACAACAATTCTTATATCAAGATCGAAGGTAAGGGCATCGGCATCAGCGCTGGCAGCAGCCAAGGTGGCGGCTGGGGAGGCAGTTCGGGCAGCATCTCAGGCGCAGCCCAAGGCTACAACCTCTATACGTCTTCCATTAGCTACAAGACGGGCAAGTATTATGCGCTCTGCGATGCTTCGGGCAACAATCTCGTCACCTACAACTTTGAGACTAACGTCACCAGTACGCTCGCGCTCTTCACGGCTACGGGCATGACGAAGGGCAGCACCTATTATGTGCGTCCGCTCGACAGTGCTCCCTCTGATGCCGAGACTTCCTGGCACGGACTATATCTCGGCTGTTCCACGAAAGTCACCACAACATCGCAAACCGCATCTTTCACAGCCAACTAACGCTCCCACTATTAACCTCTCCCCGTTAATAGGCGTAGCCCCTTCCCCTCCCTTGTAGGGGAGGGGTTAGGGGTGGGGTCAGTAATCACTCCCCTCCCCATTGATACCCTCCCCCTCTCTCCCTTGCAGCTCCAGGCTCACTAACATATGCGATTGGACGGAGCCTACGGCGTATAGCATCACCAAAGAGTGGCTCACCTCTCATGCTCACGAACAGGTCGACCTGGTCTTTGGTATGAACGACCGTATAAGAAGGAAACTTCTCTCATTTCGGCCATCGTTACGCAGGCCAATGCCCGCGTGCTCCAGTTAGAGGGCGATGAGGTCATCCGCCAGACGCAGTATGTGCAGCAGCTACACGCGATGGCTGCGGGCTATTTGCAGAAGCTCTCTTCCCAGCGTATGGTCATCTTCCTTTCCGTTGGCATCATCGCCTTGTTGCTTCTCCTCGTCATCGGCAGAAGGTGCGCATCGCACAGGAGCGTGGGCACTTGCAGCGCGAGCAGTTGGACTTCTATACGCAGGTGAGCCATGAACTGCGCACGCCCATCACGCTCATTGCCGGACCGCTCGATCAGTTGGCGCAGACACCCGAGATGCGTCAGTCATCGGCCTCCACAGCCGATATGCTCGACATCATCCGCCGCAATGTGGCGCATTTGTCGGTCTTGGTCAACAAGATTTTCGATGTGCAGATGGGAAAGAACACCCAGGATATGACGCCTAATGAGATTGATGAACTCATCGTCAATCAGGCGCGGGAGGCTCACGATATGCGGCTCAACGAGGTCTATTCCGAGGAATCGCTCACGCTCCTCGTCGTCGACGATAATGCCGACCTCCGTTCGTATCTCCGAACCATCCTACAGCCCTATTATAAGGTTATCGAGGTTGCCGACGGTCAGCAGGCTCTCGCTTTGGCTCAGGAGGAAGTGCCCGATCTGATTTTGAGCGATGTCATGATGCCGGTGATGAATGGACTCGACTTCTGCAAGCAGGTGAAGAGCAACTTCGTCACCAGCCATATACCGGTCATTTTGGTCACCGCTCGTGCAATGGATCAGCATCAGGTCGAGGGGTATCAGAGTGGGGCCGACGCCTATCTCACTAAGCCCTTCGTGGCTGAGGTGCTGTTGGCACGCATCGACAACTTGCTCAAGAGCCGCAGCGTGCTGAAAAATCTCTGGGCAACTACCCCCCAACATCCTAACACCGACTCTTCCCCCAGGAAGATGGAGGGGGTACTCCGTCATCATTCAGCACCCAGCCCGCTCCGCAGGAACGCTTGTCGGATCAAGAAGCCTCCGCAGGTCCCGTCCCCCTCAAGCCGGATTCCTCCACAGATCCCGTCCCCCTCAAGCCGGATCCCTCCACTGGTTCCGTTTCTTTCCAGGCGGATTCCATCCGCCTTTCCCCCGCCCCCTCATCCTCCACCACCGAGAATGCCTTCATCGCCCGTTTCAAGAAGGTGGTTGAAGAGCGCATGGACGACAGCGACCTGAGCGTTGAGACCATTGCTTCCGAACTGGCTCTGAGCCGTGTTCAGCTTTATCGTTAGGTGAAGGCGCTCACCGGATCCACTCCGGTTGACTTGCTCCGAAGGGCTCGACTGAATAAGGCTCGTCTGCTGTTCATCCAAACCGACCAGACGGTCTGCGAGATTGCTTATCGCGTGGGCTTCACGTCGCCTTCCTATTTCACCAAGTGTTTCAAGGATGAATATGGCATCGTGCCTGGCGATGCCCGCCAATCCTCCGTCTAAGCAAGGCCGAAACACCTTCCTGGTAGAAGCAAAACGAGGTGCAGAATCCATCTGTTTCTTTCAGTTGACAGTTGACAGTTGACAGTTTACTTTTAAAGCATACATACCCCAAAAACAGAATAAGCGCTTTATCAGCCCACCGTCAGATTTCTCGTCGGTTTTTTCCCGTTTTTCCCGATTTCTCATTTTTTTTTCGTACCTTTGCATCCAGAAACAAAACACATGTGTTAACCTGCGATCTTTGACCTACTGAACACACACTCCTCTACACCTCCGTACCCCTCCGCCCTCCAGTGTAATCCCTTCCCTCTTCCAGTGCAATTCCCCTCCGTTTCCAGCGCCTTTCCCCTCCATTTCCATAGCCTCCCTCCGAATGTCCCGTCTCTTCTCCCCGAATTTTATTCGGTCCCCCCAGTTGCACCCCGCCCAACAAAGCAAAAAATGCCGAAAAGTATAGCAATTGTACAAAAAGAGCATATATTCCCTCAAAAAGATAGCAGAAATAAGCAAAAAACATCGTATCTTTGCACCCAACAAACAAAACTTATGAACATGAGATTCTTAGCATCCATATCAGCACTTATCGTCTTTTCAGCCCTCGTTCATGCCCAATCGCTCCAGGATTGCCAGCAAGCGGCTGAGCGAAACTACCCACTCATCAAGCAGATGGACCTGATTCGCCAAACCACCGACCTCACCGTGCAGAACATCCAGAAAGACTGGCTCCCTCAACTAACGGCAACGGCGCAGGCCACCATCCAGTCCGACGTGACAGCATTCCCAAGGCAGATGCAGGACCTATACCAGCAAATGGGCATCCACATGCAGGGACTGAAAAACGACCAGTATCGTGTGGCCATCGACCTGCAGCAGACGCTCTTCGACGGCGGAGCCATCAAGAGTCGCCAGGAGGTCGCTCGGCAGCAGGGACAAGTGGAAACCGCTCAGAACGAGGTCAACCTCTATCAGGTGCGCAAGCGCGTAAACGAAATGTACTTTGCCCTCTTGTTGCTCGACGAGCAAATCGTGCTGAAACGTGATCTGCAGCAACTCCTCAATGCCAACGAGAAAAAGCTGGCATCTATGTTCAAAGGGGGAACGGCGGCAGAGAGCGACTATCAAAACGTGAAGGCGGAAAAGCTCAACGTCGCGCAGCAGCTGACCAGTCTGTTGTCGCAACGCCAGACGCTCGCCAGGATGCTCAGCACCTTCTGTGGTATGGAGGTCAAAGCGCCCGTCAAACCGCAACCTGTCACATCGCCACAAGAAAACTTCCGACCGGAACTCCGCTTGATCGACTCGCAGATACGCTTGGCAGATGCGCAGGAGAGAGCGCTCGATGCAGCCTTGAAACCCCGTCTGGGCATCTTCGCACAGGGCTTCTATGGCTACCCCGGCTACAACATGTTCGAGGACATGCTGCATCGGAGGTGGTCGCTCAACGGCATGATCGGCGCACGCCTATCATGGAACATCGGGGCGCTCTACACACGAAAGAACGACAAGGCCCGCCTTCAGGCGCGACGCTCGATGTTCGATGTCCAGCGCGAGGTGTTCTTGTTCAACAACAACCTGGAGCAGCTTCAGCAGAACGAAAACATCACCCGATACCAACAACTGATGGCCGACGACGAGGAGATCATCAACCTGCGCAGCAAGGTGAGAAAGGCGGCTGAGTCGAAACTACAGCACGGCATCATCGACGTGAACGATCTGCTGCGCGAAATCAATGCGGAAAATGCCGCTCGCGTCCAGCAGTCGATGCATGAAATCGACATGCTCAAAGAAATCTACAGCCTCAACTACACAATGGGAGCCGTCTCTCCCCCATAACGGGAGCCGCTTCTCCCCCACAATGAAGGGCGTAGCCCCTTCCCCTCCCTTGTAGGGGAGGGGTTAGGGGTGGGGGCAGTAACTAACGTAATATCGTAATCAAACAATAAAACAATATGCACACGAATTCATCAACAACCCGAATGACCGCCTCTTTCCTCCTGGCGCTCCTCTTCGTATCGTGTTCTACCAGCGAGAAGGAATACGACGCAACGGGCACCTTCGAGACCACAGAGACCACCCTCTATGCTGAGCAAAGTGGTTCTTTGCTGTCGTTCCTAATCAACGAAGGCGACAACATCGCACAGGGACAAGATGTGGCACTGATCGACACCACGCAGATTTGGCTCAAAATCCAGCAGTTGAGTGCCACCAAAGGGGTCTATCAGAGCCAGAAACCGGATATGGAAAAGCAGATTGCTGCTACGAGACAGCAACTGGCCAAAGCGCAGGCTGAGCAGCAACGTTACAAGGAACTCGTAGCCGATGGTGCTGCGCCTACCAAGATGCTCGACGATGCCACATCTCAGGTGAAAGTGCTCAAGCGCCAACTCGATGCGCAGATCTCTACGCTCAACACTCAGCTTTCAACGCTCAACGCCCAGCAGTCCACCATTGATGTGCAGGTGAATCAGCTCTACGACCAGCTGCGCAAGTGCCACGTCATCGCACTCATCAGCGGAACCGTACTCGAAAAATATGTAGAGCAGGGCGAGTTCGTGACGGTGGGCAAGCCGTTGCTGAAAATGGCGGATATAGGCAATATGATGATTCGAGCCTATGTCACCTCTGCCCAGTTGGAACACATCAAGGTGGGACAGAAAGCCAAGGTGTTTGCCGACTACGGAAAGGGGCAGAAGAAGGAATACGAAGGGGTGGTGAGCTGGATTAGCAGTCGCAGCGAGTTTACGCCCAAGACCATCCTGACCGACGACGAGCGAGCCGACTTGGTGTATGCTGTCAAGGTGCGCATCAAGAACGATGGATTTGCCAAGATCGGCATGTATGGCGAAGTGAAGTTTTAGTTCATAGTGTAGAGTGATGAATGCCATTGAAGTAAACGGTGTGAGCAAGTGCTACGGAAGGGTGAAGGCGCTCGATAGGGTGTCGTTTTCCGTTGGCAAGGGAGAGGTGTTCGGACTGATTGGCCCCGATGGAGCCGGAAAGACATCCATGTTCCGCATCCTCTGTACGTTGTTGATGCCCGATCAGGGTACTGCCTCTGTCGACGGCTTCGACACGGTGCGGCAGATGAAGGAGATTCGGCGTAGGGTAGGGTATATGCCTGGCAGATTCTCTCTCTATCAGGATCTCACCGTACAGGAGAACCTCCAGTTCTTTGCCACGCTCTTTGGCACAACCGTTGAGAAAGGCTACGACAGCATCAAAGCCATCTATTCGCAGATAGAACCCTTCCGCAACAGAAAGGCGGGGGCGCTCTCGGGCGGCATGAAGCAGAAACTGGCTCTGAGTTGTGCGCTGGTGCACAGTCCCAGCGTGTTGTTCCTCGATGAGCCTACTACAGGCGTTGATCCTGTTAGCCGCAAGGAGTTTTGGGAGATGCTCGCCTCGCTGAAGGATCGGGGCATCACCATCGTGGCCGCCACGCCCTATCTCGATGAGGTGCGCTGTTGCGAACGAGTGGCTTTCCTCAATCAAGGTGTCCTGCGAGGTGTCGATACGCCTGACGTCATCCTCAGTCAATTCAAGGACATCTTCAATCCGCCACCTCTCACCCATCACCACCCAACACCCATCACCCCTCACCCAACACCCCTCACCCCTCACCCAACACCCAACACCCATCACCCAACACCCATCATAGCCGTTCACCATCTGGTCAAGGCTTTCGGCTCTTTCCACGCTGTCGACGACATCAGCTTCAGCGTCAATCGCGGAGAGATATTCGGTTTCTTGGGAGCCAACGGCGCAGGCAAGACGACGGCGATGCACATGCTCACGGGCCTGAACCAACCTACAAGTGGAACGGGCACGGTCGTGGGCTATGACATCTGCACGGAGCACGAGCAGATCAAGAAGCACATCGGCTATATGTCGCAGAAATTTTCACTCTACGAAGACCTCACCGTTGCCGAGAACATCCGCCTCTTTGCTGGCATCTATGGGATGAAGGATCAGGATATTGACCGAAAGACCGACGAGCTGCTCAACCGACTGCATTTCGCCGACCATAAGAACGACCTCGTGTCCTCGCTCCCCTTGGGTTGGAAGCAGAAACTGGCCTTCTCGGTCAGCATCTTCCACGAACCGGGTGTGGTCTTCCTCGATGAGCCAACGGGTGGGGTAGACCCTGCCACTCGTCGGCAGTTTTGGGAACTCATCTACGACGCGGCTGCACGGGGCATCACGGTTTTCGTCACTACTCACTATATGGATGAGGCTGAATATTGCGATCGCATCTCTATCATGGTTGACGGCAAAATCAGTGCTCTCGGAACGCCCGACGAGCTGAAGCAGCGCTTCCACCAGCCTGATATGGATCATGTGTTCACCTATCTGGCCCGACAGGCCACCCGTAGCAGCGACTAACTCCCTCATCACCCATCACCCATCACCTATCACCCCTCACCTATCACCCCTCACCACCCCTCACCCATCATGAACCAGTTCCTCAGTTTCGTCCACAAAGAATCCATGCACATCTTGCGCGACCGTCGCACGATGCTCATCCTTTTCGGCATGCCTGTCGTACTCATGTTACTTTTCGGCTTTGCCATCACCAACGATGTGAAGAATGTCCGCACCGTGGTGGTTGCCTCGCAGATGGACCATCTCACGCAAGCCGCAGTTGACAGACTGGCAGCCTCAGAATATTTCAATATCACCGCTGTAGTTGGAACTACTCAGGAAGCCGAACTGCTGATACGCAGGCAGAAGGCGGATATGGCGGTTGTCTTCGCTAAGGACTTCGCCTCGAAGAAGAGCGGGCTGCAGTTCATCGTGGATGCCTCCGACCCCAATATGGCGCAGCAGTGGACCACCTATGCCACGCAAATTCTCCTCTCGTCTCTCACCTCTCATATCACCCCTCTCACCACCAAACTCCTCTACAATCCGCAGATGAAGTCGGCCTATAACTTCGTGCCTGCCATCATGGGCATGTTGTTGATGCTCATTTGCGCCATGATGACATCCATCAGCATCGTGCGCGAAAAGGAGAAAGGCACGATGGAGGTGCTCTTGGTGTCGCCCGTCCGTCCGTTGATGATCATCGTTGCCAAGGCCGTTCCTTATCTGCTGTTGGCTTTCACCATCCTCGTCAGCATCCTGCTGATGGCTCGCTTCGTGTTGGGCGTACCGCTCGCAGGTTCTATCGTCTGGATTTTTATGGTCAGCGCTATCTACATCCTGTTGGCACTCTCGCTCGGATTGCTCATCTCCAATATCGCCACTACCCAGCTGATGGCCCTCTTGCTCTCGGCGATGGTGCTGCTCATGCCCATCGTCATGCTCTCTGGCATGCTCTTTCCCATAGAGTCGATGCCCACAATCCTGCAATGGGTGTCAGCCATCGTTCCTCCTCGCTATTATATCGAGGCGATGCGCAAACTGATGATCATGGGCGTAGGTCTTGGCGATGTGATGCGCGAAGTCATCATCCTCTCTGCTATGACGCTCTTCCTCCTCACCGTCTCTCTCCTCAAGTTCAAGACCCGACTCGAATAATCCACCACCCATCACCCATCACCATGACCATCAAATACCTCATACAAAAAGAGTTCCTCCAGATTCGTCGCAACGCTTTCCTGCCCAAGCTCATCTTCGTGTTCCCCATCATGATTATGTGTGTAATGCCTTGGGTCATGAATCAGGAAGTAAAGAATATACGCGTCTGTGTGGTAGACAACGATCGCTCTACGCTGAGTCAGCGTATGGTGAACAGCATCCAGCAGAGCAACTACTTCATCTTCAGCGGCATGCAATCGTCCTACGATGCTGCCCTCAAGGAAATAGAGAAGAGCCGTACCGACATCGTCCTGGTTATCCCGCAAGGCTACGGTAAGGCTGTGGAAACGGGTGGACTTCAAAAGAGTGGGGGAGGGCAACTCCTCATTGCCGCAAATGCTGTCAACGGAACGAAGGGTAGCATCGGTGCTTCTTATCTCTCGCAGATTGTCACGTCCTCTGTCTCGTCGGCTGCCGTTCTTGCCCAGCCTTCTGTTCTCTATCTTTACAACAAGCACCTCAACTACAAGGTGTTTATGATTCCTGCCTTGCTGGCCATCGTCATGATGCTGATGTGTGGATTCCTGCCCGCCCTGAACATCGTGGGCGAGAAGGAGACGGGCACCATCGAACAAATCAACGTTACGCCGGTTTCTAAGTGGGCATTCATCCTGGCCAAGCTCATTCCCTATTGGCTCATCGGACTCTTCATCGTCACCGTTTGTCTCCTTTTGGCGTGGGCTATTTACGGCATCACGTGTCAAGGGCCCCTCTGGCTGGTCTATCTGTTGGCTATGTTGCTGGCGCTGTTCTTCTCGTCCTTCGGCCTGCTCATCAGCAACTATAGCGACACGCTCCAGCAGGCAATGTTCGTGATGTGGTTCTTTGTCGTCTGTCTCTTGCTGCTCAGCGGGCTCTTCACGCCTACTCGCTCAATGCCTGATTGGTCGTATGCCACCACCTACGTCAACCCGATGCACTATTTCATCGATGCTGTCCGGACGGTGTTCGTGCGCGGAGGCAATTTCAGCAACATCGCCCACCAGGTGTTCGCGCTTGCTGCCTTCTCGCTCTGCATGGGTTCTTGGGCTGTCCTCAGCTATAAAAAGAATTCTCGCTAATTCCTTTCCATAGTCTCATTGCTTTGAAAGATGAACAAACTGAATCAATTCAACCTGAAGCAACTCAGCGAACTGCTTCGTGGAGAAACCGACAAGCAGTTGCTCAACGACTATATCTCAGAAAACCTCGTCGTAGCACGCAATCCACCCATCAACCGAGTGCTGTCGAAGCTTTCCGACGATACTTATGTGTTGCCCGATATGCGTGTGATGGTCATCCTGAAAGGAGAAACTCATCCTACCGTTAATCTGATTCCGCGCAGCTTCGAAGCTGGACAAGTGGTGTTCCTCAGCCACAACAGCATCTTTCATCTGGGGGCGTTCTCTGACGATGTGCAGGGATTCGGCATATCAATGACCGACGAACTGGTCAGTCTGGCCTTCCCAACGTCTGTTCCGCCGATGCTCAATGGGCATGTTCGCGACTTCAACTTCACGCTGGCTCCAGAGGAAAGGCAGCGACTGAATGCCATCCACACCTTGCTCTATGATGTGATGCAGGGAGAACAGCGCGATTCGCAAGTTGTGCTCCATTTGGTGTCGGCTTTCCTTTGGCAGGTGAATCATTATTGGAATCGTTATGAGAATGAGAGTCGCTCTGCTTTGTCGCGTGAGCAACGATTGTTTGCCGACTTCATTCAGCTCGTCACTCAATATGCAATGAAGGAGCACAACATCGAATTCTATGCTCAGCACCTTTTCCTTTCGCCAAGATACATGAGTACGCTGGTGAAGCGTGTCAGTGGGAAAGCGGCTAAGCAATGGATCGATGATGCCATCGTTACGCGCATCAAGGTCGAACTGCGTCATTCCGACAAGACTGCTGCCCAGATTGCCGATGAGATGAACTTCCCCAATCCCTCATTCTTCTGCAAATACTTCAAGCGAATGACGGGCACCACCACTCAAGCGTATCGCAACAGCCGATAACGCACAACAGAACAGGCCCTCCCCCCCCTGCCCGCCTAAAAGCACAAAGAACCCACTGACAATCGGCTTTGTTGCTGAAGATCAGTGGCCTCATATGATGCGTTGTTAATCTTGATAAGATGTTGAATTAAAGCAAAAGAATGAAAGAGTGCAGTTGGATGATTAGTGCGAACGGATTCCCAGTTCAAATTTATTTTCTTGCTGGGAAGTACTTCTCCTTTATTGCATCAAACCATAGTATATGCAATTCCTTGTCTGGGAAATGCCTTTGATAAGAAGTTATTATTCTCTCCTTTGCTGTCTTTGCTATTTCAGAATGCTTAGAGCCATTATACAAATGATACAATAAATCGACAAAAGCACTTAAGTAATCTTCCAAAGAAGCAAAGTTTGGAGTTGCTCTTTTTGATTTGTTAAACCATTTGTTTGGTCTGATTTTTACTGCCTGTCCTCCTATGGGTAGTCCTTTAGTCTTTGAAGGGCTGCATATCTCCCATACCTTCTTTAGCCACATATTCTCAATGGTAATAATGCCAGTCTCTTCATCCATTTTGTAGCCAAATATAAGATAATCGGTATAAAGCATATATGGGCGTTTTACTATTTCCTCCAAATATGCCAATGGCTCTGCAATATCAAAGGCTGGAGATTCTTGGTAGTTAAAAGCCTTGATTTCTACCAAATTGCAGGTCTTATCTTCCGGGGCTAAAAACAAATCTGGTGGTAATTGCCCTTCATCTCTTTCAAACTCAACATTATTCTTTCTAAGCCATTCATAAACCCATTCTTGGATAATGTTGCCTACCACATCCCTCTTCTTCACAATTATATCAATATCCCCTAATTGGAAAAAGATTTTACCTTCCTTCTTGTAAATGTCAAATTCATTTACAAGCCTATTAAATAATTCAATAGCTGAAATTTTCATACTTAATTATATTGTTTTTAATAGTCTTTTTGCTACTGCTTTTATGACAGGGACTACCACTGTATTTCCTAATAAGTCATAGCCCTCCTTTATTGACACATCTAACCTATGGCTGTCGGGATATCCGAAAAGTCTTTTCCCTTCAGTCAAAGTTAATTGACGAATGCCATCACCATCTACCACATGAATACGGTGCATGTCCATTGCTACTAAAGTTGGGGCATGCCCTTTCGGGTCTAAAACTTCGGACACCTCAAAACTCAATTTGCCAGCAACAATATTATAACCCATTGGAAGGCTTGTGTCTCTTTCACGAGAGCGCACATTCCCGGTCGGTGTCTGCCTAATAACGACTTTTTTGGGATGTTCATATACTAAATATCCCTTGCCAACCAAATCGTTCAACATATTTTCCAAATCGTTGTCATCATAGAACTGTTTAATCATATCAATGGTCAGGGGCATACCGTCCATCCAGTCTATACCGTAAATCAAAGCCCATTTGTGTTTGCGCCGCTCATGCAGAATGTGATTCAACAAGTCTTTCTGTTTGGAAGAGATATGACCTTTCAACTCCAAGTCCCAACTATGTATGTTATCTTCTCCGCCTCGTTTGTCTTTTATCTTTTTCCCTTTCAACGATTGGGCAGAATAAAAACGTAATAAGTTTTTTGTAAACTGCGTTTGCGACAATGGCTTTCCACTTTCCAAGATGGACTCTACGGATTTGTGGGTTGTGTCAAAGGTTTCCAAATCAGGTTGTTTCGCTTTTGTTCCCACGATATATATACGTTTGCGCTCTTGCGGAACACCAAAATCTTTTGAGTTTAGTACTCGATACGAAACTTTATAATGTAAAGAGTTTAAAATGTCTAATATCACATTAAATGTCTTTCCTCCATCATGTGATACTAATCCCTCTACATTTTCCAAAATGAAACCTTTAGGACGTTTGTCACGAAGAATACGTGCAACCTCAAAAAACAGAGTACCTCGTGCATCTTCAAATCCCATTCGCTTGCCTGCACAGGAGAATGCCTGACAGGGGAAACCTGCACACAATATGTCAAAATCGGGTATTTGAGCAGTATCAATTTGTGTAATGTCTCCACAGATAGGCTCATCTGGATGATTCTGCCGCAACACTTTAATGGCTGCAGGTTTTATTTCTGATGTCATCAGGCATTGCGTTGCATAACCCATTTCATTAGCAGCCTGTTCCAGCCCCAGTCTGATTCCACCAATACCGGCAAAGAGGTCAATAAAGCGGATGAGAGATTTTCCGTCTATAAGTTCTTTGACAGTTGTATCTGTGAAACAATGCCAAATTTTTAAATCGTGGGGACGATAATCTTCAAACAATTGCTTCACGAACTTAAATTGGAACAACAAGCGCATTCTTTCATCATCACAATCTGGGTCAAAGTCCTTTTTCGTGCATGTGTTGATGTGATGAACCTGGTAAACATCCCGAATGCCCTTCCCCTTGAAATAGGGTACAAAATATTCAACCTCCTTTAAGTTTATTGTATTCGGAAACTTAGGACGTGTATAATATTCTGTGGCCTTAAACTGTTCAAAAGGAGTAGCGTTTTCCTGTGGCACATATGCAACAAGAATCCTCGCATTAGGGTTAAGGCCATAGTACAGTTCATTACCCTCTAATGAATGTGACTTAGGCGTTATACCGTCTTGATAAGTATTGCGAAATTCTTCAAAGTCAAGATACAACGTTCTTGCCTCCTTTCTTTTTGTTTGTTGCATATTCTGTTTTCTATCTATAAATAGCCCCCCAAGCAGTGTCTCGACAGGCGACCAAACCTTTATGCAATACAGCGAAGGAGGGCGATTATTTATTTGCCTATTGGCAGTTAGGGTCATTTGCCGATGTCTGTAACGCCGACTGTTCGTCATGCGCACATTGCATGGGCGCAAAGTTACAAATTTTTAATGAGATAATGGCCTTTCTGCTCCGTTTTTATTGTTATTTAAGTCTGATTACTGACATTTTGCCATCTGTAACCCCCAAAAATGAAAAGTCTGGGTGTTGTTTGCAGTAAAAATGGCTTTTAAGGGGATTCGTGTGCTCAAATCGGGGACACAAAACTCTCTTGCTCGCTGATTTGTCCTTATAATCAATTACTTGCACTGCATTTATTTCATGCAAGGTCTATTTGCAATAGTCTTTCTTCCATTGGTTGGAGATAAATAAAACAGATTGCTCCATATTTGTCGACAAGAGCCTTCTTTAATGCGTTAGACAAAGCAGTTCTTCCAGCAACCTTAGATATTTTATTATCAATAAATACAGGTTCACCGAATTTATATGCTGCAATGCTTCTCCCATCAGTTGACTTTACACGATAAGATACAAGGTTAATACCGCGCTCCCTAACATCTCTAGCAGCACGAGGTGCGTGTTCATAACCATAATCATTAGTAAGTTCTTCAGTTGTAATGAATCCCTTTCTAATTATATGTTGAATTACTGTTGAAGGACGTTTGTCTGTAATTGAATTGAGTTTGTTCAACTCACTTTTTGATAATTTCATATCGCAAATATTAATTGTTCTTGCACAACTTGTACGATTGGAGCTGTTTTATTCCGTAAATTGTGACTCAAATATAGAGCTTCAATCGTTGTCTCTTTTTTGCCCAACAATAGGCTTTGGCTTGAAAGACCTGCATTTAACATTATTTTTTCGAGTCCTAAATCTTTAGGGAGGTCACAGCCATATTGTTTGTCACCGCATTTTCCATCATAGCTTATAACAAAATCAATACCTCTTCTATTGAGGTCTTCAATACACTCAACAAAGCCATTGAAGTCAATTCCAGAAAAATATCTGCTATCTCGTGACGAACACACTCCTTGATAAGGCGGATCCATATAAACCACATCACCAGGTCTTGCACTTCTCGTTACTTCACGATAATCAACAGACGAAAAATCAGTTTTACCTTTTAGGAAATGTGAAATTAAGTAAACATTACGAGCAAGGTTTTTAGGGTTTGTGCCCATTCTGCGTTTATCTGGAGACTGGTTAAACTGTCCAGAACTGCTATATCGTACAGAACCCTTAACGCAACGAGCCAGCAAATAGAGCATATATGCCGCACACTGGTTGCCATTGTTGAAATCTTCTCTCACCTTATAATAATGTTCAATACTTCCACCTTGATAGGTTGACTGTTCATTCCAAACTTTTGAGTAGTCCTCTATTAGCTTATGTGGATTAGTTATTGCCTCTTTTAACAAGTTGACTAGAGGTTTATTCAGATCGTTTAGTAGATATTGCTCTGCTCTTTTTTGTTTAGATACAGCGATTGTAATAGCAGCCATTCCTGCGAAAGGCTCTATCAACCGATTAAACTTATTGGGAAAGTACTGTAATATCAGTGGAGCAAGATTTCTCTTGGATCCTTGATATTGAACAATATGTGGAACCCTTCCGTTCATATTCTTGTTAACTGTTTATATTTGAAGTAAGTAAATCTCTTGTATCGACATTTAATAGTTGTGCAATCTTTGACAACGTTTGTAAATCAGGTTGTGTTGTATTGCTACACCATTTACTAACAGTACATGTTGACTTCCCTAATTGGTCTGCCAACCACTTGCCACTCTTTTCCTTTTCATCGAGGACTACTTTTAAGCGATTAATCTTATCCATAGTTCTTGAATATATTTAATTTTGATGCAAAGTTATATAATTATATTGGTTTTTGTGCAGAAGACTGGAGAAAACTGTTCTCCTTTCACGATTTTTATACTATTTGCTATTTGAAATTGCCAATTCAACGAAAACAAACAACATTACAATGTCGCATATACAACTTTATTCTTTTTTGCCGCATCTGCCACAGGACGATGCAATCTCCAAATGTCAAAATCGGAAAATTGCCGTTGTTTTCCACGTTAAGATTTGTTAAGCAGATGTTTTCATTTTAGAGTTTCTCAAATTTTTGTTGGTTCTGCGTCAATTTGGGTGATCATAAAATGCCAATTTTCCAAACGAAAATTTTTTTTGCGAAAATACCTACACTTGTGCACTTGTCGACGTATCTTCCTGATATTCAATGGTTTTATTAGTGTATGTAACCTACACTAAGGCGGTCCTACCTACACTAAATTGGGGCTTTTTGGTGCAAGAGTCATGTTTTTGGCTCGAAACTTGTTTGTCATCAGGCAAATACTCGTTGTACACGTTTTCTTTAGATGGCGTATACGAATGGTACACACGTCATGTACGAGTCGTACACGCGTCATGTACGAATGGTACACACGTCATGTACGAATGGTACACACGGCATGTACGAGTGCTAAACACGTCATTTACGAGTGCTAAACACGTCATTTACGAGTGCTAAACGCGTCACTTAGGCCAATGAGCAACGCAAAACCACATGAGTGTAGGTTTGTGCAGGTTTGTGCAGGTTTAAAACAAACCTTCATGGGCTTAACCATATGTGTATCAGACGGTTAAAAGCATTTAGTGTAGGTTTGCCAATTATTGATAACTTTTCGTTTAAAAAAATAACGAAAAAGGAGTTTTTGGAGTAATACCATCTATAAAACATATGTTTTTACATAAATTATGAAAAATTCATGTATTATGGATTAAGTTTTATCTGTTCCAGTATTTTCTGGGTAATTTTCTGGGTAGGATCTATTTCACTACTCTGTAAAGTAGGAACATAAGGGATTTTATGCGATAACCGTCCTGCTCCTCAATGACGGGTTCTTTGCCCTTAGCGTATAGAGGAGTGTACTAGAAAATCTCCCTTCTATTGTAAAAACACCAGCGAGATAAACAAATTATCTTTGTCTATCTCGCTGGTATTAAATGGTTTAGACCTAACGAAGCCGATCAATACTCGTCCTCGTTGAACAGGAAGTCCTCCTTGGTGGGATAGTCTGGCCAGATATCCTCAATACTCTCGTAGATATCGCCCTCGTCCTCGATTTCCTGAAGGTTCTCAAGCACTTCGAGGGGGCATCCGGAGCGGATGGCATAGTCTATCAGTTCGTCCTTTGTGGCAGGCCAGGGAGCATCTTCGAGCTTCGAGGCCAACTCAAGCGTCCAATACATAATAATGTCCTTTCTTTTTTAATTGTTCGTAATTTGGCCGCAAAAGTAATACTTTTTTTTTACAATACAAATATATCCACACTTTTTTTTGTGGAGAAGGCCATTTTTTTCGAGGAGCGGGGAGCGAAGAGGGCTTTGCCTATTTGTTTTTCTTCCAGACTTGCTCTCGTACACCGTCGAGGAAATTCAGTTTGCGGGCCAGCACAAAGAGGTAATCGGACAGTCGGTTGATGTAGTGGGTCACCTCTGTGTCGAGTTCGGTGGTCTCTCCGAGGAAGAAGATTCTGCGCTCTGCACGGCGGCATACGGTGCGGGCAACATGAGCCAACGCTGCCTCATGCGATCCGCCAGGCAGGATGAATGATGTCTGTGGCGGAATGTTCGCATTGATTTCGTCGATTTGCTCTTCCAGCAGCTGTGTCTCCTCTGCATCCATCGTGTAGGAAGGAGCCAGCGGAGTCTTTGTCTTGTCAGTAGCCAGATATGAGCAAACGGTGAAAAGGTTGCGCTGCGTGCGGATGATGAGGTCTTTGTCTTCGCCGTCTTTCATCCATGAAGCCAAGAGTCCGAGGTGGGCGCTGAGCTCATCCACCGTTCCGTAGGCCTCGATTCTTGCATTTGTCTTTCTTACCTTAACACCTCCTACCAGACTGGTAACGCCATCGTCGCCGGTCTTTGTGTAAATTCTTGTTAGTGCCATACTCTTATTTTTTTGTTATTAGAAATTGACGATATAATGTTGCTTGAAGCGATGCTCGTCGAAGAAGACGATGCCGCAATAGTATAGGTCGAAGGCTGTGCGTGCCCTGTTGTCGGACAGGATGTGCTTCCACAGCCTGCGTGCTGTCTTGTTGCTGCTGATGTCCATCACCACAAGCATCAGTTGCTCATCGGCCATCGAGGCTACCTGCTCGTAGCTGTCTGCATCTGCCTGACTGATGACGGCGATTATCCTTTCTCGAGAAGCGAGGAGCGGGGAGCGCAGGGCAACACACTCGCTCTTGGCGCAGCCTGCCTGGACGTAAGTCCTCCATACGGAGGCATCCTCGCCAGCCAGACCCACTACTCTTTCTGGCTGCCAGTAGTTGGCTAAGCGAAACAGCAGACGTCCCATCTTCGTCGTAAACCAATCAGACGGAGCACTCTCTCTGAGTCGTTTATAGGCATAATAGGCATCATGCTCGTTGACGACATATCTCACGAATCGATAAGCCCAGGGCGACTGTATGCCAAAGCCTCGACAACGATGTATGCGGCGCAGCCACACGTATGCCCCTTTCAACCTGTTGTACTGCATCAACTATTGTATTTCTGTCAGCCGATAGCTGTTTCAACTGGCAAATATAATGCAAAATCCACAATCTGCAAAACATTTTGCCAATTATTTTGCGTTTTTCCTAATCTTTCATCCTTCTTCTTTCTTCATTTCATCATATTTTTGTATCTTTGGCTACCGCCGAAGGTACTCATATTCAGAAATTTCCAAATAAATTTGGTGTTTCGCTCATTTAATCGTATCTTTGCAACCAAAACAAACTATTTACGTATAATATTTTGAGGATAATATGCCAAAAATCTCACTTCGCGGACTCGAAATGCCTGAGTCGCCTATACGCAAACTCGCACCTTTGGCTGTTGCAGCCAAGAAAAGAGGTACGAAAGTATATCATCTGAATATCGGTCAGCCTGACCTGCCTACTCCGCAGGTGGGACTCGACGCTTTGAAACATATCGATCGCTCGGTACTTGAATATTCTCCCTCGCAGGGCTATCTCAGTTACCGAGAGAAACTGGTGAGCTATTACGAGCATTACAACATTCACGTGACGGCCGATGATATCATCATCACATCCGGAGGCTCCGAGGCGGTGCTCTTTGCCTTCCTTTCCTGTCTGAATCCCGGCGATGAGATCATCGTTCCCGAACCGGCTTACGCTAACTATATGGCATTCGCCATTTCGGCGGGAGCTACGATTCGCACCATAGCCACCACCATCGAAGAGGGCTTCTCGCTGCCCAAAGTGGAGAAGTTCGAGGAACTCATCAACGAGCATACGCGCGCTATCATGATTTGCAACCCCAACAATCCTACGGGGTATCTATACACTCGCCGAGAGATGAACCAGATTCGCGAATTGGTGAAGAAATACGACCTCTATCTCTTCTCTGATGAGGTCTATCGCGAATATATCTATACGGGTTCGCCTTATATCAGCGCGATGCATTTGGAGGATATCGAGCAGAACGTGATTCTCATCGACTCGGTTTCTAAGCGTTATTCTGAGTGTGGCATACGTATCGGTGCGCTCATCACGAAGAATCCTGAAGTGCGTCAGGCCGTGATGAAGTTATGCCAGGCTCGCTTGTCGCCTCCTCTCATCGGGCAGATTGTGGCGGAAGCTTCGCTTGAAACGCCCGAGGAATATATGCGCGATGTGTACGACGAATATGTGGAGCGTCGCAAATGCCTGATCGACGGACTCAACCGCATCCCAGGTGTCTATTCTCCCATACCGATGGGTGCTTTCTACACCGTTGCTCGTCTGCCAGTCGACAATGCTGAGGATTTCTGCCGTTGGTGTTTAGAGGAGTTCAGCTATGAGGGACAGACCGTGATGATGGCTCCTGCCGCAGGTTTCTATACCACCCCCGGAGCTGGTCGCAATGAGGTTCGCATCGCCTACGTGCTAAAGAAGGAAGATCTTCAGCAAGCCCTCATCGTTCTGGCAAAGGCCCTTGAAGCCTATCCAGGCAGAACAAATTAACGAAAGGAAAATCTACAAATCTACGGAACGCAGAATCGTTTCTGTAGCACCTGCTTTGTCGGCCACATATTCAGCGGCACGCTTTCCGCGTTCCTGCAAGCGATGGGTGTCGGCAGCCAGTTGGTCCATGTGGCGGGCAAAGTCGTCGTAGGAGGTAATCTCGATACCTCCTTCGTTGGCCTTTAGGTCTTGCGCTTCCTGGAAACGGGCATTGTTGGGACCGAAGAAAACGGGCACACCCCATACGGCTGCTTCGGGCAGATTGTGAATGCCTACGCCGAAGCCACCACCCACGTAGGCCACGTCGGCATAGCGATAGATGCTGGAGAGCAGGCCGAAGCAGTCGATAATCAGCACACGGGGAGACGGATTATCTTCTCGAGGAGTGGGGAGTGGGGAGCGGGGAGCGAGATTACCCTCGCGCTCGCTTTGAATAGATGTATAGCGCACCACTTCTTCAGGTTTGCACAGCGAGACGATTTGTTGTAGATGGTCTTCGCCAATAACATGAGGCGCGATGATGAGCTTCCAATCTGGATGCTCGTTGAAATATCTCAAGAATATCTCTTCGTCGGGTGGCCAGGAAGAGCCTGCCACAAAGACTTTTGGGCGCGAAGATATCTCGTACCGGCGCACCTCCATACCCTCGCACTCCCGACCGATAAACTCCTCCACGATGGGCAGCACCTTCGCCATCTCCTTGATTTGCAGAACGCGGTCGAAGCGGGTATCGCCCGTGATGGTTACATTCTGAATGCCGATGCCTGCAAGCAGTTCACGACTGACTTCGTTCTGCACGAAGAAGTGGGTGAAGCACTTCAGCACACGACCATACTGACGGCCATACCAGCGGAAGAACACCTGTCCCGGACGGAAGATGCTGCTGACGCTGTAAGTGGGAATGCCACGATGTTTCAGAATGTGCAGATAGTTGTACCAGAACTCATACTTGATGAAGAACGCCATACAGGGACGCACCAGTCGCAAGAACCGCCGAGCGTTGGTTGTCGTGTCTAAGGGCAGATAGCAGATGATGTCGGCACCCTCGTAGTTCTTGCGTACCTCATAGCCCGACGGCGAGAAGAACGTCAGCAGAATCTTGTATTCGGGATGCTCGCTATGGAGCCGTTCCATGATAGGCCGACCCTGCTCAAACTCCCCAAGCGAAGCAGCATGAAACCATACATACCGAGCCTGTGGGTCTACCTGCTGGCGCAACACGTCGAATGCAGCGCGCTCTCCGCGCCACATCTTGCGCACCTTCTCGTTGAAAAGGCTGGCCACCATCACGCCCAACTGGTAGGCATATATAACCAGGTTGTACATCAGGCCCCCCTACTGCCCCAAGGGGCTTCATTAGTATTATGCGTATAGTTCATTTTCTATTCTGTTTATCACATGGTCGAGCCCATTAAACAGCTCATCGGGCTTCAATGGCCTCTATCGCTCTTCTGAGCCGGCGCAGCGTCTCTTCCTTGCCGAGGAAGGCAGAGATGTCGAACATGCCGGGACCCTTACCGATGCCGACGAGAGCCAATCGCCAGGCATTCATCACGTCGCCCAGCTTATAGCCCTTCTGCTCCACCCAAGCCTTGACGATGGGTTCCTGTCCTTCTACCGAGAAGTCGTCGATACCCTCTAACAGGTCGGCCAGTTCGCTCATCACGATGGGCGAGTCTTCCTTCCAGCGTTTCTTCACCGTCTTCTCGTCGTATTCTGTTGGCGGGATGAAGAAGAACGAGCATAGAGGCCAAAGCTCCTTCACGAAGTTGACGCGGTCTTTCATCATGTGAACCACCTGAGTGACTCGCTCCATCGACTCTTCTACGCCGTTGCCGGCAACGATGGGCGCAAACAGGCTGGCAATCTCCTCGTCGCTCTTCTGCAGGATATACTCGTGGTTGAACCAGATGCCCTTCTCGAAGGCAAACTTGGCACCGGCCTTCGAGCATTTGTTGATGTCGAACTGCTCGATGAGTTCGTCCATCGTGAACATCTCCTGTTCTGTACCCGGATTCCAGCCCAGCAGGGCGAGGAAGTTGATGACGGCTTCCGGGAAGTATCCTTGCTCGCGATAGCCGCTGCTGACCTCTTCTGTCTTGGGGTCGTGCCACTCCAACGGGAACACGGGGAAGCCCAGGCGGTCGCCATCGCGCTTTGAGAGCTTACCCTTGCCGTCGGGTTTCAGTAGCAGGGGCAGATGGGCAAATCGGGGCATCGTGTCTTCCCAGCCGAAGGCGCGATAGAGCAGCACATGAAGCGGAGCCGAAGGCAGCCACTCCTCACCACGAATAACGTGGGTGATCTCCATCAGATGGTCGTCCACAATATTGGCCAAGTGGTAGGTGGGCAGCTCGTCGGCACTCTTATACAGCACCTTGTCGTCGAGAATATCACTCTTGATGACCACATCGCCACGAATCAGGTCGTCGACGTGGACATCTTCGCCAGGCATCACCTTGAAGCGAACCACATACTGCTGACCGTCGGCAATGAGCTTGTCTACCTCCTCTTGGGGCATCGTGAGCGAATTGCGCATCATGCCACGCGTGTGGGCATCATATTGGAAGTTCTTGATTTCCTGACGCTTGGCTTCCAGTTCTTCGGGCGTATCAAAAGCAATGTAGGCCTTGTCGGCTGCCAGCAGTTCTTCTACATATTTCTTATAGATGGCGCGGCGCTCACTCTGCCGATACGGGCCATACTGGCCGCCAAAGCTCACTCCCTCATCAAACTTGATGCCGAGCCAGCGGAACGATTCTATGATATACTCTTCGGCTCCCTCCACAAAACGGTTGGAGTCGGTATCTTCAATACGGAACACCATATCGCCCCCGTGCTGGCGGGCAAACAGGTAGTTGAACAAAGCCGTGCGCACACCACCGATGTGCAGTGGGCCGGTGGGACTCGGTGCAAAGCGCACCCTTACTTTTCTTTCTGACATAATTCCTTATATATATGCAATTTGGGTGCAAAGGTACGAATAAGTGAGAACACTACAAAACAAAAAGCCATTTTTTTTCAAAACGCAGCTTGTAGGGGTGAGACTCCCAGGCTAAACACGTCATTTACGAGTGCTAAACGCGTCATTTACGATTGCTGAACACGTCATTTACGGTAGCTGAAGCACTACTTATGGTTACTGACCCCACCCCTAACCCCGCCCCTTAGGGGGAGGGGTTAGGGGTGGGGTATCATTCTTTTTTATTTTTTTTTCGGTAATATCTGTCACCATTCAATTATTGCACTATTTTCCTATTTAACTTCTTGGTAGCAAGCAAGATAGGAAGAATATTTTGGTCTTATTTTAGGCTAAGTGTGAAAGATGTGAGGGATAATATATAAACTTCGTATAGGAAATTATTTACCCCCGGGGTAAATACATTTCTTAGAAAAAGTTGCAAAATCATCCCTCACATCCCTCACATCTCTCACACCCTACATATCCTTCATACCAAAATGAAAGTATGAAAAAATGGAAAAAAATGGCTCATCTCTGTGTAGATTCAAAATATTTTTGTAATTTTGCATATCATTTACCGCTAACTGATAAAGATAATGAACAAGATAAGTATTCCCCGCAACAACTATTGGCGCAATATGCTCACGCGTATGGCCATCATCGCCATATCCGTGATTCTCATCGTGTGGGCGCTGCCTCGTGATAATGGACCTCAGTTGCGCTACGATGTATCGAAGCCCTGGATGTATGGTTCGCTGATTGCCAAGTTCGACTTCCCCATCTATAAGACTGATGAGGCTATCAAGGCAGAGGAAGACAGCATCATGGACTCGTTTGAGCCCTATTACAACTATGATGCTGAGGTGGAAGGCGAGCAGATTACACGATTCCGCGAGAAGTATAGCGACGGCATTCCCGGATTGGGCAATAGTTATGTGAAAATTATCGTTGACTGTCTGCACCGACTTTATCAGACGGGAATCATGGCTCCTGCTGAGTACTCCGAAATCTTCAAGGATTCCACCAATATGGTGCGTGTGGTCAGTGGTAAACGAGCGGCTAACATTCAGATCAACAGCATCTACTCTACCATTGCGGCCTATGAGCAACTCTTTATGGACGAGCGATTGGCTCCTCAGCGCCAGCAATTGCAGCAATGCAACCTGAACGAGTATATCGTTCCCAATCTGATTTACGACAAGGAGCGCAGCGAAACCGAGAAGACCGACCTGCTGAGCAGTATTGCGATTGCATCGGGAATGGTGCTTACCGGACAGAAAATCATCGACCGAGGAGAGATTGTCGACGAGCATCTCTATCGGGTGCTCAGTTCTTTTGAGCGCGAAACCAAGCGGCGAAGCGCTGCTTCCAATGAGATATCGTCTACTATAGCCGGGCAGGCTCTCTTCGTACTCATTCTGATGGTGATGTTCACCATCTATCTGGTTTTGTTCCGTACCGACTATTTCGAGAACCCACGAGTTATTCTGATGGTCTATACGCTCATCACGATATTCCCAATCATCATTTCCTTCATGGTGAGCCACAGCCTGTTCAGCGTCTACATGCTCCCTCTGGCCATCGCGCCCATCTTCGTGCGAGTGTTCCTGGATTCCCGTACAGCCTTCATCTCTCATGTGGTGATGATACTCATCTGTGCTGCTGCCGTGAAATATCAGTATGAGTTCATCATCATCCAGCTTGTAGCAGGTCTGGTGGCCATCTATTCGTTGCGCGAACTGTCCAATCGTGCTCAGCTCTTCAAGGCAGCCTTGCTGGTCACCATCATGTCGTGTGCCGTCTATTTTGCCCTGCAGCTGATGCAAGACAACTCCATCATGGCGATGGACCAGTCGATGTATAAGTATCTGGCTGTCAATGGTGTACTGTTGCTCTTCGCTTATCCGCTCATGTGGGGTGTGGAGAAGATGTTCGGATTCACCTCCGACGTGACACTCATCGAACTGTCGAACACTTCGAAGGACTTGATGCGCAAGCTTTCAGAAGAGGCTCCCGGCACTTTCCAGCACTCCATCATGGTGTCTAATCTGGCAGCTGCCATCGCCAACAGGATTGGAGCCAAGTCGCAGCTCGTGCGTACGGGTGCCCTCTATCACGATATCGGTAAGATGGTCAACCCTGTGTTCTTTACGGAAAATCAGGCGGGTGTGAATCCGCTTGACAAGATGACGCGTATCGAGGCGGCACAAATCATCATCAGTCATGTGAGTGAGGGCGTGAAGCTGGCCGAACGCCACAACCTGCCTGCTGAGATCAAGGACTTCATCCTGACGCATCACGGCAACGGACTCGCTAAATACTTCTATATCAGTTATAAGAACGAGCACTCCGATGAGGAGGTCGACGAGGATCTCTTCCGCTATCCTGGTCCCAATCCCTTCACGCGCGAGCAGGCTATTCTGATGATGAGCGATGCCGTTGAGGCTGCTTCGCGCTCGTTGAGCGAATATACTTCTGAAACAATCAGCGAGCTGGTCAACAAGATTATTGATATGCAAGTGAACGAAGGCTACTTCCGCGACTGCCCGATCAACTTCCGCGACATCAAACTGGCCAAGCAGGTGCTCATCGAGCGACTCAAGAGCACGTATCACACGCGCATCAGCTATCCTTCACTCAAAAACTGAGAAAACCGATGCTGAAGGCAAGCTGCAATTGCACAAACAAATAACATCTGTGCAGTTTTTAACAACTTTTGTATTAACGATTTATAAACATTTCTCCAAAATAAAGGTAATTCAGAACATTGCTTTTACCTTTGCAGCCAAATTATACAACTTGTTTTCAGTTTATGAAGAATATTTTTACATTTACGCTCTTCGCGTGCGCTGCATCGGCACAACTCGTCCATGCAGGAGGAATCCTCACCAACACCAATCAGAACATTGCTTTTAACCGTATGATGGCGCGCGATGCCGCCTTTGGCATCGATGGCGTGTACAGCAACCCGGCAGGTGTAGTCTTCATGGACGAGGGCTGGCATTTGTCGTTCAACTGGCAGTATGCCCACCAGACGCGTACCATCATTACTACCAACCCCGACTTTGTTCACGGAATGAACAACGATGGGCGTGCGGTGAAGAAGTTCAAGGGTAATGCCGATGCGCCCATCATTCCCTCTGTACAGGCAGCCTATAATAAAGGTAAATGGAGCCTGCAGGCCAGCTTTGCCGTTACGGGTGGCGGTGGAAAGTGTACGTTCTCCGAAGGTATCGGATCGTTTGAGAGTGCTGTAGCAGCTATTGCCAACCAGTTGCAGCCCTTCGGTGTTACGGACTACAACCTGGACGGCTATGTGCGCGGACGCCAGTTCTACTTTGGATTCACCCTCGGCGCAGCCTATAAGCTGACGGACAACCTCTCTGTATATGGTGGTGCCCGCCTGCTCTATGGCACAGCTTCCTATAAGGCCAGGCTGAACAACATCATGGTGAACACAGCCAATGGGGCAGTTCCCTTCGGCAGTTTCCTCGATGGCGCAAGGGCTGCTATGGCGCAGTTGCCGGGCATACAGGCTAAGTTGCAGACGCTGGAGACCTATCGAGATGGAGTCAATCTGATGTCCGACCAGTCGGGCATTGGCATCGCCCCCATTCTGGGTGTAGACGTCAAGACTGGCGACTTCAACTTCGCCGCCAAGTATGAGTTTAAGACTCGCATAAGGATGAAGAACTCGTCGACAGTGAAGGAAGCGCATGCCATTGATGCCATCAACAAATACCGCGACGGCTCTTCGGTTCCTGAAGACCAGCCCGCCCTCTTCACCGTCGGCGCACAGTGGTCGGTGCTGCCCACCGTCCGCGTCGGTGCCGGCTATCACCTCTTCTTCGACAAGTCGGCCCACTGGTACAACCATGAGGAGAAGAAACTCGACGGCAACACCTGGGAGTGGAACGCTGGCGCAGAATGGGATGCCACTGACAAGCTGCAAGTGAGCGGTGGATTCCAGAAGACCAACTACGGACTCTCCGACGACTACATGAACGACATGTCGTTTGTGGTCAGCAGCTACACCTACGGCTTCGGCATCGGCTACAAGATTACGGACAAGGTGAAGGTGAACGTGGCCTACTTCCAGACCAACTACGACACCTACCACCAGCAGGTGACGCCGACGGCGATGAACAGCACCACCAACAACGACTACACCCGTACGAACAACGTGTTCGGTCTGGGTTGCGACATCAACTTCTAAGTTTTTTTTGTAGAGCGCAAAGACGCAGAGACGCAGAGTTTTTTTCTTTGTGTCTCTGCGTCTTCGTTTTCCGAATAAGATTTTCAGTTAACCTTCAACTTGATGGCGCGCCCATCAGGCATGCGGAGGATGTTAATACCGCAGCGCTGCATGGTGGCGATGCGCTGGCCAGAAGCATTGTAGAACCTGCGCGAAGGCTGAGAGTTGAAATGCTGAAAGGAGAAGCAGGTGGAGTAGGTCTTGTAGCCCGTATTATCGTGCTTCAGAACGAGGTTCGCATTATCCCAAATTCTGTCTATAGACCGATTTGGGTTTATTGGGTTACAGCGGGTCTACATCGTAGTATATATGGAGCGATGTGTATTGTTTGTCGCTCAGCATCTGCTGTTGCACCTGTCTGAGGCACTGGCGTACCTGCGTGGCATTGAGAGAGGGTTCAATCTTGAGCATAATCTTCCGGATATGCAGCGCCTTGATGCGTGGCACAGGAGGCTTATCAGGACCTAACACCCTGGTAGAGAACGACTGGCGCAGCCGGGAAGCCATCTCAATGGCTGCTGTGTTGAGCAAATGCTCGTCGCGATGCTTCAGATAAACGTAGATCAGACGGCAGAAGGGAGGATAGTGGAAAGCTTGTCGCTCGGCGATGAGGTCGCTGAAGAAATCCTGAAAGTTGTTGCTTACGAGTTGCCTGACCACTTCGTTGTCTGGGTTCTTCGTCTGGAGTATCACCAGGCCTCTCCGATTCTTTCTGCCTGCTCTGCCAGCCACTTGGGCCATCATGGTGAAAGCCTGCTCGTAGGCTCGGAAGTCGGGCATATTGAGCATTGCATCGGCATTCAGGATGCCCACCACAGAGACATGCTCAAAGTCGAGTCCCTTGGTAACCATCTGTGTGCCTACCAGCACATCGGTCTTATGGAGCGAGAAGTCTGTGATGATGCGCTCGTAGGCCTGACGAGAGCGGGTGGAGTCGAGGTCCATACGGGCAACCTTCACGTCGGGGAATATCTCCATAATCTGGTCTTCTATCTTCTCTGTGCCGAAGCCTCTGCCGTGCAGGTGAGGGTTCTCGCAGTTGGGACAGCTATCAGGGACGCGGTAGGTGAATCCGCAATAGTGGCACGAGAGTACGTTCAGGTTCTTATGATAAGTGAGCGAGACGTCGCAATTCTGGCATCGGGGCACCCATCCACATACGTTACACTCTATCATAGGAGCAAAGCCGCGACGATTCTGGAAGAGGATGACCTGCTCTCCCCGTGAGAAAGCCTCCCGCATGGCGGCAAGGAGGGTAGGCGAGAAGATGCCGTTCATCATCTTCCGTCGCTGAAGGTCCTTGATGTCAACCACCTGAATCAGTGGCAGTTGGATGTCTTGATATCGGGTAGATAGGCGAACGTAGCCGTATTTTTGAGGTGGGGGTTGAGCGTTGAAGAATGTTTCGGCGCAGGGGGTGGCGGTGCCGAGCAGCACCTGAGCGCCACAATGCTGGGCCAGCAAGATGGCCACGCTGCGGGCATGATAGCGTGGGGCAGGGTCTTGTTGCTTGAAACTGGTCTCATGCTCTTCGTCAACAATGATGAGTCCTAAGCGTTGGAAGGGTAGCAATACGGCAGAACGAGCGCCCAAGATCACATCGTATGGGTTCCCGGAGAGTTGTTTCTTCCAGATTTCAACGCGCTCTGCATCAGAATACTTCGAGTGGTAAATGCCCAAGCGATAGCCGAAAACACGTTGCAGCCGTTGGCGCATCTGTACGGTGAGGGCAATCTCTGGGAGGAGGTAGAGCACCTGTTGTCCGTTGTCGATGGCTCTCTGGATAAGGTGGATGTATATCTCTGTCTTACCGCTTGAGGTTACGCCATGAAGGAGCACCACCTTCTTGCGCAGGAACTTCATGAGCAACTGGTTGTAGGCATCCTGCTGGGGAGGGGAGAGGGGAGCGGGGGACACCCCCTCTAACTCCCCCTCAAGGGGGAGGAGCGAGGAGCGGGGAGCGGGGAGCGAGGAGTGAGGGTTGAGTCTGCCGATTTCCTGCTGGTACGTGATGAGGAATTTTTTGTCGATGAGTTGCTTGATGGTAGCCGATGTGCAGTGAGCCTCGTTCATGAGTTCCTGTTTGGATAGCCCCCCTCTAATCCCCCCAAAGGGGGGAAGGACTGCACCCCCATCCCCTCTAATCCCCCCAGGGGGGGGAGGAGTTGAGAGTTGAGAGGTGAGAGCTAAGAAGGTGGCGAAGGCCTTTTGCTGCTTCGGCGCATTCCTGAGTATGTCGAGCACAATGTGGAGTTCTCTCTCCGAGCGCAGGTTGGGGGGCAGCGTCACGTAAGTTTCTGTCTTCGGGCGATAGGCCTGTCGGTCTTTCAGTCCTAAGGGCAGGGCAGCATTCATCACCTCGCCTATGGGCGAGAGATAGTAGTCGGCTATCCATTGCCAGAGCCAGAGCTGATCAGCGGTGCAGACAGGTTGTTCGTCTACCACTTCCTCTACGAAGCGAACGTCAAAGTCGGGCTTCGTGGAGTGGACGTGGTGTACCACAGCCAAGTATTTCTTGCTTTTCCCCAACGGAACAACCACTCGGCAGCCTGGCTGGGTTTGCATGCCAGGTTGCAGTGCATAGGTGAAAAAGCCCTCAAGGGGTAGGGGCAGGATGACATCAACATAGTTCATGGGCTGCAAAAATACAAAAAAAAATTTATACTCGTGAAGAAATAGGTTTTTTTTTTGGAAATGTACGTTGCTTCGAGGAGTGAGGAGCGAGGAGCGAGGAGTGAGAATAGATTGGTGGATGACGCATGTGCGAATTTTATTCGGGGAGCGGGGAGCGAGGAGCGGGGAGTGAGAATAGATTGGTGGATGACGGTGAGGGTAATCTCGCTCCCCGCATTCCCGAACTTCGTTCGCCTACCCGTAGCCTTTCCTCGCT
>ERZ842401.729-NODE-729-length-48441-cov-16.054706_pt1 | contig 48441 bp, 38 predicted proteins | sample MGYA00521270_ERZ842401 | MGnify/ENA primary metagenome ERZ842401 (study PRJEB31892, sample SAMEA3878208) | bioreactor metagenome | biome: Moose rumen | place: Sweden | collected 2011-10 | study: EMG produced TPA metagenomics assembly of the PRJEB12797 data set... | reverse complement strand
GGGCAAATATACGGTCTGAGAAGTTCTCTGCTGCTGTTGCCTCACATGGCTTTGACGTTACTGACCCTAAAGATACCTGCATTCCCCAATCCTTCAGGGCGTTATAGGCGTTCACTGCCTTTTCTGCGTCATGGGTATCGTCCTCATAGCGAAGCTCAAATGTTACGTCTCCGCCCATTGCGTTAATCTCGTCTACTGCTATCTGTGCTCCGTTCTTGGCTGAGTTCCCGTAAATTGCTGCTCCTCCGGTAAGAGGGGCAGTCCCTCCGATCTTGAATGCTGCACCGAATGCACTTGCTGACATTGCCAGAACCATAACTGCACACACTAAGATTTTTCTGCTCATTGATTATTTTCTCCTTTACCTAATTTATGCCTGTCCTGAATATCTTTACGGCCTATTAGACATTCAGGGTTGAAGCCTGCATTCATGTACGAAAAAAGCGGCTTGTTGGAGTTCAGCCGCCCTGTCGTTCACATTGATATTGTTATGCCTCACTCCAGCCTATTCGGTTTTGAGCCTGTCTATCATAAGGACAGCACGAATAATAATAGCCGGAATAAGGGCAGAAAAAAGAGCATCTACACAAAAACTTTTGCTGTTAAGATTCTTCATGTGTCTAATGCCCTCCTTATTGTCTTTATTGGCGCGGTAGGCAGGATTCGAACCCACGACCTAAGGTTCCGTAGACCTTCGCTCTATCCATCTGAGCTACTACCGCAATCTTAGTATTATGGCGGTGGGTGTGAGATTCGAACTCACGATAGAGTTTTATTCCCTATACTCACTTAGCAGGCGAGCGCCTTCAGCCTCTCGGCCAACCCACCATATTCGCAAAACTTGGTTATATTACTACATTCACAAATTATTGTCAAATCTGACAGAATGAGCCCCAAATAATCGCATTTTTTAACAAGCATACGATCACGAAGGCTACCCACATAGTGAACGTTATCAATATCGGCACTAAATAAACGGGCCAGGCGCTTCTCGAAAACATGATACGCAAAACTGATTGTTCAGTGTACCCCTTAAAACTCATGTTATACGGATCTTCAACTTCAGCAAAATTTTCCGGGAGGTCTTTTGTTCGTATGTCGTCATAAAGATGACGGAAAAGCCTTTCCATTTGCAAGTACCACGCGTCAAGCCACCAGAAGACTATGAGTATGATAATTACGCAAGGTGAAGCAAACAACACGCTCCGGGAGTTATCACTACCCAAAATTATAACTGACAATGCAGCAAATATTGTCATTGCCCACGTCTTGCATTGAAGGGAATTCGCCCCCATTCGGCTTATTACTCCTTGAATCATTTCCAAATGTGTTGTCCTGCTATATTGTTCTGCCATTATTTGCTACCTCGCTTCCGGAAATTTTTTGTAAAGTTCATCTAGGGCATATTGTTTTGATAAGTGCATTCTCTTCAAGTTTTGCAAAATTGTTATATCTAGCCTATGCAAATGGTTCAAATTAGCTGAATATTTAAATTTAGGCAACCTAGCTTCCGCCAAAATTGTTGTTTCCGTGTAAAATCTATCAGGAATATTAGGTTTTATAAGACTTGAAGTTAGTAGCTCACTATATAGCCATGGTGAATACGTTGAATATTCATTGTCCTTGATTTTGCTAGGATCTAAATCCAATGAATTATGAGTCCCAACAAAAATAAAACACTCCGTAGAGTCAATCATTTTAACAAGAGCTCCATTTAGTAACATATAAACATGCGCCGTAGATTGATTTCGTTTGTCATAATCAAATAAATTGTGACGTTGAGTATCCTTTGTACAATATTCGTTGTCAATGACTTTAAGCAATTTACCACAATAGCCCCAAACTCGAGAATCTATAAACGCTAAAAGCTCAAACGAAGAATATAGCCAAGCTGCAAAATCAACTATGAATTTCTCGTCTTGATGCGAGTGTGACAAAAATATATCAGCCTTAATATTCGGAAACCAATCGTCCTCAACTTTAGATGTATCAAGTACACCGTCTTCTACATAATCCTTAAGTATATATTTCTCCAAGCTAGTTTCTATTTCAGTCTGATACGAAGCAATCATAGCATTATATTTTCCTACAGCCTCATCTTTATAGATATAATCAATCCCATAAAGTTTCTTAACAAATTCATCAAAGCCATCATTACCAACTTGAATATTAAATCCCTTAAACATGTCTGTAACCTCCAATTACAAATTATAGAATGAAATTTTAGGATAAGTGCGAAACATAAACTGGTGGGTGATACTGGATTTGAACCAGTGGCCTCTTCCGTGTGAAGGAAGCGCTACTACCCCTGAGCTAATCACCCAAATTGGTAAGCGTTAAAATTTTATCGCAAACTCTTTTAATGTCAAGACTTAGCCATAAAAAAACACCCCGCCGCTTGGACAGGGTGTCTTATGTTTCGTGAATAGGCTTTGTAAATTACTCGGCCTTTGCCTCTACTACTTCTTCGATCTCTTCAACTGTCTTTGCGCCCTCTTCATCAGTGTCTGCTTTTACAGCGATAACTGGTGCATAGGTTACATCGGCGTTGAACCAAGGAGCGATTGTGATCTTATGGCTTTCCGGTACTGCCTCAACATCTTTGCCTTCGTCATCATAGAAGTCACAAATCTCGTCATCTTCGCTTGCTTCGGCGTTACGTGGGAATGCAAAGTATTTAAGCTCTGCGCCCTCTGCAACCGTTTCAGCAAGTTCAACGTTCAAATCATACTGGCCGTCTTCTGTTACTGTAACTTCCGGTAACACTGCTGCAATGATATAGCCTTCCTCGTTGACGATTGTTCTATCGCCTGCTGATAAGCCTGCTACTGTTCTCGTCTGTCCGAGTTTGACTTCACCTTCACCAGTGCTCTTTCTGCTTGCAACGTCAGGAAGTGCTACCGTCGTTCTCTCGTTTGCAGCGATTGCGCTGCCCTCAGGAAGAGCCGTCTTCGCTACAGGTACGATTGTGAACTTCACTGTTTTAGTTCCCTGCTCGCCGGTTCTTTGGTTAGTCGCTGTAATCGTGATACTGTCGTTGATGTCCGCATCGTTTGCGTTAGTGAGTTTCTTCGCAACAGTCAAAGTCAGAGTCGCGGTCTTACCATTGTCATTAGCCTTGATCTTAGCACTTGCCTTCTTCGGAGCTGTCTTGACTGCCCACTTAATTTTTGTGTCGCCTGTACAAGACTCGTCGTCTACCTCTACGGCTACATCTTGTGTTACCTTCGTGTTAGCTTTCGCTGTAATATCATCAATATCAAAGTCTTCAATTACAGGTTTCTTATCGTTGATGACAAATTTCACTTTCGCGTTTGCTACTGAACCAGCATTATCCATGGTCAAGGCCATGTTTGTACCCTTTGTTGCTGTCAATGAGCTTAAGTCAACCTCAAGTTCTCCCGTAGTCGTCTTTACATCGATTCCTGGCAGTGAGTCGTCAAAGTCGAAATGAATCGGGGCATTCTTAGTGATATCAACCTTAGGCGTTGTATCAAGCTTAACTCCCGTATAAGTCTTTGAATCGTCCTTCTTGATAGTTATCGTCTTCGTGTTCAGCTTCGGCTTTTCACCCTTGATTCCGATCGTTACGTCGTAGGTATCAGCTTGTTCACCTCCGGCTGGTGTGTCTACACTGATATTATTAACCTTCAATGTAACTACGATAGGTTTGTACGAGTTCGCCACATCGTCGACTGTGCCAACTGTAACTTTCTTCGTTGCGTCGCTCGTGAGTCCCTTGCCAACGTCTAATGATATACCGTACGTGCTATACAATGTATCCGCATCCGTCGTGCTAGTAACGCTGAACTTGTAACCCTTTGAGCCCTTCACTGCCGGTTTCACTGAAAGTTTCTTGCCAATGATAACTTCCTTATCAAGCTTCTTGGGAGCCGTTGTGATTACAGGTTCTTTCATTGCGTGAACGGTCATCTTGACTTTCGCTTTCTGCTTCGTCGAAAGGTTAGTAGCTGTTACTGTGAAAGCGGTACTCGTTTCCTTGTCTTCTCTAGGTGTTCCAGCAATGCTTACACTTCCAGCTGTGTTATCCGGTGTTGCCGTCAAGCCGTTTTTCTCGCCGTTCGGTGATACAGTAACCTCTAAAGGCTGTGTGAACGTCTTAAGATTGTTAGTAATAGCGGTGAGAGCTGATCCTACATGAGCGTCATATGTTTTATCAAGACTCGTGGCCCACTCTAAGTCATCGCCCTCAACTGTAATCTTGTACACTTCGCTCTTCGAGCCTTCACGGTTTGTCGCAGTTATCGTAATCGGGAGGTCCTTGAATGCGTATTTGCCTTCTGTGCCAGGATCGAACACCAATTTTCCTGTACCTTTACCATTGCCTGCATCAGTGAAAGTGAAACCTAATCTTTCGCCAGTAGTAGCAGCGAGAGCTGTTGTTCCGTTTGCAGTCGTACCACCAAGCGTAACTTTCCCGCTAAGGCCAAGGTTCTTAGCGTCCTTCTCTTCAATTGTGGCAGCTAACGAAATGTTCTCAGTACCTTTTTCGACCTTAACTTCAATTTCTTGGCCGCCCTTGTCAATCGTCATTTTGCCAAGTTTCTCCGGTACAGGGACTTCACCTTTGACAGTGATGTAGAAGTCCGTAGCCTTATCAGCCATTGTGCCTGTGCCATCGTCCTTCTGCTGTGCGCCTGCAAAGTTCTGAGGAAGTACTGACATTTTGAAGCCCTTGAACTCCTTACCATCTGCGTCAGTCGTATGTTCAGGAATTACGTCAAGTTTTCCCTTAAGTGTCGCTGTGTCCGCGTCAAACTTCAGAAACTCTTTGCCCGTCTTTCGCCCGGTAGTTCTGTTAGTGTCGTCTATCGCATTCCATTGCGTGTTAGTGGTAATGTTACTTACTGCGGTATCCGGGTTCAAAGTATCCATGGTGATTGTGTAGGCTGTCGGTACGTTCGCAACCGTGAGCTTACCCTCAAAGTCCTTCGTGTCGTCAACTTTGATGTTGTTCTTGCTGATAGCCGTAACAGTCGGTCTTTCCCAAACAACCAAGTTTTTCTCGAAAGTCTTTGTCGGTGTATCAAGATACTTGTTCGTTGCGGTGATTGTATATTTCGACTCGAACTTCTTGCTGTTGCCGCTACCTGTAACCTTTATATCCGTCGGTTTGTTGAATCCCTTGGCCGTATCTTTGAACTGCAGGTAAGCAAAACGTGTGTCGTTCTTATCCGGCGTAAGTACAACGTTCGAAGGAAGGTTATCAGCTTTCCAGTCGATAGGGCCGGGCTCCATGAAGAGCTCAACTTCGGTCTGTCCTAGCGTACCATTAGCAACCGGGTCTCTAGCGGTAAATGTCAAACTGGTTGTATTGACTACTGCAGCCGCAGCAAGGTATTTCGTTGTTTTCGTCGGAGCGTATGCTGTACCCGTAGGACTATTGCCTATTGTTTTGGTCAAGTCAGTCTGCGCAGGATAGACAGTACTTGTGCCAAACTCGGTTTTGCCTACCGCTGTCCAACCTTCAGGGAAATCGCTCGCTCCATTAGTGGTGTCAGTGTTCAAGGTTGGTTCAGTGAAAGTGTGTGTAACCTTAAATTTTCCAACGGTCGTTCCTTCCAAGGTAGAATCGTCCGTGAACTTGCTCGTTGCCGTTACAGGTATGGCTTTGCCGTCCTTTGGCGTGATCTCGATTGGGGCACCCTGCTTAAGCTTAATATCCCACAGTGTTGTGCCTGACTGCGGCGCAAGTGCGCTGTACTGAACACCTTTCGGGAGAGCCGCATTCAAGGCAGCAACGGCTTCATCACTCAAACTAATATCTCCGCCACCGTCAATCGTACCGATAATTGTATCAGCAGTAATTGCGGTTTTGTAGGCCTGCGCCATTTTGTCCTCATCAAACGTTACAACAGGAGGGATCGCCACAAATCTCAATGTGATCGTCTTGGTTACATAGACAGCGCCTGTTCCTTCTCCAGCTTGTGCGATAAGCTTGATTGTTTTCTCTACAGGATCCGCGCTCGGCTGAATTTGTGCGGTCTTTGCCTGCGGTTTCCATTGACCTTCAATGTAGACTTCGCGACGTTTGGTCGTGGAGTTATAGGTACCTTTATTTTCAGTACCCTGGTCCCATTTCATCAATCCACCAGTAGTTCCATTACCGAGACCTTCGTTCTCTGTAGTACTGTTCAATTCGGCAACCGTAGAACCTTCCGGCTTATCAGCCTGACCGATATTCTGAAGCCATACTGCCTTTGTAGCGGTCGCAATAGCGGCATCGCTGGTTGTAAGGATATGTAAGTCGTCCGCATTCGTTGCCTGGAAAACGATCTTATTGTCGCCTGTATGGTCGGCACTCCAAACAATTGTGGTGATCGTCGGCTCTTCAATGTAAGGTGCTGGCTTAATCGGAACGATAATATCTTCGACCACTCCGCCTTTGTTCTGTCGTTTAGTTTCAGCATTCGTTGCAGTCACGATAAGGTGATACGTCCCTTCCTTGGCTGCTACACCTGTGAAGTATCCGGATTTAACGCCGTCGTCCACAAACTCGGGGCCCTCCACGACGCTAAGGCCGCTTCCAGATTCTGACCACTTGGCAGTAACAGTGAGGTCTTGGCTTGAACCTACAACAACGTAGTAGATTTTCTGTTCCGTTGCTTGGGCTGCGTCCTTCTCGATGTCTTTACCAACGTAGGTCGCTTTGTTAGTAGTGTCGTAAAGCTTACCAATTCCTGTAACACCACGGTCGTAATCAGTGCCGTTAGCATTTCCAGTCTTGGCCGGTGCAGTTGTTGTAACGTAAATAGTTGGCACGGTACCCTTTACAACAAACCTGAACTCCTTCGTTGATCCTGTTAGGCCGGTTACTGTGTCTCTAGGTGTAACGTTGAATTTGTACTCGCCGATTTTGGTAGCAACACCCGTAAAGGTCAAACCATTCGTTGTATCCCAATCTTCTAACGTCAAGCCCGACTCCGCCACAGCAGCTTGAGCCGCTTCTATATCCGGAATTTCGATGTCTGCGGGCGTGTCCTCCGGGGTTCTAACTCCGATAGTGGCGCTACTAAAAGCCGCTCCATACGCTACTGTCCCAAGGTAGCCATGAGATGAGCTCGTGTCGAATTCGGGGGCAACCGCTTCCTCTATGGTGATTGATTTTGTTGCCGACTTCACGTTTGCATTCACAGGATCATCAGTCGTCCCAATATCCGTTATCAAATTAACCTTCAAAGTACCAGTTCCGACAGCCGACGCTTTATAGGTAAATGTATCATTCTGAATGTATTCTGTCACGTTTTCAAGAGCTGTAAACGTAACGCTTGTGGTCCCCGAAACAGTTAATCCGTCCACTCCAGAGATGTTAAAGGTCGCAGTTTCCGACGTTCCGTCACCCTGACTCGTAACAGGTGTATCACTCAACGTCAGCTTAATTTTACCTGTTCCCTCTGCCTCCCCATTCACTAATTTAATCGGATCTGTATAATGTACAAACTCAATTTTCGTGTCAGAATTTTTAAATCTGCTCGGCGAAAAATAGTACGTAGCCGCCGCTGTTTGCACCATTACCCCTATAAGCAACCCCGCCAGCATCAGGCTATACAAAAATTTTCTCTTAATCATAATTTACCTCCGTGTATGAATTAATCGAATAAATCTTTCCAGACAAAATAACTTGTCCTGTGAAACTTTCCCCCATGACACAACGAGAGAATGTCTCAAGTACATTGCGCGATAATACATACCGCCTCCCTTATAAATGAGATGAAAATTTACACTATCTTTCCTTGTATGCGCGAGTTGGCTTCGTTGTGTTCGTTGCTTATTACAAGAGGACAACCGTTAAATTTGGAGAAAGTAAGATTGTCCTCAGCTATATGAAATGAAGCCTGAAGGTCAGTTAGTGTGTTGGGTCCATCTTGCTTCGTTATGTATTTCGGTGGGAATGTGAAACTACTTTAGCGCGCGGAAAAGTTGCTGACGATGAAAATGAAGTATACGGCCATAAAAATTACACCCTGCCTTGTCAGACAGAGTGTAATATAATTCGTTTGCTTATTAATGTCAGTTGAGTGGGCTGTAGATTATTTTGCGGCTTCCTCAACTGTTACAATCTCTTCGATCTCGTCAACGGTCTTTGCGGCTTCGTCACCAGTGTCAGCTTTCACTGCGATAACCGGTGCATAAGTTACGTCTGCGTTGAACCAAGGAGCTACTGTGATCTTGTGGCTTTCAGGTACCGCTTCAATCTCTGCGCCCTCGTCGTCGTAGAAGTCAACGATTTCATCGTCGTCGCTAGCCTCAGCGTTGCGTGGGAATGCAAAGTATTTGAGCTCTGCGCCCTCCTTAACGGTTTCAGCAAGTTCAACGTTCAAATCATATTGGCCGTCCTCAGTAACTGTAACTTCCGGTAACACTGCCGCAACAATGTAGCCCTCCTCGTGAACGATAGTGTTCTCGCCCGCCGTTAAGCCCGCGACAGTTCTTGTCGTTCCAAGTTTGACTTCACCTTCACCTGCTGACTTTCTCGCAGTCGCTTCAGGGAGTGCAACCCTCGTGACCTCATTGATTGCTATTGCGCTGCCCTCTGGAAGAGCCGTCGTCGTTGCTACCGGGTTGATCGTGAAGGACACTGTCTTGACGTTGCTGACATCTTTAGTTCTCTGGTTCGTTGCTGTTATGGAGATACTATCCTCGATATCAGCGTCGTTGGCATTCGTAAGGTTCTTAGCTACAGTGAGAGTTATTGTTGCTGTCCCACCGTTTCCACTCGACTTGATTTTCGCGCTTGCCTTTGAAGGCTGCTTCGTGATTGCCCACTTGATACTTGTGTCGCCAGTGAATGTCTCATCGGTAACTTTAACCGTTACAACCTTTGTTGCTTTGGATTTAGCCAACGCTTGAATATCGTCGATACTAAAGTCCTCAATCTCCGGCTTCGGATCGTCAATGATGAACTTCACGTTCGATTTAGCAACACTGCCAGCGTTGTTGATTGTTACAGGTACAGCAGTGCCCTTCGTTGCGATAAGTTGGCTCTCGTAGATTTCAAGCTCGCCTGTTGTCTCGTTCACATCGATTCCGGAGATCGTATCCTCCATATCGAATTTGATCTTCACGTTGTCGTTCGCATTAACCTCTGGAGTCGTAACAAGTTTTACAGATCCAATGCTGCCTTTCTTCAACGATACGTTCTTGGTTGTCACTTTCGGCTTCTCACCTTTGATTCCGAATGTTATATCGTACGTTGGTCTGTTAGCCGCTGTTACGTCGACGCTCGGGTTGTAAGTTACAAGCTTTACAGTTTTAGGCTCATAATCGTTGTTAGCATCAATCGTAATCTTCGTAGTCTTGTCGCTTGCGAGTCCCTTCTGTGGGTCTAACGTGATGCCGTAATTATTCAAAGCTGTTTCGCTAACCGCACTGGCGGCCGGAGCATTATCCTTTGTTGCAACTGCCCAAATATAACCTTTCGAGCCCTTCACGGCCGGTTTCGCGGAAATTTTCTTGCCCACGATTACTTCCTTGTCAAGCTTGCCTGCTACCGTCGTGATCTCCGGTTTCTTCAAAGCGTTGATCGTGTACTTCAACACGGCCTTCTGCTTCGTCGAAGTGTTCGTAGCTGTCATTGTGAAAGTCGTCTTGGTCTCTTTGCTATCAGGTGTTCTACCGCTAACTGTAACCGTATTATTCGATTTTGTCGCTAATAAACCGTTCTTGTCAACATATTCCGCTGGTGAAACTTTTATCTCGTAAGGCTTCGTCACTGTTGCCGTGAATATCTTTGCAGGGTAAGCGTCTCCGGCTACTGTTGTTTCAGTCTGGTCCGAATAATCCCACGTTGGATCAGCGCCGTTGACCGTTACCTTATAGCTCTTTGTTGCTGTGCCAGCTCTGTTAGTCGCAGTTACTGTTATCGGTAAACCCTTGAACGCGTAATTACCGCCACCATTGAAGCTTATTGTTCCTGCACCTTCACCATCATCAGAGAACGAGAATTTCGCTGTTGTATCACTCGCAGTCACACCTGTCAGGCTAGTCTCTCCATCCAAACCGGCCTTCGCGGCGTCAGAAGCTGCTATCTTCGCTGTAAGGGCTACGTCCTTAGTTCCTTTCGTGATCTTAACCGCCTGTGTATCATTGCCAGCATCAAATATCAATTCGCCAAGATTCTCAAGCGCAGGAGCCGTTCCGGTAGCTGTTACTGTGTGTGTAAATGCATCGCCTTCGCCAGCAAAGTTCTTCGGTGTAATAGTCATAATGAACCCATTTACAGGCTTTGTGGCTCCCGTCGGAGTGTATTGAGGTATACGGTCAAGTCCGCCTGTGAATTTCAGGTCGTCAGAACTAAAGGCTATTGTTTTTTCGCCAGCTGTGGTCGCATTCGCATGCCATTCTTCATTAGGAGTATCTGCCGGCATGTCTGTAGCATTATTCATTACGATTGTGAAGCTTGTAGGATCCCCCGCAACTTTCATGACGTTGTTCCAATCCGCCGTATCGTCAACCTTGATAGAGGACTTGCTCAAAGACGTAACCGAAGGTTTCTCCCACACGACCAAGTTTCCTGTGAAGGTGTTCGTTGTTGTAGGCAGATACTTGTTAGTGGCCGTAATCGAATACTCTGACGTATAGGTCTTACTGTTGCCTGATCCGCTTACTGTTTTCTTAGTTGCGCCGGTGAAGCCATTCGCTGCAGTGTCAAATACCAAGTATGCAAATCTCGTGTCAACAGTATCAGCTACAAGAGTCACGTTTTCCGGCAAATTACTGGCTTTCCAAGTAATCGGGCCTGGCTCAACAAAAAGTTCAACCGAGTCGGTTCCTGCAGTACCTTTAGTGGCCGGTGTAACGCTTCCTGTGTATGCAGCCCCTGCTCCGTCCAAAGCATAAGTAGCAAATTTACTGAGGTTCAAGCCAGTAACGGCAGTAGGACTATCTGCTACCGTATTAGTGAAGGTGCTTCCTGTAAGCGGTTCATAGATATTTGCAAACGTGTAAACTGTAGAGCCATCTTTAACAGCTGTCCAGCCTTCCGGGAGTTTATAACTGTCGTCTGCGCCGAGTGTAGGTTCATCAAAGTCGCCCGGGTCTACGAACAAATGCGCCGCCGCAGTGCTACTAAGTGTACTGCCGCTTAATGTGCTTGTGGCTTTCAGCGGTATACCCTTGCCAACAGTCTGGTCAGTGATCTCGATCGGTTTACCCTTAATTTTAAGGTCAAACGTTGTTCCTTCGTCATGGTCTCCGTCCTGAGTGTCCACCATAAGTCCCTTCGGGAGTGCGTTGTTAATTTCAGTCTCATTCCAGCTAAGAGTGCCTGGGCCTTCGACGGTAGCTATTTTATAGTTGTCCAGGGCATCATCAGGTTTATACGTCAATGCCTTAAGAGCAGCTTCGTCAAGAGTAATAACGGGTGCTTTCGTCTCAAAGGTCAGCGTGATGTCCTTCGTAACGTACACTGAACCCGGTTTGCTCGAATCTCCGCCCCATGCAATGAGCTTGAACTTCTTTGAGCTACCCTTTACTGTCGGAGCCTCCAACTCAGATCCGTCATCAGCCGTATCGTCGTCTACTCCTGGTTTCCACGTTCCCTTAAGGTAAATCTCTGCACGCCCCGTTGTCGAACTCTTTGCACTTGAACTAAACTCCATGCCTGTTGCGGCCTCGATTTTCGCTTGCTCATAATCTCCAGCGTCTGTCTGTGACCCTATTTTGTCAAGCCAAACTCCAGCCGTCTGTGCAGCATCAACGATAGCGATTGAATCAGCGTTCGCGGCTTGGAAAAGTATTTTAGTGTCGTCGTCGTCATGCTTTTCGCCCCATACAATTTTCGTGATTGAAGGCTCTTCGATCGTTGGTGCCGGCTTGATGAGTATCGGGAATGTCACAACTGTAGCTTTTCTCTCGATATTCTTTGTTTGAGCGTTTTCAGCTGTGATTGTAAGGTTGAATGTTCCTGCCTTGGCCGCTTTACCCGTCAACGTTCCTGCATAGAAAGCTGTGTAAGTGTCGGTAGTGCCTACTGTTTTTGATCCAGGTACAAATGTAAGGCCGCATGAATCATCGTCGAACTTTCCTGAAATTGTGAGGTCTTCCTTAGCCCCCTTGACATAGAATACGATTGTGTTTTCGCTCGCCTGCGTTTTTTCCTTGGCAACGTCTTTACCTACAAAGAGGCCGTTATTGTCTTCATCGTAAACTGTTCCATACGTACCCGTCGCAAAACCGGTAGTCAGAATTGTGGCAGCGGTTGGTGTACCGTCATACAGATTAACAGTCGGAGCGTCTCCAGTTACCTTCAACGTATACGTCTTTGAGGTTCCTGTCAAGTCAGCGTCGCTGTCGTACGGTGTAAGAGTGAACTGGTATTCCCCTATGTGTTTTGCCGTCCCGATGATCGGAAGTGTTCCAGTCTCTCCACTTGATGAATAATCCCCGAACTTCAACCCCGAAGCCGCAAGAGCGGTGCTCGCTGTGCCAAGGTCAGAGAAGGTAATCTTTGATGCGTCGACGCCCTTAACCGTGATACTAGCAAAAGCACTTCCAGCTGCGTATGTCGTGCCGTATGTGGCTGTGCCAAGCTTTGTGGTACTCGTGAGGACAGGCGTTTCCGGTTCTACAACGTTAATTGTTATTGTCGGTGAGGATGTCAAATTGCTATTCGAGACGGTCAATACAGACGAGCCTTTTTTCAATCCTTTAATCGAAACAGTCATTGTCTGTTCGGCTGTTATGGTGGTACTTATTGAGTAACTGTTAGTGTTTGCATCAAAAGCAATTCCGCTATCCGCTGTTGAAAAAGTTAACTCAGCTACATCTTCTCTACTGAGGCTCAAGGCTCCACCACTCACAGTATTGTTCGCGCTCGCTCCGCTCGAACTTCCTACTCCTACTGTTATGACTAGTGTCTGGCTGTTACCTACCATAATATTCACAGCAGCTGGATTGAAAGTAATGCCGGAAATGTTATAGATAGTCCCAGCAGCAGCAGCCGAAACCATCAAGCTCACCAGCAACGCAGACAACACTAGGCTATACAAAAATTTTCTCTTAATCATCTTTTACCTCCATGTATGAATTAATCGAATAATTATTCCTACGGGAAACGCCCCCATGTTGAGAGAATCTCCCAAGTACATTGCGCATAATTGAGCATCACCTTCCCAAATAAGATAAGCAAATCTGCACTCACAATCCCATTAACGCGAGTTGGACCTGAAGTCCTAACAGGATTTAGAATGGTCGAAAACTTTATTGCATTGCGCGTGAAAGTTTGAGTAAGTTGTCGCCTCCAATTTGTATACGGATAATAAATTTGCACTCCACTGACTACGTAAATAGAAGCAAGATGGACCCAACACACTTTATTGAAAAGGTCTCTCATGTAGAAAGCGAAGTGCTTATGAAATTATTACTTTCTCCACTTATATTTTCGGGGGGGTGCGTAAACTTTAGTGACTCTTGCAAAATATTTTCGGGGCTGAAAAATTCGGCCTCAAATTTACTAACCAACCATGACTAACGAAACGCTAGGACGCGTAAACGCAGTAAAATGCTGATAGCTGACATTAAGGGAAAATTTTGTTCATTATTTTGATATTCGCGTGCTGTGATTTAGAATAGTTAGCTAATTTAGAAAAGGAGCTGTATAGCATGAAGAAATTCGTTGTAGCGTTGTTACTCGTGGCTGCATTCGTGGCTACGGCGTTCGCAGTCGACTCTCCGCTTCCTCCGCAAAAAGGTCAATGGGGATTCGCTCTTGAGGATTCGTTACCATTATACGAGAAGGCTGATGCTGATTCCGATTCGGAGTACGTTGAATTTGATAGCAAGTGGTTCAGCGTTCCTAGCGCAGTTCGTGATAGTGATAACAATCTCTGGTACAAGGTCAAGATCGGCAAAAAATCCGGCTGGCTCGCTCAAAATGGTGTACGCTTAAAACTTCAAAACGGTGGAAAAAGCAAAGCTGCTGCCAAAATCTACAAGAACAAGACTGCGGATTCACTAATAGGACTTTCACAAAATGACATTCGCAAAAAGTTGGGCACCCCTACAATGCGCGAAACTCCCTACGATGAAAGCGACGTCAATATACTTTCTTATGAGCTTGCAGGCAAAAAGGAAATGACTCTAGTTATCAGGATTAAAGACGATGAAGTTACCGACGCTGATTTTTATAACGCAAGAGCAGGACAAATTGACGCGGGCTAATAGTGAGAAATGAAATTTGCGCTCGTACTGTGTCTAGCGATTCTGCTTGATGAGATACTAGGCGATCCCAAAAGTTTTTCCCATCCCGTTATTTACATTGGACGCTTGATAAATTTCCTGAAGAGCAGATTGTTCACGAATACGCATTCATTTATTAGAGGCCTCGTTGTTTGCGGATTGACCCTAAGCACGACGGGGCTTTTTGCTTACTCCATACTCTACTTCACAGATTGTAACTTACTAGTTCAAGTGTATATGCTTTACTCCGCTTTAGCCTGGAAGGATTTGCGCGACGAGACAGGGCCAATTTTATCAAGCCTCATTCACAACGATTTAACCAGCGCACGAAAATTTTTGTCTTACGTTGTCGGACGAGATACAGAGACTCTCAACGCACAAAAGATTACCAGCGCAACCATAGAAACTATCGCGGAAAATTCGATTGACGGCGTTATGTCCGTTATGTTCTTCGCGTTTGTTGGCTACATTATAGGTAGAGAGTACGGAATGTGCGTGTGCGTATGGATATTCAAGGCGGCCAGCACGTTGGACTCAATGATCGGCTACGAAAGCTATCACGAGTTCGGAAAGGCCAGCGCAAAACTTGACGACGCTTTGAATTTTTTACCAGCTAGAATCGGAGGGGTAATAATCATTTTGGCAAGCGGAAATTTTTCACGGGCATTCAAAGTTTTCCTCAACGATAGATTCAAGCACAAGAGCCCCAACAGTGCCCACGGTGAAAGCGCATTTGCAGGAGGCTTGAATGTCAGGCTAGGGGGAGGAGCATTTTACGGCGGTAAATTCGAGTCGCGGCCATTCATCAACGAGAACGCTAAGGTCCCGGAAGTTTATGACATTGTGAGAGCTTGGGACTTGCTGAATAAATCGTGTGCCTTGTTCGCTATGGTCATGATATTGCTTGCATGGAAAGTTTAATCCCCTTTCACGGAGCTAACCCCGAAAATTTATATCGCGTGTTCGGTATTCCTATGCCAGATGAAATTCTTGACTTCAGCACCAACACAAACATATTACCTTGGCCCAAAATTGATATTAGCATAGAGAAGCTGGCGTCAAGTTATCCTGATCCGGACTGCAGAGAATTACGCGAGCTTATAGCAGAACGTGAGAACATTTCGCCGTCACGAGTCTTATTCACGAATGGAAGCAACGAAGCTATATTTTTGCTGGCGAGAATTTTTTGCGAACGTGTTGCGATTTTGCAACCATGTTACACGGAATACTCACGAGCTTTCACGAATGCCCATAACGTTTTCAAACTTGAGGAGGCCGGAAATTTTCGCGCATTCATTCTCACTAATCCAAACAACCCCACCGGAAAATATATTGCCAATCTCTCCGAAACTATCAAGCGATTCCCCGATACAGTCTTTATTATTGACGAGGCGTATATAGATTTCGTGTTAAGCGATTGTGAACGTGAACGGCTCTGCGATTTTGAGAACGTGATTATATTACGATCCCTCACGAAAATTTTTCACTTAAGCGGCGTAAGAATCGGCTATGTCATAGCTAGCGAGGAGATTATTTCACGGCTGAAGGCGTTGCAACCAACATGGAGCGTAAACTCTATAGCGCAAGAATTAGCTTTGAGCTTTTTACATGACACGAGCTTTTACGAGCAGACAAGAGCGTTTTATCGTGAGCATACCCCAAAATTTATCGCAAGTATTAACAGTGCGGGCTTTGAGGTCATGGACTCGTCGGTGCATTATTTTTTGGTGAGAGTCGAGAACGATATCGAGGTCATAAAATTTTTATTGCGCGCTGGAATAATTGTTAGACACACACAAAATTTTCCCGGGCTTGATGGCAAATATGTGCGAATTTCTACGTTGAATAGTTATGAAAACGAGAAGCTGGTACAAACGTTGCTGATGTGCGAAAAATTTGCGAGTTTTTGTAGTTGAAAATGTAGTTGAAAAATCGTGAGGTAAATGCGAAATTGAACTTTTGAACATATGTATTATAACACAAACTTATGTTAGAATGTACGCATGAATGGAATAATGATACAAGGAACTTCAAGCGATTCAGGTAAGAGCTTTATTGTTACGGGACTGTGCAGAATTTTTGCGGATAAGGGAATGAGAGTCTGCCCGTTTAAGTCGCAGAACATGTCAAATAACTCTTGCTTAACTCGCGATAATTTAGAAATGAGCGTTGCCCAAGCTATTCAAGCACAAGCAGCAGGACTAGCCCCGGAAATTTTCATGAACCCGATCTTACTCAAGCCCACTCACGAAAAATCATCACGAATAATTCTCAATGGTAGAGAGTTCACACGACCGGCCGAGAAAAATTTTTATTATCATGAATTTACGGAGACTCACGGGATCAAAGCTGTACGAGAAGCATTAAGTTATATTCAAGAACACTTTGACGCGGTTATCATTGAAGGCGCAGGGAGTCCGGCGGAAATTAATCTCAATGCCCATGAAATTGTAAATATGCGTGTTGCTCGTGAAGCTGATGTGCCTGTTGTGCTTGTTGCTGATGTTGACAGGGGAGGCTCTTTAGCGTCAATCGTGGGTACTCTGGAATTAGTCGGCGCTGATCGTGAACGAGTCAAGGGGATAATCTTCAACAAGTTTCGCGGCGATATAAATTTATTTACTGATGCTGTAACCTGGACGGAAAATTACACGGGCGTGAAAGTTTTGGGGGTTGTGCCTTATGCTCGCGATATAAAAATACCGGCTGAAGACTCGTTAAGCGAAAATGGAATCTCAACCGGCAATTTTGATTCAAGAACGTTTGATGAAATGGCCAAGCTATTAGCTCAAAGCCTCGATATAGATTTCATCACTGAATTAGTTCACCATGAAGGCACCATGCCTCCGCGTCTGTAATCCTGACTTTCACGAACTCCCCCAAAAGTTTTTTGCTCCCTGGTAAGATTACTACTTTGTCGCTGGGTGTTCGGCCTTGCAATAAATTCTCGCCCTTAGGTGCTGGCCCGTCAATGAGAATCTCAAACTCTTGGCCCACTAACTTTTCGTTAATCTCGCGCGTTATCTTGTCTTGAATCTCGTTAAGCCTCGTCAATCTCTCTAGCCTTAACTCAACCGGTAAAGAGCCCTCCATTGTTGCCGCCGGAGTCCCCTCACGTTCAGAGTAAGCAGCACTGTGAACCATATCGAAGCGAATTTTCTGCAAAGCGTCTAGTGAGTCCTGATAGTCCTGTTCAGTTTCGCCTGGAAATCCCACGATTAAATCCGTAGTGAGGCCAAGCCCGGGGACTTTTTCACGAGTCAATCTGACTTTCTCAAAAAATTCTTCACGAGTATACTTGCGGTTCATAAGCTTCAAGATTCTATTGCTACCGGATTGTATGGGGAGATTGAGTGACGGACACACGGTTTCTTCTTCTGCCATTACGTCAATAATATCGGGCGTGAAATCTTGCGGCAATGACGTCACGAATCTAACTCGCTTAATCCCTTCAGTGTGAGCTACCCTCCTCAAGAGCCAAGCGAAATTTAAGGCCGGGGAAAAATCTTTTCCGTAGCTGTTCACGTTTTGGCCAAGCAATGTGATCTCTTTAACGCCGTCTTTGACCAATATATCTATCTCCGCAAAAATTTCTTCAGGTTTACGAGATACGAAACGTCCACGCACATATGGCACTATGCAGTACGTACAGAAATTGTCGCAACCATGAGCGATAGTTACGTAAGCTTTGTATTTGTTCTCGCGCTTTATGGTTATGTTGTCCGCGTCGAAATCGAGGCCGTGAAATTCTCGTGGGTCAGTGTCAAGTAGATTTATTCGTGAGGCCGGGTGTTCTGAAACTTGCTCAATAGCATTAGGAAGGAGTCCTATATGTCTTGGCCCGGCAACGAGTCTAACGTAAGGAAAACGATTTAGAGCTTTATCGCCCAACCTTTGAGCTATACACCCCGTCAACGCGACCAAAGGTTTATGATTCTTTTTCCATGCAGATTCGTAAAGGCCCATTTCGCTCCAAACTTTTTGTTCAGCCTTTGCCCTGACACTACAGCCCGTTATCATGATTATGTCAGCGTCGGTCTCGTCAACTTCTTCCCAACCTCGGCCACATAACACAGTTCTAACTCTGTCAGCGTCGTACACGTTCATCTGACAGCCATAAACTTTCACGCAAAACTTTTTACTCACCAAAGAACCTCGCGAAAATTTCATCAACGTATCTTAAATAGAAATCATTCTCGAATAATTCCCTGAGTCTATCCGGATCAACATTCTTCAATCTCTCGTCAGACAGCAATAAATCCTGGAATGCAACACCGCTTGAAGCTGTCTTCATTGCATTTTCCTGAACTATTGCGTAAGCGTCCTCACGTGATAATTTCAACTCGTCAAGCAAGAAAGTTAATACCCTCTGACTATACACAAGCCCGTTAGTCTGGTTTATGTTCTCCTTTACGCGAATCTCGTCAACCGTAAGCCCGCGTAAAATCTTTGTCATGCTCCTGACCATGAATGCCGCAATGTTGAAAGCGTCCGGCCAAATTACACGCTCTGTTGAAGAGTGGCTGATGTCGCGTTCGTGCCATAAAGCTATGTTCTCCATACCAGTTAAAGCATAGCCGCGTAACAGTCTTGACATTCCGCAAACTCTTTCGCATTTAATCGGGTTACGTTTGTGAGGCATTGCGCTGGATCCCTTCTGACCCTTCCCAAATGGTTCAAAGGCTTCACGTACTTCTGTGCGTTGAAGGTTACGAATCTCTAACGCCATTCTCTCAAGTGTGCTTCCCATTATTGCAAGAGCGTTCAAGACTCCGGCGTGACGATCTCGTTGTAAGATTTGGTTGGAAACTTTTGCAGGTTCGAGGCCAAGTAATTCACACACACGAGCTTCAAGCTGTGGCGATGACATTGCGTAAGTACCAACAGCTCCGGAAATTTTCCCGGCCGATACATTTTTGCGAGCGTTCTCAAGTCTTGCTCTATCTCGTAATAATTCTGCGTGCCAGTTAAGAAATTTTAAGCCTAGTGATGTTGGCTCAGCGTGAATCCCGTGAGTACGTCCAATACAAGGCAGGTGCTTATACTTCTTGGCCAACTCCTCAACAACGTAATCAAGTTCATCAAGAGCTTTGATAATAATATCTATCGAGTCGCGCAACATTATCGAGCTTGCTGTGTCGAGAATATCGCTTGAAGTCATTCCCAAGTGTAAATATCTTCCGTTCGCCCCGATATTTTCGGCTACTGCACTCACAAAAGCTACTACATCATGCTGCGTTTTCTTCTCTATCTCTTGGACTCTTTCAACAGTGAAATGAGCATTAGCTACTATATCTTCCAGAGCCTCTTGCGGGATTCGGCCAAGCTCCGTCCAGGCCTTACACACGGCTATCTCAACATCAAGCATAACTTTCAGGCGGTTATACTCGTCCCATAATGCTGAAATATCGCGCTCTGAATATCGTTCTATCATGATAGAATTTCCCCTTTGCTATGAATTTGCTAACGTACGCTTGAATTTTAGTTGCCTCATAAATCTGCGTCAAGCTAAGCAAGCTAAAATTACTGATAAATTTCTAAGCAATTTAGTGTAGAATATGTAAGCAAAAATTCTGAATGGATATAGGAGCGATTAAATTGAGGAGGGTCATATTATCTTCATTACTGATATTAACGTTTAGCACCGCGTCGTATGCTGCAACGCCAGCTAACCCCGGCTTCACTGGTTTATGGGAATATCCCACGGCCGAAATGCTTCCTGATGGTCATGGAAGGATTGGTTTAACCAAGGCTACACCATACAATCATTACTTCATAAATCTTTCATGGCTTCCATGGTTAGAGGTAAACGCACGCTTTAATACATTTAACACCGTGTATATTGGTGGTGAAGAACGTTGGCGACGTTACATGGATAAATCAATGGACCTGAAGTTCATCTTATGGCACTCAAAGGCTCCTGAACATTGGATAATTCCCTCGGTAGCTATAGGTATAACTGATATGATGGGCACGGAGTTAATGAAAGCAGAGTACGCTGTAGCAACATGGAGATACAATCAATTTGCCGCAACAGTTGGTTATGGTACAGATAGATTGAATGGTGCATTCGCCGGGGTTGAGTGGGACGTAACTGACTGGTTGACTATCAAAGCAGAATACAGCCCGCTTGATTATGCAAACGATACAGCAAGTAAAAAACGTATTGTTCCTGATGATATGTTGCCGACGAAAAAATATAACGCTGGTATTGTTCTTAGGACGCCTTGGGGAATGGAAGGTTCAGCGAGTTATCAGCGTGGTTATGAATGGGTGTTCGGTATCTCTCAACGTATTGACCTCAAAGGCCCTTACATTGGACTCACTAGCAAGAAATACGACTCGCCTTGTGATGCCCGTGTAGCTATTTGGGACGGCGTTGACAAGGACGAATTGATTTCAAAACTCAAAGAAGGCTTAGAACACTGCGTAAGAGTTCGTAATATTGACATAAAGCTTGAAGAAACTGACGAGGGCCGAAAATTGTATATGGCTTACGATAATTATGGCTATGCCTCACACGCTGAAGCAATGACTCGAGTCCTCATAATGTTATCCGGAGTTATGCCAGAGACTGACGAGTTAATACTAATTCACAAAAATGCTGGTATCCCTGTCGTAAAAGCAACATTTCCAGGCTCATTATTATTTGACATAAGGGCAAAAACTTTGAGAAACGATAATCCAACACACGCCGCAGTATTTGCTTGGGCAGCCTCTGAAGATATAAAGGCTCCTGACGAAGAGGGCTTCTTGGTTGAAAAAGCGCAGAATGAACTCAAGGGAATGTTCGTGTACGATTTTCGAGTTGACCAGACTTTGAGAGAGACTTACATGGATAGACTTAACTTTGACGTGATCTATAACGGACGCTTTACCGATGGCTTCAACATGACCGCGGACGTGAAATTCCCGTTCTATAACAACGTAGACATTAGCGACTACACCGGCTTATTCAACGAAAAAGACCTCAACGACGAAGTAAGAATCCAACAAGCTGGCTTAACCTATGCGAATAAACTATTTGATGATAATAATCAATTCTGGTTATTTGGTGAGGGCGGTTACTTTGATGAAGAATGGTTCGGCGCAAATATTTGGGCAAGATACTACGATAAGAGCGGGCGTTTATGGGTTGGTACGAGAGCATCGTTGACTCATGACAGGGATCCGTATTCATTCGGTGGCTTATCGGAAGGAGTGCTTAATTATTGGAATGGCAGAGTATACGACGATCCTACTAGCAATGAATGGTACACAATGGCATTCTTACAAGCAGGTTATAACGTAACGGGGCTTGACGTTGATATTAATGCACAATGGGGACGCTTCTTAGATAAAGATATGGGCTATAAAATTGAGGCTATCCGACATTGGGACGATACATCGATCGGTTTCTTCTACATAAACACAGACGTTCACGCGCCTAACAAAAGCTTCACAATGGCTGGTGTGCACCTTGAAATTCCTGCAGACAAATGGCTAGGGACGTGGTTCGGTCAGCCAAGCTCACACATTTGGGATCAGGAGACGCCGTTGTTATCGCTTTGGCATATGCATTCAGGACGTGAAGGCGGTACGATTAAGACGCCCGAACGCTTGATGAGTCAATTACGCCCGGCCGCAATGAAACAACATGTCGATATGTTGTTACGTGACTATTGTTCTTACGATGACAATAACAACAACGACGAAATTTCTCAGGAAGTTACAAGCCTTATGGAATATCTAGTCAAATAAATGGAGGTGGTCATATGTGCAAAAAACTTTTAATTATTGTAACGCTATTTCTATATGCCAATGCGTGTTTTGCAGACATTACGCAAAATCAAACCCAAGACAACTTAGCAACACCTCCTTCTCTTAGTAATGCAGAGATTGAGGCGCTATTTAGTCAGTTGTTGAGCTCACAAAATACTAACGTATCCTCCAATGATGCCCTAGCGAGTCCCGCTAACCAATTCTTTTACGGCGTCCCAAGGTACGGAATGTCATTCTTCAATCCTGAATTATCGTCAAGTTATACACCTTCGGACTCTGTTCCTGTCGCGCAAGATTATCGAATTAACGTAGGTGATGAAATGACGCTTTCAATATGGGGAATACCAGAAGAGGGAAATTTCAGCTTTACTGTTAATCGTGATGGTATGGTCACTCTACCTCGAGTAGGTACAGTAAGAATCGCCGGCTATACGTTTAGTGAAGCTGAACGAATTATACGCACAAGACTTAGTCAATATTACACGGGCTATCAAATGAATCTATCCATGGGGCGATTAAGTTCGATTCTAGTTTACGTTACAGGCAACGCGAGACGGCCAGGAGCTTACACTATTTCCTCATTCTCAACGCTTGTAAATGCTCTCATAGCTTCGGGAGGTCCTTCAGAAAATGGAACGCTGCGACAAATCGAATTACGCAGGCAGGGAAAGCTAATAGCAACTTTCGATATGTATGCTATGTTGATGCGTGGCGATAAATCTCAAGATATAAGACTACAAGCTGGAGACGTTATACATATTCCTAACGTTGGGCCATTAATCGGGCTTGCAGGAGAAATTCGACAACCTGGAGTCTATGAGCTTAACGGCGCGACAAGAGTTCAGGATTTACTAGTAGCTGCTGGCGGCCTTAACACACGCACTTTTCAAGGACGAGTTCAATTTTTCAGGATATACAACAATTCTTACACAAGCGTTTTTGAAGGAAAACTATCAGAGATCGAGAATAGAGAACTTCACGACGGCGATATATTAAGGCTTTTCCCCGTGTACAATCTTACTTCAACAGTAGACATAACAGGCCCTGTGATAAGACCAGGTAAATTTGCAATCATACCAGGACGCACGACAATTTCAGAGATAATCGAACACGCTGGCGGTTTAGAGCATACTGCATCGGACAAAGCTGAAGTGGTGCGTGTAACTCCTTCACTTGACGGCCCAATAAACGAATATTTCACTATCAACATAGCTCAAGCCTTAACGGGAGATCCAGAGCACAATATCACGCTCGAAAAGGACGATCAGATTACAGTATTGATTATTCCGGACTGGAAAAAACAAATTCGCGTTAGCATCAATGGGGAAGTTCGACGACCTGGAAGTTATGCAATGTTCCCCGGGGATAGGCTATCAGATTTAATTGCAAAGGCAGGAGGTTTTACAGCCAAAGCATTTTTGAGAGGGGCAATTTTTACGAGAAAGAGTGTAGCAGAAGAACAGAAAGCCGCATTAAATCGTATGGCCGACCAAATGGAACGAGATTTATTACAGTCAATGCAGAACACCGCCAGCACTAGTACTACCATATCAGCCGGAGAAAATGCCGCAATGAATGCAGAGTACCAACGACGACGCGATTTAATCAACACGTTACGCGATCTTGATATTATGGGGAGGGTCATAACGAAAATCGATACCGCAAAAAATATTCTCGATACTTCATGGGATTATGAACTTATGGACGGAGATTCTCTAACCATTCCTGAAACACCTTTAACCGTCAACGTAATGGGGGCTGTGTATTCATCAACAACGCAGATTTATAACGCAAGAAAAAGCATAAACGCTTATGTCAATGACGCCGGAGGAGCTTTGAAGAACGCTCATAAACGCCTGCTATATTTGTTGAAGAGCGATGGCACAACCGTGAGGCTCACACGAAACACAGCTATGCTCTCATCAAAGACATGGAAAGGGCCTCATGGTGCTTTAGTTCAAGTTGAGCCTGGCGATACAATCGTTGTGCCCGTGAAATATCTTGACCGCCAAAACACTGAGAGCTTCAAAGACGCTGTAGATATAATTTACAAAGTGGCTATCGCTACTGGGGCTATTCTTAACGTTACAAAAGATTAATTAGGGAGGAAAATTCGCGCTATGAAAAAATTTTTGTTGACCATGATAATAACGCTGGCATTAACTTTTTCGGGAACGGCTTTAGCTGAACAGGTTAAGTATGAATATAAAATCGTGCCGCTTGGATCGTTGACATCATTGCAGAAATCAAAACACCCTGAAGTCAAAACTTCCGAAGTAGAAGCATTGCTGAATCAATATGGCCGTGAGGGCTGGGAAATAGGCGAAATATTCGCAGTGAGAACGACGTTTGATCCTAATGTGTTCTTCGTGATCATGAAGCGTAAACTCTAGATTCTCTTGACTAATTGAGGAAATGAGATAAAATAGCCTGCATTGAGACCTACGGGACGTAGCGCAGTCTGGCTTAGCGCATCTGCATGGGGTGCAGGGGGTCGGAGGTTCGAATCCTCTCGTCCCGACCATATACGAAGAATTAACGCATGAATTAGTTAAGGCCTTTACTAGGAATAGTTGAGGTCTTTTTTGTTATCTATGTTATAATTTACCCGCCCTGCTTTCCGGGGAGCACTCACGAACGGAAAGCCAGAGACCAAAGGGAGGAGGTGTAGAGAGTGCGAAAATACGAAATGCTAGTAATCCTTGATGCCGGGACAGAGAATCAGACAGAGGAGACAACAAAAATTGAAGATCTCCTTAAGAATCTCGGTGGCACAGTTTCAAAGACTGATGTATGGGGAAAACGTACTTTAGCTTATCCAATTAACAAAAAGACAGAAGGCTATTATGTGTTGTTTACGTTTGAACTCGAGCCCGCACAAACTTTTGAGCTTCGACGTATATTAGGCTTGCGTCAAAATGTTTATCGTCAACTTGTAATAGCTCTCGACTAAGAGAGGAGTTTTTGCGGTGAGAGGGTTTAATCGCGTCATCATTGCCGGAAATTTAGCACGAGATCCTGACGTTAGGTACACTGTGAACAAAAAAGCCTATGTAAGACTTTCTATAGCTGTAAATTCTCGTCGTAAAGACCCTAGCGGCGAGTATAAAGACTCGGTAGATTTTATTCCTGCTGTCGCTTGGGGACAAACTGCGGAAAATTGTGGCAAGTTTCTTAAAAAAGGCAGCGGTGTTCTTCTCGAAGGGCGACTCACTACGAGTAGCTATGAGGCTAAAGACGGTTCCGGCAAAAGATTTAGTACTGAAGTGTGGATTGATAACCTGCAGTTCATTGGAGGTTCCGGCCAGTCAAACAATAGTGGCGGCAATAGTAATTCAAGACCACAACCCAGCATCAGTGGTTTTATGCCAGATGAAGACGATTTTGGCAAGCCTATTGGTGAAAGCGGTTTTGATGGAGGAGCTTTTCCAAGCAATTTTGGTAATCCAGCAGAGAATGATATTCCTGATGGAGGTTCCGAGTCGGGTATTCCATTCTAGGATATATGAGCGTCAACAAATTTTGGAAGAAGGAGGAAATTTAGCAGCATGAATGAACGTGAAAACGCTGGCCGTGAGAGTAAAAACGGATCGGCTATGAGAAATGGCAACGGTGGAGGAATGCGCAGAGGCTCTTCAAGAAGAAGACCAAAGTTTTGTTATTACTGCGTAGAGAAGACGGAACATGTTGATTACAAAGACGTCGAGAAACTCCGCAAATATATCAGCGAACGAGGTAAGATTATTCCTAGACGTGTAACGGGGAATTGTGCCAAGCATCAGAGATTATTGACTGAAGCTATTAAGCGCGCAAGATACATGGCCTTGTTACCTTACTCGTTAGATTAATGAAAAGATGAAAAGAATATTGCCCTGCGTAGTTGTAACTTTGTTGCTTATACTCGCGGGGTTTTTTGTACCTGGAATAGGCTTTGTAGGGTTGATGCTTTGTCCGTTGCCTTTGGCTGTGCTTGGCTGTCTCGAGGATCCCCGAAAAATGAGCTTGGCCGAGTTAAGCATAGAGGCTACGTTGTTCATAGCTGTATCTCCTACGATGGCCATATATTTTTTGATTGGCTGTGCTCCCATTGCTGGCGTGATATTTTTGTTGTCGCGTCACGAGTTTAAGGAGGTCAAAAAATTTTCCGGGCCTGAAAGTTTGCTAGTGTGTGTAGCGGCTGCCATAGGCTTCAAGCTTTTGTTAGTGGTTGTGTATTGGCTATTCACACAGAAAAATATTATGTTCCCGAACGTTGAGCAGTTAGCCGTATCGTTATACGATCTCTATGATAATCAACCCGAATTGCAGGAGACTATCAAGCAAATTTTAGCGATATACCCGTATTTATTGCCGACGATGCTGGTGACGTATGGAATAATCGAAGGCTTTCTGAATTACACGTTATGCACAAGAGTTCTCAAGAAATATTTCCCGACCTCAAAGAATTTTCCGCCAGCTCTTCCGGAGTTCAAGCTGTGGAGATTTCCGTTATCGCTTTTATACGCGTCATTGTTCGCATTAATAGCGAGCTTCTTTGTCAATATAGATAACTGGTTTGGGGGCTCAATATTTCTCGTGAATTTGCAGATCGTTGTAAGTTTGTTGATGTTCATTCAGGGCTTGTCATTAGCATTTTGGATCATGGACGGCTTCAAATTACGACGTGGCGCAAAAATTGTTGTCTGCATAGTATTAACTTTCCCGTTCTTCTGGCCGTGGTTAATCGTTATCGGAATGAGCGAATTAGCCCTAAATTTACGTGAGCGAATCAAATTTAAATCGTAGCTTCTGAATTACTTCCTCGCTAAAATCTTCATCGTTATCAAGTTCAATCTCGAAATCACTGCCGAATCTTTCTTGCATTTGTCCCGGGAAAAATATTGCGCTCATGTTGCCTAAATATCTCGCCCAGTTTGAGAACGTTGACCCACTCGCAAGTAATACCGGTGCCGTAGCTATCGTCAATATATCGTTCAAAGCATTTCCGCAAAAAACTCTCTCGCAGTTATCAAGCTTCAATAGCAGCGCTAATTCCTCGTCGGTACCATCAGAGAACACGCAAGCCCTTATATTTTTGCCTAGCGCAGAGCGAATCTTCGTTAAAGTTTTTGCGTACCAGTAAACAGGCGTTGAAGAGTTTTCAGCTTTATTCTTGAGTGTAGCTTCATCAACTCTGAAGAAGTCCCCAAGCCTAACATGTATAGCTATCGTGTCATGTATATCGCGAATATATTCAGGGTGTGCATTGTGTTTCATAAGGTGATTACGAATCACTGTGGCCTTTTCACGTCCCAACAAGCCAGCGTCGCCCATTGAGCCATAATATCTATCAAACATGATTACATTCTTTCTTGAGAACAACAGCAGCCAAAATTTTTTCAGCCCCGTAATCTCGTCGCCATTGCTCTTGAATAAATCCCCGTAAAATCTTTTGTCCTTCTCGCGTCTGATATATGGTCCAAGTTTCAGTGAAGGCCAAGTTGGGTGAATTAATTTAGCGTCGTGTTCATTAGCATACGAAATAGCTTGAGCATAGAACATCAACAAATTTCCGAGTCCCGGGCCTCCAAGTCTTACAAAGCCTAAATCATAGCCATCAATAGCATCAAATTTGGGGTATACATACACGATAAATTTAAGCCTCCTTGATCTCGCGTATAAGATTTTCCATAAGAGCAATTATTTTGGGATCGTTGATTCCTTCTGCCTGCCTGAATAATAAATACAGCCTGTCTTTCTGTTTTCGCGTCAATAATTCCTCAAGCTCCAATAAATTTCCTCGAAGCTCACGAATTTTTGCGGCCGTATCGAATCTTTCGCTAGCCTTGTCTCCTGTCGTGAGTGAAAGGGCTTTGATCGAAGCTCCGTTGGCTATTAAGCTCTCGTTAATCTCTATATTGTCCTTAACAACTTGAGTGAAAATTTTGCGCACTAAAGGAATTCTTGCACAACCGCCCGTAAGAATAAAGCTTTCAGGGTTATAAACTCGCATTAATCTTTTAGCGACATGTGCGGCACGTTTTACAGTGAAGTGAATCAATCGCTCTAAATCATCACGAGTAATATTAACGTCGCGCCAAGTTACGTAATCGTTTTCGGAGAGGAAAATTTTTATCTCACTGGCCTTTTCCAGCAACACTTTCTTGTCAATCAAGTTCAGTGTAAATCGTTCGCTTAACCATTCTGAAAAAACTCGATCAAATTCATTCCCGCATACGTCATTGATAATTATGTTTTCCAAAATCTCGTTATCGCCAAAAACTGTAAGTTCACTTCTTGACGCCCCGAAATCATACACAAGCGCGCGTTCGTAATTCAAAGCTAGATTTATGGCCTCGTGTGCAGTGATTATATTAACGTTCTTGAAACCGGATTTCTTGGCAGAGAATATAACGTCGTCCCTTTGTCGGCGCGAATAGCTATCAGGCAAAGCTACAACGCATGAGAAAACAGGCTCATCAAAATATATTTCGCTCTCTTCACGCAATTTAAGCAAGTCAAAGTTTTTGAGCTCCGCAATTAATTTGGAATCGTAAGCTAGTTTTGAAGTGTTGGAGCCTGCGTCAATTCCCACGCATACATTCAAGTTTGCCATTGATATAACCTTGTGCCTTAAGCTTTATGATCTCGTTTGGCTGACCTTCGCAGAGAGCGTCTATGTAGTGCCTTGTATGACCAATGTTATTTTGCTCAATCAATACTTCAACGTCTTGGCCCACGAAATTTTTTGCGTAATCGTTGTAAAGTTCGCGACCAAGTTCTATAGCTTGCGAGGTGCGTGAAATTTTTGTCTCGTGTGAAACTTTATCGGGCATTCGTGACGCTACAGTGCCTTGACGCTCTGAATATGGGAACACGTGAACCCGGCCAAGCCCTGAATCTCTCATTACGTTAAGGGTATTCGTAAAAGCTTCGTCGCTCTCACCAGGAAAGCCCACTAAAATATCGCTGGAAATGTGTAAGTCGTCGCTGATTTTTTTTCGCGCATTATAGCACACGTCAACAAATTCACTAGCCTTATAGCCACGTCGCATTGAAGATAATATCTCGTCGTCGCCGCTCTGTAATGGCAAGTGCAAATGAGGACAGAACGCTTCACAATCGCTCAACGCTCCCAGTAAATTATCATCAAGGCAAAATGGTTCAAGTGATCCAAGCCGTAAACGTTTTAACCCGGAAATTTTTGACACCTCACGAATTAATTCAGCCAGTGAAGAATCAATATCGCGTCCGTAGATTCCCAAGTGAATCCCCGTGAAGATTATTTCTTTAGTGCCATTGTCAATTAACCGGCGAATCTCATTGAGTATATTTTCTCGTGGCCTACTGACTGGACGACCTCGCAAAAATGGAATTATGCAATACGTACAGAAATGATCGCAGCCATCTTGAATCTTCATAAACGCCCGCGAATGCATTACAGGTTGAGTGAGTTCAAGCTCCTCCCATTCTGAAGGCATGAAAATATTTTGTGTCCTCAAATCCTCAAAGCCTGGTTTATCGTTGAGCATGTCAAGCAATTTTCCTGGCACAAGATTTTTCCCCTTGCTTCCGGCCAAGATATTAATCCCAAGTTCACGCGCTGAATCCTGATTTAGATTTTGTGACCAACAACCGCACACAGCTAGCACGCCTTTTTCCCCAAGCTCACGCCTCACACGTCGGACAAGCTGTCTACATTTTCGATCTGCTTCATGAGTTACTGAACAGGTTACTATTACAGCAGCGTTAATTTCCGGAGAAAGAGTTTCTGTTATTTCAGCCCCGTAAGATTTCAAAGCGCCCGCAATAAATTCCCCTTCACACAAACTCGAACGACAGCCGAATACGTGAATGAAAACTTTTACCGCCACGATTTCACAGTTCTACAGCCCCACCAATCGCCGATCTTGAGTTCCTTATCGACTTCCAGGCCTGACGAGTTCAACACAGATAAGAACATGGAGCTTTCTACACTGGTCATGCCGGAGAAAATCGCGAATCCTTTCGGCTTTAATACTGGTCTGACATCAGGGAGCATTGACACATTGGGATTGAGCAAAATATTTGCCGTCAAGATATTAACTTGGCCCTTGAATCCTTTGAGTAAATCTCCTTCGGATAACACGCAAACTTTTGGGTTAATGCCGTTAAGATTCATGTTGCGTTTAGCTTCGTCTAGCGTTGTCGGGTCAATATCGCGTGCAATGGCTTTATCTGCGCCAAGCTTCAAAGCAGTGATGAATAAAATTCCCGTGCCCGTGCCAACGTCAAGGATAGTATCGCCTTTCTTAACGACTTCTTCAAGCAACGTCATAGCTATTTGTGTACTCTCATGATAGCCGGTTCCGAAAGCAGTTGACGGGTAAATATATATAGGCGTTCTGTTTGGGGCTATCTCTTCTTTCTCGTGCCATGGTGCCATAACTACGAGGCTTTTACCAACGTTCAAAGGCGGAAATGCGTCATAGTGCTGCTTCTCCCAAGGTTGGTTGCTGGTCTTGTAAGCGCGGGTTAAATCAATATCACGAAAATCTTTATCCTTGATAATGAAATTAACCATGAACATTAAATCGTCTAGTGGCTTTGTTCCGTCGTAATCAGCTCTCAAGAACAAACGTTCATTGCCTTCTGAATCCTTCTCTGTGAAAATATATGAGCCTATAGAATCCGACAAGGCTGCAACCGTGCTTAATAATTCTTCGCTATTATCTGAAAGCGGCGTGCTAAATTCTATGGTCCACCAGAAATTATCTTTCTCTCTTTGTGCTTCGATGATACTTTCTAATTCGTCCAATTTACAAAACTCCGTGAAAAATTTTTGCTACCTTGAGAATTATATCAGGCAACAAAAAATCTCCCGCCCATCAAGAGCAGGAGACTTCAGCTCTAAAACTTTCTTAACCCTTTATAACGATATTAACGAGTTTGTTAGGAACAGTGATGACCTTCACGACTTCTTTGCCGGCGATTTTGTCAACGATATACTGCTCCGATAGAATGCTCTTCTCTAAATCGTCCTTAGACATTCCTGCGGGACGCTCGAATTTTCCGCGAACTTTGCCATTAATTTGCGCAACTATGGTAACGCTATCTTGAACCAACGCTTTCTTATCAGCAACGGGCCAAGCCTCAACGCATAACATATTTTCATGGCCAAGCATTTCCCATAATTCTTCAGTGATGTGCGGGCAGAACGGCGACAAACAATTAAGCAACGTATCTACAGCTTCTCGTTTTAATTCCCAGGCTTGTTCGCTATCGTCATTGAGTGAGTAAATGGCATTCGTGAGTTCCATTAATCGCGCTATAGCAGTGTTAAATTGCTTCTCGTCATAAATATCATGCGTAACATTTTCGATAGTGCTGTGGATTTTGCGTTTAAGCTCGCGTAATTTCGAGTCCTTGATCTCGTCCATAACGATAATCTTATTGCCATAAGCCTTGAGACTCTCGCAATTTTCCTCAACGTATCGCCAAACCCTGTTCAAGAATCTGTGTGCGCCTTCAACGTTTCTATCTGACCATTCAAGATCGTTGTTAGGTGGTGCCGCAAAGAGTATAAAGAGTCTAACTGTATCAGCTCCATACTTGCCTACAATTTCGGTTGGGTCTACGGTGTTTCCGAGGGACTTAGACATTTTCGCGCCGTCCTTGATAACCATTCCTTGAGTTAGTAAGCGTGTGAAAGGTTCTCTGTATTTCGTGAGGCCAATATCAGTCAAGAACTTCGCAAAGAATCGGGCGTAAATCAAATGCAAGCAAGCATGTTCAATCCCTCCGATATATTGATCAACCGGCATCCAATAATCAACGTCAGATTTCTCAAACGGTAATTTATCATCACCAGGCGAGCAATATCTATCAAAGTACCACGACGAACAGAAGAACGTGTCCATAGTATCAGCTTCACGACGCGCAGGACCACCGCAATGAGGGCAAGTGGTGTTGAGAAATTCCGGGAGGTCTAATAATGGAGAGTGGCCAACTTCTTTGACTTCAACGTCTTCAGGGAGTCTTACAGGCAATTGATCTTCAGGCACAGGAACGACGCCGCATTTATCGCAATACACAAACGGAATAGGAGTTCCCCAATATCTTTGACGAGAGATTAACCAGTCGCGCAATTTGAAATTCACTTCACGTTTGCAGTAGCCTTTTTCTTCGCCCCAGTCAATCATTTTTGTGATAGCGTCAGAAGTTTTGAGACCGTCAAATTCTCCGGAGTTGCAAGCTATTCCGTCCTCCTCAAAGGCTTTTGTCATTGTATCGCCGTCAAGCTTCGTACCGTCTTCAGGATTTATAACGGGTATTACAGGGATATTATATTTGCGGCAGAAATCAAAGTCGCGTTGGTCATGAGCAGGCACACCCATAATAGCTCCGGTTCCGTAATCAATGAGAATGTAGTTAGCTATCCAAATTGGAATCTTTTTGCCAGTAACAGGGTGAACGCCATAAAATGGAGTCTTGAAGCCAAGTTTTTCCGCGCCCGCGTCAGAACGTTCAATCGAACTTTGAGAGGCAACTTTTTTCACGAACTCCGCCAATTTTTCAGCGTCATCATGATTCATACTTGCCTGCATTTTCTTGACTAGTTCATGTTCGGGAGCAAGAGCTATAAACGTTACGCCATAAATCGTATCGAAACGCGTTGTGAAAGCTTCAAGCTTGTAATCAAGTTCAGGAATATCAAACGAGAGCCGCGCACCTTCAGAACGTCCGATCCAATTTGTCTGCATGATCCTGACTCGATTAGGCCAGCCCTGTAAATCTTTCTCAATATCGTCTAATAATTCCTGTGCGTAATCAGTTATCTTGATGAACCATTGTTTGAGATTCTTTTTCGTGACGGGACTATGACAACGCCAGCAGCAACCATTTTCGACTTGTTCATTAGCTAAGACTGTGCCGCAGGTGTCGCACCAGTTTACAGGGGCTTCCTTCTGGAAAACGATCCCTTTCTTGTACATCTGGAGAAAAATCCATTGATTCCACTTGTAATATTCGGGTAAGCAAGTAATAGCTTCGCGCTTCCAGTCGTAACTATAGCCCATTCGCTTTAACTGGTCGGTCATGTAGGCAATATTAGAGAGCGTCCAATCGTGGGGCTTAGTCTTCCATTTAATCGCAGCATTCTCCGCCGGCATTCCGAACGAGTCAAAACCTATTGTGTACAAAACGTTCTTGCCATTTTTACGTAAGAAACGCGCTAATACGTCCCCGATAGAATAATTTCGTATATGTCCCATGTGAAGAGCGCCGCTGGGGTACGGGAACATTTCCAGACAAAAAAATTTTTCTTTTGTGGGGTCAGTGTGAGATTCAAAACAGTGAGCTTCGTTCCATTTAGCTTGCCATTTCGTCTCTATATTCGCAAAATCATAAGGCATTAATTCAATTTTCCCTCCTTAATAATTTCACGATTATACAACACTACTAACGGGCTTCTATCTCTCCTATTTTCTCCTCAAAGCCGTATATAGTCGGGTCAATCGTCTCCACTGTCTTGTTAAGTTCGTTCATGAGTCTGAAGCGTCTGTTGCTCGGGAGCCTGTTAGCGAATCTCTTCACCTTCAACAAAGCTTGCAAGTAATTTCTCTCATAAGGCACAAGCAATTTCGCGGCCATTAAAGCATTCGGTGTAGCGTCATCAAGAAAGAGTCTAGCCATTTCCAAATTTTCATCAATTTCCATTTCGTCGTACCAGATTTCGGCCATGATCTTTTTGAATCGTCCTTTGTTCTTGCCTCGTGCTAATTTTCCGGCGGCTTGATTGATTCTGCTCATACTGCGCTCTAAATCCTCGAGAACGTTATCAGGGTTCAAAGCGGGCAATGAATATTCAGCAATGTATTCGGCCTCAAATTCGATTAACGTCTGCTTGCGTAATAGTTTTCCAAACGATGGCCTAAGAGTTATAACAGCGTCCTCGATCTTGCTATCCATTAATTTTTTGAAAGTCGTCTCCGTCTTCTGAAAATGGCTCTCGAACGGTGAGTCCTTCAGCCACGTCACATAACCCGGATCAAACAGACCTTTACGTCCTGCGCGTCCTGACATTTGCAGAAACTCATTCTTAGAAATAGGCTGATAGTTGTAAAAGTTCACGAGTTGAGCAAATACTACGCTCTGTGCAGGCAAGTTCACTCCCAACGATAAAGCACTAGTCCCACAAACTGTATCAATCAATCGTTCGCGAAAAGCTTCCTCAACCAATAACTTCTCCTTGGGCAACATGCTGCCGTGATAAATTCCTATGCCTTTGTATAAACTTGAGAACACGCGCTTAACTTCGAGGATACGAGCTAATTTTTCGAGACGTGAAATATTCCGCGGGTCAATGCGTCTTCTTGTTGAGGCTAATAATTCTGCTAGCTCAATAACTCCACGTTGCGTAAACACAAACACCAAAGAGTCATGAATATCAAAACGCTCAACGGGTTTATCGGGAGTGTAGATCAATTCTGTGACGCGTTTCTTGGCCGCATGAACGACGAACTCACGCATACAAATTTCGCTCAAATATTTCCCTATGGCCTTGATATTACCTAAAGTTGCCGACATAACTAAAAGTTGGGTATCTGGTGAAGTGTTTTTAATGCCGTCAATATAGCTTCGAGCTCTGTCAGAATCGTTAAAAATGTAATGGAACTCATCAATGATTAATTTCTGGTTAGGAACATGAGCATACTTCACCGTGTAAATTTCCTGTGTGCAGCAAATAATTTTTGCGCCTTCGTTACGTTTGAAGTCTCCTGTTTCGATTCCGACATCAAGGCCCATTCGTCGCAGGTCTAAATAACGTTCGTTGCTTAGGGCTTTAATTGGGGCTGTGAATATGACTCTATCGGCGTTAATTTCGTGATTAATTTCTCCGTTGCGCTTTAATATTCCTGACCATAAATAAGCTACTAAAGTTTTCCCTGAACCAGTCGGCGCTGATAATACTGCGTTTTGATCTTTAATGTGATTGAATGCTCTAATTTGCCAATCGTAAAATTTTGCTTTCTCCAAGTCTGTAATTTATCCCTTCATTAAGTGTTATTTCTTCATGAACGTTTCTATAACTGCAACAGCTATAGGGACTGCCACAGCTAATAACCCAAGCACTGTGAACCATAATGACATTGTCTGATGCATATCACTAATGCGCTTATCCAAACTGTCAATACGTTTGTCCAGACTGTCGACTCGATCGTTAGTGCCATTTATAGCAACGGTCAACGTATCTACCGCATGATCAATCTTCTCGCTAACAATTTCAAGGTTCTTCTCAATTAACGTTATTACATTAGCAAATTTCTCATCAACTAACTTATTTTGGGCCTCAAATTCTTTCCGTGTTACATAAGTTTGTTCTAAAGTTGCTCTTTCTTCCATGATTCATTGACCTCCTGATTAATGATTATAAACGGGCAGTTCATAAGCCGGGTTCTGTGTAAGACGGTCATTTATCTAATTTACTCCTCGCGAAATAACTTTAGCGATCGTACCCTGAGGTCAGCGGGCCACCTTATACCTCGCTATTCGATCTTGCTTCGTATGGGGCTTGCAATGCGTACGACTTACGTCAACACCGGTGGGCTCTTACCCTCACCTTTTCACCATTGCCGAAAAATTTTGGCTGTATATTTTCTGTTGCGCTATCCCTCGGATTGCTCCGGCCGGACGTTATCCGACATACTGCCCTATGAAGCCCGGACTTTCCTCCAACGTTTTGCGCTGGCGACCGTCTGAACTACCCGTGAAGCAATTTTAGCACTTGATAATGATTTATAGAATGAAAGGTTAGGAAAGTGAAGAACGAATTAATTTGCGAGAGAGAAAACTTTCATGAACAAATAATCGCCGCCATCATATTGACCAGGTTGATTCTTGGAGCCATATACGTAGTTGAGAAGCCCAGCTGATTTAGCCCTTGAAGCTAACTTTGCGCGTAACTTTGTGTCTTTAGGTACTCCGTAAACGACATAACAAACCGTGTTCGTGTTGCCCATGTAGACAGAATAGCCACCTTCGGAAGCATATGTTTGTGTTTTTGAGGTCCAGCTAATATTTTTATTGAGGTCAAGTGAGCCACTACCAAGATACTTAGTGAATGCGTCGGGGTTTTTATTGAGGTACTCGTGGATTCGTTGCCAAGTATTACCGATTTTAATGTGAAATCCTTTGTCGCCACCCACTGCATGATCCTCAATACTATCAAGATTATCCATGTACCACGCTAGCGTAGCAGTCTTAAGGACACGCATATCGCTAATGACCTTTGTAGCTTTTGCGGTGCTTACGGCCTCGGTGCTCGATAAAATCATCATGGCACTTAACACGCCAATCACAACGATAACGATCAGCAACTCCACCAACGTGAAACCTTTACGCATATATTATCCCTCCTTATATACAACAAATCCCCCTCCGTACTGGACAAAGGGGGAGACTCTGAACGCTTGACTAGGGTTTTACTACCCACATACCTACTATTGTTCCGCCGGTGTAAGCAGTTCCTTTTTTAAGAGCATCAGTATCACTTCCGCCTGTAAGACCTACCGATGAGGCACGCCCTGCCAATTTAGGCTGTAGATTAGTATCCACGTTTCGAAGATATACGTACCAACCATCATCTTTGTTAATAATACCGTAGTCTTTAAATTCACTATTTGTTGCTGTAGTCACTCCAGAAGCGTTGTTTAAGTACTTAATCACAATATCCATTGATCCTGCCTCATCACCGATTACGCCATTAGTCAAACTATAATCTTGATAATCAACGAACATTGCTGTGGCGGCTGTTTTGAGGTTACGAAGGTTACTGACAATATTGCTGGCCTTTGCGGAACTCACTGCTTCAGTGCTGGAAAGCATCATCATTGCGCTTAATACTCCAATGACCACGATAACGATTAATAATTCGACAAGGGTAAAGCCCGAACGTCTTGTGCGTTTCATTTATATTTCCTCCTAATGTGTGTGAAACTTTGTAAAACTTTTTACTAACTACTTCTAACTTACTTATCGTCTAACCAAAATAAAACCTTAATTTTCCTTGTAACACCTCCTTGAAATCTTTTCGATGTATTATACGCTGTCTCGTTGTATGTTTCAAATTTTTCCCTACAATAGATCCGTGACAGAAGGTTTTAATGAGGGGACGCACCCCTCTACTTTTTCGCCGGATAAGCGATTATGAATGGCTGTTCAGCCTGTTCTTTTGGCAGCATTGAATGATCGAACCACATAGAGTAAAACTTTTCACCGTTGTTCACAGCATAACCGTCCTGCTTATGATCGCAAGTGTCGTAAGGGTCAACCATGATCAACACATCGTCAAGCGTTGAAGGTGTTCCCATTGTGTCGTAACCGATTATTACGCGCCAATGTCCTCCCCATTCTACATTCTCAACCATTAACGGAATACCATGACGCAAATTATCTACTACGAAGGCTTGAAAATCGTCGTAAGTGTCAAAGCTCGCGTGTGTCAAGTTACTGTCAGTCGTCCAGCCCAATTTCTCAAAGAACGCAAGCATATCTTTCGGGTTAGTGCCAATTGGGTAAGGCTGAGTCTTCATTTCTACAGCTAAACTTTCTTCTGTATAGCCTGTTTCGCCGTAATAATAAAGCACAGTCAACGCTGCTGCCGGTCCGCAGGTGTTCTCTTTCGTCTGCTGGTATGTCGGGTAATTCGGAAGGATTACGCGTCTCTCGTTCGATTTGAGCTCATAGTAATCCGTCAATGTGTCAAAGTAAATCGAAAAATCGTGATTTATGTTTTTCGGAGCTGACGATGCGCCCTCAGTTTTTGTGTCAGTTCCTTCTGGATACGGGATAATGCGTAATGTTTCGCACGAAGCAAAACCTGCTGATAATAGAATTAACGCTGTGATTATGATTAATTTTTTCGCCATGATTTATTTCTTCCTCGCTGATGATGTAACAACAAATCTTTGTATGCAGATGAATAGCAATAACAAACCGCCCGTCGCAATTTTTCCCCACCATGATAATAGATTCCCGTTGAACGTTATTAAGGCAGGTATTACGGACTTCAGCAACACCCCGAACAACGTCCCTATCATGTAGCCGACGCCGCCGGTCAAGAGTGTGCCTCCGATTACTGCACAGGTTATCACTTCGAGTTCACCGCCCTGTAATGACAAGTTCCAGCCGCTCTTCACGTACAACGCGTACGATATTCCAGCTAGCACCGAGCATAAACCGTTGAAGCCATAAACCAAAACTTTTGTGCGACCAACTGGAAGCCCCATTAATGCCGCGGATTGTTCATTGCCTCCGATAGCGTAGATATTTCGTCCGAAACGAGTCTTTTGCAGAATGAACGCCCCGATTATTATCATGACCACGAACAAAATAACGTTGAAGTTTATGAAAGCTATTGGCCTGATTCTCACCCAACGTCCGTCAACGTATTTCATCAGGTAAATTTTCCAGCTTGCCAACGCGTCTATTACAGGGTGACTAATATCAATCGACTCACGGCTGATTAACGAACACACACCACGGGCAAAGAACATTCCTGTTAGAGTAGTTATGAACGCGGGAACGTTGAGATAATGAATTACCCATCCCATCAGCAAACCTAAGCCCACGCCCATGACCAGAGCCGCAGCTATGCAAGTGAAAGGGTGAAGGCCAAGAACTGTAGTCCCGTAAGCTATGAACATGCCGGTTAATGAAGCTACAGCTCCGACTGACAAATCTATGCCGCCCGTGATCAATACCATTGTCATTCCTACAGCAGAGATCCCGAAATAAGCGTTGTCAATGAAAAGATTCACGAACGTTCTAACAGTCAAGAAGCCTTTATCGCCGTACATGAACGCCCCGAACGCGTAGATTATGATAAAGATTCCGATTGTTGCGTAAACCATTATGTACTTCGGGTTAGTGATTTTGCCCCAAAAACTTTGCTTGCCCTTCATGATTAAGCCGCCCCCTTTGCTTCTCTGAGTCTCGCACGTTTAGCAAAATATGCGCGCACTGGTTCGGACTGCAATACTATAACTACAGCTATGATTAACGCCTTGAAAGCCATAGTAGCCTCCGCGACAATCCCGAAATAATATACAAACGTTACGATCGTACGAATTATCAACGACCCCACTACCGTACCAGCAAGGCTGAATTTTCCGCCAGACATGTTAGTTCCGCCTATGACCACCGCCAAAATTGCGTCCATCTCAAAATTTAATCCGGCATTGTTGGAATCGTTTGACATTATGCGACTTGAATATATAAGCCCGGCTATTCCCGATAATAACCCCGTAATCATGAACACGATCAATATAACTGTGCTTGCTTTGATTCCAGATAAACGGCTTGCGCTTGCATTGACTCCGACCGACTCAACGAATGCCCCGAAGGCTGTTTTACGAGTGAAGAGAGCTACAGCAATTACTACAATGATAGTTATGATTATTGGCATTGGCAGATACAGAAAACTTCCTTGGCCTATGACTCTAAATGGTGAGTAACCCGTTGTGAATTGTTTTCCGTCCGTGAGAATTTGAGCAACTCCGCGCCCGCAGACCATTAGAATCAACGTAGCGATTATAGGCTGGATACCTCCCTTTGCAACGAGAAAGCCATTGAACAATCCCATGAGCGCACAAACGATTAACGGCACGCATAACACGAAAATATAAGGATAAACAGTATAATCTCCGGGGGTTGTGTAAGTCAGAACGTCCCAACGCAAAAATTTCAACGCTATAGCCCCGGCAACTGCTACGAGCGCACCGACCGATAAATCCGTTCCGCCTAACGCTATTACTAACGTCATTCCCATTGATATAATCGTGATCTCGGCTGACCTGTTCACAATGTCAATCAAGCTTCCGTATAACATGCCTGTTGAGGGTTGGTAACTTATGCTGAAGAAATCCGGCCTGATCGCAAAACACACGAGCAAGATTAATAATTCAGCGATTACTGCCCACGTGACTTTTGACTGCATTAAACCGGATAACGAGAAATGTTTATTCATACTATGCAGCTCCTTCCGCTATGATTTTGAGTATATCTTGTTGAGTGCAGGACTCGCCGTTGACTTCAGCAACCTTTTCGCGATCTCTCATGATAATAATCCTGTTTGAGCAGCGAATAATTTCATCAAGTTCAGAGCTTATGAATACGACACTGACTCCTTCACCGCACATTTCCAGCATAAGTCTTTGAATCTCGGCTTTTGCGCCAATATCTATGCCTCGTGTAGGTTCGTCAAGGATCAAGATTTTCGGTTGAGCAGCCATCCATCGGGCCAAGATAACTTTCTGCTGATTGCCTCCGGATAATTCCCCGGCTTTTTTCTCACAGTCAGGCGTGGCTATTCCCAAGAGCTTTATGTATTTATTCGCGAGGTCAGTTTGTTCCTGGAATGTCATAGGCTTCATGAATCCTTTACGCGATTGTACAGCTAGCATAATATTCTCACGGATTGACAAGTCCCCGATAATTCCGTCGCGCTTACGATCTTCTGGGCAGAAGGCTATACGAGCTTTTATTGCGTCAAATGGCTGGCGTAACTCCGTCTTCTCACCGTCAACGTAAATTTCTCCTTTAGTGGCCCTGCTTGCTCCGAATAAAATTTCCGCCGTTTCAGTCCTTCCACTTCCCAAGAGTCCAGCGAATCCAATCAGCTCACCTTTCTTGAGATTAATCGAAATATCCTGAATGTGTGAAGAGTCCCCGACGTGTTCAGCTTTGAGCATAAATTCGGCGTCAGGTTTTACTTCAGCGCGCTTGAGATTGAATATCACGTCCATATCTTTGCCGACCATTTTAGTAACGAGTTCAACCTTGCTTAATTCGTTGATGTCATAAGTCCCGACTAAGTGTCCGTTGCGTAAAATAGTCATTCTGTCAGACACGGCGTAAATCTGATCCAAGAAGTGTGTAATGAAGATTATCCCCATGCCTTGAGCCTTTAACTCACGCATTACGCTGAAGAGTAATTGCACCTCGTTTTCGTCAAGTGAGCTTGTAGGTTCGTCTAGTATCAAAATTTTTGCCTTCACGTCAACTGCTCTTGCTATAGAAGTCATTTGCTGAATAGCCGTAGAGTAATAAGACAATGGCCTAGTAACGTCAATATCAAGGTGGAAACGCGACATTAACTCCGACGCACGAGAATTTATCTCACGCCAATTAATTTGCCCACGCTTCATGGGTTGACGACCAACGAAAATATTTTCAGCCACGCTCAAATTTGGACATAGATTGACTTCCTGAAACACTGTTGAGATTCCAAGCTCCATAGCCTCACTTGGCCCAGCCGGATTAATTTCCTGACCATCAAGCAGAATTTGTCCCGCGTCCTTGCGATTTACTCCGGTTAAGCATTTTATCAACGTGGATTTGCCAGCACCATTTTCCCCGAGCAACGAATGAATCTCTCCGGCCCTTAACGAGAAGTCAACGTTATCGAGAGCCTTAACGCCAGGAAATTGTATAGTGATGCCCTTCATTTCGAGAATGTTGTTAGCTTGCAAAATTTATCCCTCCTTAATAAAAAACAGGGCCCCTGTTAGAAGCCCTGCCGTTAGTGTCATGATTTATTAGTACTGACGAGTTGCAATTACATCAGCAGCCTTGATTGACTTCACTGTGCCTAAATCGATTCCGCCGTCCATATCGAAAACGCCTTCTTCAGGGTGAACGACTGTCTTGTCAAATTTTTCGCCACGAATAAGAGCCTCGATTGTCGGAACTACGAATTTTCCGTAAAGCGGTGTGCATTCGATTGTAGCATTCATTTCGCCAGCCACGATAGCATCAAAAGCAGCTTTGACCGAGTCGCAACCTACGATAATAATATCTTTGCCGGGGACTTTTCCAGCAGCCTTAATAGCGTCGATTGCGCCGAGTGCCATGTCGTCGTTCTGAGCGATTAACACGTCGATCTTATCAATTGATTTCAGCCAGCTTTCCATAACTGCCTGACCTTCAGCGCGTGTGAAGTTTCCTGACTGTTGACCAACTAACTTTAAGTGCGGGTATTCCTTGAGGGCTTTGAGGTTGCCTTCAGTTCTTCCGGTCTGTGCACTTGCTCCAGTCGTGCCTTCCATGATTACGATATTGACATCAACATCACCTTTGCCAATGCTCTTGAGATATTCGCCGGCCCAAGCAATTTGTCTGCGTCCCTCTTCAACAAAGTCGCCACCAAATGCTGCAACGTAGTCGATCTTGTCAGCGCAATCCGGGATTCTATCAATCAACAACAGCGGGATTTCAGCCTCGTTGACTTCCTTCAATACTTCGTCCCAACCTGTTGAGACGACGCCCGTGAAGAGAATATAATCAACGTCTTGTGTGATGAAGTTTCGGAGTGCCTTAATCTGATTCTCCTGCTTCTGCTGTGCATCATCGTAGACAAGTTTCCAACCTGCGTGGCCTTCGATAGCGTTTCTTAAATCGTCGGTGTTAGCTGTGCGCCAGTCTGACTCTTGGCCGATCTGTGAGAAAGCGACCACAACATCTTTAGCACTTGCGGCTGAAATGCTGACCAACAACGCAAATACGAGTACAAGAGCAAATAACTTCTTCATGAAAAATTACCTCCATATGTATTAAGTTTTTGGGTAGTGATAGAATTTTAGCACAGCGATAAATTTAAGGAGTGAATAGAATTGCGTATTGATAAAAGTTTATTCGGAACGATGCCTGACGGACAACCCGTATACAATTACACCTTCACTGACGAAAACGGACAAAGCGTAGTTATGAGCGAATATGCCTGTGCTATCCTTGAAACCAACGTTAAAGGCAAAGACGACAAACTCTATGACGTAACATTAGGTTATGACACGTTAAGCGAGTATCTTAACGACACAAGGAACTTTGGCGCAACAATCGGACGTTATGCAAATCGTATAGAGGCAGGAAGATTCACGATCAACGGCGTAACTTACAGAACACCACAGAACAATGGCCGCAACACTTTACACGGAGGTTTTCACGGTTTCGGGAAAAGGTTATTCGCGTCAGAGTTGAAGGAAGACAAAGTTGTGTTCACTCTTCATAGTCCTGACCTTGATGAAGGATTCCCCGGAAACTTTGATTTATGCGTGAATGTGAGCTTTACTGATGGGACATTGACTTTTGACTACGAATATACTTGCGACAAGGACACCCCGGCAAGCATCACCAACCACAACTATTTCAACCTTAATGGACACGGCCAAGGCATGATATTAAATCACGATTTGAAGATTAACTCCGGGAAATATTGCAAAGCTAGCGATGAGATTCTTGCGCTTGCTCCTGTTGCGAATGTTGAAGGGACTCCGTTTGACTTCAGAGACTCACGCAAAATCATTACCAACATGCTTCCGTATTCGTCAGAGATTACATATGCTAAAGGTGGCTTTGACCATTGCTACGAGATAACGGACTCCACAAAACCTGCGGCAATTGCTCAAGGTGAAATAACAGGGATAAAGCTCGAAGTGTTCTCGGATATGCCTGCACTGCAATTCTATACTGGTAACTCAATCGGGCACACTAAAGGCAAAAAAGGCTCGTACTACAACAACTATGATGGCTTCGCGCTAGAGTGTCAGCAATTCCCGAACGCAATGAATGAACCATTATTCCCAAGTCCTGTAATTAAAGCTGGCGAAAAAGTAAAGGCATTCATCAAGTTCAAGTTCTCAAGGTAAGATCATGAACGCAATTTTTACACGTGTGAGCACAAGAAATTTTGAGGCCCGTGATGTTGAGAACGGTTTAATCGTGAAAATCTTACGTGCGGCAATGGCTGCTCCTAGTGCAGTTAATCAACAGCCTTGGGAATTTTACGTTACGCGTGAACGCGAAATCATCAACAAACTTTCACAAGTTACACCATACGCGACTCCGGCGAAAAACGCTCCTGTCGTGATAGTTCCATGTTACAGGACTGATAATTTATACGCGCCTCAAATGGTTCAGATCGATATGGCTATAGCTACGGAAAATATTTTGCTTGAAGCTGAAGAACTTGGCCTAGGGGCTGTTATGCTTGGGATTGCTCCGATTGAAGATAGAATGAAGATGGTAGGAGAAATTCTAAACTTGCCCGAAAACTTCAAAGCCTTCACGATTATTCCAGTAGGTTATCCGTTGAACAAACACCCGCAAGAAGACCGCTATGAACCCTCAAAAATCCACACTGTATAAATACGCCGAGTTATTAGCAGATTGCAAACGAGCTAGACTAACAGGTACACGAGGAGCGCAGGAAATTTACGACTTACAGATCCTTGACTGCGTTCCTTCACTTGAATTTGTGCATGATACCGGAAAAATTATCGACGTAGGAAGCGGCGGAGGACTCCCCGGGATCGTTTGGGCTATTCATAAACCTGATATACACGTTACGTTGCTTGATAGCGTTAATAAAAAGTGTGAAGCCGTTCGTGAAATTGTTGATGCTCTTGAGCTCAATAACGTTGAAATTGTTTGTGCTAGGAGTGAAGAGTTTGCATTGACTCACCGTGAGGCGTTCGATATTGCTGTGGCGCGTGCACTTGCTTCGGCTGGAGTTACGGCGGAATTGTTGTCCCCTCTTGTGAAAGTTGGAGGAAAGATTCTAACGTTTAAGGGCGAAAAAGTTCACGAGGAAATTTCAGAAGTCAACGATAAATGGAAGAAGCTTGGATTAAGCAAACCTGCATTAAACTTTTACGGTGGGGATTCAAAATGTATAGTTACGTGGGAGAAAATAGCCCGGTGTCCTAAAGAATTTCCACGAAGACCGGGACTGGCAGCAAGCAAAAAATTTTGGGAGTGAGAATTATTCATGAAGCTTAACAATTTGCGTGACGTTATTATGTTCGGCAAAGTTTTATCAGCTGGACTTGTTATAGCTGGCTATGCTTTCTTGAGCGTGTGGTGTGCTAACTGGCTTTCACAAAACGGAGTCAACTCTCTTCTTTCACTCTGTGCTATCCCGGTAATAACAGGCTTTGGAATGTGGCAGGCGTGGTTGTTCCTCAAGAAACGCTAATAGTGAATCACGTTCGCGGTGCCTTGAATCTTCTTGATGATACTTTCAGCTTCGGGACTCGTGAAAAATTTGTACGTGCTTTCAGGGACAAGAGGCTTAATTTTTTCGATTTCACCGTTCTTAATGAAGTTCCTTACGTTTGACGCGCTTATGATTTCCCCGGCTTCTTGTTTACGTGGCACGATTACACATTTGATTCCGTGTTCGGGAAGTTTTTCGGACATTATGCGGTTATAGATTCCAGTTACAAGGCTATTAGGCTCTTCCCCAACGTAACGCGAATTAATCCCTAGAGTCTCTGCTATTCGCACAAAAATGCTCAAGTCTAAATTAGCGTGGCTCTCGATAACGGCGGTGTCATCTTTCTGGAAATAGCTTGGGAATGTTGCGTTGCTGATTATGTACGGGCCTGAATCATGATAGACGAGATTATGTAAGTGTGCAGTGCCTTCAATTATTAAGCGCTTACGAATCTCAAACGGCACCAGGGACGCGTCCTCACTCACTATAAAAATATGTAGCACGTCGTTTTCTCGTGAAGCCTTCTCGACTAAATATAAATGGCCAAGTGTAAAAGGGTTAGCATTAAGAACTAGAGCCGCAATTTTTTCGCCATCACGTTTAGTTTTCGCCAGGAAATTCAAGTAATTTGTGAAACCGTTGCGTCTATTTTCCATGAAGACTATCTGGTTCTCAATCCTGACTATCTCATAAAATCCCAAGTCCCCGAAAAATTTTGCAGAGTTGCATTTAGTGTAGAGAAATAAATTATTTATTCCGCGGTCGTATTCATGTTGCACAAGGTGAGTCACTATCTCGTTCATTAAGCCTTCGCCCTGATGTTCATGACTGACAGCCATACAGCGTAAAGTGTTCCCGAAACAACTACCCGTAGCTATAACGTTATAATCATCGTCGTAAATTGCGCAAGTGTAATCAAGATTTTTGTCGCGACGTATTCCTTCAGCCAACAATAATTTTTCAATCTGTGTGTTAGCTCTTTTGTCCGAAGCGTAAATTTTTGAGACTGCCATGTAATTAATTCCTCCTGAAAAAAATCGTGTGCAAAATTTTAAGGCGTGTGATATACTTACGCAAGTTTTGAGAGAGACACGGAGAATTGGCCGAGCGGTCGATGGCGGTTGACTTGAAATCAATTGAGGTGCAAGCCTCCGGGGGTTCGAATCCTCCATTCTCCGCCAGAATGTAATTCGGTAAGTCCGATTGAGAATAAATAACTCGCTGAGTAAGCGGGTTTTTTTGTTATTGTGTCCTCTTCAAGTCAGCTATCTTCTTCTCCCAGCCGCTCATATGAACGTGAATCAACATCAGCGCACAGCACACCATCCAACCGGCAGGATAACCGAATGCAACCAAATACACAGAGTGAATCAAGCGCGAAATAATGTACAAATAAATCTGCCTGAAAAATACGAACGATCCCAACATTATCAGCATAGGAGTACGAGAATCTCCGACACCACGTAAAGCGCCTGCATGAATCTGATTCAAAACATTAAACGGATCAAATAACGTGTTCAGCCTCAAAAATAACACCGCGAAATATAAAACTTGTGTATCCTTATTGAACAACGAAGCTATAAACGGAGCTGTTATGTATAAAACTGTGATGATAGTTGCGGAAATTGTTAGGGAAATTTTCATTGCCTCACGGACTCCCTGATGAATGCGATCAGGTTTTCTTGCGCCTGCGTTTTGTCCGACGTAAGTAGTGATTGACATAGCCATGCTTTGAGTAAATAGCGTAACGAATGCATCAACACGAGCATAAATCCCCCAGCCTGCCGTACAAGCTGCCCCGAACTCGTTTATATAAGCCTGAACGAAGACGTTTGAGAATGAAGTCAAGGCCATCTGTAAGCCAGCGGGAAATCCGATTCGAATTATGCGTTTGAGAATTTGTGTATCAATCTTCATTTCGTGCCAAGTAAGGCTGTGAGGTTCATTGCTCCTGAATAATCGCCAGAATATCGCAAGTCCGGAAATTAATTGCGCCAAAATCGTAGCGTATGCAACTCCGGCAACTCCTGCTTTAAATTTTATGACGAACAATAAATCCAGAAATATATTCAGTATCGAAGCAAGTATCAAGTAATATAACGGTCGTCTTGAATCTCCGACTGCGCGCAAAATTGCTGAACCCATGTTGTAGAGCATCAACCCAGCTAGGCCAAGCGAGAAGATTTGCAAGTAAACGACGGCTTCACGGTAAACAGTAGGAGGGGTGTTCATCATGACGAGCAGACGAGGCGTAGAATAATAGCCTATAGCAGAGATTACGATTGACATAATCACAGTAGAGACTACAGCCGTATGAGTTGCGCGGCGTAAGTTTTTGATATCCTTGGCCCCAAAATATTGCGATATAATCACGCTTGCTCCCATTGATAAGCCTATGAACGCGCCAATTAACGTGAGAACGATCGGAATAGTAGACGTAACTGCGCCAAGAGCATCAGCCCCGACGAAATTTCCTACAACAATGCTATCTACAGTGTTATAAAGTTGCTGAAATATATTGCCAACGAACAACGGGAACGCAAAATTCAGCAAGTGCTTCCAGATCGTTCCCTCGGTCATATCTCTTACAGTTTTACGTGTGATTTTATCAGGCATAAGAAATCCCCCTTTAACTCAAAAATTTTAGGGCATGAATTAAAGAGGGTCAAATGTTAGTTGAGTTACTTACCTGATTACAGAGAGATATAACTCGATTGAATGAATTTCGAGATTTTTGCTTTGTGCTTTGACAAAGACTCTGAAGTCATCTTGAACCAATTCTGCGGGGATAATGAAAACGTTTTCGTCCGAGATAACGATATCCTCTGCAAAGCTGTCGTTGATATAAACTTTAACATCAGATACTTCGCTTTCTCTGCCGTTATCATCCAACCATGTGCCTATCACAAAGGTAACTGGATTATCAGCTTTAATTTCGATTAAATCCTCATCGCGACCTTCACCTTGCCATAAAATATCCTCACTTGCTACATAGAGCGGCGTTGTTGTTACGGACAGTTTCTTAATGGTGTTAGTGTTTTTAGGAGTTGAGATCGCTACATCAGCCACAGACAGGTATAACGAGTTCACAACATTATCCTTAAGTTCATTTCCGTCTACGTTTGCTTTCGTAACAACAAGCTGACTGACCTTGACCGTGAAGCCTTTGCTAACAGAGTTACCGCTAGCGTCCTTGGCAGTGAGAGTGAACGTATAATTACCAGCCTTTGTTGGTTTACCAGTCAGAGTCACTTTAGCGCCTGAAGCTTTGTACGTTAAGCCTGTGGGAATTTTGCCACTCTTGGTCCAAGTGTAAGGAGCTTTGCCACCGCTCACCGTTGCACTTCCGCTATATGCTGTGTTAATTATGCCATTAGGGAATGAACCGCTAATAGCTGGAGCAGTAATCTTTACAGTGAAAGCCTTGGTGCCGACCACTTTGTTCTTGTCAGTTGCGCTGACAGTGAAGG
>ERZ842401.727-NODE-727-length-48463-cov-27.934556_pt1 | contig 48463 bp, 44 predicted proteins | sample MGYA00521270_ERZ842401 | MGnify/ENA primary metagenome ERZ842401 (study PRJEB31892, sample SAMEA3878208) | bioreactor metagenome | biome: Moose rumen | place: Sweden | collected 2011-10 | study: EMG produced TPA metagenomics assembly of the PRJEB12797 data set... | reverse complement strand
CCGATGGTCGTGTGGCTTTCGCCATGTCAGAGTAGGTAATTGTCAGGCACCCCTTCCGGGAGGATCCTTTGTCAGGGTCCTCCCTTTTCTTTTGCCAGATTTCCGGATCCTTTAGTGGGAACTGTATCTGGTCAGTCTGATATCCTCACCGCGGATCTGTCTGAAATTCCTGTCCAGTCTTCTTATATCAGGGCAGACTTTGCCTACGGCGGCCATATGGTAGTTTCCGTAGGTTCCTCTCCAGACATCTACGATATTCCTCTGCTCAAAGCTTACAGTCTCCTTCTCAGGATCAATGGCTATCCTGCTGAAGGCCTGGATCCCTTCGCCTGTGTATTTACCCAGAGCTTCCCTGATGACCCAGATTTCAAAGAACCGTTCTTCCGGGCAGACTCTTATATAGTCAGTTTCCTCCGGGGAGAAAAAGCGTTCGGAGATCCGGACAGCGTTGTTCTTTTTCCTTATTTCGATATCCACTCCCAGATCAGATGATCCTATCCCCAGAAGGATCAAACCTCCTGCATGGGAATAATTGAACCTGGGGAGGGCGGGATCTGTGAAGAAGGGCTTCCCTCCTGGCATTTTCGCTATTTCCGGGAGTTCAGAGGCAGGGCTTCCGGTATATTCAGACAGACAGAAGCCAAGGGTGGACAGGGCACAGAGATGTGCCCGAAGGCTGTGCTGGCAAGTGTACCGAGCTACCGCTTCCTGTATGGTTTCTGAAGAAAGATACGGCCACCTGATTTCATCAAAGCGGCCGTCGGGGATATCTGCCAGGTACAGCAGACACATTGCTGAACTACTCTTTGATCAGCACAGCAGCACTGAATGGCTGAAGTTTTGTGCCGGTGTTAGCGCTGTCAGTTGACAGTTCCATGCGGTAGCCGGCAGCAGTTTCAAAACTCTTCACGGAATTGCTGTAATTCAGAAGCACGACGCTCCTGCCGTTGCTGATAGTGAGTGTGTGGTCACCACTGGATACTTCATACTGCCCATCATCTCCGGCACAGCCGATGAACTTCTTCTTCTTAAGATCAATCAGCTGACGGTAGATCTTCAGGATCCCGGCGTTTTCTTCGGAGCTGAGTTTGTCCCAGTCCAGCCGGCTGTCATTGAATGTCTCCACGTCATGGGAGTCCCTGGGTTCAATTTTGGCGAACTGCCATTCCTTCTTTCTTCCCTCTCTTACAGCTTCGATAAGCCAAGGGTCGGAGAAGGACTCAAAGAAGAGGAAGGGATTGGTTTCACCGTACTCTTCGCCCATGAAGATAAGTGGAACATTGCGGCTGGCGAAAAGGGACACTGCAGCCAGGAGGGTTTTGTCTTTTCCGGCACTGGTGATGAAGCGGTCACCTTTGATGCGGTTGCCGACCATGTCATGATCCTGGATATAGACCACGCATTCCTCGGCTCTGAGTCCGTCGGGTTTGGTTCCTGAATAGTCCTCAATGGCATAGTTAAACCTGGTGCCGTCCAGCACAAAGGTATTCTTGAATGCGGAGACGACATCATCAAAGCCGTAGAAACTCTTGAAGAGACGGTCATTGCTGTCAGGAGTGAGGGTTGACCTGATGGCCAGACCAAAGTCATCCACCCACTGGCTGTCACAGCCATCACCCTCAGGTTCGGCGGAGGTCACCATCCGGTTGTTTCTCAGATGCTCGGCTATCATGAGCACTGACCGGTTCTCCTCTTGGCCTATCCTATGGGCCAGATCGCAGATCTCCCGCTGTATGCGTGACTTGGAGCAGTCCTGAACCATGGCCCAGGCGTCAAGACGGAAACCGTCAAAGCCGATGTCCTTCAGCCACCACTCAACATTGCCAAGGTAAAAGTCCCGGATCCCCTCAGAGTCTGCCGCATCAAAATTGATGACCGAGCCCCAGGGAGTGTCAGCGTTTTTGGTGTACCGGGCGTAGAAGCCGGAATAGTTGCCTTCCGGGCCGAAGTGGTTGTAGACCACGTCGTTTATGACGGCTATGCCCAGTTTGTGGGCGGCCTCAATAAAGCTGGTGAGATCCTCATAGTTTCCGTAACTGCTCTCCAGGGCGTAGAGGAAGACGCCGTCATAGCCCCAGTCGTAGTTGCCGGGAAACTCGGCTATGGGCATAAGTTCAATGACGTTGATCCCCAGTTCAGCCAGGTGGGAGAGCTTCTTTTCGGCGGCCCTGAGGGTGCCTTCTGGTGTGAAGGTGCCGATGTGCAACTCATAAATGACTGCATCCTCAATTTTCACCCCGTGCCAACTGCTGTGATCGCATTTTCTGGGGCTGACCACCATGGATCCGCCGTGAACACCGAAGGGCTGGTATTTGGAAGCCGGATCCGGATAGGACCTCTCACCGTCCAGGATGATCCAGTACAGGGAACCCTCATGTAACTGCTTGCATGAACCGGTCCAGTAACCGTCATCACCCAGGGAAAGGGGGATCTTCACTTTTCCGTTGTTCAGTTCCACTTCCACAGTCTTCCGGTGGGGTGCGAAAACCCGGAAGCAGGATTGGTCTCCCTCGAAGTAGTGACCCAGCTTTACCATAGTTTGTACCTTGTGTTCAGTTGTCCGTTTTCCAATGTGCGGGAACAGTCTTCAGATCCGTCTGATGTTAGTGAGAAATCGGTCTTGTGTGATGATCCGGAGATCAGCGCAGACCTGTGGGTTATCTGAATCCCGGTCTCCGGAAGAAGTACTGCCGACACGGATGCAGGCCCCGGCAGGGCACCGCCATGTCAGATCCGTCTTCTGAGGAGACATACTCCCGGCTTCTATCACTCTTATTATACTCCGGGATCCTCGGCCTTTCTCTGCGTTAGTCAGCAGGGAGGAACATTGATGGGTGTCAGATCAAATTTTGCCGAAAAAGAAAGGGAAGGCCTTAGCCTTCCCTCACGTTGAATCTATCCTGCAGAAAGAACAGTATTACTTTCTGTAACGGGTAGCCAAATTGTCGAGACGGCTGTTTGCATTGTCTGCAGAAGCCTGAGCAGCCTGAACGTCGGACTTCAGAGCGTCAACCTGGGCAGCCAGATTGTCAACCTTGTTGGACAGAGCCTGAACGTCGGCCTCTAACTTAGAGGTGTTCTGGCAACCAACCAGAACTGCGGAACCTAAAACTAATGCGCTAACGGCAACAGAAAACTTGTTCATTTTAATCTCCGAAAGATATAAACACAGAAAAAGGTGATCATGCTCACCAATTCCATCGGAGTTATCTTACCATTTTTTAATCAGAAAAAAAACATAATTCACTTACGGTCATTATCCGTCTCTGGACAGATCCTCATTTCCGGAAGTGGCATTCAGGATGGGGAACAGATTGCGGCAACGGTCTTATGCTAGGTTGCTTACACCTGGCGGAGCATGGTTTCACGGGAAACATTCATGGATTTCCTCTGCCAGATCCGGGTCTTCCAGCGGAAATACATGCTTATTCCCCTGATCCATTCGTCACAGGTGAAGGCTATCCACACGCCCAGGAGTCCCATTTGCATGCTTATGCCCAGGAAGTATTCCAGGGGCACGGCGACACACCACATGGACAGGATGGCCATGATCATGGGAAAACTGGCGTCATTGGCGGCCCGCAGAGAGTTTATTACGATGACATTGAAGGCTCTGCCGGGCTCCATCATCACCGAAAGCAGGATCAGGGGAGCTGCCAGCTCTGCCACCTGGGGTGAATGGTTGGAGAACAGATCCAGGAGCATTCCGGAGAAGCCGCAGGCCATGATGGTGGCTATGATCAGAGAGCCGGCCAGGCCGATCTTCAGGCTCCTGATAAGACGGCGGTAGACCAGTTCATAGTTGCCGGCTCCGATGTGGAACGCCACCATGATCTCCGTGGCACTTCCGATGGATACCGCAAACAGCATCATGAACATGCAGATGGTCTGAAAATAATAGGTGTGGGTGGCCAGCTCATAGTTGCCCATGGACGCTATGAAGGCTGTGGCCACCATGAACTGGAAGTTCCAGGCCAGATTCTCTCCGGCTGCCGGCAGACCGATGCGGAGTATCCGGCGGATGAAGCCGGTGTTCACTCTGAACATGAACCCCAGGCGCAGCTTTATCCCGACTCTTTTGCGGTAGAAGTACAGGATCATCAGGAGCGACGCCAGCCGGCCCAGGACTACGGATATGGCAGCGCCTGCCAGGCCAAGCATGGGGAGACCGAAGAAGCCGAAAAGGAGCAGGAGGTTGGATATGACGGTGATGATGTTGGCCGTCAGGGATGAGTACATGGCCTCCTTGGTCCGTCCGTAGGCTCTGAGCACCGAGGCGGCACAGATCCCGCAGGCCTCCGGAACGAGGCTGAAGGCGAGAATGAGCATGTAGGTGCCGGCACCGTCACGTATTTCCCGGTCTATCTGCATCAGATCCAGGATCTGGCCGCTGAAGATGAGCACCGCCAGCAGAACGGCGGTCCCCAGGACAATGTTGAAGCCGAAAGCGCAGTGAATGATCTTCTTGATGTTGCGGAATTCACCGGATCCCAGCATTTGGGCGATGACCACACAGGTGCCGATCCCGATGAAATTGAAGATGACGATGCTCAGGCTGAACAGCTGGTTGCCGGGAGTCATGGAGGCCACATACAGAGCGGAGAGCTGGCTCACCATGAAGATGTTGACGGTCCCAGTGAGAACCCGCAGGGACATATCGGCGAAAATGGGCCACGCCAGCTGGAACAGGTTCTTTTTTCCGGCTTCGCCGCTACTGCTGTGTTCCATTGTCTGAATCAAAGGATGTTTTTATAACGGCTGTGTCTGCTGTGGCCCGTTTAGGGGAGGACCGGTCCTCTTCGTGGGACCGGCGGGGAAGGGATTATCTGCCCAGCGCTGCCCGGGCGTCTTCGATGCCGCCCAGATTGGTGACGCTGGTGTAGCCCTCTGCCTTCAGGCTCTGCTCGGCCACTCCGGCCCTCTTGCCGGAGCGGCAGTACAGGTACACGTCGTCGCCGGCTTTGATGTTGGCCGCTGCCGCTCCCTGGACGATGTTCTGGTATTCGATGTTCAGGGCGCCGGGAATATGATCTGCATTGAACTCATCAGGGGTTCTGACATCAATCAGAAAAGTTTCGGCACAGCATGCGCCGGCAAGGCCAAAACCCAGAAGAAGTGAACATAAAGTCTTTTTCATTGAGTGGATCTCCGTTTGGGGTGAAGTGTCGGTGCAGAAAGGGCGGTTGCAAGGGCTCTGCAAGCTAAGGCGGCTAAATGCCCGCCGGAAGCTTCTTCAGGAACCCAGGCCTTCAGAAAGGTTTTCCCTGAGATACCTGAACAGTTCCCGGCTGCCGGCAGGGGGCCTTCCTTCGGCAGCCTCCTTCCTGGCCTTTTTGATCAGCATCCGGATCTTGTTGCGGTCCAGTCCGCTTTCCTGGGCCATCAGGGCGTCCAGGGTTTCCTTGGAGTTTTCCCCCAGCAGGTCGCTGCGGATCTTTTCCAGCCGGTGGAATGCTGCATTGCCGGCCACCTTTTTTCCGTGGATGGTATCAACATCCTGGCGGAGCCTGGCGATGAACTCCTCTTCCATGGATCGCATGAGACGTTCCACGTGAAGCATTTCCCTCCGGTAGGGCTCATGCTGGGTGTTGGACTTCAGTTTGCGCGCCAGAAGAAGCTCCTGTCTGAAGTCCTCATGATCGGTGAAGTCCACCCGGTCAAATTCGGTCTGGGACAGGCAGACAATCTCCTCCCCCAGGGTGTGCAGGACCTTGGATTCCCTTTTCAGCTGGCTTTTGCTGATCCAGTCATCGTATTCGTTGATGGTTTCCGTGTCATGCATTGCTGCCACCGTCCCTGATCAGAGCACTCTCAATATCCTTGTTGATCACCGCAATCACCGAAAGAAGCCACCAGAAGCCGGTGAAGATGAGCAGGGCCAGGAAGGAGCAGGTGTAAATATTGACCGGGAAGAACCAGACTCTTCCTGGTGCGGAGATCTGCAGATCCTGTGCGTAGGCCACAGAAGGCTCAAGCTTGCTGCTGCTGAATTTCAGGGAACCGTCGGAGGCCACCGACTCGTAGGTGGTGTTTTCCAGACGGAACTTCCCGGGATCGCCCAGCAGTTCTGTCCTGCCGCCGCCGGTCACGGACAGCCGGGACACGGAGGTGATTTCCGATCCGGCGGCAAAGCCGATCTTAATATATGAGAGGGCAGGGATCCCGTTCAGCTGGCAGGTTACCGGCCCGTCCTGGATCATGCGGTTGACATGGCATTCCTGTATGCCACCGGCGGTGAAATCCCCCGCAGGATCCGAAGTGTAGTAAATCTTCAGGTTCTGCTCCCGGGGGAACTGCGCTGTCATGGAAACGGTTATGGGATCATAATCCACCACGGCCGTTCTCAGGGCGTAGCAGATGCCGCAGACGATGGCAACAACCGCAAGACAGCCTGTCAGCCGGAGAGCATATCCCCTGATCCTGGCAAATGAAATCATTGGACTCCCGCAAAGTGTCATTTTTCGCTGTTCAGCCTTATCCGGTTCCGGAGGATGGCTGCGTGGGCGGGGCCGGAGGCAGGCTCTGCTGCCTTCCGTCCTTCCGGGTCAGATTGTAGCACACAAAACCGCCGGCCATGACCGGGGCAGTGGTACTCTGGCACCTATGCCCCGGCGGTGCAGTCACGGCCGGATCCGGATCACCTGGGGCTGAGGCCGTATTCCGCGGCCAGTTCGGCAAAGGCCTTCATGGAGCGGCTGATCATGTCCGAGCTTACGCAGTAGGCAATGCGCACATATCCCGGGCAGCCGAAGTCATCGGCCGGAACCAGCAGCAGCTCGTGTTTCCGGGCCTTGGCGCAGAAGGCGCTGGTGTCGGCCTCACAGGTCTTCATGAAGAGATAGAAGGCGCCGTCGGGATACACGCAGGTGAAGCCCAGGGATGTGAGTCCGCCGTACAGCAGATCCCGGTTGCGGGCATAGACGGAGAGATCTGCCGTGGCGCCGGCCTGCCGGGCGATCAGCTTCTGGAAAAGACTGGGGGCACAGATGAATCCCAGGGCACGCCCGGCGCCGCAGATGGCCGCATAGACATCCTTCCAGTCCTGCATCCTGTTGGACACCAGAATATATCCGATACGCTCCCCCGGCAGGGAAAGGGACTTGCTGTAGGAGTAGCAGATCAGGGTCTCGGGATAGAATTTGGTGACAAAGGGGGCGGTTTTGCCGTCATAGCAGATTTCCCGGTAGGGCTCGTCGGAAATGATGCGGATCTTTCTGCCGTACTCCTCAGACTTGGCCTGGAGGAGAGCGGCGAGTTCCCGGATGACTTCCTCAGGGTAGACCACGCCGCTGGGATTGTTGGGTGAGTTGATGATGACCGCAACTGTCCGGGGGGTGATGAGCTTTTCCAGTGCCTTCAGATCAATGTGGAAATCCGGTTCCTTGGGGGGAACCACCACCAGTTTGCCGCCCTGGGACTCCACAAACACCCGGTATTCGGTGAAGAAGGGGGCAAAGGTTATGAACTCATCGGCGTCTTCGGTGATCAGGGCTCTGATGGAGATGGTCAGGGATGCTGCCGCCCCGCAGGTCATATACAGGTTGTCGGCCTCAAAGTCGGTTCCGAACCGCTGGTTGAGGTTGTCGGCGATGGCTTTCCGGACGGCGGGATCACCCTGGGCGGAAGTGTAGCCATGGACGGCGGTGGGCTCCTCCTCGGTCAGGATCTTGATCAGGGTGTCCCTTACCGAAGACGGGGAGGGCACGCTGGGATTGCCGATGCTGAAGTCAAACACCGCGTCATCGCCGATCTCGGCCTTGCGCTTCTTTCCGTATTCAAACAGTTCCCGGATCACCGACCGGCAGGAACCCAGCTTATGCATTTGCAGTGAGTACATAAAAACTCCGTACAAAAAAACTCCGGTTTTCACAGGAGTTTTCAGCAGGGGCGCCGGAGCGGATCCGCCCCGCGCCCCGATCTTCAGATGCGGACAGATGCCCGCGGCTTATCAGTTGGTGCCTACAGCAATTCTCTTCATGTCGGTCATGTAACCACGGAGCTTACGGCCGACAATTTCGATGGGATGGTTTCTGATGGCGCTGTTGACTTCCACCAGGGTCTCATTGTCCACAGCGGCGTTGGGCTCCTTCAGTCCGCCGCCAATATCCTCCAGGGTGATCTTCTTCATGAAGTCACGCAGCAGAGGAACGCACTTGTTGGCGAACAGGTAGTTACCGTATTCAGCGGTGTCGGAAATGACCACATTCATCTCATAGAGGCGCTTGCGGGCGATGGTGTTCTCGATGAGTGGCAGCTCGTGCAGGGACTCATAGTAGGCAGACTCGGGCTTGATGCCGGTGCTGGTCATGGTCTCGAAGGCCAACTCAACGCCGGCGGCGGCCATGGCAACCATGAGGATGCCCTTGTCGAAGTACTCCTGCTCGGTGATGGTCTCCTTGGTGCACTCAGCCTTCTCAAAGGCGGTCTCGCCGGTGGCCTTTCTCCATTTGAGCAGATCGGTGTCGCCCCGGTCCCAGTCCTCCATCATGGTGGTGGAGAACTTGCCGCTCATGATGTTGTCCATGTGCTCCTGGTACAGGGGGCGCATGATCCCCTTCAACTCCTCAGCCAACTGGAAGGCACGGATCTTGGCGGGATTGGACAGACGGTCCAGCATGTTGGTGACGCCGCCGAACTTCAGGGCCTCACCCTGGGTTTCCCAGCCGAACTGCAGCAACTTGCAGGCATAGGAGGGATCCACACCCAACTCAACCATTCTGTCGAAGCACAGGAGGGAGGCAGTCTGTAGCATGCCGCAGAGGATGGTCTGCTCGCCCATGAGGTCGGACTTAACCTCAGCCACGAAGGAGGACTCCAGGACGCCAGCCTTGTGTCCGCCGGTGGCGGCGCACCATGCCTTGGCGATGGCCATGCCCTCGCCCTTGGGATCATTGGCCGGATGGACGGCAATCAGTGTGGGAACGCCGAAACCACGCTGGTACTCATGGCGCACCTCGGTGCCGGGGCACTTGGGGGCGGACATGACCACGGTGATATCCGGGCGGATCTGCTGACCCACTTCCACAATGTTGAAGCCGTGGGAGTAGCCCAAGGCGGCACCCTGCTTCATCAGGGGCATGATAGCGTCCACAACTTTGGAATGCTGCTTGTCGGGGGTCAGGTTGATGACCAGATCAGCGGTGGGGATGAGCTCCTCATAGGTGCCCACCTTGAAGCCGTTCTCGGTGGCCTGGACGAAGGACTTTCTCTTCTGCTCGATAGCTTCCTTGCGCAGGGCATAGGAGACATCCAGACCGGAGTCCCTCATGTTCAGGCCCTGGTTCAGACCCTGGGCGCCGCAGCCGACGATAACAATCTTCTTACCCTTGAGGAAATCACACCCGTCGGTGAACTCGTCCCGTGACATGAAACGGCAGCGTCCCAGCTGGTCAAGCTGATTGTGGAGGCTTAATGTGTTGAAATAATTGGCCATTGACAGTGCTCCAATAAAATTAAAAGCCTTTGGTACTAAAACAATGAAAAAACCGGTCGCGGGCACATCCGTCAGATGCTCCCGGTCGGCTGATTTATCCAAAGTTTAGCCGATCTGTCATAAGGCGTAAAGCACGGCGGCGCCAAAATGGAAGGCGGCGATCAATGGCTCTGTCATGCCGGAAAACTCGGGGTAAAAGGCGGCTTTGGATCCCGGTGATCTGCTCCCTGTGATCGGCAGGGACCGGGTCTCCCCGGCCAGACCCTGGGCGGGCTCAAAGTGTAAAAATGCGGCCGCAGATGATAAAATCGGCGGTGGCTTCACAAGTTTTTCCGTTAATGGATTTGGACACATTTATGCAAAACATCAATCCCACCACCACCAGCGCCTGGAAGGCCCTTCAGGAGCACTTCAACAAGAACAAGAACCGCACCATCAAGGATCTCTTCTCTGTTGATCCCCAGCGCTTCAGCCGGTTCTCCGTCACCTTCCCCCAGGAGGATATCCTGGTGGACTACTCCAAGAACATCGTGGACGAGGAGACCATGAAGCTGCTGTTCGATCTCGCCCGGGAGACCAAGCTCAACGAGGCCATCGACTCCATGTTCTCCGGTGAGAAGATCAACCGCACTGAGGACCGGGCGGTGCTGCACATAGCCCTGAGAAACCGCTCCAAGAGGGAGATCCTTGTCGACGGCAAGGACGTCATGCCCGACGTCAATGCGGTTCTGGCCAAGATGAAGACCTTCTGCGACCGGGTCATCAGCGGTGAGTGGAAGGGCTACACCGGCAAGCCCATTGAGACGGTGGTGAACATTGGCATCGGCGGATCGGATCTCGGTCCGGTGATGTTCACCGAGGCCCTGAAGCCCTACAAGAAGCGTCTGACCTCCTACTTTGTCTCCAATGTGGACGGCACCCATATCTGCGAGACCCTGAAGAAGTGTGATCCTGAGACCACCCTCTTCCTGGTGGCCTCCAAGACCTTCACCACCCAGGAGACCATGACCAACGCCTACACCGCCAGGGACTGGTTCCTGAAGTCCGCCGGGGATCCCGCCCATGTGGCCCGGCATTTTGTCGCCCTCTCCACCAACGCTGAGGGTGTTGCCGCCTTCGGTATCGACACCGCCAACATGTTTGAGTTCTGGAACTGGGTGGGCGGCAGATACTCATCCTGGTCGGCCATCGGCCTTTCCATCGCCCTTTCCATCGGCTTTGAGAATTTCGAGGAGCTCCTCAGCGGTGCTTTTGACATGGATGTGCATTTCTCCACCGCCAAGCTGGAGAACAACATTCCGGTGATCCTGGCTCTGCTGGGGATCTGGTACAACAACTTCTACGGTTTTGAGTCCGAGGCCATCCTGCCCTACGATCAGTACATGCACCGCTTCCCCGCCTACTTCCAGCAGGGCAATATGGAGTCCAACGGCAAGTGCGTGGACCGCAACGGCAATGTGGTCAACTACCAGACCGGCCCCATTATCTGGGGTGAGCCCGGCACCAACGGCCAGCATGCCTTCTACCAGCTGATCCACCAGGGAACCAAGATCATCCCCTGCGACTTCCTGGCTCCGGCCCAGTCCCACAACCCCATCGGGGATCACCACCAGAAGCTGCTGGCCAACTTCTTCGCCCAGACCGAGGCCCTGGCCTTCGGCAAGACCCGGGAGCAGGTGGAGCAGGAGTTCTTGTCCAAGGGCAAGACCCTGGAGGAAGTGGCGGATCTGGTTCCTTTCAAGATCTTTGAGGGCAACCGTCCCACCAACTCCATCCTCTTCAGGAAGCTCACTCCCCGCACCTTGGGTGCCCTGGTGGCCATGTATGAGCACAAGATTTTTGTCCAGGGCGCGATCTGGAACATCTACAGTTTTGACCAGTGGGGTGTGGAGCTGGGCAAGCAGCTGGCAGGCAAGATCCTGAAGGAGCTGCAGAATGACGCCCCGGTGTCATCCCATGACTCCTCCACCAACGGCCTGATCAACGCCTGGAAGAACATGCGCCAGGACTGATGACAGTCTGAAGGCGTCAGCGGCGGTCCGGTGACCGCCGTTACCGGCCGCGGACGGAACCTGTTTCCTTCTGCGGCCTTTTTGATGCCCGCAGTGCACCAAGGAAGGGAGCCGGCACAGGTGGCAGCAGCCGGTTCGGAATGACCCCTGAACCCCATGAACTGCCGGATATGCTCACAATGTTACAATGAAAACAACGGCCTTTCTTGAAAAACGCCCCGCTCCTAACCTAGAATTTTTTATGCTCCGGAAGCCCTACCAAGACCTGCGCTATTGCGCAGGGGGCGGCAAAGACCATGTTTTCAGGAGGCTGTATGCAGGATCGGGACATCGGATCAACCATCAGGGAAAAACTCAAGACCGGCAAGGTGGCCCTCCCAAGCCTGCCTGACAATGCCGTGAAGCTGAGGAACCTTGCCTCGGATCCCCGCTCCTCCATCAATGACATCGCAGTTCTCATCGGTCATGACGCCGGTGTCTCGGCTCAACTGATCCGCCTGGCCCAGACCATGCGCTACAGCCACCCCGGCTGCACCATCACCTCCCTTTCCATGGCTATCAACCGCATTGGCATGAACGGAACTGTGAACCTGGTTCTGGCCATGTCCATCCTCCAGGGCTACTGTTTCCATTCCAAGCTTCTCCACGCCATGTGCCGGCGGGACTATGAGGAGTCCCGGCATGTGTGCCGGTACTCCCTGACGGCCTACCAGCTGATAAACGGGGATCTGCCCCGGACCGTGGGCGACTTCATCGCTCTGGCGGCCATTTTCCTGAACATCGGCTTCCTGCCCATTTACTCAGAACTGGATGCCATTGAGCGGGTCACCCAGGTCAGTTTCAGCGAGGACACTGTCCAGGGCTGGAAGCGGTCCCTCAGATCCGGTCTGGGGAAGATGATCCTGGAAAAATGGAAGTTCGATCAGAAGTTTGTCGATGTGGTGGGTCTTGAGATCACCAGCTCCTTCACCCCTGACATGGAGGCTGTGGTCTACGCCCATGACTTTGTCACCAGCCAGCCCCGGGAAAACCTGGTTCCCCTGGGCAGCGACCTCTCAGACAGTTTTACCCCGCTGACGGAGGGCAAGTACCTGGAAGCCCTGGCAGCATATCTCCGGGAGCGGGGCGTTCTGAACTGAATCTGCGGATCCGGGGTGCAGGTGCGCCATGATCCTGCCCCCAGATCCGTTTATGCAGGTGCGGCTGTGTCGTGCCTTGTTGTTCCGGCATCCGGCGGCAGAGTGCGATTCCAGCTCCTGCCAGAGCCGGCCTTGCCTTTCTCCTCTTTTGTTCCCGCCATTCTCTGATTGCATCCCTCCTGTTTAGGCCTTTTGGGGGCTCAGTTGTGGTGTTCTGCAGATCGGCCCGGAATGACTCCGGAGGGCACCGGCTTTTCCCGGCGCCGGGAGTTATGGCTGCAGAGGGGCTGTGTAGCTGAGGCAGGAAGACAGACAGTAGTAGAAGAAACAGAAAACAGAAGAAGAGTGCTGGAGACAGAAAGAAAGGGGGATTTCAGTGAGGGGGAGGTGAGATGGCGCACCTGGCGGGGGTCGAACCCACAATCTTCACCTCCGGAGGGTGACGCCTTATCCATTAGGCTACAGGTGCGTGTCTTTACGGAGAGAATTATAACAGCCTGCGTTCCCAATTGCACAGGTTAATTTTTCAGAGAGGCTCTCAACTGGGCAATAAATGCCAGGCTCTCGTCGGGATCCACCTTTTTCTCTGATTCCCGGTCCTCAATTTTAAGATCATCCTGGGGCAACTCCCCGATAAACCGGGAGATCTGGGTGCGGTCCTGCATTCTGGTCAGACAGTGGGATATGACCAGATGGTGCTTGGCCCGGGTGATCCCCACATACATCAGGCGCCGCTCCTCCTCAATGCTTCCGGACTCCAGGCTGTTCTTGTGGGGGAGAATGTTCTCCTCGCAGCCGATGAGGAAGACGAACTCAAACTCCAGACCCTTGGCCGCATGGATGGTCATCAGCTGCACCTGATCTGCCGCCTGCTCGTCTTCTTCACCGGTCTGATCCAGCATTTCCCTTAGACACAGGGAGGTCACCGCGCTGTCAAAGTCCTGGGGCTCGGCCCCCTCGGAGGGATCACCTTTCAGCTTCCGCAGCAGCCAGTCCTTCACCTGCAGGGCGTTGTCATACTTTATCCGGGCCACCTTTTCGTCGGAGTTCTCGCCCAGGAGGTGGGACATGTAGTCAATGCTCTCCAGCAGGGATCCTGTGACTTCCGCCGCCCTGCCGCTGTCGATCTCCCCTCTTTTTTCAAGGATCATCTCCCGGAAATCCCGTACCGCCTTCAGGGTGTGGGCAGGCAGGATAGCGGCCAGATCCGGCAGGCTCATGGCGTCAAAGAGACTGCAGCTGGTGCTGCGGGCCAGATCCCCGATCTTGGCCACGGTGGCGCTGCCGATCTCCCGGCGGGGCACATTGATGATCCTCAGGAGGGCATTGTCATCCGCCAGGTTGCGCAGCACCCTGAAATAGGCCATGGTGTCCTTGACCTCGGCCCGCTCAAAGAAGGAGATGTCGCCGTTGATCCGGTAGGGGATCCGGTTTTCCCTGAGGCTTTTCTCCATTTCCCGGGACTGGTGGTTGGTCCGGTAGAGAATGCCGAAGTGGCGCCAGCGGTAGCGGTTCCGGTACTGCTGGGAGGTGAGCTCGGCGCAGACATATTCTGCCTCCTGCCGGGGATCCGGACATTCGTGGATCACAATGGGATCCCCGTAGCCGTAGGAGGAGTACAGGGTCTTGGCGATGATGTGCCGGTTCAGGGCGATAAGCTCATTGGCCACATGGAGGATCCGGCCGCAGGATCGGTAGTTTTGCTCCAGTTTGATGACCTTGAGGTTCGGATAGTCGGTGCTCAGGCGCTCGATGTTCCGGGGATCGGCCCCCCGCCAGGCGTAGATGGACTGATCGTCGTCCCCCACAAAGGTGAACCGCTCCCGGGAGCCGATGAGCAGCTTCAGGAAGTCATACTGCACCTCATTGGTGTCCTGGTATTCGTCCACCAGGATGTGCTTGAAGCGCTTCTGCCAGTGGAGCCGGGCGCCTTCATGATCCCGCATGATCCGGGTCGGCTTCAGCACCAGATCGTCAAAGTCGGCGGCGCTGTAGGCGTTCATGGCGCTGTCGTAGCGCCGGTAGACGGCGGCGTCAAAGACATCCTCGTCGCTGGCGGCCTTTTCCATGAACTCATCTGGGGTCAGTCCGCTCATCTTGGCCCGGGACACCGAGGCGAGCACCCGGGAGATGGTGTTCTGATCCGGGGTCTTGTCGGATCCCAGGATCTCCTGGCACATGGAGGACACCAGGGTTTTCTGATCGTTGGCGTCCATGAGGATGAAGTTCTTCTTCAGCCCTGCCAGGACATAGTCCCGCCGGAGCATGTAAAGACCCAGAGAGTGGAAGGTGGTGATCAGGATCCCCCGGAGCTGATCCGCCGGCGCCAGCCGGGCGATCCGGGTGCGCATCTCCCGGGCCGCCTTGTTGGTGAAGGTCACGGCGCAGATCTCCCGGCCCCGGAGACGGCACTCATTCAGCAGGTAGATGATCTTCTCGGTTATGACCTTGGTCTTGCCGGATCCGGCGCCGGCGACCACCAGGCACGGTCCGGCAATGTACTTCACCGCCTCCTGCTGGGCCGGGTTCAGCTCACTGATGGGCACTGGCGAGGATCCTTCTGATCATTTCCCCGGCCAGGGCCAGGCCCATGGCGGCGGTGACAGCCATGCTGGTCCCGAATTTCACCTCTTCACCGGCGCAGTCGTACAGCTCCTGCATTTCCCCGGGGGTGTTGACGTCGGCGGGCCGGATCCGGGGGGCGGGGATGTACACGCAGCGGATCCCGAACTTCCGGCTGCCGGTGGCGGTGAAGCCGTACTGCTCCCGGAGGATCTCCCGGAGCCGTGACAGCAGGGGATCCTGCTCCGCAGCGGCGAGATCCCCGGTTTTCACGGTCATGCCGGACAGTTTGCCCCCGGCACCCCCGGAGGTTATGAAGTTGAAGCGGCTGCGCTTCAGGTGGTTCACCAGGGCGGCCTTGGAGCCCATGGAGTCGATGGCCTCGATCACAAACTCCCCGCCGGCGTCCTGGGCGGGGAATAGTTCCTGGATATTGTCTGTGGTGATGAGGACTCTTTCGGTCCGGATCGCAAGATCCGGGCTGATGTCCCTGAGGCGGGCGGCCAGCACTTCCACCTTGGGCTTTCCCAGGGTGGAGGACATGGCGTGGAGCTGCCGGTTGCAGTTGGTGAGACTGACCACATCATGATCAAGCAGCCGGATCCTGCCGATCCCGGCCCTGACCGCGGCCTCCGCCGCCCAGGAGCCCACGCCCCCGATCCCCGCCATGGTGAGGCTGCTGTTCCTGAGGATCTTAAGGCCCTGCATGCCGTAAAGGGCGGCAGTGCCCCGGAAGCGGGCTGTTTCCTCATTCATGAAAGGATCCTCCTGGGGTGATGAGCATGACTGCTGACGGTGTTCTGAAAGGAGCCGGTGCGGCGTCCGGCTTTCCGGCGCAGGCGGCGGTTGGGGCAGGATCTGCTGGTGGGCGGGGGCTGCTTCGTCTGCCGGGGCAGGACTCAGGGTGCATCCGGTGGCATGAACCCGGGATCCTGGGATCCCGCCGCTGCGGACTCCTGGCGGAGCATGCGGCGCAGTTCCCGCTTCCGATCCTGGCGGGCCTGGCGCTCCTCCCGGGCCTTCCGGGCGGCCTCTTTCCGGGCCCGGGCTGCGACGGCCTCCTTTTCCCGGGCCTCCCTTTCCTCTGGGGTCAGGGCATCCCGGAGCCGGATCTTCTCATCCTTCCTCCGGGCCCGGGCGCTGCGGAAGAATTCCTGCAGCAGCTCCAGGCTTCTGCCGGCCAGCAGGCCGCCCTCCACCACCAGTCCGGGATTGAGGGGGTTGTTGGCCAGGATGCTGAAGACGGTTCCCGCTGATCCGGTGCGGGTCTCGGAGGCTCCGTAGACCAGCCGCTGGATCCGGGACAGGATCACAGCCCCGCTGCACATGGGGCATGGCTCGATGGTGACATAAAGCTGGGCGCCGGGGATGCGGAAGTCCCCCGCCGCCGCACAGGCCCGCCTTATGGCCAGGATCTCCGCATGGGCGGAAGGATCCTTCATCTGGACGGTCATGTTGTGCCCGGTGGCCAGCACCTTGCCGTCCTGGGCCACCACGGCACCCACGGGAACCTCACCCTCTGCCAGGGCCTTTTCCGCCTCCTGCAGTGCAAGCTCCATGAGCTCGTTGTCGGTCATGTCACTGCTCAAGAAAGGACATGATCTGACGGAGGGTCTGGTTGCGGATCTCGTCGCTCTCGTTCAGTAGATCATGATAGCCGCCCCGGATCCCCCGGATCTCAATGCTGCCTTTGGAGTTCCTGACGATTTTGGCGTTGGCGCTGTTGTCCACCACCTTGTCATTCTGTGCTTCCAGCAGCAGGATCCGGCAGTCCCCGGCGCTGATGCGCACGGGCTCATGGCGGTAGGCCTCCCCCAGCCAGTGCCAGGTTACCCCGCCGATGGGGAAGATGCGGCCGCTCTGGTACCAGTCATGGTAGAAGTTCAGCCGGCGCTCGCTGTGGGTCTTGGTGTTGCCGGCAAAGGTGGGCCGGCGGTAGGGATGCTGCCCCAGGGGCGCAGCCCGGCGGTTGCCGGTGATCCGGCCCAGCAGTTCGAAGAAGTCACAGATGAAGGCAGCAAGCCACGCCGGCAGCCCCTTGCGCTCCACTCTGAACATGGGGGTCACCAGCACCAGCTTGGAGATCGGCAGCAAGTTCCGCTTTAGGGCCATTACCGCCACCAGGGCACCCATGGACACGGAGATGATGAAGGGATCCTCTAACTGGTAGAAGCGCATCACCGCATCCAGGGCCGTGACATAGTCGTTATAGGACCGGATCCAGGAGAGGCCTGCATTCTCCTGGGAGCCGGAGTAGCCCTGGCCCGGGTGATCATAGGTGTAGATATCGTAGCCCGCAGAGTACAGATCGTGGATCAGGCTGAGATACTTGTCCATGGTCTCCGCCCGGCCCTGGACGATGAGCAGTTTTTTCCACCTGCCGGTGCCCTCCGGGTGGACGCAGGCGAGACCCGCCACGGAGAAGGATCCGCAGGGGATGCTGTCCCAGGAGCATTTGCTGTTCTTGAACTTCAGCAGCATCTGCCGGTAGCTGTTGTTCAGATCGTTTTCTGAGGTGAATTCCATCAGGAGCGCTCCTCCTTCCGCTGCTGGCGGAGGTTGCCGTTGCAGCGGTTCACCGTGAGCACATTGGGCAGGATCCGGATCTCCTTCATGATGCTGTTGAGATGATCCAGGCTCTGAACCCCCACCTTGAGCTCCATGATCGAGGATGTGCTGTCCTTGCGGTTGGTGCTCATGTCCCCGATGACCGCACCGGCGTCACCGATGACCCGGATGATGTGGGCCAGGGCACCGGTGGCGTTGATGAACTCAATGGTGATGGTGGTCTGGAAGATCTGCTCGATGAGGTGATCATCCCATTCCACCTGCAGGAACTTGTCCCGGGACTGCTCGGTCTCATGCTTCAGTTGCCGGCAGTTGCTGCAGTGGATGATCAGGCCCTTGCCTGTGGTCACCTGGGCCACAATGTCATCTCCGGGCACCGGCTGGCAGCAGGGGGCAAAACTGATAAGCATGCCAAAGGTGCCCCTGATGGGGAACTTCTTGTCGGCGGGCAGGCCGTAGCTTGCGGGATCCGATCCGGCGCCGCTTCCCAGGATCTTCTGCACCACCAGCAGGCACATCTCGTTGCCCAGGGCGATGTCCCGGAACAGCTCGTCGGGGGTGTTGTGCTCGGTTTCCTGGAGGATCTGATCCATCTTCTCCCGGGGGATCTCTGAGATGCTGCTGAGGCTCACGGCGTTCAGGGCCAGGCGCCGGCCCAGGACCACCGCCTCCTCCTTGGTGAGGTTGTTCAGGTACTGGCGGATCTTGGACCGGGCCCGGGAGGTCACCACGAAGTTAAGCCAGGAGGTGTTGGGGCGTCCCGTGGGGGAGGTGATGATCTCCACCGACTGCCCGGACAGCAGCTTCCAGCTCAGGGGGTAGGGCTGGTGATCCACCCTGGCGCCGATGCACTTCTGGCCGATGTCCGTGTGGATGGCGTAGGCGAAGTCCACTGGGGTGGAGCCGGCGGGCAGCTCCAGGATGCTGCCCTCGGGGGTGAACACGTAGATCTCGTCGGGGAACAGCTCATCCTTGACGTTTTCCACAAACTCAAAGGCGTTGCCGGCGCTTTCCTGCAGCTCCAGCAGGTTGTTCATCCAGCGCTTGGCCTGGCGCATCACCGCCGAGGAGGTCTGATCCTCGGTGGCGTTGTAGGACCACCGGGCCAGGACGCCCATTTCCGACATGGCGTTCATGAACTCGGTGCGGATCAGCATCTCAATGGGCATGCCGTGGGGCCCGATGAGGGCGGTGTGCAGGGACTGGTAGCCGTTGCGCTTGGGCACGGCGATGTAGTCTTTGAAGGCCCCGGGCCGGGGCTTGTAGAGGGTGTGCAGGATCCCCAGGGATCGGTAGCAGGTGTCAACACTGTCCACAATGACGGTGAAGCAGTAGTTGTCCAGGATGCTGTGGAACTCCAGCTTGTGGGCCTGGAGCTTGCGGTAGATGTTGAAGACGCTGACGTCCCGGCAGAAGATCGTTCCCTTGATCCCCCGCTTTTCCAGCTCCTTCTGCACATCCTCGGTGATCTGATCGATGGTCGCCTTGCGGTTTTTGATGGCCTGGGTCACCGCCCCGGTCATCACCGCGCTGCGGAAGGGGTAGATGTTCTCAAAGCACAGGGCTTCCAGCTTGTCCTTGATGGCGTGCATGCCCAGGCGGTTGGCTATGGGGGTGTAGATCTCCAGGGTTTCCTTGGCGATGCGCCGGCGCTTGTCGGGTCTGAGGGGCCTTAGGGTCTGCATGTTGTGCATGCGGTCGGCCAGTTTGATGATGATCACCCGGATATCCTGCACCATGGCCATGACCATCTTGCGCAGGTTTGCCACCTGGGCTTCCTTGTAGTTGGAGAACTGCAGCTTGTCCAGCTTGGTGACACCGGCCACCAGGCTGGCCACGTTGGCGCCGAACAGTTTCTGTAGCTGGGCCATGGTGATGGGGGTGTCCTCCACCACGTCATGGAGCAGTCCGGCCATGATGGTCTCATAGTCCAGGTGGTACCGGGCCAGGGTGCAGGCCACGGTGACCGGATGGGTTATGTAGGGTTCGCCCCCGGCCCGCAGCTGTCCCTCATGGGCATTGGAGGCAATGGTGAAGGCATGATCGATCCGGGCTATCTGCTCCGGAGGCAGATATTCCCTGATGATGTCTTTCAGTTGCTGGTATTGCTGCAGGATCATGGCGCTTTAGCAGGATGTGGTTCCTGTCCCGGTCGGGCGGTGTCGTGCCGGCCCGCACGCTGGTTTTGCGTGCAAAAACCTACCTTGATTATAGGCAAAAGCCGGATCCTTTGCAATTCAGCCCCGGGGGCGGTGGACGGTACCCAAAATCGGTTTTTGGGGATCGGCACTGGCAGCCTGGCGCCTGCTTTCCGCCCTGGAGCCGGTGACTGAAGACTGCCGGCGGACTGCTTCTCCTGTCTCAGGCCACTCATGTTTGCCGCGGCCTGAAAACGCCGGGGTGCGGGGGTGGTATGAATTTCATGTGATGCTGTCTGAGGGGGATGAGTCCCGTTCCGTGTGCAGATGGGATCTGCGGCGCTCTTCCGGGTGACACCGTGCAGGGGGGATTGGTTGTTGCCGGGTGACACCGTGCAGGGGGGATTGGTTGTTGCCGGGTGACACCGGGCGGAGGGAATGCAGGGGAAAGGGCGTCGGGGACGTGGCGGCAGTGGCAGAGCCTGGGAGATGGTGTCTTCCGGCAGCAGGGGCGGGGCTCCCATGCTTTTCACGGCTGCCCCGGGAGGACAGTGCTGATTAATCCGCAGAGGCTTTGCACCGTTTAACAAGGATTTGCTGACTTGTGTCAGGGTTGCAAAGTGCCGTCGTACAAGGATTTTTGCGTATTTATCCACATGTTTGTCCCGGGAGGAGGTGAGATTAATTGAGATTTGTTCACAAAGTTATCCACAGCCGAACACAAGAGAACAGCGCAGAAAACAGCCAAACAGGCCCCTTTCTGCTGACTGCTGGCCACAAACCGGACAGATCCCCGGCCGCATACCGGCGCCGGATCCGGGGTCTGCCGGGGTGATAGGTGTGATTAATCAGCCCCGGTGCTCACCGGGGGATCCGCTGACGGATCTGGGTTCCGGAGTTTCCCGGTCTTTTCCGGGGGCGGTGCCAGGAACCATTCGGTTGCCGCTTTGGGATCATGGCCGTGCTACCCGGATGCTGAAGGTGACAGTTCCTGACATGCCATTCTGATCCGCAACCGGCGCACCTGGGACGGCGGCGTCTGGCGGAGGGGGTGTCCGGGGACGGATCCCGGCGGCCCTGTTCGGTTTCCCGGACACCCCGGTGAAAAGAATGTACTTTTTTTATGAACAATTGAGGTCAGGGTGCATAAAGGCCGCGGAGCGTTGCCAGCACTGGGTTTTTTAGGGTGCTTTGCACCGCGTATCAGAATTTGTCCACATGATTAATCAGATGGTTTTCACAAAATTATCCACAAAATGAGGATCTTATTTCCGGCTGAATTTTGTCGTCTCCGGGGCAAATACCCGGGATCCGCGCCCCGGAGGCGCAACTGGGAGCCCGGTGGCTTCTGGAGCCCGCTTTGAAACCTGCCGTCATTCTCCGCCGGCGGCACATGGTCTGGGCAGGGACGGGGCTGGGGAGATGACCGGTCTCCTGTGTCCGGGACTGGCCGGCGGGGTTGTGCGGGGATCGTTCCCTCCCGGGATCCGGTTTCCGGATCCGGGTTCATTTTGCCTGGTGTTTCTGACAATCTTGCCCCCTGGTCTGCTATCATGACTCCGGGCACCGGAGAGCCGGGCGGTCCGGGGGGAACCCGGAGGCTCAGGCCGGCTCTTCTCCGGGTGTCCTTTTCCTGAGTTTTGCAGGCGGCGCCGGCTGCCCTGGGGGTTTTATGGATTTCTCTCCTGATCTGATCCTGGTGGACGGATCCTCTTTTATGTTCAGGGCTTACCATTCCTCCATGCGCCGGGACTTCCGCAACGAGCGAAATGAGCCGGTGGGTGCGGTGATGATCTTCTCCAAGATGCTTACGGCTCTCAGGGAACAGCACTCCGGGATCCCCTGTGTCATGATCTTTGATGCGCCGGTCCGCTGCTTCCGTTACCAGCTGTTCCCGGAATACAAGGCCAACCGCCGCCCCATGGATGAGGATCTGCGGGTGCAGATCCCCCGGATCCGGGAGATCTCCGCGGCCATGGGATGTGATGTCATCAGCGTGGAGGGCGTGGAGGCGGATGACGTCATCGGTACCTATGCGGTGAGCGCCGCTGACCGGGGGCAGCGGGTTCTCATCATGACCGGGGACAAGGATCTCTTCCAGCTGGTGCGGGACAATGTGATCCTGGAGAACACCATGACCGGGGAGATCATCACCCGGGAGACGGGCACGGCCAAGTACGGCGTCCCGCCAGAACTGATGATTGACTACCTGGCCCTGGTGGGGGATTCCGCCGACAACATTCCCGGCATGGCGGGCACCGGTCCCAAGACCGCCGCCGCCGTGCTCAACAGCCTGGGGGGCATTGAGGACATTGCCCGGGATCCGGACCGGGCCGCATCCCTGAACTTCCGGGGGGCCCGGAACTTCCCGGGGAAGTTCCGGGAATGCCTGGAGGATATCCGGCTTTCCCGCCGCCTGGCCACCATCGTCCTGGATGTGCAGGTGCCCCTGCCGGAGCCGGAGCTGCGGTGGCATGCCCCGGACTACGGCGCCCTGGGCAGCCTTTACCGGGATGCGGGCCTGAGGGCGCTGTACGAGTCTCTGCCCCGGGGGGAAGATGATGGAAAGACAGAGGAGATCCCGCCTCTGGAGACGGTGTATGAGCCTTCCCGGCTGGAAGAGGTGATGCGCCGTGCCTCCCAGGATCGCTATGGGGTGATCCGGATCTTCAGCAGCGGCCCGGACCGGGTGTCCCAGCAGATCCTGGGCCTGGGCCTGGCCCTCCGGGACCGTTCTTCTTATTATGTGCCCCTGGCTCACAGTTTCATCGGCGGGGATCGGCAGATGGACGCGGCGGCAGCTGCCGCCTGCATCAGGGAGTTTGCCGCCCGGGAGGATGCCGTCAAGGTGATCCACGATGCGGGGTGCGCCATCCATGCCCTGGCCCGGATCGGGGTCACCCTGGCCGGGGATATCCGAGATCCCTCCCTGGAGGCCTGGATGCTGGATTCCTCCCGGGGCAAGTACTCCCTGCCGGAGCTGGCCGCCGCCGATCTGGACCGGCCCCTCAGGGACTTCCAGGAGCTCCTGGGAGCCGGCCGGAGCCGCCTGGCACCGGAGGAGGTTCCCCCGGAGCAGGCTGCGGAGCTGGCCGGGGAGGAACTGGCGGCGCTGCGGAGCCTGCAGGATCTCTATGAGGAGCGGATGGCATCCCAGCCGGATCTCGGGGAGCGCTACCGCACCCGGATCCTGCCCATGACGGAGGTGCTGGCGGAGATGGAGCACCAGGGTGTGGGGGTGTCGGTGGCAGATCTGCGCCAGGTGAGCATGGAGTTTGCCGGACGCCTGGGGGAGCTTGAGGACCGGATTTATGAGCTGGCCGGCCGGCGGTTCAACATCGGATCCCCCAAGCAGGTGGCCTCCGTGCTGTTTGAGGAGCAGAAGATGATCCCCCAGGATCAGGCGCTGGCCCGCCGGATAAAGGCCGGCAAGTACTCCACCAACGAGGAGGTGCTTTCCGATCTGGCGCAGATGTATGAGCTGCCGGCGGACATTCTGGAGCACCGGGGACTGTCCAAGCTCATCAACACCTACTCATCGGCCCTGCCGGACATGATCAATCCTGACACCGGCAGGATCCACACCACCTTCCATCTTAACGGCACCAGCACCGGGCGGCTGTCCTCCTCCGGGCCCAACCTGCAGAACATTCCCGCCCGCACCCCCGAGGGACGGCGGATCCGCCGGGCCTTTGCCGCCCGGAAGGGCTTCAGGATCGTGGCGGCGGACTATTCCCAGATTGAGCTGCGCATTCTGGCCCACCTCAGCGGGGATGAGGCCCTTATCGGCTCCTTCCTCCGGGGGGAAGACATTCACCGGCGCACCGCCTCGGAGATCCTGGGGATCCCCTTTGAGCAGGTGACCTCTGATCAGCGCCGCAGCGCCAAGGCGGTGAATTTCGGGATCCTGTACGGCATGAGCGCCTTCGGCCTGGCAAGGCAGCTGAAGATCGATCAGAAACTGGCCCAGAAGTACATCGACGGTTATTTCGCCCGTTACGGCCGGATCCGGGAATACCTGACGGAGGTGGTGGCCGGTGCCCGGGAGAAGGGCTATGTGGAGACGGTCACCGGGCGGCGGATCCCCGTCAGGGACATCCGATCCGATCAGGACTCCGTGTTCCGGGCTGCCTCCCGGGTGGCCACCAACGCCCCCATGCAGGGCTCGGCGGCGGATATCATCCAGACGGCCATGATCCGGGTGCACCGTTTCCTGAAGGATGAGGCCAGCCGGGATTCCGCTTTCATGGTGCTCCAGGTGCATGACGAGCTGGTCCTGGAGATCCGGGAGGATCTGGCGGAGGCCTATGCCGCCCGGGTGTCGGAGATCATGTCAGGCGCCTGTGAGCTCCGGGTTCCCCTGGAGGTGGGCACCGGCATTGCGGACAACTGGGAGCAGGCCCACTGACGTGGGGGCGGGCCTTGGGTGCGGCCGATCCGGCGGGGGAGATCCTCCCCGGTGAGGAATGTGCCGTGGCGTGCGCATAATTTGCGCAGATCCTGCTCTGTTCCTGGGGGATCACTGTGTTACAATCAGCAGTTCAGTCTGTCTGCTGGGTCGTTTGCGGGCGGGGGGATTGTCCCTCCCTGCCAGGAGGAAAATTCCGTGCTGAAGCTTGAGCTGATTGACTGGATCTACCTGCCACCGGATCCCGGGACCGACTGTGAAGAGGTGAGGAGGATCCCTCCCATGCAGCGCCGCCGTCTGGGACAGGCGGGCAAACTGGCGGTGGGGGCCTTCCTGGAGCTTCTGACCCGGAACTCCTGCCAGCCGTCCCGGCTGATCTTCGCCTCCCACTCCGGGGAGGTGCTGCGCTGCCTGAAGCTCATGCGCAGCCTGTTTGCCGGCGAGGATCTGTCCCCGGCGGAGTTCTCCGCATCGGTGCAGAACTCCAGTGCGGGGATCGCCTCCATAACCGCCGGCTTCCGGGGCGAGGTCACTGCCCTGAACGGCGGACCGGAAACGGTCCGGGCCGCCATGCTGGAATCCTTCCTGCCCGCCGGGGACGGGGGTGACGGCACGGTGCTCACTGTGCTGGGCGAGGAGGATATCTGCCGCCAGAGCATGATGGACTTCCCTGTGGAAATGGATCTTCACGGTCCCGGTGCCCTGGGGCTCCTGCTGGCTCCCGAGGGTAGGGGACTGGGACGGATCCTGACATTGGGGGATCATTTTCTCCGGGGCGCCACCATGCCGGTACTGGCCGCCCGCCTGGGCGCGGGGGAACTGATCCTTGACTGAGATCCGGCCGCGTGGCATGCCGGGGGCGGTGTCCCTATGAGGATCCTGAGGATCGCAGCCACCTTCCTGGCCTTTGCGGCCTTTTCCCTGGTGTCGGTTCTGCTGGGGGCGGTGGTTGCCCCGTTGCTGCATCTGGTGATCCGCCGCCCCCGGACCAGGGTGCTGTGCCTCAGGCGCCTGGTGCGGCGCCTGTTCCGGCTTTTCCTTGCCTGCCTCGGGTTTACCGGGGTCCTGCGCTCCGGGATCCAGGACGGGGATCTGATCGGCGGGATCCGGGGTGCGGTGGTGGCTGTCAACCATCCCACCCTCCTGGACTATGTGCTGATGATCTCCTGCATGGATGAGCACACTGCGGTGGTCTACAAAAGCAGCCTGGCCGGCGGCTTCATGGGCCGGATCATCCGGAGCCTGGACTATGTCAGCAGTGACGATCTGGGGGACTGCGGCCGGCACCTGGAGGAGGGGGACAGCATCCTCATTTTCCCTGAGGGATCCCGGTCCCGGGGACGGGAGCTGAAATTCACCCGGGGAGCCGCCCAGGTGGCGGTCCGGCACCATGTTCCGGTCCATGTGCTCTGCCTCAGGTGCGACTCACCGGGCTACCTGGGATCCGGCTTCTTCAGTCTGCGCCTTCCTGACAGAACGCCCCGTCTGGAGCTGGGGCATGTGTGCGTCCTGGATCCCCGGTCATACGGTCCCCGGGATGACGGGGATCCTGCCCGGCCCGGGATCCTGGCCCGGCGGCTCACCGCCGACATGGAGCGGGTCTGCATTGCTGCCCTGGGGGACGGACCCCTGGACGGCGGGACGGAGGCGCGGGGCACCGCCGGCCGGGATGATGAATTCAACACTGCGGAACGGAGATGAATGCGTATGAGTGAGGATCTGATCCTTGAGGTGAAGCGGACCATTGTTGAGGCCCTGAATCTGGAGGATATCACCGCGGAGGACATTGACACGGAGGCGCCCCTTTTCAGTGAGGGTCTGGGTCTTGACTCCATTGACGCCCTGGAGCTGGGGCTGGCAGTGAAGAACCGCTTCGGGGTGCCCATGCAGGAGGACAGCCAGGAGGTGCGGAAGAACTTCTATTCTGTAGCCACCCTGGCACGTTACATTGAGGAAAACGGCAGGAGTGACGGCAGATGACTCGTGAGGAGATCCTGGCGGAGATCAGGCGGATCATGGAGACCAACTTTGACATTGCCCCGGACCGGGTCCAGGAGGGATCCAACGTGGTGACGGATCTGGATCTGGACTCCATTGACGCCACGGACATTGTGGTGGAGCTCCAGCGCACCCTGGACTGCCGCTTTACCCCTGAAGACTTCAGGGGGGTGAAGACCGTGGGGGACATGGTGAACGTGGTGATCTCCAAGAAGGGCGCCGGCGGCCAATGACCGGGGCAGGGGCGGGGCTTGGAGAACTGCTCCGGGGCGCGGTCTTCCTGCGTCCGGAGGGCAGGCTGACGGCGGCGGACGCATGGGAGCATGCCGCCGCTCTCCGGCGGCGCCTTGGGCCTCACTGCCGGCCGGGCATGCTGATCCCGGTGCTTCAGGACAGCTGCTTTGAGATCCTCGCCTCCCTGCTGGCTGTCTGGAGCCTGGGGTGCGTCCCCTGCCTGGTCACCGACAGCGCCGCCCGGGGACTGCTCCCGGAGAGCGGGGCGGTGCTGGCGGATCATCCGCTGCCGTTTTTCCTGGACGGCGCCGGCTGCCCCGTGATCATGACCCAGGAGTGCGGTGCAGGCGGTGAATTCCCGGAGTTTCGGACGTCCATGGAGGATCTGCCCCTTCTGCAGTGTACCTCCGGCTCCACCGGGACACCCAAAACGGTGGTGCGGAGCCTGGGCTCCTTTCTCCGGGAGGCGGCGATCATTCCTGCCATTGCCGGCGGGATCTCCCTGGAGGGCCGTCTGTGCTGCTCCACCGTACCGGTGTTCCATGCCTACGGTCTGATGTTCCGCTTTATCTTTCCCCTGTGGGCGGGGATGATCCTCCTGGACCGACGGGTGAACCACCAGGAGGAACTGGAGGGACTTACCCGGATCCACCGGGATCCGGTGCTGATCACCAGCCCCAGCTTCATGCGCCGCCTGGGTCCGGGCCGGATTGACCTGGCCCTGGCCGTCTCTGCCGGGGGCATGCTGCCTCCGGAGCTGCTGGAACGGATCCGGGGCTATTTCGCCTCCCCCATGCTGGAGATCCTCGGGAGCACGGAGACCGGGGTCATGGCCTGGCGCCATCCGGAGACCGGCACTGAGCTGTGGCACATGGCCCCGGACGCCCGGCTCCTGCTGGAGCCGGAGCAGGACGGGGAACTGGCGGGAGGGCTGCCTGCAGGGCATATGTGCGTGGACTCCCGGCACTGCGAGGAGCATAACGCCGTGTTCACGGATCCTGTCACAGGGCGGGAGATCCCTGTGTTCCGGTCTGAGGATCTGGTGGAGCTTCACTCCGACGGCTTCCGGCTCCTGGGTCGGCGGAGCCGGATTGTGAAAATTGAGGACAAGCTGATCTCCCTGGACAGTGTGGAGCGGGCGCTGTGCCGCACCGGGCTGGTCAGTGACGCCGCCGTGGTGTCCGGCAGCACGGATTGCCGGGAGATCACCGCCGCCTGCGCTGTGCTTTCGGCCCAGGGACGGGAACTGCGGGACTCCATGACTCCGGGTCGGTTTGCCGTCGCACTGCGCCAGGCTGTCCGGCAGTACACGGAGCCGGTGGCGGTGCCCCGGCGCCTGATCTTTCTGGACGAGCTCCCCCGGACCCCCACCGGCAAGACGGACTACCCGCGGATCCGGGAACTTACTTCCGGGGAGGCGGCCCGGTGAAATATCCCCCCTTTGTCCTGGCTGACGGCGGTGACAGCGGCAGCCTCAGGATCGCTTTCTGTGCCCTGGAGGATCTGGACTGGTTCCGGGGCCACTTCCCGGGCCGGGGGATCCTGCCAGGGGTGGCCCTGGTGGGCTTTGTGCTCCGGTGTGCCGGGGAGTTCCTGGGCCGGGGACCCGGGGAGGGTCCCTATGAGCTGGTCCGATGCAAGTTTCAGCGCATGATCTTCCCGGGAACCAGGCTCCTGCTGGAGCTGCGCTCCCCGCCCGGGGAGGGGATCCTGGATTTTGCCGTCACCGGGGAGGCTGACGGCCTGGACTATGCCTCCGGCAGGATCCGCTGGTAGATGAGGATGGCCATTGTGGTGCCCTGCTACCGGCATGCCGGCAGCCTGCCGGATCTGCTGCCGGTGCTGGAAAGATACGGCCTTCCGGTGATCATTGCCGATGACGGCAATGAGGAGCCGGTGGCTGAGGCTCTGGCACGGGACTGTCCCGGAACCCGGGCCCAGGTGATCCGGCTGGAGCAGAACAGCGGCAAGGGCGCCGCCGTGCATGCCGGCTTTCTCCGGGCCCGGGAGTTGGGGTGCACCCATGCATTGCAGATCGACGCTGACGGCCAGCAGGATCCCGGGGCCGTTCCCCGGATGCTGGAGCTGGCCCGGAGCCATCCCGGGGATCTCATCGCCGGGAGCCCGGTTTACCGCAATGTCCCCCCTGGCCGGTTCCTGGCCCGGTACATCACCCACTTCTGGGTGGCTCTGGAGCTGGGACGCTGCTCCCTGGTGGATTCCATGTGCGGCATCCGGGTGTATCCCCTGGATCCGGCCTGCCGGATCCTGGAGCGCCGGCCGGTGGGGCGTCACATGGGCTTTGACACGGAGATCATGATCCGCATGTACTGGGCGGGCTGCGGGATCGTGCAGTGCCCGGTTGCGGTCTCCTACCCCGCAGGCGGGATCAGCAACTTCAGGATGTTCCGGGACAACCTGGAGCTGAGCTGGTGTCATGCCCGGCTCTGCACGGAGAAGATCCTCCACTATCCCGCAGTGCGGGGGCGGCGCTACCTTTAGGCTTTTTCCTTCCCGGCACCCGGACAGGGGCGCTCTGCCGCCTGCCGGGGGACCGGATCGGCTGGACAACTGGGGAGGGGATCATATCCATGGCACGGGACGGCGGGGGCGGCGATTCATCCTGGATCCGGGATCACCACGACAGCACCTGTTCCTTCGGCATGGATCTTGTGGTGGGGATCCACCGCCTGCTGGGCCGGCGCTGCGCCCGGGGCGTCATCTGGTGCATCTCCCTTGCGGTCTGGCTCTGCAGTCCCCGGCTGCGCCGCATTTCCGGATCCTATCTGGCCCGGATCCGGGCCTTTGCCGCCGCCCGGGGCCGTACCCTCCCCCGGATCTCCACCCGGCTGCATATCCACCGCTTCTGCTGTGCCCTGCTGGATCGGATCCTGGCCTGGCGGGGGATCCTGGGGGTGGGGGATCTTGTCTCCCGGAACGGCTCCCTGGAGGCGCTGGTGGCCAAGGGCGCAGCAGCAGATCGGGGCTTCATGATCATCAGCTCCCACGCCGGGGACATGGAGTTTCTCCGGGGTGTCAACCGCTTTTTTCAGAACCGTCCGGTGAACATCCTCATTGAGACTGGCAACAACGCCCGGTTCATGGCCTACATGAGCCGGGTGAACCGGGACGCCACCCGGCGCTTTGTCCCGGTGAACGATATTTCCCCGGCCACGGCGTCCCGGCTTCTGGAGGCGGTGGATCGGGGGGAGTATGTGGCCGCATTGGGGGATCGGCTGCTGCGGGAGGACACCAGGAGCGTGGAGGTGTCCTTTCTGGGCGGGAGGGCGTATCTTCCTGCGGGGCCCTGGATCCTGGCTTCCCTGCTGGGGACCGAAGTGGTGCTGGTGCACTGTGTGGAGATCGCCGGGAGGCCCCAGCTGTTTCTGCGGGATGCCGGTCCGGTGCGCCTTTCCCGGCGGGGCCGGGAGGCGGAGCTGCGGCAGGCGGTGCAGGCCTATGCCCGGGATCTGGAGGAGATCCTCCTGGAGGCTCCCCTGGACTGGTTCAATTTCTATGACTTCTGGAAGGAGTGAGGGTGGCGGCCATGAGTCTGTATGCCTTCGACTGCAGCGGAACCGTGGAGTTTTACGACTGTGATCCCATGGGGGTGGTGTGGCACGGCAATTATGTGCGCTATCTGGAGAGCGCCCGGGGACGGTTCCTGGACATGATCGGCTACCCCTATGCCGAGATTGACCGGGACGGTTTCGCCTTTCCCATAGTGGAGCTGCGGCTCAAATACACCGGCTCCCTCCGTCTCCGGGACTGCTACACGGTTACCACCCACCTGGACGAGTATGAGAACCGCCTGGTCCATTCCTTTGAAGTGCGCTCCGGGGAGCGGCTGTGCCTTAGGGCCCGCTCAGTCCAGGTGTGCGTCCCCCGGGGCGGGGACAGCCTCACCTTTTGCATGCCCGGGAGGTTTGTCAGCTGTGTCCGGACCTTTCTTGCGGAGGCGGGGCATGCGGCTGGCTGATCAGCTCCCGGGACTGCTGCTGCCCCTGCTGCTTTTGTCCCCTGTCCCCTCCGGGGCCGGGGAGGCGCCTTCAGATCCCCCGCCTCAGGATCCCGGGGCGGCTCACCAGGCGGAGGATGTGCTGCCGGACATACAGCGCCCCCTACTCCGGGATGGGGAGATCCTTCTTGCCCCCTATGTTATGGAACGGTTTCTGGCGGCAGCCGGCCGGCTGATCCGGTCCTCCGGGACGGCGGCGGTGACCCTGGATCGGGGGATCTGCTGGATTGTCACTGATCCGGTGCGGCGGCAGTGGCTGGTGGGGGCTGACGGGATCCGGGATCTGGACGCTTCCCCTGACAGCCCCCGGCCGGCCGGGGGCGCCGGGGATCCGGCGGTGGCCTTCATGATCTCGGGGCTCACGACACTGATCCGGGGATCCTGGGATGAGGTGCGTGCTGATTACCGGGTGACATCCTCCGTGAACGGCCCGGACACGGGGCTGTTCCTCCGCCCCCGGAGGGAGGAGCTGGCCCGGGTGGTGGATCTGGTGGTGATCCATCTGGCTGACGGGGAGATCCGGGAGTTTAGGGTGGTGGAGAACACCGGGGGCAGCACCCGGGTGCGCTTCGCCCCGGGAACCAGGATCCTTCAGGAGGATCTGGATCTCCGCTCCTTCTGCCGGACCTTGCCGGAGGCCGGTCTTCCGCCGGGAGGGGACCGTTGAGGCGCCTGGGAGCCGTCATCACCGTTCTGCTCCTGCTTCTGCCGGTGCTGGCGGTGATCCCGGGCCTTGTTTCCGGCTCCCTTGTCCTGGACACCGGCACCGGTGGGCTGCTGCCGGCAGCCCCTGGCCGTGATGCCGGGGACGGCGCCGGGGATCCGGATCTGGAACTGCTGCGGCGCCGGGTCATGGTGGCCACCGCCGGGGATCCTGTATCTTTGCGGCAATATCTGGAGGCCTCGGAGGGCTTCCGGCTGGATCCCCTGGATCAGGCGGGTCCCTTCTCCTACCGCCACCGCCAGGCCCTGATCCCCTGCGCCATCTGCCGGGATCCCCGGGCCCGGATTGACGAGGCGTTTCTCAGCCCCTTCGGGGGGATCACCGAGCAGGAGATCGCCGGGGATCCCTTCATGATCATGCGCTCCCTGGTAGCCGCCCGGGGCCGGGGCGCCGGCTATCATCCCGCCGGCTGCCTGCTTCTGGATCCTCCTCCGGAAGGGAGCGGCGGCGGGGAGCACCGATCTGGCGGACCGGGCCGGGGGCGCCTCTGCGCTTTCTCCGGGACCTATGATCCCCTGATCCGGGATCCGGAGGAGTTCAGCCGCCGGATCCGGGATTATGGTGCCAGGGATCCCACCCTGATCTACACCGGGGAGGTGTTTTTCGCTGCCGAGGCGGCGGAAAGATCCCGGTGCGACATGACCCGCATCGGCGGGGTGTCCGCCCTGGTGGCGTTGCTGCTGTTTCTCCGGACCTTCCGGAGCGGACGGGCTCTGTTGCTGACCTTCTTGTCCCTGGGCACTGCCATGGCAACAGGTGTGGCCGCCGTGCTCCTGATCTTCGGGCGGATCCATGTGGCTGCCCTGGGCCTTGGGGCCTGTCTCATCGGGATCTGCGCCGATTACAACCTGCACATGCTGCTGCGCCTGGCCGGGGGCGCCAGGAGCCCCTTCCGATCCTTTGCCCTCTCCCTGCTGGTCTCGGCCGCCTCCAGCTGCGGGGCCTACCTGATCATGTCCCTGACGGAGCTCCCGGCATTGCGGCAGCTGGCGGTGATGGCCGCCGCCGCCCTGGGTGCCACCTGCCTTATAGTGCTGTTCCTCTTCCCCCTGATCCGGATCCCCCCGGCTTCCCCGGGAAGGCTTGCGGATCTGGCCGCAGGGCGCCTTTCCTCCGGATCCGGCCGGGCGGGAACATTTCTCGCCCTGGGGTGCCTGCTGGCCGGGATCCTGGCCTGGATGATCTGCCCTCCGGATGACGATGTGGCCCGGATGCAGGCGCCAAACCAGGATCTCCTGGCCATGGCCGCCGAGCTGGGTCGGGGTGCCGGGGGCAGCGGATCTCCGGTGTGGTTTTTCCTCCGTGCCCCGGACACGGAGACGGCCCTGATCCGGTGTGAGGAGCTGGCGGGCGCACTTTCCCCGGAGGAGGTCGGGCGTCTGATCCTCCCCTGCCGCTGGATCCCCTCCCGGAAAAGCCAGGGGGCAAACCAGGAGTCCTACCGCCGGAGCGCCGGCGCCCTCCGGCAGGCCTACGGGGCCTACGGGGTGGAGCCGGATCTGAGCTCCCTGAATGAGGATATGTCCTTTGATCCCCTGGATCATCCCCTGTCCGGGCCGCTCTTGCTTTCCCCAAAGGGTCTTTTCATCCGGGCAGAGGCCACGGACGGAGAACTGCTCTCCTTTCTGGAGGCCTGGTCAGATCTGGAGCGGGTGGACGGCAGGAGGCGCTGGAGCAGTGCCTTTGCCGCCTGCCGCCAGGCCCTGGAGCGCTTTCTGGCCGGGGGGCTGATCCTGGCCGCTCTGGTCTCCTCCCTGGTGCTGGGGCGGAGCGTCTTCCGGTGCTTTCTTTTGCCCGTGGCCGGAGGGCTGGGCGCAGGTCTGGCGGCCAGTGCCCTGGCCGGAGGCTATCTCAGCGTCTTCACCGTCCTGGCAGGGTTCATGATCCTGGGCTTGGGGGCGGACTATTGCGTGTTCTGGCATTCCCTGGGCCGGGGTGATCCCCGGGGCACTGCCCATGCCCTTTGGGTTTCCTGGCTCACCACGGAAGCCTCCTTCGGCATGCTGTCCCTGTCGGGCACTGCGGCCATTGCCTCCTTCGGGATCTGCCTCTCATGGGGACTGGCGGCGGTCCTGCTTCTGGTGCTGCTGTCCGGGAGACCGGGTGCGGATCCCGGGGCGGTGGCGCTGGATCCCGGCACCCCGGGGAAAACCGCCTCTTAAGATGTAGCCTGGAGGGCGGATCTGCTTTGATCCTTGAGTTTGCGTGGCGTTTGCTGACATAATTCTCATGGGACAGCCCGCCTTTCCTGCTCCGGTTCCCTGTTCTGCCGGGTGCCGTTTGGGGGCGGGCTGGCGGCCGTCGTGGAGATCCTGATGATTTATGTCAACCGTCCTTTTGCCGTCACCGCCCTGGGCATGACTCCCGGGGAGGCGGAAAGCAGCCTGCGGGAGGGCCGATCACGCTATCTTTCCTCCCTGGAGGGCTTCCTGCCTGACGGCCGGCCGGCCCATCTGGCGCGTCTGCCAGAACTTCCCGGGGGCACCGCCTTCCGTTGCACGGATCTGGCAGGCTACTGCGCCGGGCAGATCCGGGAGGTGATTGACGCGGCATCAGAGCGGTACGGCAGGGACCGGGTGGGAGTGGTGGCCGGCACCTCCACCTCCGCCGTCAATGATGTGGAGGACCGGCTCCGCCCCTTCTTCCGGAAGGATGCGCCCCTTCCCTGTGATCCGGATATCCTGGCGGTGAACTGTATAGCGGATCACCTGCGGCGCAGCCTGGATCTGCTGGGTCCCTGCTACACGGTGACCACTGCCTGCTCCTCCTCCGCCCGGGCTCTGATCAGCGCCGCCCGGCTGATCCTGGGAGACGTCTGCGACGCGGTGATCGCCGTCAGTGCCGACACCCTGAGCCGGATCAGCATCGGCGGCTTTGACTCCCTGGGCGCATTGTCCTGCGATCCCTGCCAGCCCTTCCACCGGGAGCGGAAGGGGATCAACATCGGCGAGGGGGCCGGCATTGCCCTGGTGGCCCGGGAGGCTCTGTCTCCGGACCACTTGCTTCTCCTGGGATGGGGCGCCAGCTCTGACGCTTACCATGTGTCCTCCCCGGATCCCACCGGCCAGGGGGCGATTCGGGCCATGGGGGACGCCCTCAGAATGGCGGGCATCCGTCCCGGGGATCTGGGCTACGTCAATGCCCACGGCACCGGCACCCGGCTGAATGACGCCATGGAGGGCCGGGCGGTGGCGGAGCTCTGCGGATCCCGGGTTCCGGTGTCCTCCACCAAGCACCTGACAGGGCACACCCTGGGCACCTGCGGCCTGGCCGAGTGCTTTATCTGCGCATTGCTGCTGGGGCGGGGGGTGCCCCTGCCTTACCATGATTACGCGCCGGAGGATTTCCGGGAGGAGTTCCCGGATCTGGATCTGATCTGCACCCCGGGCCGGTCCTTGGAGCGTCCCTTTGTTATGTCCAACAGCTTTGCCTTCGGCGGCAACAACGTGTCCCTGGTGTTCGGAGCACCTGATGCCTGACTATCTCACCTCCCGGGAACTTTTCGCCCGCCTCATGCCCCAGAAGGAGCCCATGCTCATGCTGGACGGCATTGTGGCGTGTGACACCGCCTCTGAGAGCGGGATCTGCGGCCTTACGGTGGGTCTGCATCCCATGGCGGCCCTGGAGGAGGACGGCTCCCTGCCGTCCTATGCTCTGATGGAGGTCATGGCCCAGTCCTCGGCGGCGATCCTCTCCTACTGCCATCATCTCACCTCCCCCGACGGGGCCTTCCTGACCCAGGGGGTGATCCTGGCGGTGCGGAACTGCGTCTTTCATGTCGCCCCGGTGATCCCCCGGGGAACGGAGATCCTGGTGCGGACAGCAACGGAGTATTCCGGGGGCAGCCTGCGGCGGGCCCGGATCCGGGCTGAGGAGGCCGGCATCGGTCGGATCCTGTCTGAGGCGCTGTTCTCCGTCATGATCCTGGAAACTGGAGGAGTGTGATATGGAGACAGAACCTATGGCCCGGCGGATCCTGGTGACCGGGGCCGGCACCGGCATCGGCCGGGCCGCCGCCCTGAAGCTGGCCGCCGACGGCTTTGACATTGCGGTCCACTGCCGCAGTCATCTGGAAGAGGCGGAGGAACTGGCGCTGGCGATCCGCGCCATGGGCCGGCAGGCGGCGGTGGTGCCCTTTGATGTGGGTGACACCCGGCAGGCGGAGGAGTGCCTTACGGCGGACATAGAGCAGCACGGCGCCTACTGGGGCATTGTCTCCAATGCCGGCATTGTGCGGGACGCACCCCTTCCCGGCATGGAGCGGGACGACTGGTTTGACGTCATCAACATCAACCTCAACGGCTTCTACAATGTGGTGAAGCCCTGCATCATGCCCATGATCCACCTCAGGTGCGGCGGGCGCATTGTGGTGGTGTCATCGGTGTCCGGGATCACCGGAAACCGGGGGCAGACCAATTACAGCGCCTCCAAGGGCGGGCTGATCGCCGCCGCCAAGTCCCTGGCCCTGGAACTGGCCAAGCGGGGGATCACGGTGAACAGCGTTGCCCCCGGCCTGATTGAGACACCCATGACCGATCCCGCCCTCAAGGAGCAGATCCTGCCCATGATCCCCCTGCGCCGGGCCGGACAGCCCGAGGATGTGGCGGCGGTCATCAGCTTCCTGTGCTCCGACGGGGCTGCCTACATCACCCGGCAGACCATCGGCGTCAACGGAGGGATGTGCTGATGCGCCGGGCGGTCATCACCGGGATCGGCTTCCGATCCCCCCTGGGCTGTGACTGGAACAGCGTCCGGGCAGCCCTTAGGCGGCAGGAGAACCGCACGGAGCGCTGTGACGAGCTTGACGGCTTCAGGAACCTCAACTGCCGCCTGGCCTGCCGTGCGGCCGGCACCCTGCCGGAATATCCCCGCCGGAAGAGCCGGAGCCTCGGCCGGGTGGGTCATCTTGCCGCCGCCGCCACGGAGGCGGCCCTGGGGGATGCGGGACTGCTGGAGGCGGAGGAACTGCATTCCCCCCGGACCGGCATCGCCTACGGCAGCTGCGGCGGGGCCTGGCAGGGCCTGGAGGAAACGGGCAGGTTTGCCGTGGAAAGGGATGCCAACTGTCTGAGCGCCACTTCCTATGTGCAGATCATGCCCCATTCCGTGGCGGCAGGACTGTCCATTTTCTTCGGGATCCATGGCCGGCTTATCGCCACCTCCACCGCCTGCGCCTCCGGATCCCAGGCTCTGGGCTATGCGGCGGAGGCGGTGCGCAACGGGGCGGCGGACATTATGGTGGCCGGAGGCGCCGAGGAGCTCAGCCCCTATTCCGTGGCGGTGTTTGACGCCCTTTTCGCCACTACCGCGAGCCAGGAGCCTGCCCGGACTCCCCGGCCCTTTGACCGGAGCCGGGACGGCATTGTGGTGGGGGAGGGCGCTGGCACCCTGATCGTGGAGGAGCGGGAGCATGCCCTCCGGCGGGGGGCGCCGGTGTATGCCGAGATCCTGGGCTTTGCCACCAACTGCGATGCCACCCACATCACCCGGCCCAGTTCCCCCCGCATGGAGGAGTGCATGCGTCTGGCTCTGGCAGACGCTTCCCTTGTGCCTGATGATATCGGTTACATCAATGCCCACGGCACCGGAACCGCCGAGGGGGACGCGGCCGAGGGCAGCGCCACCTGGCGGGTGTTCGGGAGCCGGGTGCCCGTGGCCACACTCAAGAGCTACATGGGGCACACCCTGGGGGCCGCCGGTGCCCTGGAGGCGGCCTTCTCCGTGCTCATGGCCCGGGACGGGTGGCTGGCCCCCAACCTGAACCTTGCAGATCCGGATCCCGCCTGCGGGGATCTGCTGTTCATCCGGGAGGGCGGCCTTGACTGCCATCCCCGCCATGTCATGAGCAGCAATTTCGCTTTTGGCGGGGTGAACACATCCCTGATCTTCCGCCTGCCGGATGACTGATCGGCTGATCAGGCTTCTCCGGGGCGGGGCGGGGATCCTGGCGGTGATCCTGACGGTGGCCTATCCCTTTGCGGTCTGGGCCGCCCTCCGGCAGGGTGCGCTGCTGCCGGCTCTGGGGGTGCTGGCCGGGGCGGTGATCTGCCGGATCCTGTCTGGCGGGATGCGGGGTGCCGGTGAGCGCCTTACCGCCGGAGCCGGGATCCTGATGCTGATCCTGGCCTCCTGCTGCCAGGTGCCGGAGGTCCTCCTCCTCTATCCCGCGGCGGTGTCCTTCGGTTTTTTGCTGGTTTTCGGCTTGAGCCTCCGATCCACCCCGGCGGTGGAGCGGATCGCCTCCCTCAGGATCAGTCCGGAGGAGCGCACCCCGTTTTTCCGGAGGTACTGCCGGACGGTCACGGAGATCTGGTGCGTTTTCCTGTTTCTGAACGGCACTGCCGCCGCGGTGCTGGCGGCGTTGTCCCGGGATCTGTGGATGATTTACACCGGATCGGTGTCCTATGTCCTGATGGGACTCCTTTTCGGGGCGGAATATCTGGTGCGGATCCGGCTCCGCTCCCGGCTTAGGGACCGCTCCGGGGGATCGGGATCGTGAGGCTTTCTTTTCCGTTGCACGGGAGGTGAAGGGTGACTTTGCGGAAATTCGGTGATCAGACCTATGCCCAGGCGGTGAAACTGGCACAGCTTTATGCCGTGGCGCCCTTTGTCTTCAATGGCCTTGCGGTCATGCGCCGCAGCGGGATCCTTGCCTGCCTTGACCGCCTTAAGGGGGATGAGACACTCAGCAGCGGGGAGGTGGCCGAGGGATCCGGGATGGATCTGTTCGCCGTGAAACTCCTGCTGGACATGGCCGTGGCGGCGGACGTGGTGATAGGGGATGATCAGGGTCGCTTTTGCCTCTCGAAGACCGGCCGGCTCCTGGCATCAGATCCCATGACCTCAGCCAACTTCGACTTTGCCGCAGATGTGTGCAGCCGGGGCATGGATCACCTGGGGGAAGCCTTGCGGACCGGCACCCCGGCGGGGCTCCGGGAGCTTGCCCCCGGGGCCGGCACTATCTACCAGGCCCTGTCCGGCCTGCCGGAGCCTGCCCGGACCTCCTGGTTTGCCTACGATCACTTTTATTCGGACCGCTCCTTTGCCGAGGCCCTCAGGTGCATTGCCTCCAGGATGACTCCGGGACTCATCCATGACGTGGGGGGCAACACCGGGAGGTTTGCCCTGGCGGCGGCAGGTGCCTTCCCGGAATGCCGGATCCGGATCATTGATCTGCCGGGGCAGTGCCGCCTGGCAGAGGAGAACGCCCGCTCTGCCGGCCTTGAGGGGCGGATCAGCACCTTTCCATGGGATCTCCTGGCCGCTGACGGTGATCTGCCCGGGGAGGCAGATCTGTGGTGGATGAGCCAGCTGGTGGAATGCTTCAGCCAGGAGCAGCTGGCAGGGATCCTGCAACTGATCCGGCGGAGCATCCGGCCGGACGCTTTGCTGGCAGTCAGCTCCTTTTTCGGGGACCGCCTGCCCAATGACGTGGCCGCCCTGGTGGTGGAGAGCCAGAGCCTGTATTTTGCGGCCCTGGCCAACGGCGTCAGCCGCTTTCACCATTTTGCAGACTTCCTCCCGGTGGCGGAAGAGGCCGGGTTTGCCCTGGATGGTGAGCCCGCGTCCCTGGGTCTGGGCTCCCTTCTGGTGTTCTTGAAGCCTGTGCCTGCCGTCTGATATCCGCCCGCCGGCAGCACCTCTGCCGGATCCTTTCCCCCGGTTCATCACCCCTCCGGAGACCCTCCTCTTCCGGCACCTCCGCCGTCAACCTAAAACTTCCTGCCTTCCTGTTCCCGGCAGCATGCCCCAATGGTGCATCCCGGACAGGGAATACTGATCTTGTGTGCCAGGTCACAAAAATTCTGTTTGCCAGATGGCGGCCAGATCTGTAGAATCACCATTCTTGCCAAATTTCAGTCCGGTTTCCCCTGCCGGACAGAATAACTTTTGTCAAAAGGAGCAAACCGTATGAAACTTTCCCTGCTTTTGCCGGTGGTGGTGTCTTTGCCTGTCCTTGCAGGCTGTGCAACTATGTTCACAGGCAATCATCAGGATCTTCAGGTGCGAACCCACAGTGATATTGTGGATCAGCGGCTTGATCATGTGGTCACGTTCAATGTTATCTCCGATCGTGGTCATGCACGCCATGAGAATGTGGCTCCAGGTGAGACTTTCAGTGTCCACCGGACCGGTGTGCCGGTGTCTGTCCAGATCCAGGAGAGCCAGTGCATCCTGCCCACCGAGGAGCGCTTTGAGTCCGGTGTCCATCCCGCAGTTATGCTGGATTTCCTGGCTACCAGCCTGCTGAGCACGTCCATTGACAGTTCCACGGGTGCTTTGTGGAAGTATGATTCGACTCTGGTGGTCACCCCCAAGGTCAAGGACACTCCGGAGTGCATCAAGTGGCTGAACGATGAGGTGGCCAAAATGGATGATCATGTCATCACCAAGAGGGCCCAGGCAGTGGAGCAACTTGACCGCAACGGCAAGTATCCGGTGGATGCCGACGCTGTTCTCCGGCCCCGGGGTTACGCCGAGCAGTTTGAAAAGTAGGATCCTGTCATCAAAGTGATGTCAGAGGCCGTCTCATTCCAGGATCCGGGGCTTCTCCGGGGATCTGCCGGAAGCGGGGCGGCTTTTTTCGTGGCTGTCTGCCAACGGATCCTGTCCGGGCTTGTTCCGGGACGGTGGGGGGTCCGCCGCCGGGCTGCGGGCGCCGGGATGAGGCACTCGGCGATCCTTCTGATCCTGGCCTCGCTGCTTCTGGCCTTGCCCCTGCCGGCAGCAGGTGACGCGGAGGATCCCGTGTCCTACGGGGATCTCCCCGGGGAGTTCCGGCAGAAATGGGAGGATCTCCTTCATTATGATCACGGCCGGAGCCTTATTGAGCCGGGCAGTTCGTTTTTCCTGAGCCCCGAGGGCTGGCGGGATCCCGCTGCAGAGCTGGCTGCAACCCTCAGCGCTTTCGGTTCAGATCCTGATGCCTGGTGCCAGTATCCCGCCCGGCAGTATCTTATCTACGGCTTTCTCCCGGCGGTGTCCCGCTGCGCCGACTTTGACACCTATCAGCAGAACATCAGTCCGGAAAGCTTCTCCGTGGTTTTCGCCGCAGAGGATGAAACCTCTCCGGTGTCCTCCATGGGCCATGTGTTCCTCATGATCCAAGGGACTAACAGCCACGGGATCATGAAGCGCCACAGCTTTGGCTTTGTGGCGGATACGGAGGGCGCCTCGTCACTGCTGCTGCAGTTCCTGACCGGCTCCATCACGGGGCGTTATACCCTTTCCCCCTATGACAACAGCATCTACACCTATGTCTCCGAGGAGCGGAGATCTTTGTGGGAGTATCCCCTGGATCTGGCGAAGCAGGAGCGGGATCTGCTGTATCTGCACCTGTTTGAACTGAAGATCCATCCGGTGAAGTACTCCTTTTTCACCCACAACTGCGCCACCGGTCTCAGCCGGGTCATGGCAGTGGCCCGCCCCGCCCTGTGGGTGGGGGATGATCGACTATTTGTCACCCCTGCCGGTTTTGCCCGGCATGCCTATGAGACTGCGGGCACCGGGGAGGCGGTCCTGCGGCCCGCGGAGAGCGACATGATCCTCGCCCGGGAGGGCATGGGTGCAGATCCCCTGAAGGCTCCCCGGCCCACCCGGATCTCCCTGGGATATCTGCATGACAGCACAGCCGGATCTGGCCTGGCGTTTGATCTGCTTCCCCTTTACGGGGACATGACAGAGGACTGGAGCTCCGCATCCAAGCTCAGCCAGATCCAGGCGCTTAGGATCCAGGGACAGATCACCAGATCCGCCTTTACTCTCACCGAGGTGAAACTGGTGGGGATCGACTCCTATCCGGATCTGTTCCGGGAGTCCTTCAAGATCAATTTTGGTGCTGAGTTCCACGGCAGCCTGCGCCGGGAGCGCACCTCCCTTCATCCGGATGTGCACGGGGGGTTGGGCTTCTCCCGCCTCAGTCCCAACTGGGTTCCTCTGTTCCGGGCCGACGGCGGGGTGTATTTCAGTCCGGGGCGGCCTGATCCCTACCTGAGGCTGCAGGGCGGGCTGATGTTCAGGGGGAATTTCGGGCGGATGGTGCTGCTGGGGGAGCAGTGCTTTGCGGGATCCCGGGGCTGCCGGGGGGCCGTCAGGGCCCTGCATGCCAGTTACTCCCGGCAGCTGGCTGAAAGCCTCTGGCTCCGGGTGGAGGGCAGCGGCTACCGGGGATCCGGCGGCAACTTTGCCAGGATCACAGCGGGGCTGTCTTACAGGTTCTGAAAAAGGCAGGAAAAAGGAGTCGCCCGGGCAGAGTCTCTCGCTGCGGGGAACTGCCTGGGCGGCCTGGGATCCGGCAAACTCCTGCTGGGAGCTGTGCCTGGGATCAAGAAAGGTGCGGTCTGTCAGGGGAGCCGATGAGCGGAGGGTATCTCACTCCTCGTCGTCGCCGGCTTCGTAGCCGAAATTGGCGAAGGGTCCCTCGTCGTCCTCATCTTCGTCATCGAAGTCGCCGTGGGAAGGATCCACCATTATGCCGTTCTCGTCAAAGTAGACCTCACGGCCCCAGCCGGCCTCATCATCGTCCCAGCCGCCGTTGTCATCGTCGTAACTGTCCTCGTTTTCGGCGATCTCGTCGAGGCTTTCCCAGTTTTCATTGAAATCTTCATCGCGGGCCATTTTGATCCTTCCTTCAGTACAGTGATCTGGGGGTCATTATCCAACTTTTCGCGGCGGTTTGCATCAGGGAAGACTCCTCACCGGCTTCGGTGATGCTGGCACTCCGGCACCTGAGCCGGAGGGGCGCCGATCTGCTATAATGTGATCAGGTTAAAAAAGAGGCCAGTCACATGATCAGAGACAGACGCATACCGATAAACATCATCACCGGATTTCTCGGATCCGGCAAGACCACGCTGCTGAACTACTGGGTGAAGCAGCCTGCAATGAAGGACTGTGCCGTTCTCATCAATGAGTTCGGCTCGGTGGGCATTGATCACCAGTTGGTGCGCCAGGTGGACAACCAGGTAGTCCTTCTGGAGTCTGGCTGCATCTGCTGTACTTTGCAGAACTCTCTGGTGAACGCTCTGTCGGATCTGCTCTCCAAGGCACTGCGGAAGGAGATCCCTCCTTTCAGCAGGGTGCTTATTGAGACCACCGGCATGGCGGATCCGGGCTCCCTTGTGGGCCTTATTGAATATGAGCCCTTCATCAGCCAGCGCTTCCGCTTTGACGGCACTGTCACGGTGGTGGACGGACTCAACATCAGGAAGCAGATCAAGGCCCAGTATGAGGCGGTCAAGCAGATCGCCCTGGCGGATCTGGTTCTCATCAGCAAGAGTGATCTGGTGGATGATGAGGAATATGAGGAGATTGAGAAGGTCATTTCCATGCTCAACCCCTCGGTCAGGGTGTGCAAGGTTCTCAACGGCGAGCAGGATCCTGCCATTCTCAGCGAGATCGGACCCTACAATACCGGAGTGGATAGGGATCCCAAGAAGATCAACGCCTGGCTGGCCACGGAAAGCGCGAGCCTGGGGGTTGCCAGTTCAGTGCAGCCGGTGAAGGTTTCCCGGGTCGGCATGGGGGCGGCTAAGAAACAGGCCATCAGTGTCCACTCTAATGTGGCCACCTTCAGCATGGAGTTTGACGAGCCCCTGGATGCGGACCGGATCATCAGGGCCCTGGAGGCGGTGCGGATGCAGTACGGCGACAGCCTGCTCCGCCTGAAGGGGATCCTGAACCTGAATGTAGATCCCCGTCCGGTGGTGGTCCACGGTGTGTACGGCACCATTTCTCCCTTGACCACCCTGGACAGTTGGCCGGATGACCGCCGGTGCAGCCGGATCGTGTTCATTGTGCGGGCTATGGTGCGGGAGCAGATTGAGTCCCTTTTCCGGGGTGTGCTGCTGGGTGACCCCGCTTTCAGCAGTTTTTTGGAGCCTGAGGAAGCAAATATCTGAACTTTTGGACGGATTTCACATCTAACATAACGCATGCCACACAGGTGTGCGTTATGTTTCCAACAAAGTTGTGGAGTTTGCCAATGAAGAAAATTCTGGCTCTTCTGATCTCTGCCGCAGTGCTTTCAGCACCTGCCCTGGCAGGTCCCCACCGCCATCATTTCCACGTTCCCCATGCCGCAGTGAGCATGGATGCATTGGATGTGCTGTTCAAGTATGACGCAGACAAGGATCATGCCCTGTCTGAAAGCGAACTTGAGGCCTACAAGAAGGACGGACTGAAGTTTGCCGATGCCATCAAGGCCTCGGTGAAGACCCTGGCTGAGGCTGACACCAACAAGGACGGTGCGGTGTCCTTTGATGAATTCCTGGCGCTCTCCAAGGTGGAGCCCATTGCCGGCTTCATGCCGCCTCCGCCGCCTCCGCACCACGGCCGCCATCACGGTCCCAAGCCGCACCATGGTCCCCACGGCGGTCCCGGTGCTGACGGTCCCAAGGGGCATGCTGCCGGTGACAAGCATCCGCCCAAGCCCCATGACGGTCCCGGGGACAAGCCTCCCCACGGACCTCATCATGGTCATGGCGGTCCCCACCACGGACATGGCGGACCTCATCACGGACACGGACCCATGGGCATGCCGCCGGTTCCCAACGGCATGGAGTTCATGGAGTTCAGTTTCTTTGACAAGGATCATGACGGCAGACTGTCCGCTGAGGAGTATGCCCAGTTTGCTGAAAGGCAGAAGTCCAAGTCTGAAAATGTCAGGGCGCTGTTTGACGGCCTGAATTTCAAGAGTCTGGATCTCAACCAGGACGGTGGCGTCACCGCCAGCGAGCTGGGGCACTATGCCGTGGGTGTGATGCTGCAGTCAGCCCCCAACTACAAGGATCGTGCTCACCGCCACCCTCACGGGGGCAAGGACAAGAAGTAGCCTGCCAGCTGCCGATCATACTGTTTTGAAGAGGATCCCCCTAGTTGGGGATCTTTTTTGTTCTGTGTCCTGGAGTCCGGAAAACGCGTTCCGCGCGCAGCCGGGGAGACGGGACATCATTTTCTGCATGAGGTAACAATGAAGGTAATCATCCGGCTGCCCTGGTATGTCAAGGCACTCAATATCCTGGGCTGCATTCTGATGCTCACTGGACTGCTCGAACTGTATTTCCGTTTCATGCCGGATTCCTGGTGGCGCTACACAGCCTTCACCTGCATTATTCTGGGGGTCATCCTGATCATCCCCCAGCATTTCCTGTCCCTGATGGAGATCCTCAAATACCGTCCCCGGAACGACCGCTGACGTCCGCTGCTGAGCTTTGCGGGGAACAGTCTTTCCCTTTCTGGAGGTTTCTGCCGGGGGATCTGATCCGGCAGGCACAGATCCAGATCCAGATGGCGGGGGATAACTGGTGTTTTTTTCTGCTTTTCCCGGCAGACATCTGTTCCGGCAGGGCGGGAGATGTTAAAGATTGTGATTAGATTACATTTTTATTCCTGCGGTTTGTTTTAAATTACAGTCTGTATTGCGAGTGTTTGATTGAGGCTGCAGATGGCTAGCAAGAAACCAGAAAAGAAGGTGATTTCGACAGAAGACATCCTTTTGAAGCTGTGTCATTCGGTCACTTCCGTGCTCACTGAGGCAACTCATCACGAAATCAACTATTCCTCCATGGCCCAGCGCATTTCCAAGACCTGCCTGCGTCCTGACATCGGCTGTTTTGTTCTTTTTGATGGTGCTTTTTCCGGACTGGTGGTGATCAATTTCACGGCCGAGGCCGCCATGGAGGTGTATGCCAACTATCTGCTGAACATGGGGATCCAGGAGAACGAGTTGGCCAAGGTCTACACCTCGGACGAGGTGGGCAACGTCATGGGTGAGCTGATGAACCAGATCCTGGGTGACTTCACCAAGAAGGTCAGCCAGGAGCTGCAGTCCTCCATCACCCAGTCCCAGCCCAAGATGCTTACCCTGAACCGCCAGGTGCGCATCTCCGTGGACACGGATCTGGTGAAGCCCCAGTCACGGCGGGTTTCCTTCTACACGGAAAAGAACAACATCTTCTACATGGAGCTTTCCATGGACTACACAGAGTTCATCAAGCTCCGCGATTTTGACTCCCCGGAGGAGATTGATCCTGATTCCCTCATTGAGAGCGTCAACAACGGAACTGTGGAGGCAGAGCGGCTTCAGCATATTGAAAGCACAAAGCAGGATGACGTCATGAGCAACGAGGAGCAGGACGACCTCCTGGCATCCCTGGGGTTGTGAAACCTGCCGGCGGATCCGGCGGGGCAAAAGAATTCAGTTTGGCAAAACTGTGCGTGGTGCAGACCGTCAGAGACGGTTGTGTGCCTTTCTTTCGGGGCGCTTCGGCGCTCTTTCTGTTTTGGGAGAGAACTGACAGCCGTGCTTAGGGGCGGCAGAGATCCCCGTTCCGGGATAACTGGCGCCCATGGGGGAGGCTTTCCCAAAATAAGATAATGACATCCTCGGACAAAAGTCCCATAATTACCGCAGATCCGCCGGTGACCCTGGTTTCCGGAGGGGATCTGAAGTTTTTGTTTGGTTGTCATAACCGGAGCATCAATGAAAAACCTTTTCAAGAAAACTGCAGTTTTCTGCGCTTCTCTCCTGGCCTTTTCCTTTGCCGCCCAGGCTGAGGAGACTCTTAATGTGTACAACTGGAACGATTATGAGGCTCCTGACACCGTTTCCAATTTTGAGAAGCAGACCGGCATCAAGGTGACCACCGACTATTTTGACACCAATGAGGTCCTGGAAGCCAAGCTGCTGGCTGGCAAGTCCGGGTATGACATTGTGTTCCCCGGCTCTGATTTCATGTCCCGCCAGATCAAGGCGGGGGTTTTCCACAAGCTGGACAAGAGCAAGATCCCCAATCTGAAGAACCTTGATCCTGTGAGAATGAAGATGCTCGCAGAGTTGGATCCGGACAATGAGCATTCAGTTCCCTATATGCAGGGCACCACCGGCATCGGCTTCAATGTGACCAAGGTGAAGGAGATCTTCGGCAAGGATTATCAGGTTGACTCCTGGGATTTCGTGTTCAAGCCTGAGAACATTGCCAAGATGAAGGACTGCGGCGTGGCAGTGATGAACAATCCCACGGAGATCTTTGCCACGGCGCTGAACTACCTCAAGCTGGATCCCAACTCCAAGAATCCCAAGGACTATGCCGCAGCTGCCAAGCTGATGCTTTCCATCCGGCCGTATATCCGTTATTTTCACTCCTCCCAGTACATTGCAGATATCGCATCCGGCGATGTGTGTCTGGTGATTGGCTGGAGCGGTGACATCATGCAGGGCCGGGACCGGGCTGTGGAGGCCAACAACGGCGTGGTGGTGGACTATGTGGTGCCCAAGGAGGGTGCGCTGATCTTCTACGACATGATGGCCATTCCCGCAGATGCGACCAACATTGAGAATGCCTACAAGTACATCAACTACATTCTGGAGCCCAAGGTCATTGCGGACATCTCCAACACCACATCCTATATCAATGTGGTGCCGGGATCCCTGGAATTTGCCACTGAGGAGCTGGTTGCCAACAAGAATGTGAACATCCCCGAGGACATGATGCCCAAGATGTTCATGATCAAACCCCACGATCAGCAGATCAACCGCACTATCAACACCCTGTGGACCAAGATCAAGGCCGGCAAGTGACGGCGGAATGAGAGTTTTGGGATCTGCCGGCTCCTCCGTGCCGGCAGCCTGACGGATAGCACCTCTGGCAGTCAGCTGCCGGGGGTGTTTTTTTGCCTGGGATCCGGGGGCAGATCTGCTGGCGGCAGTATGAGCAGCCCGAAGGCGGCACTGCCAGTTGCTGGTATGGGGCAGGGGAGATCGGCGGGGCCAGCCCTGTGCGGCAGCGGCAGAGCTGTGGGCGGGTGGATCCTGCCGGGGCGGAGCGGCTTCGGGAACAGCGGTGGCCTGTTCCGGTCTTCACGTACATATCATCAGCCGGCTCAGGACTGCCGTCCTGTTGTCATCTGCCAGGGAGATCCCGGGATCCGGTCTCCGTACTTTCTGATCCGGGTGTAGCCTCAGCCGCAGAACTTCCGGTCTGTCCGGGCTTTTCTGCGATGGGAATGACATAGCTGATAAGCATGGCGCACAGGGCGCAGAAGGTCAATGTCCAGAAGGTGGCGTGCAGTCCGTACTGATCGCCGATCCACCCCAGAATCGGAGAGGAGATCCCGCCGAAACTTACGGCCAGGCCCACGGTGACTCCTGATGCCAGCCCCGTGTGTTTGCAGAGAAAGTTCTGGCCCATGGCCATCATGGGGGCTGAACTGGAGTAGAGGAAGAAGGACAGGGGCACAATGATCAGCAGCCCCATGAGATGGCTGTCCACCAGGCAGAAGGCGGCCAGAAGAGGGAACACAATGGTCAGCACCAGCCTGAAGGTGCGGGTGGATCCGATGCGGTCAGTGAGCCGGCCGCCGTAAAGGGTGGATATGGCTCCCACCACTGCGGTGATGCTCAGGACCGTGCTTCCAGTCTCCACTGACTCATGGAGGATCTTGACCCAGAATACCGGGATGAAGGTGATGAAGGCAAAGAAGATAGTTGCCCGGAAAAAGATGGCTCCGGTGAGGATCATGAAGGCGCCCACCCTTTCCTTCTGACCTGAGCCCTGGCTGGCATCATGGAGCATCCGGCGCTTTTCCCGGCTGATGGCATGGGTGAATTTGGGATCCATGTACAGGAGGGCTGCGGCCACCAGCAGAGCCGGCAGCAGCATGATCAGGGTTCCCCTGATCCCCCAGAAGCTCATGGCGGCGGTGACCAGCACCGGTCCCACTGCGAAGCCTATGTTACCGCCTACATAGAAGATGCTGAGGCTTTTGCCCAGTTTTCCCCGGTCAGCCACCGAATGGGCCACCTTCCCGCCGGCGGGGTGGAACACTGCAATGCCGATGCCGCTGGCCACGCAGCAGATCATCATTGAAGTCTGATTGGTGCAGAAACCCATGGCGGAAGTCCCGGCAGCCGCCAGCAGGATCCCTGCCACCATCAGCCACGGGCGGGGGCGGCGGTCGGAAACTGCCCCCACCAGAGGCTGGATCACCGATGACACCATGTTGGAGGCGAAGACAAACCAGGCTATGCACTCCAGGGAGGTCAGGGTGCCGTGGTAGTAGAGATAGGTGAGTATTGCCGGAAGCGCCCCCTGGTTCATGTCGCTGCAGGTGTGTCCCAGGAGGGTGGGAGTTATGAGTTTTTTGAAGCGTTATCGCACTAAACTCGTGACTGTCCGTTCCACTTTTCGTGGCGCACCATTCCACTATTTGCGGATCACCGTTCCACAA
>ERZ842401.726-NODE-726-length-48503-cov-12.962599_pt1 | contig 48503 bp, 46 predicted proteins | sample MGYA00521270_ERZ842401 | MGnify/ENA primary metagenome ERZ842401 (study PRJEB31892, sample SAMEA3878208) | bioreactor metagenome | biome: Moose rumen | place: Sweden | collected 2011-10 | study: EMG produced TPA metagenomics assembly of the PRJEB12797 data set... | reverse complement strand
GTTTCTTTGTGCCCCGTTTCTTTGCGGTCAAAGAAATGGGGCAGGTAGTTTTTTTTGTAAAAAAAACTACCGATAATATTATTTATGGAGTTGATTAAAAGTTAGAGTACTGACCTGAATAATTACCGTAACTTTTTATATAATTTCCAAATTTAATCTATATCATATAATCAATAATAGGATCTGATATTACAATATTATCTTTACGTTTTAACTGTTTTTTTAAATTTGCATATACGTCAGTAATATCTTCATCCTGCAATATAATGGTTTTAACTGTTTTTACGCTGCGGGGATTTCTTTGAGAAAGAGAAAAATATATATCCTCTGAGAATGAACTCGGTGTAATCACAACAGTATCTTTGTTTCCGTTATTTTTTAATTTTTTTAAACCATTCAAAAACGAATCAGAATTCATTATCTCACGCTGCTCCATATCAGAACTTGCATAATTTGTAATATAAACTTTTGACCCAAAAGACGGTGATACACTCATATTATTCATCATAAACTTCTCCTTTTAAGAATAGAAACCGCATAAAAATATTTTTTGCTATTTACCCCAAATAATTGTATACTAACTATGAAAAGAGAACGTTTTATGAAAATCAATTTAAAAAATATTCCCGTGCATATAATATTAATCTTTGTTTCGCTTTTGTCGATATTCCCGTTTATCTGGCTGTTATCGACATCACTCAAAGGAGCAGGGGAAAATATTTTTGCGTATCCGCCTGCTATTATTCCACATGATTTCACATGGGATAATTATGTCGGGGTATGGCAAAGAGTTGATTTAATGCGATATTTCATAAATTCAATGATTGTTGCGGGAGTTACGGTATTTTTGAATTTAATTTTATCTTCACTTGCGGCTTACCCGCTTGCAAGAATGGAATTTAAGGGTAAAAAAATAACTTTTTTTGCAATTCTGGCAACCATTATGATACCTTTTCAGGCAATTATGCTTCCTGTTTATCTTATTACACTTAAACTTCACCTTGTAGACAGCGTAAACAATACAATGGGATTTATCGGACTTGTTATGCCGTTTGCTGTCAGTGCTTTCGGAATTTTTCTTATGCGTCAGGCTTTTTTGGCTATCCCGAAAGAAATGGAAGAAGCTGCAATAGTAGACGGATGCAACGCATTTGATATATTTTGGAAAGTTCTTTTACCTATGGTCAAACCATCCTTGGCGGTACTGGCTATATTTACATTCATCGGCTCATGGGGAGAATTTCTTTGGCCGAGTATTGTATTGACAAAAGAAAGTATGTATACTCTGCCTGTCGGAGTAAACAATTTGCAGGGAATGTTTTCTTCTAACTGGCGATATATCGCAGCAGGTTCTATAATTTCAACCGTTCCGATAATTATTTTCTTCCTTGCAATGCAAAAATACTTCATTTCCGGCGAAAATGAAGGTGCAGTAAAAGGATAGGTCAAAAAACTAATATATTTGTTACAATATATTAATTTTTCTTGCATATTTGAATATTAACTCTCTGAAATTACTTTATATAAATGTTGAAGTTTTTAAGATGAAGTTATTAAGGAGATTAGTATTATGCCTGAAATTTATGAATGCTTTTTCGGTTTAGCAGAATTATTAAGATTTATTCCTCAGGAAGACAACAAAATTGATGAAAAATTATACGAATTTGAAAGCGAAACTCACAACAGCATGTTTGAAAACCGATTAAAATTATTCACAGATTACGGATATACAAGAGATTTTGAAAGAGCATTTTAAATAATTATATGATGTCCAAAATAATCTCAAATTAAGCCATTTTGAGCAATAGCGAAGAATATTATTATAAAAACACAGATTCTTCGGACTAAAGTCCTTTGAATGACAAAAATTAATAATAAAAAGGCAGGTTTTACAAAACCTGTCATAATCAATTACTAATTACTAAATATATTCTTTCTCTTAATGTGTAACATCTGTTTTCATTACATCATGTAACAAAGCTACTGATGCACCGACAACCGCACCTGTTGCAAGGAAAAACCCTGTCGGTCTGAAATTCTTTGTTGCCATTTTATAAGCCTGTTCGGCTTTTTTTGCTACTTTTTCGGCTTCAATTCTTGAGTCCTCAAAAAGTCTTTTCAACACTCCGACTCCGTTTGGTTTTTGTTCTTCAAGAGTTCTGAAAGCGTTTAAAATTCTTTTTGTTCCGACTTTGTCACCATCTTTTAATCCATCAAAAGTCTTGACAAATATGTCTTCTTCTAGTGACTTATTTGCCTTACTGTTGATAGTATCAATATAGGTTTGAGTCCAAGGACTGAATGTACTCTTTTTATTTTCAATAGTTCCCATCACATGGATATATTCTTTTGTATTTTTTTCGTCTTTATGGAGAGGGTACGCATATTTCATGCCATAACCGACAGCAGCACCTATAACAGCACCTTGAGCCATAGGACCGACACAACTGCCGTTTGATGAATATGAACCGTTAATTGCACTTACTGTCATTACTATACCTTTCTACCTGTTCGGACACTAAGGGAACCTTGTTCCTTTTAATAAATCTGGGAGAATTTGCACTTAAATATTTCAGAATAAATACAAATTTAAAATGAAACTGAGTAATCAAATTCTCATTTTTTAGCATTATAAAATAAAATTATTTTTTTGTCAATACCCTTCCGAAACTCAGTATCAACATTATAATAACAATCGCTAAAATCAAGTAAAAATAGTACTTTATGGCATTATGACTTGCAAATAAACAAGCAAGGCCACCCGAAATTATAGCCGCAGAAGTCAAAATTAAAACAGTTTTTTTCTGAGAAAAACCTGCATGCAAAAGCTTGTGATGTATATGTTCCGCATCAGCAACAAAAGGTGATGTACCTTTAAAAATACGTCTGAGGGAAGAATATGTAATATCAATTATCGGAACAGCAAGAACAACAAAAGGCAGCAAAATTGCAAGAGTTGCAACTTTCATTCCCATAACACCCGTAACCGAAATAGCGGCAAGCAAAAATCCCGAAAACAAAGATCCGCTATCGCCCATAAATATTTGTGCAGGATTAAAATTAAACGTCAAAAATGCAAGCATGGAGCCTGCAAGGATAAATCCGATTAAAGCACTGATAGGACTTGCAGGGGTCAAAGCAACCGCCAAAATTCCAAGAGTTATGGCACTGACAGTTATAACAGAACCGGCAAGTCCGTCTACACCGTCTATAAAATTGATTGCATTAGAAATTCCGACTATCCATAAAAGTGTTATCGGATATGACCACAACCCCAAATCCATAATCCCGAAAAACGGAATACTGTCAATCTGAACGCCCAACAGATAAACCACCGTTGCAATAGACAACTGCATCAGCAATTTAAACTTTGCTCCAAGTCCGTAAACGTCATCCACAAGCCCGAGTAAAAACATCAAAGAACCCCCGAGCAAAATACCTGATAACAGTTTTCCGTAAGGATAATAACTCATCAATACAAGACACAGAAAAGTAAGCATTGTACTTCCCCATATCGCAACTCCCCCGATTCTTGATATAGGTTTTGTATGGATTTTTCTTGCATTAGGCAAATCAACAAGTCCTTCTTTTTTAGAAAAACTTATGACCATAGGAACAAGAAATACCCCGATTATATAGGCTATCACAGTTCCGATTATATGAGCATGTGTTAATTTGATAATAATGATTAATTCTCCTTATAGAGCGGATGTTTTGAACATAACTTCAATGAACGTGCCTTGAGGTTATCCAGTGCAACTTCATTATCTGACGAAAAGATTGCAGATGCAATAATTTTTGCAACTTCTGTCATATCTTCTTCCTTAAATCCTCTTGTTGTAACAGCAGGAGTTCCGAGTCTTATGCCTGAAGTTACAAACGGGCTTTGAGGGTCATTCGGAACAGTATTTTTATTTGCCGTAATCCCGACTCTTTCAAGAACATTTGCCATATCCTTGCCTGTTTTACCCGTTTTCCTCAAATCAAGAGTCATAAGATGGTTTTCTGCCATACCGCCGACAATGTCAAGTCCTTCATCCATCAACCCTTGAGCCAAAGCTTTTGCGTTTTTGATAATCTGTGAAGCGTATTCCTTAAATTCAGGCTTTGATGCTTCAAGTAATGCAACAGCTTTTCCCGCAATTATGTGTTCCAAAGGTCCGCCCTGCATTCCGGGGAAAACAGCCTTATCAATTGCCTGGGCATATTCTTCATCACACATAATAATACCGCCTCTCGGGCCTCTTAAAGATTTGTGGGTTGTTGTGGTAACAAACTGAGCATAACCCGCAGGTGACGGATGCAATCCTGCGGCAACAAGTCCTGCAATATGCGCAATATCCGCAAGTAATAACGCACCAACTTCATCAGCAATTTGTCTGAATTTTTTAAAATCAATAATCTTAGAATAGTTACTTGCACCGCAAATAATCAGTTTAGGCTTATGTTCAATAGCCATTTTGCGTACATCTTCGTAGTCAATTTCACCGTATTCATTTATACCGTAAGATTTAACATCAAAGTACAACCCTGAAAAATTTACGGGTGATCCGTGAGAAAGGTGTCCGCCATTAGACAAATCCATACTTAAAACTCTATCCCCCGGTTTCATTGTAGCCATAAATACCGCCATATTTGCCTGTGCACCTGAATGCGGCTGAACATTGGCATGCGCCATACCGAACAATTCACATGCTCTTTTTTGAGCAAGTTCTTCAATAACATCAATTTGTTCACATCCGTTGTAATAGCGTTTATGCGGTTTACCCTCAGCATATTTATTTGTTAATACACTTCCACAAGCTTCCATGACCGCCAAAGACGTACAATTTTCACTGGCTATAAGTTCTATTGTATTTTGCTGTCTTTCAAGTTCTGCCTCTATTGCCTGCGCAACCTGAGGATCTGTTACTTTTATATTTTCTAAATTCATTATTATACACACTCCCTTTTCTTTAATTATATTATATCATTTCAATATCGCAAATTATTAAGACACTAATACTTATTTTTTGTCAGTCGTTCAATGTCACGTTTTTGCTCTTTCTTTACCATATCATCCCGTTTGTCATAGAGTTTTTTGCCCTTAGCCATACCTATTTCTACTTTTGCTAAGCCTTTTACAAAAAATACTTCCAGCGGAATAACTGTATATCCGTCTTTTTTTATTTTTTGGCTGATTTTGAGTATTTCTTTTTTTGTTAATAACAGTTTTCTTATTCTTTTTTCTTCGTGATTATACCTATTACCCTTATCATAAAGAGAAATGTGACAATTATACAAAAACATTTCTCCGTCATCAATTTTGCAAAAACTGTCTTTTAAATTGATAGCGTTATTTCTTATGGATTTAATTTCAGTTCCGGTCAGCACAATTCCGGCTATAAATTTATCAAATATATTATAGTCGTGAAAAGCTTTTCTGTTTGTTGTTACAATCTTTTTATCCATAAAACGATTATATCACAGATACAAGAAACATTTACAATGGTGATACTGTGAAAAATCAGAAGCTTCAGGGTTCTGAGTTTTACATTGTTCCATGACAAAAGGACATCTTGTATGGAATTTACAGCCCTGAGGAAGATTTTGAGGAGACGGAAGTTCTCCTTGCAATTCCACAACTTCACGGTTTTCATCTTTATTTATCTGAGGAACGGAGCTAAGCAAAGACTTTGTATAAGGATGTTTAGGATCTTTAAAAATTTCTTCGGTAAGCCCGATTTCAACTATTTCTCCAAGATACATAACGGCAATTCTGTCGGAAATATGTCTTATAACGCTCAAATCATGAGAAATAAAAAGAAACGCAATATTGTAATTATCTTTCAGACTTTTAATAAGATTTATAATCTGAGCCTGAATACTCACATCCAATGCACTAACGGGTTCATCCGCAATGATAAGCTCAGGATTTAAAACCAATGCTCTTGCAATAGCTATCCTTTGCCTTTGACCTCCAGAAAATTCATGCGGATACAAATCCAGCACCGACTCATCAAGTCCTACCTGAGTTAATTTTTCTTTGACTATTTCGCTTATTTGCTGCTTTGAGAGTTTTGTATTTATTTCAAGCGGTTCTTTTAAAATCTGTCCTATCTTCATTTTAGGATTTAAGCTTGAATACGGATTCTGAAAAATCATCTGAACTTTTGTATAAAAATCTTTCAATTCCTCTTTTGTTTTGAGATTTATCACATTTTTATTATCAAAAAATATTTCTCCGCTTTTTACATCAATAAGTTTCATAACTGCTTTAGCAAAAGTAGATTTCCCGCATCCGGATTCCCCTGCAACAGAAAGTATTTCGCCTCTGACAATATCAATATTAACACCGTTTACGGCATTTACGGTTTCTGCTCTGCCGTTTTTGTATGAAGTGTATGTCACATATAAGTCATCAGTTTCCAATAAACTCATAATCAGATATTATATTATATGTAAAATTTTATCAATTATCCAAAAAGTGTATTTATTCTAAATCAAATCAAGACGGCAAAGCTGTTTGTATGCACAAAATTTGCAAGCTCCCTCAGGGTTTTCCTTCACAGGGTCAAATTTCATTTGGTCGATATTTGACAAGACTTCTTTAATTTTATTTTCAATATATTCCATATCTTCATCCCCGAGTGGTTTGAAAACATTTTTGGTATGATCTTCTACATAAATTATACCTGCATCAGCAACAGATTTACCTTTAATTTTTTCATAAGCATATTTATAAAAACAAAGCTGATTATAATAATCACTTTTTGAACCGTCTTTTGATATCTGTGCAGAGCTTACCGGTTTACTCGTTTTGTAATCACAAAGACGATAAGTGCCGTCTTTATTTACTTCAATACGGTCAATTTTACCCGTTATGGTATGCCCTGCTATTTCTAAGCCGCCAAACTCCGATTCAACAGCCTCAATGGCAGAAACAGGGAAATTTGAGAAATGAGGATAATAGCTTTCAATGACCTGCTTGCCAAGCCTTTCAAATCTTTCCTGCTGAGCTTCCGAGGTAAATTTTGAATCCTCCATAGCCTTGTCAAACTGAGCATAAATTTCACTTATTTCAGGATATTTTCCCTCGTCTTTTGCCCTTACAACAGATTTATAGAGTATATCATGAATAACAGAACCGTAATTTGCACTGTCCCAATCTGATTCTTCAACATCTATTCCTAAGATTTTTGTATAGAAAAATTTTCTTGGACACCCGATATAATCATTAAGTCTGCTTGGAGAAAGTTCAAGTTTCGAGATACGTTCTTTTATCTGAGAAATAAATGCAGTCCTGTTATCATAAACATCTTTAGAAATAAATCTTACAAATTCATTCATGGCCTCTTCATCAGAACATTCATAATTTTGTGAATCAAAATCGTAATCGGCAAAACCCTCAAGATATTTTGTCACATAGGTTTCTTTTCCGTCGCATCTGTCTGCAAAAGATATGGTAAGCGCATATTTAGCCCTTGTAATTCCTACAAACAAAAGCCTTAAAAGTTCTGAATCTTTTTGCTGTTCTGATATAGGGATATCAAAAATAAATTTGTATTCTCTTGGGTTTTTGAAATCTTCCCATTTATTTGCCACCAAATTCGGTAAATATACATAATCAAATTCACGACCTTTTGAACCATGATATGTTGTAAGTTGAATTGCGTTTTGAACTCCGTTATCTTTATCGGTTGAAATATCAATATTGTTCACCCAGCAATCGTCAAGATAATTTATAAAATCTCCAAGATTTACGGTTGAATCACTACTTTCAAAATTCCCTGCTTCCTCAATAACAGCCTTTATACCCATGAGATTTTCCATCCTGCAATCATCAAGTGAATGAAAATATTCAAGCATGCCCGTACGGTTCAAAATCTCTATAACGGTTGAACGCAGAGAATGCTCCTGAGCAAATCGCTGCAAATCATAAAAAGTTGATAGGAAATTCTTGATTTTTTCAGGTTCTTCCCAATCTCCGAGTTTATTCATCAAAGTGATAAAATCAGACGATTCATCTTTTCTGTATAAATGCTTTTCATGCAAAATTTTGTTGTAATCTTTAAGATTAATCTTAAAAGGCTCGGAAAGCAAAATCCCGAATAATTTATCACTCGACATCAAATAATTATTGAGTGCTTTCATATAAAAATAAAGCAGAATTGATGACCGAATAGTAAAAATATTTTTGCCCTCATCTATCTGAAAAGGTATATTATTTGATTTTAAAAGTTCTGCGTAAGTATGTAATTCACTACGTTTTTTGCAAATAACGGATATTTTTGAATAACATTTGTTCCCGTCATCATCCTTAGGACATTTATCGGATTTTACAAGTTTGTCTATTTCATCAACAATAAAATTCATTTCCTGCATAGCCTGTCCAAAATGCAAACGGCGTACTTTTGTATCCAACGGAGTGACTTTAGGATTTACCGCATCAAGTTTTTTTATTATGCCTTTTTGAGCATATTTGGGATTGTGTTCAAGTCTTGTTTTATCCGTATCAATAAGTGCATAACTAAAATCAAGTATAGACTTGGTTGAACGATTATTCTCCGTTAAACAGATTACTTCTGTATCAGGATAAAGGTCTAAGAAATTTTCAAGAGTATCTGTTTTTGCACCCTGAAAAGAATAAATAATCTGATCGTCATCCCCGACAACAAAAATATTCTTTTCGGGATTTCCCTCAAGTAAATTGAAAATAATTGCGTTTTGAGCCTCGTTTGTATCCTGATATTCATCAACAAGAAAATATTTGTATTTTTTTGAAACCTCTTTTAAAAATGCTTTATCTTCATCAAACGCATCAAGAACATAATTTATCATATCCGAAAAATCAATAAGATTATTTTCAAGCATTTTTGTTGAATACAATTCGTAAATATCCCACAATTCCAAAGCTTTTGCTATTTTTTCTTCAATCTTTGCTATCTCGTCATATCTGCCTTTATTTCTTGTTTCTCCACGTTGTTCCCGCTCGTATATTTCGCTTTTCAATTCTTCTATACGAGGCTGTAATTCTTCATTTGAATATTTATAGGCTTCATATTCCTCTTTGGAATGAAATCTCTTTGACTTAATTTTTTCTGCATATTTAACAAAATCTGCAGCATAATAATATCTGTCAGATCTTTTTGGAACGAAAACTTTTAAATTTAATTCATCAATACATTCCTTGATTAACTTGATTTTCTCGGTATCGGAAATCAATTTGACATTCCCTGCCATATCAAATTGTGACGGATTAGTTCTTATCACATCATTACAGAAAGAATGATAAGTGTAAACTTCAACAGCAGAAGCCTTTACTCCGATATTTTTAATTAATCTTTGGCGCATTTCGGTTGCGGCGGCATCAGAAAAAGTCAGACAAAGTATTGATGAAGGGTCTATGCCATTTTCTAACATATTTTTAACACGTTCAATCAAAGTAAAAGTTTTGCCTGTCCCCGGACCTGCAAGCATCATTACCTGCCCGTTAATTGTATCTATCGCAAGCTGCTGTTTTTCATTCGGTTTAATTTCGTCTTTTTGAATTACTGTATTCATATCTTCACTCCTTAAATTCAATTACTGAATAATAATAACATGCAGCTATGACATATTCGGACATATTAAATTTTTAAAATCTGAAACCGTCTGATTTCATTCTTTCAATAACTTCTTTTAACTTTTCATCGGAACATACATAAGATATTCTGAAATATCCTTCCCCGTACTTTCCGAAAGCACTACCCGGAACAACAACTATTCCTGATTTTTCAAGCATTTCTTCGCAGAATTTTACACTTGAAGAATATCTTGGAGGAACAGGGAGCCACAGATAAAAAGTAGTTTTTGGAATCTGAGAATCTTCAATATTCCAGCCCAATTCTTTTAAACCTTTAATCAAAATACTCTGTTTTCTTTTATAAGCGATATTTTCGGACTTAATAAAATCATCCCCGTCAGAAGATGTCATTATATATGAACATGCCTTTTGCAAAGCTTTAAAAATACCGTTATCAATAGTTGATTTCCCTTTTGCAAAACGTGATACAACTTCACTGTTTCCGCAAACCCAACCAAGACGCCAGCCCGTAATTGCATAAGATTTTGAAAGCGTAAACATTTCAACAGCTATATCTTTAGCACCTTTGAGTTCAAATATACTAAACGGTTTGTCATTTTCGTCATAATACATATCACAATATGCAGCATCGGAAATCAATAAAAAATCATGTTTTTTACAAAAATCTATCACACTTTGAACGTACTCTTTTGACGCATTTACGCCTAGCGGATTATTCGGATAATTAATTACAACCGCTTTAATTTTATTTTCATCATAACCGTCATTTTTTAATTGTTCCAAAACTTCTTCCATATCAGGTTGATAATTATTTTCAGGTTTTAAAGGCATTGAATAAGCTGTTCCTCCCGAACAACCGACCATTTGAGAATATGAAGCATACCCGGGGTCAGGAACAAGTATAATATCTTTTTCAAATTCATCATGTTTGGGGTTAATTAAAAATCTTATTAAATTTGCAAGCCCGTCTTTTGAACCAAGGATTGAACAAACTTCATCAACAGGATTGATATCAACCCCAAAACGATTTTTCATCCTTTTTGCACAAGCTTCTCTGAAATAACTTTCCCCTCTTGTGACTGAATAAGAATGTATATTATCTTCAGTTAAAAATTCTTTCAGTTTATCAACGAGAATTGCAGGAGGCGCAGAAGTAGGCGCACCCATAGAAAGTGATATCGGGGCTCTGTTCTTTTGTGTCAATTTATCTTTTAACTGCGCTGTTTTTTCTTTCAGCTTAACCATTATATAAGTATCCAGCGCCATTACATCTTCATTAAATAACTTTTCCATTTTCATGTTAAATACCTCGTAAGGATATTATATAACAAAAATGGGAATTTCTGTTATTTACTGTTCATAAGCTTATTTGACATATCTAAATCTTCATTTGCGCCGTCAAAATCCCCGAGTTCTAATTTTATACATGCCCGCATTGAATACGCACTGCTGTCTTTGGGGTCAAGTTCAATAGCCTTGTTATAATCAACTAAAGCACCGTCTTTATCCTCTAAATCAGCTTTGCAATTCCCTCTTAAAACATAGGCTTTCGGATTTTTGTTATCAAGCTCAATTGATTTATTCAAATCTTCTGCTGCAAGCTGCTTGTTACCCTGAGCATAATATATTGAACCGCGCCAATAGTATAAAAAAGCTTCATTCGGATATTTGGTTATAGCCGTATTACATTTGTTCAGCGCAATCTGATATTTTTGGGCATTTACAAGAGTGCCGATTTCAGTTATGGTTTTATCCTTTGCAGGGTCAATAACTTCCTCCTCCTGAGCAAAAGCACTTCCCGATAAAAATAAACACAAACTCAAAACTAATACAGAATTAACCAAATTTCTTTTCATACAAAACACTCCTTAAAACTATAAACTTATTATATCACATTTTTATCAATTACGCATCAAATTTTTAGAATAATTCAAATTGCAAACAAGCAAAATTTATAGTACTATATTGTAAAGAGAAAGAGGTAAAAATGTCTATAAAAAGAGTTTTGCATTACGGAGAACCATCACTGCGGGAAAAATCAAAAGAAGTTCATAAAATTTCAAAAAAAATCACTGACCTTATCAGAGATTTGTTTGACACTATGTATGCCCAAAACGGTGTCGGGCTTGCGGCTCCGCAAATCGGTGTAAACTTAAGAGTTTTTGTTATTGATGCATCCACCAAAGAAGACCCTATGGAACCTATGGTTTTTATTAACCCGAAAATAATCAAAAAAAGCGGAGCGGTAAAAAGTAACGAAGGCTGTCTGAGTTTTCCTGAAGCTTATACGGATGTTGTGAGATATGAAAACGTTATGGTTAAAGCAACAAACGAACACGGAAAAACTTTTGTAATGGAAGTAACAGGCGGCAGCCTGCTTGCAAGATGTATTCAGCATGAAAATGACCATTTAGACGGAATTTTATTTATTGACCACTGCCTTAACAGATTTGAGGCGGATGAAGTTTTGGGGAAAAATAATTTACCTCCTGTTGAACCCGATAAGCTTATTGATGAAGAGGAGATGAAATCTCAATTATGATAAAAATTGTATTTTTCGGCACTCCTGATATCGGACTGAAATCACTTGATTATCTTAATAATTCGGACAAAATAGAAGTCTGTGCAGTCGTGACCCAACCAGACAAACCGTCAGGCAGAGGGCAAAAATTGCAGGCTTCTCCGATAAAAAAATATGCACTTGAACATGATATTCCTGTTTTTCAGCCAAAATCAATAAGAAAAGAACCTGACATACAGGAAGCTCTAAGAAATTTTGAACCTGATTTTTTTGTCACTTTTGCATTCGGGCAGATTCTTTCTCAGGAAGTTTTGGATATTCCCAAATATGAAACCATAAATCTTCACGCATCATTACTTCCCAAATACAGAGGAGCTAACCCGATTCAAAGAGCCATAATAAACGGTGATAAAGAAACAGGTATCTGCACTATGATTACAGAACTCGGGCTTGACTGCGGAGATATCTGTCAGAAACTTGTCATTCCGATTCCAGACAATATGAATTGCGAAGAATTGTGGGAAGAAATAGGTCAAAAATCTCCCCAAATGATTGAAGATACACTTATTAATCTTAAAAACGGCACTCTCAAGCCTGAAAAACAATGTGAAAACGGATGCTGTATGGCTCCCAAACTTACAAAAGAAGAATGTCTTATAGACTGGTCTAAATCAAATAAAGATATTCACAACCTTGTAAGGGGGATTTGCCGTTCTCCCGGAGCTTATTTTAAATTTAACGATAAAATCATAAAGGTTATTGAAACAGTACCGATTGACGGCAGTGCAAAAGCCGGAGAAATTGCAAATCATTCTAAAGACGGGGTAGATTTGGGCTGCGGCAGCGGGCTTTTAAGACTTGTAAAAGTAAAACCAGAAGGTAAAGGCGAAATGCTTGCAAAAGATTGGTATAACGGAGTGAGAAAATAATTATGACCAAAGGAATAAGAGGAGCGATAACCGTTGATAACAATACATCTCAAAGCATGAAAAGCGCAACGCTTGAGCTGCTTAATGAGATAATAAAAGCAAACAAAATTGAAAAAGAAAAAATTTCACACGTCATTTTTACAACAACATCAGATTTGAATGCTGATTTTCCCGCTAAATTTGCCAGAACCGATTTAGGGTGGGATAAGGTTGCTATGATGTGCTTTCACGAACTTGACGTACCAAATTCACTGCAATCCTGTCTGAGAATTTTGATTGTTTATAATTGCAGTGAAGATTTTGAGCCTGAATTTGTTTATCTCAAAGGTGCAAATAATTTGCGCAAATAATATTTAGGCAGATGCTAATTTATCTGCATCATCAAGGCATTCATTATATTCTTCAGTATTATCGCAATCACAACGATAAACTGTTCCTGCAAGACTTCTGAATACATTTGCAAGTTGTATATTCTGCTGCTGAATAAGTTCTTCCTGATGTGCTTTTATTCTGTCCTCAGCTTCATATATATCCGCAACTGTTGCGGCTCTGTCTGTATTTTCACGTCTTTTTACATTCCCGAAAACGGGTCTTACACTAGCCGATGATATTGCCTGAATATTCATGATAAATTTCTCCTTTATAATAGTAAAAAATATTATTTGTTTAATTAGTCCTAATTCAAAGATATTTCAAAATTCCCGTTATAGAATTTTATATGTAAAGTTAATGTTTCTCCTTTATACCCTTCAGGGGGAGGATTGAAAGAGGTTGTAGAATTTAATGCGGCATAAGCTGCATCATTCAGAGTAATATTTGAAGATTGTTTTGTAAATGCCTTGGATATAAGTTTACCGTTTGAATTAATTTTAAATGTCAAAGTACAATCACCATCTCCGATTACTTTCGTAAAATCAATTTTTTTGCCTATTGTATTGCGCAGACTTGATTTGTATGTATTTAATTCTTTTTTAATTTCAGCCTGAGATTTTACGGGAGTAACAGGAGTCTGAACGGTTTGTGCCGTTTGTGCAACCGCAGCAGTCTGCTGATTAGTCTGAATTTGTTTATTCTGAGAAGAAGTCGTCGGTATATTTTGAGTATTGACCGTTTTAACAGGAACGGGAGCCGGAGCAGAAGGCTGAACAGTCTGAACCGGAGTTGCCTGTTTTGTCTGAGTCTGGGTTTGTGTGGATGTATTATTTGTAAACTGAATATTATTCTTTATTCTGTTTGTTAAATCTTTTGTTGCAACAGACAGCTGAGCTGTTGTCTTACCGGTCTGCGGAACAACCGTTTTAGCAGGAGTTTTTGTCTGAGGTGTCTGATTATTTACCACTGTTTTTGTCGTTTTGACAGATTGTTTATTATCTGTAACTTTTGGTTTTTGCTCCTGTTTTTGTGTCGGTTCATTTGACGGTAATATTTGCTGAACAAATTTTGGCATCATATCAATAATTTTATTTTCAAGCGGCTCTTGAGGTTGTTCAACTTTTTGTTCTGTTTTGGCAACAGTATTGTCCCAAAATGTATCAATAGACGGGATATCCGTACTGACAACGGTTTCTTTTGCCTCTTTTGAGTCAGAACTTTGTTCTTTTTTAGGATTCCCGATAAAAAACAGAACCGCAACAGACAAAATTATACAAAGAGAAAATATTGCTATTGCCGCAGGAGAATAAGTTTTTGGAGGTAAAATTCTTGATTTTGCGGATGCCGAAACACCAAAATCCAAATCATCATCTCGAAAATCGGGAGCATTTTCTATATCGTCAAAATCATCACTTATTCCTGTTTCTTCAAAAATATCGTTGCCGCAGTCACAATATTTGGGCATTTTTTCATATTTTTTACCGCATTCGCTACATATAAACATTTATTTTTTTACCTTTTCTATATCATTAAAATTGTTTTCCGTTGAGTATTTTTGATTACTCGAAATTTTCCACGCTCCTGTTACTTCTGTTGTAACACGATTTGAACCTGTCGGGAAATTAAGAATTGAATGTCCCTGATAACTTCTTATCACAGGTGCAATATATTGAATTGCATAAGGTGTATAACCTGAAGTTGTAGACCAGGTTTGAACATTGGTTATTTTCCCGTATTTATCGACATTAAATGAGTATTTAAAAATTATTCCGTTAGGCATATTTGGTAATTTTGCACCGGCATCACGCATTATATTATTATACAAATTTGAACGCCATTTGTTCCATGCGATTTCTTCTTCTGCTGCTGTCATACTCACAACAGGAGCAGATGTAGAACTCTGTATATTCGGATTTTGGGCAACTGTTTGAGAATTTAATCTTATAGAAGGTTGAGATGTTGTATTCTCTTTGCTTACAGGCTGTGGATAAGTTTTTGGGGTTGTAACAACTTTTGGCTGAGATACGTTTACGGGTTGAGTTTCAGCTTTATTTGAGTCGTTTACTATTTTTTGATTATTATTAACGATTTTATTCAAATCAATCTTTGAATTTTGATTTGATACTGTATTTTTGCTGTTTACATTCGGTTTTACCTGTGTAATTTTATTAGAAGTTGTTGTTACCTGTTTATTATTAACAGAGGAATTATTATTCCCGATTGAAACATTTTTTACTCCCCCGCTTCCTGCATTATTGAACGCAATACCTTTAGAATCCTGACCTGCTGTATTCCCAATATTTACGGGGGTATAAGATACAAAATCGTTCCCGGAGTCTGTTATATTTACATTTTCATTATTCTCAATAACTACAACAGATTCATTTCCTGAGGCATCGGTATTTTGTATTAGTATAGGAATTTCACTTTCATCAATTTGAATATTATCATTATGCTGAATTTTAAATTCAGAATTATATACCATAACAGATTTGTGCATTTTTGGTTTTATTATACTGATGCACACCGTAGATATGATTGCAAGAATAAGCAATATTTGTAATATCGTTTTATAACCCATTATTCCGTATCTGTTTTTGCCAACAATTCTTCACAGGCATTTACTTCAAACTTCGTATGCGCAAGCATTATACTTTCGGCAATCAGCAAAGCCGTAGGAACTAATGCTGCTATTGCACTTGTAAAAATCCCTTTCATATCACCGCCGATTTCTTGCGTAAAATATGAAATATTCATTGTAAATTCGATTAAAATTATTGATAAACCAATAATAAAATATCTTCTCATTTCACTGTCTAATATTTTTAACCCCTCAAGTCCGTAGATTTCGACTCCGTGATTGAGATAATTGTTAAAACCATCCTGTTTGATTACTCTTGTTGCACTCATTTTTTTCTTTATCAGAAATCCGTTTACAAAAGAAAAGAATGCAAAAATTATCAAAAATGCCGCCAAAACCAAAAATATCGGGCTGAACCTTAAACCGCCTATTCTTAACCAACCCGCTGCTTCTGGAAAACACATCGCAAGAGTATTTGATACTCCATAAGCCAAAAACGGTGCGGTTATTATACCCAATATTGATTCAAAAAGCGACCACATTTGCAAATTTAATAACTTATCCCTTATTTTCTGAACTTTTGAACCTGACAAATTACTTATATACGAATTTATCCAATTTTGATAAGATTTTACCACATGTTCAAAATCTTCACGGTATTCATAAGTATCAAGCTCCTTTCGTATTTGCGCACTGTTAAATCTGAAATATCCGCAAGCCACAGCCAAAAGCGAAGTTGTTCCGACATAAAATATCGAAATCAATACCGCAAAGGTACTCATTGATTTTGATGCTATATAATAAAGAAGATTTATAATATAAACCGAAAAATAAAAAAACAAAGGTAATATAACCATCAATTTTTCTGCCGTATCATTCTTTCTGCCTGTTTGTTTGTTATACAAAAACAAAGCAACACCCTGTTTGAGCATTAAACCGACAGAATAAATTACAAGCGCATATATTAAAACAAGCCTTGTATTTGTAGGAATATTTATAACATTTGCATCTTCAGATAAAGGCAAACCCATTAAATAATTTGAAACCGCAAAAGCACATACAAAAGAAGTTACAAAAAGCGCAATATGAAGTAATATCCCGACTTTTGAATTCATTGAAATTTTACGTCTTAATTCGCTTATATTTGATGAAACCTCTTTTATAATAGAAATTCGCTCTGATTCAATTATATTTCGTTGAGTCTCAAGCTGTTTTGATGAAACATCAGAAACCTGTTTTGTACTCACTTCCTGAGTTTGCGGATTAGGAATAATTTTTATTGTAATAAATTCATCACTGGTTTCTGTCATTATTTTACAAACCTTGTCTATTTCGAGCTTTGGGGGTAAATTCTCGCCCCTGAACTTAAATTGTTCATACCCAAATTTATTGACAAGAATACATTTGCCTGACGCTGCATTATATTTTAATCCCAATATACAATCAAACCCGACATCAATCTTAAAATCACATTTTGCTCGGGTTCCTATATATATAATTTCTTTATCAAAAGTTTTTTCATTATTTTTTGAAGTAACGGTAAACGCCATTTTTTGCTCCTTATCGTCCTATTGCTTTTATAAAACGGGTAGCCGTTTTGTCAGTATTCACCTCGTTTGCAATAATAAGTTTATCTTCGCCTAAGACAGGGTTTAACTTCGTTTTTACATAATCAAGTTTTTCAGGCTCTGCAAAAAGGAACATCATTGCAAGCTCAGGTAAATATTTTTGTGTTCTTTTTATATTCTGAGGAAAAGTATCCCAATTTAAACGTTTTGAAGGCTCTCCGTCGTTTTCAAGACTGCCCAAAACAACAATTGCTGTATTATAACCGTTTTTTTTCATCACCAAAGAATAATCAACAGCCTTTTTAAATGCTTCCCCGTAAGAAGTTTTATCCCCGCTGTTTGCGGTGTATTTCTTTAAAGATGAAGAAATGCCCGAAGCATCCCCCGCAGAACCCTCAAATATCAGATATGAAGTATTGTCTGTTTTTATTATTTTTATTGAATCTTCAGGGTCTAATGCGGCACAAAGACTTCTTATATACTGAATTTGTTTTGGCAATCCGCTCTTATTATATTTTGAAGAATCAACAACAAAAGTAATTGCACTTTTGTGAAATTCATCCACTTTGATATTGGAAAACAAAACAAAAATTGTTTTAATAACAACTGCTGCAGCTAATATTGCTAATCCGACAGTGATAAGTCGCTTATTCATAATTACACCTGCCTAATAACTTACCGTTGCTGTGAATGACTTTGTAAGAACTATTTCCATTTCGGTAAATGACGGAATTTCAGCATCAACCCCACGCTCTGCGGTTGAACTTACCAATGCTCCTCCTGCACCGACTCCTGCACCGATTGCTGCTCCTGCTCCAACATTGCCTGACATTGCACCAAAAAGTAAACCTGCTAATGCCCCGACAACAGCACCGACTGCCGCATTTGAAGCAACAGAAGCTACCTTGCCCTCATTTGTCACCGTAAAATCAACTTTTTCAGTATCTATGTTATAAGTTTTTCCGTCAGGCGTAACTATCTGATTGAAATCAATTACTACTCTGCCGTTTCTTGAACCGTAAGTTGCATGTCTTGCTTTGGTCAGTATCCCGTAAACCATACTGCCCTGAGGTATTACTGTTACACCGTTGTACTTTAAATCAGATGATAAAACCGCTATTACTCTGTCACCTTCTACCGCATTTGAGGTATTTATTGCACTTTGCAAATATATATTCAGCTTTGTTCCGCTGTTTATACTTGCAACATAGCCTTTTAGAGAATTTGAAGATTGTGCGGAAGTATTTGATACGGTTGAAACATTATTTGTTGAATACTCCGGCTCATCATCAGTAAATATATAATTGTTTGTTGCCGCAGTCGGAGACATTGCCCTTTGAGCAAGTCCGTCATAAATGCTTATTAAATTGGCATTGACGGATTGTTCGTATTCAATATCCGCACGTCTTAATGATTTCAATATGTACTTATTTATTTTTTTGTTATCGTTTGATTGATAATAATAAAACAAATTTGACCCGCTTTGCTGTAATATAACAACAGCATAATCACTGCCGTTTTTAACGGAAGTTGCATAATATGGGTTTTGCTTTACAACTCTGTAATCCTGCGAATAAAAACCGTTTAATACTGACGGCTGAATTTGTGCCACAGTAGCATTTTTTAAATAATACAATTCAGAAAACGCTAATGACGCATTTTGAGTAAAAAACAACATCAATATAAACAAAGCTATAAATCTTTTCATAATAAATTCCCTATATTTACACAATTAAATTATACATTCAAAATCGACTAAAATAAAATATATCCAAAATTTTTAACAATTATTAATGAAAATAAAAACTTGCTTTTATTTCTTTAAATGCTAGAATTGTTTAGGTAATAATCCCGGATCGTCTAGTGGCAGGACGAAAGATTCTGGCTCTTTTAACGGTGGTTCGAATCCATCTCCGGGAGAATAAAACAGATGGTATAAATATACCATCTGTTTTATTCTGCGAAAAGTATTCTGCACCATACAAAATATTGCAGTGGTTCTTACGCCCTCGCATTAAATGCCATCGTTCGCAATTAGCAAGAATATTCATTACTTGCATAATTGCTCACCTCTCACTTTGTTCGTGGCTCTGCTCGGGCTTATCCATCTCCGGGAGAATAAAAAGTCCGATACTTTTTGTGTCGGGCTTTTTATTGTTTTAAGCGGAATTGAGAACCACACTGACCCACAGGTCAGTCTCGGTTCGAGCGAATTTTGCGTAAGAGTGGAGCCAAACCTTTTAAAGTGAGCGAAACATGAGTATGTAATGATTGTATTTTTTTAGTCCGTTTTGGTCGGAAGGGGTAAGGGAGAATTAAGAAAATTTCTCCAGCACTACTAAATCCTTGCGGTTGGAAGCACCGTAGCGTGCACTTTAGTGCGCGAATTTAATTTTATGATATTTTTATTTTCGTGCATTGAAATGCACGCTACAAACTGGCACAAACGGTCATACGTTGGATATTTTATTTTGCAATTAAATTTTTATATTATATTTTGACAGAAATTGAAAACTATACATTACAGCTTCTCTTTCAATGTGCGGCATAGGTTGTGGTTTCCGTATCATTGGGGCTTCCTCCGGACATAAAGCCCAAACACATCTATATAAAACAGTTTCAATAAATTCTGTTTCATCTGCAAGTTTATAATTCCTCACTTTTGCAAAATCAAATATATCATCTACTAGCTGTCCCATATATGGTGCAATAAGGCTATAACATACCCTTGTATTTTTTAAATATTGATTACCGAAATTTATAAAAGTTCCTCGCTTATTTATTGCAACACTTGCTGTTCCTACCAAAGAAGCAAATATTTTAAAAATAAACATTACCGCAAATATTATTAAAAGTATTAAAAATTTAATCATAAAATAATGTCCTTATTTTGAGTGTCTTTTTCTCATATATTCGTCAAATTCCGGTTTAAAAACTAATTGCGGTTGATATTTCCATGCTGCATAAGTCATAACATCATTAAACAATTCCGAATAATCACTTTGAACACAACTCATTAAATCTTGAATACCCTGTGGGCTTCTTTTGTCCATCAAATCATCATAAATTAAACATATTGCTAAATATGTCGCTTCTCTTATATCTTTATTTTCTTCTTTAACAATTATATTTGCGTTGTAATTTATCAATTCTGTAAAATCAAATGAATTATTATTTCTTGTACCAAGTTTTTCAGATAGTTTATCAACAAAAATTTTATCGTTTAATTTTGAATTACTTTGCTCTTTATCTTCAAACCTGTTTTTAAGGTAATCCATGAATCTATCCTGTAAATCAGGATAATTCTCAGATATAATGCCAAGTAAATTTATCCTTGCTATTGAATATGGAGACTCTAATGGATTTCTATATACATTTTTATCCCCTCTTTTTTCTCGGTCAATTAAGTCTATAATCCGGCATGCAGCTAGAAATAAGGCTTCTGCTTGTTCGATTTGTCTTTCTTCTTTAATTTGATTAGCTGTATTATTTAAAAATTCTAAATTTATTTTATCCAATATAGAATTAAAATTTGCTTTTGGTTCCTGATAATTTTTAGGGTATGCTGAATCTGCACCGTTTACAACCGTTGCAATAAAAAGAAATAAGATTATTAAAATTATTATAACTACTGCCATTTGTTATCCTTACATTTAATTTCCAAACTTATATAAAGGTTTATCTTGCACATAAGTTGGTCTTTGATAATCGTCATTACTGTAATGAGTCGGTCTATAAGAATTTTGCTGTTCCATTTGCTGTTTTATTTCATATAATCTTTGGTTTTGGTTAACCATTTGGTTATATTCCATAGTTCTGTTAAATGATTCTCTTTGTTCTCTCAACATTCTGTCTGTAAAATCTTCCGCAAAAACCATGCTGCAACTTGTAATCATTAGTAACAAAATAAAAAATTTTTTCATTTGTAAACATCTCCTAGTTTTAGTCTTATTATCCTTACACACTAACCATTTTGAGAATAAAACGCACGGTCAGTTTGTTTATATATGTGTATATTAACACGAAAATATAAAAATGAGTAAAAAAGATTTACAAAAATTCGGAAATCGGTTAAAAGGATTGAGACGACAAAGGGATTTGACACAACTTGAACTTGCTGAAATTCTTGATATGTCCCCTAATTTTATTGGTATGATTGAGCGTGGGGAAAGAAATACAACTGTTGAAAATGTATTTAAAATTGCACGTGCTTTAAATGTTAAACCTTCTAATCTCTTTGAAGAACTTTAATTGCTTTTTGTAGCTTCTTGTTTAATGTTCTGAAATATATGTAATAATCGTCATTGCTTTTGTTTAACTGCAAATCTTCATCAATAATATTAGAATCACTTGCAAGGGCGCCGTACTTAATGAATACCTGCAAGTCGTATAAAATCATCTTTGCATTTATGATACTATTTTTGAGCCGGTTTAATTCGTTATTTTCACACATAAAATTTTGCTCCTTTATGTTTATACGTTTATAACTAGCTGTTTTATAGAATCATTTTACGGCGTCTCTATTATTTTGTGTACCCTGTTTATTTTTATGAGCAGTAAATATAAGTAATAAAATATGAGTAACACATTGGAAGTTAATCAAAGAGCAAACTATATGTTATTTCTTCTCAAACCGACTATTCTTTTAAGTAAATATTTCTTGTTTTATTGGCGCACTAAGCGCATTTTCATTTATTACTCAATCAAACCCTTTTTCTTCATTGTATGAATTGACGCTGCATGAACCCTGTTTTTTGCACCGTATTTATACAATATTGATGCAATATGAGCTTTCACGGTCGTCAATTTGATATTCAGCGCATCTGCTATCTGAAGATTTGTCATACCTTTGCAAATATACTCTATTACACGACCTTCCTGAGGCGTTAGAGCCATACCATATTCAATATTGTAATTCATTTCATTCCCTCCTTGCTTATTCTTTACCAAAATATAATAAGCAAATAAAAACAAAATAATAATCACCCTGTCGTATAAAATTTTGCAACACAAAAAAAACCACTCAACAAGTGAGTGGGTCGTTTTCTGCATCCTAATGGTCTCTTTTTAGTGTTTATTATTTAGGAGTTTATATGTTTTTGGGGTTAATGAACTATTTATATTTAGTGTTTCGGCTACACTTTTATCTTATGTATTTATTATCGCACAAGAAAAATTTTAAGTCAATAAGATGTTTTTATATTAATTAAATATCTGTGAAAACCTCATAATAGTGTAGTTTTTACACTTTACAAAACTTAATACTGGTGGTTTGGTTGATAAGAATTGACTTGTCTTTGGTAAGAGCCATGCTCATCAGACATATTTTCCTGATATTGTTGAATATTTGAAGCCTGAGGATACTGCTGAGCGCCTATCTCACGAACAGAATTTTGTTCTGCCGCCTCATTTATTGCACGGGCATCAATAAGCTCAGGATCTTGTTCATCTGCCTGAACACTCTGGATTTCACTCTTTGTACTCAAAAATCTGTCCATGCGGGTTTGGTCATAAGAGTTTTCGTAATTCTTTATCTCCTCAAGAATACCGCTCAATTCCTGCTTATATTCGGCTGTTTTTCTGCAATTTTTATAACTGTCATACATCGTTAATAAAGCTTCAACATTACCCTCTACAACAGCACGTTTTGATTCATCTTCCGATGCACCTTTAAAAATAAGCTTATACATTGATTTGATATTATGCTGAGAAAAATCAAGATACGCACAAGACATATTTTTTACGGGTAAATTTTTATTTTTATTGAGTTTCTGATTAAGAGTATCGGCAATTGATAAATGCTTATAATATTTATCAGCTGTCGGGATTCTGTTATTATTATCCAATTCATCAAAATCTATACTGTCAGTCACAGATTTTAAATCCGAATAAGATGTTATACAATAGGTCAAAAGCGACAACCCGAGCAATATAATACTTATACCGAGTATGAGCAAATTATTATAATTTTTTGTATTCATAAAACTCTCTTTCTTATAATAATTATACATGAATTTTCAAAAAAGAAAACAAAACCATTAAAACAGACTCAACTGTTTTTCAAAATGTTTGCGTAAAAAAGATGGTCTGTGATACTTACATAAGCCGTAACGGTCAATAGCATCAAGATGTTCTTTAGTCAAATAACCCGCATTATGTTCCCAACCATACTGAGGATATTCCTGCGCTAATTTTTCCATATAATTATCACGGGTAACTTTTGCCAATATACTTGCAGATGCGATTGCTGCGGACTTCCCGTCACCTTTTACAATAAACTGTTGAGGGTATTCGTAATTTTTTATGAGTCTGTTTCCGTCTACCAAAGTTATAAAATCAGCCAAATCAGCCTCTTTTATTACATTTTCACATGCAAGTTTCATAGCTTTGAGAGAGGAATTTAATATATTTATTTTTTCTATTTCTTCAACCTCGACACATACAACAGAGTTTATTGAATTTTCTTTTATAACGGTGAACAATTCTTCCCTTGCCGCTTTTGACAGTTTTTTTGAATCATTCAGTTTTTCAAGCTTTTTTTTCAGAAAAAGCGGCATTTGAGGATAATATACACACGCACTGAAAACACCACCTGCCGCAGGTCCTCTGCCCGCTTCGTCAGTACCGATAACAACCCCGTATTTTTTGTCGAAAGTAAATAGCTTGTTCATTTAATAATGTTAGCATAAAAATAAAAAATCCCCCCTTATTACAGGGAGGATTTTTATTATTCTTATCGGATTATTCGCCGATTTGGTCATCATCATCAAGACTGAATTCCGGAGAACCGAACATACCTTCGATTTCTTCAAGAATTGCAGACGGTTTTCTTGCCTGATTTCTCTGAGCAACTGCCTGTTTTCTTTCAGCCTTTTCTCTTTCCTCATTAGCATTGATTAAATGATGGAAGCCTGTACCCGCAGGAATTAAACGACCGATAATAACGTTTTCTTTCAAACCTCTTAACATGTCTTTCTTACCTTCAACTGCGGCTTCAGTCAGAATCCTTGTAGTTTCCTGGAATGATGCTGCTGAAATGAATGATTCTGTGTTCAAAGAAGCCTTTGTGATACCTAACAACATGTGTTCACAGGTTGCAGGTTCTTTTTCAGCTTCAATTGCTTCTTTGTTTTCTTTTTCAAAGATTTGAACTTCTATCAATTCCCCGGGAAGCAAGTTAGTGCTGCCTGCATCAATAACTCTTACTTTCTTAGTCATCTGACGAACAATAACTTCAATGTGTTTATCGGAAATTTCAACACCCTGAGAACGATATACTCTTTGTACTTCGTCTACAAGGTACTGCTGAGCAGCTTCAGGCCCTCTTAAACGCATTACATCATGCGGATCAGGAGAACCTGATGTCAAAGCCTGACCTTTAACTACTTTTTGTCCGTTTGCAACAATTACATTTGCGTCAATTGAATATTTAATTTCAGTTGAAGAACCTTCACCATCTTCAAGATATAATCTCGGGAATCCGCTTTCATCAACTTCAATTTTTGCAGTTCCGTCAAATTCTGCCAAAATAGCACAATCCTTAGGACGTCTGCCTTCAAGTAATTCTTCAACCTTCGGCAAACCTTGAACGATATCGCCTGTTTTTTCTCTTTCATAAGTCAAAGATACGATTAAGTCGCCTCTTAATACCAACGAACCGGAATTAACAAGCAACATAGTCCCCGGACTGATTAAGTAAGGACGACCGATTCTTATAGAAATCGTGCCTTTGCTTACACCTGTAACAATACCCGATACAGGAGCCGTTTCGCCTGATTCTGCAATAACGCTGTCGGTTTTAATTAAATCACCTTTTTTAACAACGGCTTTACCTTTAACTTTTACATCTGTTGAAGAACTTTCGGAAATTAAAAGCAATCTTCTTGCTTCCCCTTCCGTATCCTTTATAGATGCAACCGCATCATGCAAAGCTAATACCTGAGTTTTTGCAACAGGTGTTTTTGGTTCGATTACCTGACCGTCTTTTACAAGTAATTCTGTCTGTAAAGATTTATTTGCTGAACCTTCAAGTTCACGACGTACAATCAGGTTTTCAAGAACAACTATTCTCAATGCACCGTTTGCATCAAGTTCTACAACGCCTTTCAAATGAGAAAGATATCCGCCCATCTGAAGAACCAAGCTTGTTCTTGTAATAGTTGCACCGTCTATGTTACGAACTCTTGCACCATCTTTATACTGTAACTGAGTTACAGGAACAACATCAATCAATTCATCTGAAGAATTAAACTTGATTGAAACGTCTTTTTGTTTAATATCCAAAACCTGAACAGGTCTGACTAATATCTGAACAGGCTGATTTTCGATTGCATCTTCATCAAGACCCATTGAAGCATCCATATCTTCATCCAAATCTTCGATAGCCAAATCATCAACGGAAGAATCCATAATCGTAACAACAGAAGTTGCTTTTGCTTTAATGCCGTCTGCAATAACTGTTCCTTTTTTGATTACTTCACCTTCATCAACCTTTAATTCTGAAATATTAGCCAATGTATGAACTTCACCAGGTCTTACGGTAACTTCATGAATTACATCATTGTATTCTTTAAATTCAACAACACCGTCAATATGGCAGTAAACGTCTTTTACAATTTCTGTACCTGCGGTAACAGCAGTGCCGTTTTCTACCATTTTGAGTGTTGCATCTTTGTTAATCTGATGAACTTCTTCAGGGATAAATACAACTTTACCCGGTTTTGTAATTATCTGGTTTTCATCAACTTCAACATCAACATATCTGATTTCACCGGATGATGGAACATTACAATCATCATCAATAAGCTCACCGATAATCATACCGTTTTCAACTGTTGTATCAACGACAGCTTTAACAATATATTTTTCACCTGTTGAATCAATTGTCCAGATTTGTTCTTTTTTGGTTTGTTCAAATGTTGCATTTTCAGGCTGAAGCGAAGCTATAACGATTGTCAATTCTTTACCTGAAACAATCTTTTTAATCTTCTTACCGTCAGATTTTGCATCTTCGATAACCAAATCCGAACCTACTCTTACTTCACCGCCATGTTCGCAGATTGTAAGAGTTTCTGCCAATTTTTCACCTTCAGATACTTTTTGTTCATCTTTTACAAGAACTTTTGAACCGCCGGGAAGTGTATAAACATCTCCGCCAAGAACCCAAACAATACCTTGTTTGTTGGTTGTTCTCAATACGTTGCCTTGTCTGTCTTTCTTTTCATCAGCCTTGAAGCCGTCAAAAACAACTTCACCGCTGATATCAGAAATAATATCTTTTTGCGCTTTTTCTGTTAAACGGCTTGAATCACTGCTTGAAGACGGAGCATGTTCTGCCATCTTGAAGCCTTTAGTAACCTGATCACCGTCTTTAACAAATACTGTCGCACCGGCAGGAATGTGGTATTTAGAGGTTCTTTTTTCACCTTTAACTTCCAAATCTGCTTCGTACATAGCAACCTGAACAACATCCCCGTGACGGGTTCTCAATTCTCTTGTTTTGATTTTAGAGATTACCGTACCTGTTTCATAAGCTTTGATTTCTTTCATAGCTTCTTTTACACCGACAGCACCGCCTGTGTGGAAAGTTCTCATTGTTAATTGTGTACCCGGTTCACCGATTGACTGAGCAGCTATAATACCAATTGATTCACCTACATCAACCAACTTGTGAGTTGTCATAGCCCAACCGTAGCATTTTTGGCATACACCGTATTCCAAGCCGCAAGTCAATGCTGAACGTACTCTTAATTCATTCAAATTAAGAGTTGAAATTTTCTTAATATCGTCTCTATTTAATGTTGTACCGTTAGTTATAATTACGTTGCCTTCGCTGTCTGTGATATCCTGAGCAACCGTTCTGCCCAAAAGTCTGTCAATTAAAGGAACAATAACAGTATCACCATCCATAATTGATTTTAAATCAATATACTTATCTGTGTGACAATCTTCCGCTCTTACAATTACATCCTGAGCAACGTCTACAAGACGTCTGGTCAAATAACCGGAGTCAGCTGTTTTCAACGCCGTATCTACAAGACCTTTTCTTGCACCGTAAGACGAAATAATGTATTCTGTAACGGATAAGCCTTCTTTAAAGTTTGATTTGATAGGCAAGTCGATAATTTGACCCTGAGTATCAGCCATCAAACCTCTCATACCGACTAACTGAGATACCTGAGATAAGTTACCTCTCGCACCTGAGAACGCCATCATATAAACAGGGTTTAATTTGTCAAAATTTTGAACTACCTGTTCTGTCAATTTCGCCGTTGTTTCTGCCCAAGTGTCGATAACCTTTGTGTATCTTTCGACTTCCGTAATTTCACCCTTTAAGTATCTGTTTTGAGATACTTCTATTTCTTTTTCCGCTGATTTCAACAGATTCTTTTTAGATTCTGGTACTGATAAATCTGCAATTGAAATAGTAGTTCCGGACATTGTAGCATATTTATAACCGAGTGATTTTAAAGCATCAGCAAGGTTTGCTTCTTTTGCCCCGCCGTATTCCAAATACATCTGACCAAGCAATTTCTTTAAAGAACCTTTATCCATTTGTTTATTTATGAAATCAGGTGTTTTCTTTGCATGTGTATATGTCATTTCCATTCTAACTTTTCCTTTTATTGTTGTCGAATAATTAAACCCGACCTACTACATTTATGTTTACACTAACGCTTTTCTTATTTCCTGGTTGAAGATGATTCTACCAACGGTAGTTTCAATTCTTTCACCTTTTTCATCTCTGACGATGATTTTATCGTGAAGCTTAACAACTTTGACTTCATAAGCCGAAATAGCATCTTCAAAGCTGTAGAAATATCCCTGTACTTCCTGATTAGGATCTTTCATAGTCGTTAAGTAGTACATACCCAAGACCATATCCTGTGAAGGAGATACGATAGGTTTTCCGTTTGCAGGTGCAAGCAGGTTGTTTGTTGCTAACATCAACATTCTTGCTTCTGCCTGAGCTTCTATTGATAAAGGAACGTGAACAGCCATTTGGTCACCGTCGAAGTCTGCGTTGAATGCCGTACAAGCAAGCGGATGAAGCTGAATAGCACGACCTTCTACCAATTTCGGTTCAAATGCCTGAATACCTAATCTGTGAAGCGTTGGAGCACGGTTCAGTAATACAGGATGTCCGTCAATTACTTCTTCTAATATATCCCAGATGACAGGATCAGAACGTTCAATTTTCTTCTTAGCAGATTTGATATTCTGAACATATCCTCTTTCTATCAATTTATTAATAACGAACGGTTTAAATAATTCGATTGCCATTTCTTTAGGCAAACCGCACTGATTTAATCTCAATGACGGACCTACAACGATAACCGAACGACCTGAGTAGTCTACACGTTTACCTAACAAGTTTTGACGGAAACGACCTTGTTTACCTTCAATGATGTTAGATAAAGATTTTAACGCTCTGTTATTTGGTCCAACAACCGTTCTGCCTCGTCTGCCGTTGTCGATAAGCGCATCAACAGCTTCCTGAAGCATTCTTTTTTCGTTTCTTACGATGATTTCAGGTGCACCCATATCTAAAAGTCTTTGCAAACGGTTGTTTCTGTTAATAACACGTCTGTATAAGTCGTTTAAATCAGATGTTGCAAATCTGCCACCGTCTAATTGAACCATAGGTCTTAAATCAGGAGGCGTAACAGGAATTACATCCATTATCATCCAAGTAGGATTTGTTTCTGACTGAATTAAGTTATCAAGTAATCTTAATCTCTTTATCAATTTAGATTTTTTCTGAACAGAAACACTTCCTTCAAGTTCCGTTCTGATTTCTTCTGCCAAAGCATTTATATCAAGTTCGGCAAGCAATTCTTTTATAGCTTCTGCACCGATACCTACTTTCAGAGTAGAATCTTCGTTTTCTGCCATAAAATCTTCATATTCTTCTTCTGATAACAACTGAAGTTTTTTGAAATCAGAATCTCCGCCATCTAAAACAACATAGCTGTTGAAATAGATAACTTGCTCAAGGTTTTTCAAGGTCATATCCAAAAGTAAACCTAAATAAGAAGGAATACCTTTCAAAAACCAAATGTGAGATACAGGGGCAGCAAGTTTGATGTGACCCATTCTGTGACGTCTGACTTTTGAATCGGTAACTTCAACACCGCAGCGTTCGCAGATAATACCTTTGTGTCTGACTCTTTTATATTTTCCGCAATAGCATTCCCAATCCTTTGTCGGCCCGAAAATTCTTTCGCAGAACAAACCGTCTCTTTCCGGTTTTAATGTACGATAATTGATTGTTTCCGGTTTTGTAACTTCGCCGTGTGACCATTGAAGTATTCTGTCCGGAGAAGCAATACTTATTCGTATATAATCAAAATAATCTATACTTGTAGACATTGTTTTTATTTTCTCCTTTTACTTTTTTAAGTAATGTTGAGGATGTTTAGAGGTATGGATATAAGGAAGATTTGCTATTTTGTATACAAAAGCTAAACTTCTGTTCCTCTAATCCTCTTTACCTCTATTACATATCTCCGAAAGTAGTCGGGGTTTCAAAGAAATTGATATTCAATAACTCTGAATCCACATCTGACAATGTTCTTTTTGGAGCGGCTTTTCTCAAGTCATCCATATCTGTCATTAAATCTACTTCCGTTCCGTCTTTTTTGGATACCGTTATATCCAAACCGATACTTTGTAATTCTCTTACAAGTACCTTGAAAGACTCAGGAATACCCGGTCTTGGGATGTTATCACCTTTTACGATAGCTTCATAAGCTCTGTTTCTGCCATTAACATCATCTGATTTAATAGTAAGCATTTCTTGCAGAGTATATGCAGCACCGTAAGCTTCTAATGCCCAAACTTCCATTTCCCCGAATCTTTGACCGCCGAACTGAGCTTTACCACCCAGAGGCTGTTGAGTAACGAGTGAATAAGGACCGGTACTTCTTGCGTGGATTTTATCATCTACAAGGTGAACAAGTTTTAAGAAGTAAGTTAAACCGACTGCAACAGGTCTGTCAAACGGTTCACCCGTTCTTCCGTCGATAAGTGTAACCTTACCGTCTTCGCCAACCCAGTCACAACCTGATTTTTTGATACCTTCTAAAAGTTCGCCTTTTGTAACTAATTCTGATTCGTTTTCGCCGTACATTTCATCAAATGCAGGAGCTTCATAGTGCTTACCCGTTAAGTATGCAGCCAAACCTAACAACAATTCATAAGTTTGACCTACGTTCATACGGGAAGGTACGCCCAGAGGGTTCAAAACGATATCAACAGGTGTTCCGTCAGGCAAGAAAGGCATATCTTCTTTTGGAAGAATTCTTGATACAATACCTTTGTTTCCGTGACGACCTGAGAGTTTATCACCGACAGAAACTTTACGTTTTTGAGCGATATAAACTCTGATAACCGTATTTGCTCCCGGAGGCAATTCATCACCTTTTTCTCTGTCAAATACTTTAACGTCGAGAACTCTGCCGCCGCCGCCATGAGGAACTCTTAAAGAATTATCTTTAACATCTCTTGCTTTTTCGGCAAAAATTGCTCTTAACAATTTTTCTTCAGGCGGATGTTCGGATTCACCTTTTGGTGTAACCTTACCGACAAGAATATCATCAGGATAAACTCTTGCACCTATACGAACAATACCTCTTTCATCCAAATGACGAAGTGCATCTTCACTTACGTTCGGAATTTCACGGGTAATTTCTTCAGGTCCGAGTTTTGTCTGACGTGCTTCAATTTCTAACTTTTCAATGTGTAATGAAGTAAAGATGTCATCGTGAACACATCTTTCAGAAAGTAAGATAGCGTCTTCATAGTTATAACCTTCCCAAGGCATATAAGCAACGAGAATGTTTTTACCTAATGAAAGTTCTCCACCGCAAGTTGATGCACCGTCAGCGATAACATCACCTGCTTTAACCTTATCACCTTCATGAACGATAGGTCTTTGGTTAATACAAGTATCTTGGTTACTTCTTACATATTTCATTAATGTATAAATATGAGATTTGCCGTGCTGATCTCGGATTACGATTTCTTCACCGACAACTCTTTCAACCGTACCATCAACATCCGCAACAATAACCATACCTGAGTCTTTTGCAACACGAGCTTCAAGCCCCGTACCTACTCTTGGTCTTTGAGTAATCAAAAGAGGTACTGCCTGACGTTGCATGTTAGAACCCATCAAAGCACGGTTAGCATCGTCGTGTTCGATAAACGGAATCATTGATGTTGCAACAGAGATAATCTGAATCGGGCAAACACCGACATAGTCTACCTTTGAAGCTTCAGTCATAATAAATTCTGAACGATATCTTACAGGAACGATTTCTTCTTTGAATGTTCTGTCTTTGTTTAACTTAACATCTGCAGGGGCGCAACGATAGTTTTCATCGGCATCGGCTGTCATATAAACAACTTCATCAGTTACAACGCCGTCTTTTACAACAAAGAACGGAGATTCAATGAAACCGTAATCGTTTACTCTTGCGTGAGTAGCAAGTGAACCTATCAAACCTGCGTTCGGGCCTTCCGGAGTTTCAATAGGACAAATACGTCCGTAGTGAGAAGGGTGAATATCACGAACAGGGAAACCTGCTCTTTCTCTTTGCAAACCGCCCGGCCCTAATGCTGAAATACGTCTTTTGTGAGTTAATTCAGCCAATGGGTTTGTCTGGTCCATAAATTGTGATAACTGTGAACTTCCGAAGAATTCTTTCAATGAAGCAACCAAAGGTTTGGTGTTCAAAAGGTTCAACGGAGTCAATGTTTCAGAATCCTGAAGGGTCATTCTTTCTTTAACGATTCTTTCAATTCTTGAAAGACCGACTCTGAATTGGTTTTGTAACAATTCACCAACAGAACGGATTCTTCTGTTACCCAAGTGGTCAATATCGTCTAAAGTCCCTTCATCGTAAGTTAAATTGATTAAATATTCAATTGTGGAAACAATATCTTCAACCGTCAATGTTCTTTGGTTATTCGGAATATTTAAGTTTAACTTTCTGTTTAATTTATAACGACCTACACGACCGATATCATATTTTTTGGCATCAAAGAATCTTGATTCCAAAATCTGACGTCCTCCCTGAGGAGATGCAGGATCGCCCGGTCTTAATTTTTTGTATAAATCAATTAAAGCATCATCTGTTGTTTCTGCAGTATCTTTATCAAGAGTTTTCTTCAAGAAATCAAAGTGAGTGAATTTTGATTCCATTTCTGCAACAGTGATACCCATAGCTTTCAACAATGTTGTAGCTAAGATTTTTCTGTTTTTGTCAATTTTTACATGAATTACGTCGTTTGCATCGGTTTCAAATTTAACCCACGCACCTCTGTTAGGAATCATGGTTGCGTTATACAAACGTTTGCCGTTCGGAGAAATTGTTTTGTCGAAGTAAACCCCCGGAGAACGAACGATTTGAGAAACGATAACACGTTCCGCACCGTTTACAATGAATGTACCTTTGTCAGTCATTGTAGGAATATCCCCGATGTATACTTCCTGTTCTTTAATTTCACCGCTGTCACGGTTTACAAGTCTTATCATGACTCTTAACTGTTTTGCATAAGTTGCGTCATGAATTCTTGCTTCTTCAACTGTATACTTTGCATTGTCGAAAGTATAGTTTGGTAAAAAGTGCAATTCTAATCTGCCTGTATAGTCTTTAATCGGAGAGAAAGCAAGTAATTCTTCTTTCAAACCTTCCGTTAAAAACCATTCAAAGGATTTTTTCTGCACTTCAATAAGATCCGGTAAATCATCCAAACGAGTATGCGGGATACCCATTGGTGTTACCCTTTTTTCATATTTTGTCTCAGACATTAAATCACCTCATAAATAAAATGGTGTACGTACTACTAAAAAATTTTTCTAACTTATGGCTGTGAACCCTCTGTTACTCGTTATTCTGAGTGGGTGCAGATTCTTCGGGCTAGTGCCCTTGGAATGACTGCCGATAAAGAATCTCACTCTGAATTTGATAAACAAATAATGCAATTTTCAGGAGTTTTGTAAAGTTACCGAAATTCAATCATAATCAAACTTTCAGATTTTTGGGCATAGTTACCCTTACTTTACATTTGCATGTTCTCTAATCTTATTACATCAATATTAATAGTCAAGAAATTTAGCGTTAAAAATACAATAAATTTTTAATTTTTGTAACAAAAATTAACAGGAATAAAATGAGAAGCCTGAAAGTTTGATTATGAAAGAGTTTGAGTGTCAAGCCCCATTCTGATAAAAAAGCGGAAGCTGCATAAATAAAGGACTTTGACAAAATCGCCAAAACCCTTATGAGAGAAAATGTTTAGCATTCAGATGTAAAACTAATCCCTCTACCGATAAAAGATGGCAGAATTGATTGACGAAACGAAATTGAGTTTAACAATTCGGGTGTTGGAACAAACTTTAATTATTATAATCAAACTATACCAACCCCCTATGTCCTAACAGATATTGCCCCTTTACAGGGAGCCAAAAGGTATTTAAAAAGTCGGCATAGTAATGCCGACCTACATATTTAATATTTAGTATTTAACAGCAAAACTGCGTGCAATATAATCAAATTTCTCTTCCATAACAGGTGCATAATTATTGATGTAGGTTGGCTTTACCAAGCCAACATTAAATATTATTGTCAGATTAGCAAAATTGATGCATAGAAGTATGGATGTATGGAAATTATAAATAGTTAAGTAAAGTAGCGTGCAATATATTGCACACTACAAGCTATTATTTATGCTGTCGGATTAGTAAATCCGACCTACATTATCTACATATTTAATATTCAGGTTTACAATACGAATAACCTTTTTCCGCATCTCGTGCTTTTCGTTGTGCAGCTATTTGAGCCGATGACATTTTCTTCGGTCTTGAAACTCTCAAAACTCCACTATCCGTACTTTTAGAGCCCTCTTTAAGATAAGCTGAAAATATTTCTCCGGTTTTACCTGTTGTTTTTACTTCTTGCGAAACTGCTTGACCAACAGGGATTGGTTTCTTAGGGAGAGAAATATTTTTTGCTCTTTTTACCCCTGTCGATACAAATTTACCAACACCTTTATTCATTTTTAAAAGTAGTTTTCCTGCTTTTAGTGCCGCACCAAACATAATAAATATCCTTTCTGTGTTTTTACTCTCAAAATTAATCTCTTATAAACATGTAAAAACACTTTTTGCGAAACAATTGACAATAGGCGTACATATCATATCATATCATATCATATAGTGATTATAGTTGAGTTTTAGCCATTTTAAATTCATTTTTACATTTCGTTACATTTACAATATTTTCACATTTTGAGTAATTTATGTATAATAATTCTTGAGGTAAATTATGAAAAAAAGTGAACTTGATTTGACAGTTTTAAAAAACAGTTTTGAAACTTTAAAAGAATGTTATGGTGATTTTTCTAAAGAAAAGGATGACAAAATCAAAACATATATCAAAGATTCTTGTATAAAAAGATTTGAATATACATACGAATCAGCAAAAAAAATTATGAATAAATATCTCAAAAAAGAATATGATAAAGAAGAAAAAGATTTGACCATAAACAATATTTTCAGAGAAATGTTTGCATTAGGACTAATTGAGAATTTTGAAAATTGGGTTGATTACAGAGAAAAAAGAAACACAACATCCCACGAATATAACCTTGAAAAAACTTATGTCATTATTGATATAATTCCTAATTTTATACAAGATTGTGAATTTTTTATCTCAAAACTTGAAACCGTATTAGAGGACTGATGATTAAAGGTATAACAAATAAAGAAGAAAACATTATAAAGGATATTTTAAACAAATATCCTTACGAGTTTTACTATTACGGTTCAAGAGTAAAAGGGGACTATAAAACAGGTTCGGATCTTGATATTCTGATAAAAAATGACACAGAAATTGAACAAAAAATACTGGATGAAATTAACACAAAATTCAACGAAAGTTTGATTCCGTACAAAGTCAATTTCTCTGTTGAAAACAATATGACAAAAGATTTTTATAAACTTATCGAAAATGATTTGGTAAAGGTATTATAGGCCTATTTATCGTAGCATTTTATAACCAAATCGATTGCATCTTTTACGGTCATTTTTGACAGTTCTTCTTCCGTTATTTTTTTGCCGTGAACCGTTTCATAACTGTTTTTTATTAACTGATACATTTCATCTCTGTCTACAAAACCGTCTTTCCTTACCTGCGGAATATTGTTTGCACTCCCTTGCAGCGGCAAACCATCAACCGATTCAAAAACGGATTTTACACTTTTTCGGCATACTTTTGTTGCAATTTTACCCATACCCAAAACCGTATTGCGGGATACTATCTTTTCAAATCCTTTATAATCAACCCTATCAAAACTTTGAGCAAAGCTGTTTACAGATTGGTTTAAAAATTTATTTTTTATAAAAAGAGTATAATCCATAATTTATCCCCGCATATTTATATTAAAAATTTTTGCAGTAAAAAATAAACATAATTAACATGCCGAATTAACAAAAATTTACAGGGATATTAATAAGACAGAAAATCTACAACTTCCTGAATTATTGACTTAAATTCATTCCAATTTGTTATTTTGCAAGCTTTTTGGCGTAAGAGCAAATCAAGTAATTTTAAATCGGACAAGCTCATCTTATCAGGTTCGGGAAAAATAATATCATTAGGATTTTTAAGCATTTTGCTGCTTCCTCTTGAACTTTCTTCAAGAACCGAATCCCCGACATACAAAAGCTGGCTCCTTGTAAATTCACACCTGATTTTTGGGGTAAAAGCACTGACTGTAACTTCCGAAGGGTCAATGCCGTATTCCTGCATAAAATCAGAGCCGGTACCCGTGGCATTCGTTTCAAAATTCAGAATACATTTACCGTTTTGCCAACCTTCTATACCGATTTTATAAATCATATCAACACCCATATATTGAGCTTTGAGGGTTTCTTTATAGGGAATGCATGATTTTATTATTGAGGATAAGGATTTCTCGGGCAAAATAGGCTGAGAATGCGCAGGAAGGTTATCAGTCCGTTCATTATATCTGTCAGGCGGGGGAACATCTGCACCTGCAGAATTATGAGGTTTAAAATCAGGTTTAGAGTCAGGAAACTCCTGTTCATTTCCTGATATTGTTTTAAATTTTCTTTCAGGTTCTACACTGTTATTTTGCGATAAATGTTGCTCAGGATAATGATTTTCAGGGTAATACATTTCTCTATGAAGATTAAACTGCTGATTATCTTCTGTTTGTTTTTGCTCATCTTTTACATAAGAATTATTATCCGTTACATAATCATTTATTCTCGGCGCATGAGTTTTTCTTACCGTAAACAAAATCGTACAGAGCAAAACACCCGTTACTATAAATCCCGATAATAATAACAATAAAACAGTCTTTTTCATAAATAGATTATAACTTATTAAAAGAGCTTAAGTCCAATTTATTAATTCAATTTCTTTTTAACCCAATTTTCAAGAATTTTTAACGGAGAACGGGTTAGAGCCAAAGCCCATTGAGGTATAGTTTTGGTAATGACAGAACCTGCACCCACATTTGCACCGTTTTCAACCGTTACGGGTGCTACAAGCACAGAATTTGAACCGATTTTTACATCATCTTTTAAAATTGTTCTGGATTTTGTTTTTGATATCGGGTCATAATTTGCAGTAATTGTTCCCGCACCTATATTAACACGCTCACCGAGTTCGCTGTCGCCTATATAAGCAAGATGCCCGACATTTGTATCGGAGGAAATTTTTGATTTTTTTACCTCTACAAAATTGCCGACTTTCACATTATCATAAACTTCGACCCCGCCTCTTAAATGCGCACAAGGACCTATTTTACAATTTTTTCCGATAATATTTTTACCTTCAATGTAAGTAGACGGATAAATAATTGTATCTTGCCCGATAACAGTATCTTCACTTATCCATGTACTATGCGGATCAACGATTGTAACACCTTCACTCATAAGATTTTCTAGTTTTCGTAATTTAATCATTTCGGCAGCCTGTGCAAGATTTTGTCTTGAATTTATCCCGTATATCTCGTCACTGTTTTCAAGAACATAAGCACAAACATTTAATTTTTGAGCTTTACCCCAAGAAATTATATCGGTTAAATAATACTCACCCTGAGCATTATTTGTTTTAAGCTGAAAAAATGCCCCCTTAATTTTTCCCCAATTAAGACAGTAAATTCCCGCATTTACCTCCTTAACGGCTTTTTGTTCGGGAGTTGCATCTTTTTCTTCTACAATACATTTTAGTGAATTGTCATTCTCTCTGATAATTCTGCCGTAATTTGTCGGATTATCAAATATTGTACTCATAACCGTTAAATCGGAATTATTTGCGCAGTGAAATTCCACAAATTTTTGCAGGGTATCTTCTTTTACTAAAGGAGTGTCCCCGCATAAAATCAAAACCAAACCGTCAAAATTGTCCAAATAAGGACAAACCATTGAAACCGCATGCCCTGTACCAAGCTGAGGAGTTTGGAGAACAGTTTTTGCACCGGCATAATTTGTACCAACAAATTCTTCAACTTCAGAAGCATGATGTCCGACAATGACAAATTGCTCATCCGTTATATTTTTAACATTATCAAGAACATACCCTAACAAAGTTTTACCCATAATTTGATGAAGCACTTTCGGAGTAGTTACTGATTTCATCCTTGTACCCTTGCCCGCTGCTAAAATTACTGCTTTAATATCCATAAAATAATCCTCTTTTTCATTATTATAGCAAAAAATAAAAGTTATTATATACAGAAATCAAAATTGAAGTGCATAAAAAAACGGAAATTTATAATCCTGAAAAATCGGGAAATATAAACCTCCGTTCTTAATTTATTACAAGTTAGTCTTGTTTTGCGAAGGATTTATTTGCTCTCGATTTGATTTCTTCATTGACTTTTTCGACAAATTCATCAACCGAGAAAGTTCCGATTTGTCCGATACCTCTGGCACGAACCGCAACCGTACCTTCCTGAGCTTCTCTGTCCCCTACAACACATACATAAGGAATCTTTTTATCTTGCAAAGACTCTCTGATTTTATAGTTCATTGATTCCGAACGGTCATCTAAAGATGCTCTTATACCCGCTGCACGAAGTTTTTTGTAAACACCTTCCGCATAATCGGTATGTTTATCGTTAGAAATCGGAACTACATTGACCTGAGTCGGAGCAAGCCATGCAGGAAACGCTCCGGCATAGTGTTCAATAAGAATTCCGTGGAATCTTTCCATAGACCCGAAAATTACCCTGTGAAGCATAAGAGGTGTTTTTAACTGACCGTCTTTATCCTGATATTTGATATCAAATCTAGCAGGTAAATTAAAGTCTAATTGAATTGTTGCACATTGCCAAGTTCTGCCGATAGCATCTTTAACTTTAAAGTCAATTTTCGGGCCATAAAACGCACCATCACCCTCATTGATGTCATATTTCATTCCACGGCGTTCCATAGCTTCTTTCAACCCTGCCTCTGCTTTGTTCCAGTTTTCTATTTCCCCGACAAAACTTTCAGGACGGGTAGAAAGCTCGACTTCAAATTCCATATTGAATATTGCCATTGTATCTGCAACAAAATCAATAATAGCATTGATTTCATCTACTAACTGCTCTGGAGTACAGAAGATATGAGCATCATCCTGAGTAAATCCCTGAACTCTTGTCAAACCTGATAACGCTCCTGATTTTTCTTTACGATAAACAGTGCCTAATTCTGCCATTCTTAAAGGAAGTGAACGGTAAGAATATCTGTTTGCCTGATAAATCAAAATGTGGAACGGACAATTCATAGGTTTTACAACATATTGGTCGTCAGAATCCTCGTCTTTTTGAACAAAGAACATGTTTTCTTTATAGTGATCCATGTGGCCTGAGATTTCCCAAAGAGTAGATTTTGCAATCTGCGGAGTATTTACGATTACATAACCTCTTTTGCGGTGTTCTTCTCTCCAGTAATTTTCAATCTGCTCACGAACACAAGCCAAATTCGGATGCCACAATACAAGTCCTCCGCCCATTTCTTCTCTGGTAGAGAACAAATCTAATTGTTTACCGAGTTTTCTGTGGTCACGTTTCTCAGCTTCTTCCAGAAACGTTAAATAAGCCTGCAAATCTTCTTTATTCCAATATGCAGTTGCATAAATTCTCTGAAGCATTTTATTTTTTTCGTTACCACGCCAGTATGCGCCTGCAACTTTAAGTAATTTTATAGCATTACCTTTTATATAAGAAGTATTTGGAATGTGAGGTCCCGCACAAAGGTCATTGAACAATACATTTCCGTCTTTATCCTTTGTTAAATATAAAGTCGGATTATCATTTTTGTGTTCTTCAAGCAATTCTGCTTTGTAGATTTCGCCCTGAGCTTTAAATTCTGCAATTTTAGCATCTACATCCTCTACCTCATATCTTTCAAAGGTCAAATTTTGTTTAATGATATTTTTCATTTCTTCTTCGATTTTTGCAAGGTCATCCTGAGTGAATGCATACCCGTCAATTAAATCAAAGTCATAATAAAAACCGTCATCAGTAGCCGGACCGATAGCCAACTTTGCCTGCGGAAACAGCTTCTGAACAGCCTGTGCCATAATGTGAGAACATGAATGTCTTAACGTTCTCAAAGTTTCTTGATTCTTTTCCATAGTTTGTCTTTCTATCCTTTTGTGAACAAATTATCTTTGGCTAGCCGCTACATCTGCAAGCCATAATTTGTTCTTGAGGCGGATCCCTCTAACAAGTACGAAAATATTATAGCAAAATTATTTATAAATGACAATTTTTCACTGCCTGTTCAGACAATATTATTTTTTAAATCCGATACTTTTCGGGAATTATTTATGAACTGAGATAATAAATAATATAGATATTATGATAGTTAGGAAAATTATGACAGATTTACTGCATTTTACAAAAAAGATTGCAAAAAAAATAAATTATTATGATGCGATTGTAGATTTTTCGGATGAAACGCATTGGCTTAATCCGTTTTATAAACAATCGGAAATTGTTGTCTTATGGTCTGACTCAAATACCGACAAAAAGTATTACAGATAAATTCACAATCTATTCGGAATATTTGCCAATAAAAAAGAGCCCGAAAAATATCCGAGCCCTTTTGTTTAATATTCTGATAGAATTAGTCCTGAGCGTGTCCTGCAGTACCTAAAACATCACGCATTTTGTGCATAACCATTTCTTTAACCGCAGTTCTTCCCGGTCCCATGTATTCTCTTGGGTCAAATTTTTCAGGATGTTCAATGAAGAACTCTCTGATTGTAGATGTCATTGCAAGTCTTAAATCTGTATCAATATTGATTTTTGCAACACCGTGTTTTGAAGCATAATTAAGCATTTCTTCAGGAACACCCTGTGCATCAGGTAAGTTACCGCCAAATTTGTTACATTTTTCTACAAATTCTTTTGGTACTGAAGATGAACCGTGAAGAACAATCGGATAATCTCCAAATCCTGCTTCTTTAAGAGCATCTTTGATTTCTTTGAGTCTTTCAAAGTCTAATTTAGCTTCGCCTTTGAATTTGTAAGCACCGTGAGATGTTCCGATAGCAATTGCCAAAGAATCACAACCTGTTTGTTTTACAAATTCTACGGCTTCTTTAACATTTGTATATTTAGCATCCTTAGCACTAACATTTACATCATCTTCTACACCTGCCAATTTGCCAAGTTCAGCTTCAACAGAAACCCCTCTTTCATGAGCATAATCAACAACCTGTTTTGTAACTCTTACGTTTTCTTCAAACGGGAATCTTGAACCGTCAATCATTACGGAAGAAAATCCACCGTCGATACATGCTTTACATATTTCAAAATCCGCACCGTGGTCTAAGTGAAGTGCGATAGGTACTGTTGTTGTTGCTAATGCAGCTTCAACAAGTTTGATAAGATAAGTTTGATTTGCATATTTTCTTGCACCTGCACTAACCTGTAAAATAATAGGTGATTGAGTTTCTTCAGCAGCTTCTGCAATACCCTGCAAAATTTCCATGTTGTTTACATTGTAAGCGCCGATAGCATATCCGCCTGCCAATGCTTTTTTGAACATTTCATTTGTTCCGACTAATTTTCTTTCAGCCATTTTGTTCTCCTTCTTTATAATCTTTTCGGTAACATAACCGATATAACATATTTTTAATTTACGCATGAATAAAATATAATAAAAATAACTTTTATTCAAGAATTTTTAAACATGTAAAAAACAGTTATATGGTAAATACCATAAAAGCACAATAAAAATCTGTCATAATGAGCGTTAGCGAAGTATCTCCTTATATACAAAGATTTAAGATTCTTTGGGCTAAAGCCCTCAGCATGACAGCTGTTTAACATAAATTTGTATAATTTCTATATTATTACCCATAAAAAACAACTCCCGCAAAAATTACGAAAGTTATTTTATTTTTGATATTTAAACTTCACTAAATTTCGAGTAAAGTTCCCATTTTGTCTTCTGCAACATCAACAAGACATTTGAAGGAGCCGACTCTTACGATATAAACATTTCCGTAGTCAGGACGAACCTGAAGCGGTTTATTTATAACTTTATCAAATTTTTTCAACACAAATATTTCTTCTCCGACTTTGCCAACAAGTGCCGAAATTCCGTCTAAATCTACCATATATAAACTTCTGTCAGAATCTATATCATATCTTGATTTAACCGTCAAACCGTTTACAGTCGAAGTTTCAGGTTTATTTTTAAACGGCAAAACTTTTTCCATAGGATTTGTTACATTCATCATATCAGAACGTGAACGGGTCGGAACCATATTTGAAATCTGTTCGTTCATTGCTGTTGTATAATTGTCATTATCAATTATATTGAGATATTCGTTTAAAGAAGATACAATATACTGTTCTTCCTGAGGAGCTATTTTAATTTCACGATTTTCTTTTTTGAGGAATTTGCTGCCGCTTCTGACAAGATCAGCTATATTGAATTTTGAGCTTGCGGATTTTCTGCGGCTCATTGAAAGAGCAGAATTTTTCAAAGCAACATGCGGACCTTCTTTTAAAGGATTTGTTTTTCTGTTCTTTAAAGATGTATTTCTGCTTGTTTCTTTCAAATTTATATTTTTAGCAAAAGATTTAAGCTTAATACCTGACATTGCAGAAGAAATCGCATCATCTTCCGACTGAACTTTATTTGATTTTATAGCAGGATGCAATTCAGACGGAGCCGTTGAATAAGCATGCTCCATTTTTGCAAGATTTGCTTTAATCTTGTCGCCCATTTCATCCGTAATTATATACCCGCCCGATGAAGATAAATCTTTTACATAAGCTGAACCTGACGGAACTTTATCTTCACTTTTTTCAGAGAACAATTTATATTTTTCCTGCCAGCTTAAATTATCATCATTTAGTATTGACTGATAATCATCTGTCTTATTCGAAGCACTTGAAGAATTATAATTTTCAAGATATTCACGCAGCTTATTAGAATTGCCGCCGACTGCTCTTGCAATCATATTTATCAATCCTGCAAGAAGGAATATACTTATAACTGACAAAGCCCCCGCTATCGGGATTATCGGCAAAGTAGAAGATTCTTTGCGTGTTTTTACATCAGACTTATTTGCCTTAACTTTATCGTCAGCTTTGACTGCCTGTTTAACCGCAACTTTTTCTGTTTTAACTTCAGGTTTGACCTGTTTTTGAGGGTTTACATCCTGCGCTTTATGAGTTTGAGTATTTTTAACTTCTGCTTTTGGTGCCGGAGTTTGAGTTTTTACTTCAGCCTTTATAGGGGCAACAGACGTTTTAACTGCCGGCTGTTGTTTAGCTGAAGAAGTTGTAGTTGATGGAGTGTTATTATTTTTTACAACTTTTGCCTTTGAATTTTGGGTATTTTTTACCGCCGCATTTGCCTGTTTTATAACATTTGCCAATACAGGTACATGTGCGGAGTTTGCAGAAGCAGTTTTAGTTGTCTGCTTTTGCACCGCAGGTTTTGTGGCAGTAGCCTGTTTATTTTGTGTTGTGGTTGATGCAACAGGCTTTACTGCGCTATCATTTTGTGTAGTTTTTGCATTTTTGAAATTTTCTAATCTTTTATCAAGGTCAAAATTAGCATTTTGCGCTATAAAAGTTTTGTAATCCTGCTGCGCCTGCGTTAAAGGTGCGGTTTTCTTTGTGTAGGTTTGTATTTTAACAGGTTTTACCGTATTAAAAGTTATTTTTGTATAACCGCCGATACCGTCATCCACTTTTTTAACGGTAACATCAGATACCAAATCTTTTACTCCGCCCAATGACGGAACAACAGATTGAGAACCCGATACATTCGGAAGTAATACTACATAACTGTTACCCGATTTTCTTGTAACTACCGAGTTTGTAGCTCCACCTGTTGTATAAAACGTTACATCAACAGCATCCTGAGCAGATGAACGTTTTACATCCATTCTTAACAAATCATTTGAACTGTCTGCAAATACAGCATTAGCTCCGATTAAAAAAACTGATAAAACAGTTGTAACTATAAATTTTCGATTAATCATATTCCCTGTTATCTTATAAAACTACACATCCATATTATATAATAGTCGAGAATAAAAATTTTTGCTACTTTGTTAATATTTGGTAAATTTATGTTACAATGATTTTATGAAATGCGGATTTGTAACAATTATAGGACGTCCTAATGTCGGGAAATCCACCCTGTTAAATCAAATATTGGGACAAAAAATAGTAATAGCAACAGACAAAGCCCAAACCACAAGAAAACGTATTAAAGGTATTCTCACAAATCAACAGGGGCAGATTGTTTTTATTGACACCCCCGGAATACACAGACCACTGAATAAACTCGGAGAATTTTTGATAGATGAAGCCAAAATCGCAATTCCCGATGCCGATGTAATACTTTTCCTTGTAGACGGTTGCGAAAGTGCCGGTAAAGGTGATAAATGGATTGTGCAAAACCTGCTCTCAACAGATATTCCCATAATTATTGTTATGAATAAGGTTGATAAAATCAAAAAAAGTGAAAAAATTGAACAGAATTTGCTTTCCTACAAAACTTTATTTAACGAAAACTTACCTGTTGTCAAAATCTCAGCCAAAACAGGCAGAAATATTGATACTCTTTTAAAAAATATTTATAAAAAACTTCCTAACGGAGAAATTATGTACCCCGAAGATGTTGTGACTGAAGAAACGATGAGAGATGTTGCACAGGAAATCATACGGGAAAAAATTCTTGTAAATACTTCTGACGAAATTCCGCATGCCGTTGCCGTAAAAATTGAAAACTATTTTGAAAATGATTATATTGATAAAATTTATGCCACAATATACTGCGAAACAAAAAGTCAAAAAGGCATTCTTATAGGTAAAGGCGGGAACTTACTCAAAAAAATCGGAACAGAAGCAAGACAAGATTTGGAAAAAATTACAGAAAAAAAAGTATTTCTCGGATTGGAAGTTAAAGTTGAGAAAGACTGGCGAAAAAAAGATAATATTCTGAAAAATTTTGGCTATAAAGAAGAAAAATAATTAAATTTTGTTTATTTCGAATATTGCGAATATTTCGATTATGTGTTATAATATAGAAGAGTGGCAATTGAAAGGGTTTAATTATGGCAAAAGCAGGTTTAATAATTCAACCTCCTAAAAACGAGGAAGAATTAAATGAAATTATTGATTTGATGACTAAAATTTCAAATCTCGATCAACTTGTAATGTTCAAAGCTGATGGGCAAGAAATCGAAATTCCTAATATTGTGACAAAAATTTTATATGAAATAATCACAATTCTAGGTACAGGCGGTTCTTTAACAATTATTCCAATGGAAAAAGAACTAACAACGCAACAATCAGCAGATATACTAAATGTTTCACGTCCTTTTTTAGTAAAATTATTAGAAAGTGGCGATATCCCATATCATAAGACTGGTACTCACAGAAAAATTTATATGAAAGATTTAATATCATATAAGGATAAGTTGAATACAAAACGAGCAAGTAAAATTTCTGAAATAATAAAATTAAGTCAGGAGTATGGCTTATATGATTAGATTAGGACATTTTAATGTAGTAATAGATGCGTGTGTATTATATGATTCTTTTATGCGGGATATTCTTTTACAAATAGCTGATGAGGTAAAAAGAAATCTCTCACTAAAAATAGGAGAAGACAAAACTAATAATGTGCTTCGGGCAATAAACGAAGCCTTTCCTGAAGCAATGGATATGAATGATACCGAAAATATTGATTTTAGAAATACAAATATTTCTCCAAAAGATATGCATGTATTAAGTACGGCTATATGCAGCGATTCTCAAGTTATTTTAACTTATAATATAAATGATTTCCCGAAGGAAGATTTGAATAGATTTTCTATTGAGCCACAGACACCTGATGAATTTTTGATAAATATTTTAAACCTTTCATTCAAACAAATATTAGCTATTTTTGAAAATTTGGAAAGTAACTATAATAATCCTCCAAAAAGCAGAGATGAACTATTGAAATGGCTAGAAATAAGGGCTCCAAAATTTACTTCAATGATAACGCCATATTTAGACGGGAGTATTACAAGAATATACTAATGTATCAGATTTTATAAACACCTGAAACGGTGTCAGTAGCCGAACATTCATTAAACACATTCAGTTTAATAGTAAAAATCCGAAACGGTTAAATTTTTTATGATAAACAGTCAGATATTGCAGAGATGAAAGACAAAATAGATAAGATGTACGACAAATTAATGGGAATCTATAACCTGTTTTATTTTACCCTTCTTTTACCAGTGCAGAAGTCGGCAAACCCGTAACCCAATGTTTAGGATTCGGGTTGTCATAATTTTTTGTATAATATTTAACTGCTAATTTTGACTCCCTATCAAGCATTTTTGATGCCAATTTATAAATATATGAAACTATCCCCGCATCGGTTAAACCCTTTTTCCCGCTTGCATATCGAATTACATTATCAGAAACCTTATATGCCCTTGATTCATCCTCCAAATATTTTGATATCGCAGCCAATTCTTCAACACTGTCTTTGTTTTTAGGGTGAATACTGTTTCTTAAAATCGCTCTTATATAAGCAGATACTCTTTTATTAGTATGCAGACCGCTAAAATAACCGCTGCATAAATATTTTTTAACCCCTCTTGAATCAGGTTCCAAATCCTCAAAAATTCTTATACTATCATTGTTCAGACCAAATCTTTCCAATAAATCAAACTGTATTTTATCCCCGACATTTTCCATACTCGTCATCAATGGCGCTTCCTGAGATATATTTTGTTCCGGAACATGTATTTTGCTAAAAACATCCTCTGCAATAGAAATACTTTTCATATCAGTCTTTTTTTCTGCCTGTGCTAATTTATTTTGAAGTTTAAGAATCTTACCGCCAAGCCATTTGGCAAATTTCTGTTCAACAGTATTGTTATTATAGAGAAAATGCTCCATTTCATGAGCGACCGTATTCATCTGCTCTGGCTTATCCATAACCTCTAAAGGAACATAAATTCCTTTTATATAACCTGAATAAAATGCCCCAAACCCGCTGTTTTCAATATCTTTAAAAAACATATCAGATTGTTCTTTACTGTATCCTTTTTTTATCATAGCCGAATGAAATTCATCCTTATTTGTAGCTATATTTTCTATATCGGCTTTAGGTGCTCTTTTTGCAATAATATTTCTTATTACGTCTTTATTAATTCCATCCCCGTTTCTTGAAACATCAACAAGGTCTTTTCCGATTTTTGAAGCAACATCAACACATTGCCTCTTTGTATAAAGACCGACACGATTGATAGACTTGGCGAGTATATTTTGGACAATAGACACTTTAAAAGACCCTTATCTGATATAAATACATTAAACGCCGTAAAAATTTTTGTTGTCATTTATACAAAATTTTGTAAATTATTATTTACAAAAACCGGAACCGACCATTTAACAGTCACCCTGAGCGGCAGTGAAGGACGTTCATTTTTAAAACTTGTTTGCTTATTCTTCGGGAGTTCACTACCGCAGAATGACGATATTATTTATTATAGAAAAAAAAAGAACCAACCGTTTGAGGTTGGCTCTTTGCAATATTTTTTGAAAAAGATATTAACGTTTGCTGAATTGGAAACGTTTTCTTGCTCTTTTTCTTCCGTATTTTTTACGTTCTTTAACTCTCGGGTCTCTTGTTAATAAACCTTCAACCTTAAGAACATTTCTGTATTCTTCGTTAGCTTTAATCAATGCTCTTGAAATACCATGTTTGATAGCACCGCACTGAGCAACAACACCACCGCCGACAGCTTTTACTCTTACATCATATCTGTCCTGAGTTTCAGTCAAAACAAGCGGTCTGTATACTAACATTTCAATCGCAGGTCTGTTACCGATATAATTTTTCAAAGTCTTACCGTTTACAAAAATTCTACCGGTACCTTTTACTAATTTAACAACAGCGATGGAGGTCTTTCTTCTGCCCGTAGCCATTATAATATCTTTATTATCTGCCATTATTTAGCCTCCTTTGGTAATACAACCGGTTTTTGAGCAGCATGAGGATGCTCGCTGCCGACATATACCTTTAATTTGTTAAACTGTTCTGCACCCAAAGTATTGTGTTGTAACATACCACGAACAGCATGTTCAATAACAATTCTGGGATCTTTTTCCATAACTTCTTTGAAAGAAGCTGTCTTTAAACCACCCGGATAACCTGTGTGGTGTAAATAGATTTTGTCTGTTTCTTTTTTACCTGTAACAACAACCTTGTCTGCGTTGATGACAATTACAAAATCGCCTGTATCAACATTCGGAGTGTATTCAGGTTTATTTTTTCCTCTTAAAATGTTTGCAACTCTTACTGCAAGACGACCTAATGTTTCGCCTTCAGCATCAATTACATACCATTTTCTTTCTACTTCAAGAGGTTTTGCTGAATATGTTTTCATATTGCATT